>Ga0182014_10001609_pt1 | contig 29946 bp, 36 predicted proteins | sample 612S2DmetaG_FD_120489 | JGI IMG/M metagenome (GOLD analysis project Ga0182014, IMG submission 120489) | Permafrost microbial communities from Stordalen Mire, Sweden - 612S2D metaG | ecosystem: Environmental > Terrestrial > Soil > Wetlands > Permafrost | place: Sweden: Stordalen | collected... | reverse complement strand
TCTGTTGCCATTGCGTTTCGGTCAAATCAGTCGGGTAACACTTGGGAGTTTGCATCCCAAGCCCAAACCAAATTCCGTGCAGTACCGGAAGCTCAAAATCACTTTTTCAAACACGCTCTAAGAACTCGTGCGGCCCAATTCGTGCGTAACAAACGGATCCTGCCCGGGGTTTCAGAGAATTTCCCCGCGCCAACCTGCGACAATCCGTGCCAATCTGCGCCCAAATCTTGTGGGCGTATTTGTGGGCCTGACGCAAATGCGAGCAAGACGGTATTGAAGAACATCTAGGTTCGAGTCCTAGCGAGGCATCCATTCGGCATCAGTGGTCACCTGCGCGCTCTTACGGTCTCCACCATTCGCACCCCCGCTGAACCGCCGTCACAGCCACCGCCTCTGGCGCGCATCGCCGCGGCGCAACGGGCGCGGTGGGCGAAGTTGAAGGCGGCGCAGAAGAAGTAGCCGGCAGAAGCGGTCGGGGAGGTGGTGGGTGCTGGAGCGACTGGAGCATCCCGTGCGCGTTAGGCGTTCGAGCCGAAGTCGCATCTGCTACCACGAGTGTTCGAGCAGTTCGGTTCAGCACTTCGGCGCCAACTCAACCAACCACGAGCCTGTGTGCCCCCGCCATCCACTTCACAACCACCCGCCCGTATTCCGACTTCGGCCAGCGGTACGGATTCTTTGGAGCATAGTAGGCGCGCTTCCACTCCTCCTCCGTCGGGTTCGGGACGACCGCGAAGGCGTCGGTCTTGGCGCACCGGAGCATCAGTTCCACCGTCCCGATGCAGGTGGAAAAGACCCACCAGTCGTGGTCGGGCTTGGTGTCGGGCTGTGGCGGCACTGGTTTATTGCATGATCGCGCGTTCTTCATTTTGTCCTCCTGCATGCATTATACGGAGAGGGGTCGTGGCGGCGGGACCTGACCAAACCAGTGAGCCGATCAACGTACGACGGCATTGCGACATTCAGTGGGCGGGCGCAAACCGGTGACTTTGACCGTCGGGGACTGGTGAGGGCGGGGGTGGTGGAGACATTCCGTGGGCGGTGAACCCGTTCTTCACTCGGGCGGTACGCTTTGCGCCGCTGCCACCAGTTCTGCGCGTTCCCGCCGAGCGCCCACGGGCCGACGATGCCAAGTTCGACCTCATAACGATCGAGCGTCGGAATCTGATTAGCGGTGAGGCCGCGATCTTCGCGGAGGCCGCCGACAAACAGCCAGCCCGCGTACGGCCGATCGTTGGTGACGAGAGCGGAGGTCCCAGGGTTGATGGGCGTGTAGAGATCCTGGCCCGCCTCGAAACCGAATTTGCGGATCGCCTGCTGAATGCCCAATGGCTGTGTCCACGCCAACGGGCGCGCCGGCCACGGCACCTCGTCGTCAGGCCACAAGAGGCTGAAGTGGATGCCTTGCGTGTAGTGTTTGTCCGTTCTCGGGATCGAGAAGAAATCGTTTTCCTCGTTGGCGATGAACACAAAATCCTGCCGGTTTGTGCCATCGGCCAGCGGAGGTGTCACCGCCGCCATCAGCAATGCGCCCAAGATTGCTGCGCGCCTTATCCATCCGACACCACGTCTTCTGACGGTAGTTAAAGCGGATAACGGAGCGGGGATGGGCCTTGCCGAGCCTTCCTTCCAGTGTGCCAGAGCTGCCCTGCGAACCGGGCAACGTGGGCAATTAATTGGTCGCTGCTGGCGGATTGCCTTCCGAGCTCTGGACACAGGCATTGGAGCGAGGATTGCTCCGCGCAGAAGAAGACGCACTGGCTGACCACACTCAGGGCGCACAGGTGGATGCAGTCACGACTGGCGTGAGGACCGAGCAACTCCCGCACCGGCTCTTCCAACCGCCCTGCATGAGTCCGCAGGGCGGCGGCGACCCAACAATCAGGTCCACCGCTTTGCTCCGCCAGTTCTCGGACAAGCAGCCGGATCAGCGAGGGTGAGTCGCTCTCCTGGGTGAGGCTCTGAAAGAGCAACTGAATCACGGTGCGCAGCTTCTGTTCCGGTGTTTGCCTGAGCGGACGGTCGGCCGGCAACGACCGTTGCGCGCGAATCCGTTGGCAAGCATACTCAAGGACTGCCTTGTAGAGCTTCTCCTTGCCATGGAAGTGGTAATTGACTGCGGCAATGCTGGTATCAGCGCGCTCGCAAATGTGTCGGATGGTTGCGCCGTAAAATCCCTGTTCGGCAAAGACCCTGAAGGCGGCGTCCAACAAACGCTGCTTCGTGCTTACTTGATCAACTGTCTTGGTTTTCACGGCCGCCGTCATGTCAACAATCCCTCGCGCGAGGTGCGGTCCTGGAGCGTGAAGTTGAGCATCCAGTGCGGATAAGGCCGCGCTGGCGCGCTGAGTTCGTCCAGCGTCTTCATCTCCTCCGCCGTCAGCTCCCATTCCACAGCCTTTAGGTTGTCGGCCAACTGCTCCGGTGAGGTCGCCCCAATCAGCACCGAACTCACACCGGGCTTCCGCAACAAATAATTCAGCGCCGCCTGCGCGATGGGCGTGGTAATTGCGGGCCGCGATTTCCAACGCGTCAATGATGCGCTGGCCCTTCTCCTCGTCCACCGCGATGAAGTTGACCCGCTCTTTCGTCCGGCGCGCATCGGCGGGCGCTTTCTGGCCGCGACGATATTTGCCGGTGAGGAAGCCGCCAACCCCGTCTCCGCCAGCAAGTTCTCCAGCACTTCCTTAAACGCCTCAAACCCGCCCGCCGACGCGCCGATCCCGACGACAGGAAAACTGCGCCCTGATTTCGGCGCACTTCGTTAGACGCCTAAGTTTCGTCATAACGCCACTCCTGCTTAACGCGTGTGCATCATCACAACTCCACCCCTCACGCTATGCCCAACTTCCGTGCACATAATGTCAAAAAGGCGTTGACGTTTTACCTTTCGCCAGTGGTTTTCCTGCTAGGAATTGCAACTCGCTGGAAAGGGTTGACGATTTTTCGCCAGAGAGTCTGGTAGTGGTAGGTCAGGAGGAACACCCCAAAGCCAGCGAGGATGTCCACCAACGAATGCATTCCCGTGAACACGCAACTTGCCGCGACCAGTGTCGCCCAGACCCAGCAGATGGTTCGCAGTTGCGGGAAACGTTGCGTGAATACCGCAGCCCCCAGAAACGCCCAAACCACGTGGAAAGACGGGAACGAAGCGGTACCGTTGTTGCGATCCATGAACCGATCCAGCATCATCATCTCGCCAAGGAGTCCATGAGGAGGAAAGGGGCGGAATGGGGCGATTGCGGGCACGGTCAGGAATACGAGAAAGACTATGGCCGCGGCGATCCAAGCCGACACCACGAACGAACGCAGGATCCGGTTCGTCGGGGCCAGCAGTGGTGCCAGAGGCACGAGGAAGTAGGGGCTGACATACAGCACTTCCATCCACGGCCAGATGGGCCAGTTGATCTCACCGGGCAAGAAGGTTTCGAATGCCCCCGGTTGCACCCCCCGGTATACCACCCACTCATAGAGCAGCAGCCAGGGGATAAACACGAGGGGGAAGGGCAAGAACCGGGCCCAAAATGTCGGTGGGGCATCGTTATTCGGCGCGATGTCACGGCAGAAATGTTTGATAACGTCCAGTAGAGCCCTACTCATGAAAGTTCCTCATTCCTCCAATATGGGCATGACGTGCTGGAGGCTGAGCGGCTTGAGAATGGCTTCCGAGATCCGGAACGGCAGGCAGTTGTTTCGAAGTTTTGCTTGTCGGAAATCGCCAGCGCCTTCATCAACTGCCAGGCCGCGAAGTTCGAGCAGCCCAGATAGCGGACCTTGCCATGCCGCACCAGGTCATCAAGCGCACGGAGGGTTTCCTCCAAGGGGGTGACGAAGTCGAAGCTGTGGGCGATGTAGAGGTCCAGGTAATCGGTGCCCAGCCGCTTCAGGCTCTGCTCGCAACTGGCCATGATATGACGACGGCTCAACCCGACGTCGTTGATCTCTCGATGCTCATCCGCCCACGCAACTTGGTGGCGAGCACGACGTTCTGGGGTTTGTTTTTCAGGGCCTGACCGAGTATCTGCTCGGACTGCCCGTAAGAATACACGTCGGCGGTGTCGAAAAAATTGATGCCGCCCTCGATGGCCATGTCCACCAGCCGTTGCGCGGCGGCAGCGTCCAGTCCGCCAATCATATTCTGCCCGAACACATAGCCGAGGTTCTGGGCGTCGATGTTAATCGCCAAGTGGGGCAGCATCTGGCAGGTGTCGGCGGCCCATCGCGGCAGGTCGTTATCGCCCTCCAGATAGGTAAGTTTCAGACCCTGAGTAAAATGGCGGTCCGTATGGTTGCCGAGGAGCAGTGTGGCGAAATCATCGTTTTCCTCGGTCATGGCGAAGATGGGGCCTTGCCGATCTTCGGTAGCCCACGCCCCGGGCGCAAGCCCTGCAGAAGCAATGACTATCAGACAAACCGTGAGGACGATGTGCCGATTCATTCCACGTGATCCTCTTGGCCGGGATTTTCCACGGGACCACATAGACCGATGAAGCTTTTCCCATCGGCCACTTCATCGATGACAAGGGCGAGACGGGCATTGCTGGCTTTTACCAGGTACGCGGCCGCCCCCGCCTGGATTGCCTGCCGAACATCGTGCACATCCGTTGAAACCGTATGAATGATCACACGCACCTGTGGAAACCGCTGAGTCAGCTGCGCTGTCGCGTCCAAGCCGTTCATCGACGGCATGGAAATGTCCATCAGCACGATGTCGGGGAGCCATTCGTCAACCAAGCGTACCGCTTCCATGCCGTCGCGCGCTTCCGCTACGACCTCGAACCTGGTGCACGATTCAAGCCACTGCCGAATCGCATAACGAACGGCGTCGTCATCATCCACGACCACGATCCTAATTCGGGTCGCCTTGGTTGTTGGCGGTTGTGGGTCAATGCTCTTCATCAGGTTTCATTGGCAATTCGTGTGGTGTTTTTCCCATCTCCCGGTATGTATAGATCAAGGTTCTTGCCGACCCTCCTTCTTCACACCGGAATCGTCGGTGGATCTGCCGGCAGCATCGGCCTTCAGTTCTCGTTCGGCCTGCAGCCAGTCGTCCAAGTCGATTCCAGGAGCGCCATCGCGTGCCAGAAAGATTTCACGGGCGCGCTTCGCGATTTGTTCGCGTGTGGGCGGTGTCATCTTCGATGCCACGCTGGCCGTCACACCGGTTTGGGTCTGTTGTCTTTGTTTCCCCATGGGGTCCTCACTTTCGTGCTTTCCGTCATCAGTTGCTGTTTGGGTTCTTTTCGGAAATCACCTTTGCCGACACTGGCAAGCGGGGCTCAATTTCCCAGCCCCCCCCAGCGCCTTATAGACCGCCATCAGCGCGGGCGGTGCGCGTGACCTTGATTACCTTGGTCTCCTTTGCTTTTTCGTGGTCGTGCCTCCTTCAATCTTCGCTCTTTTGGTTGAGTTCGCGCTCGGCCTGCAGCCAGTCATCAAGTTCCTTCCCAGAGCCTCCGCCGTGGGCCCGGTGGATTTCGTAGGCACGTTTGCGGATGTGATCTTTGGGGACGTGAGTCTTGTTGGTCCTGGCGCTCGCTTTACCCTCTTCAGTCGCCCCGTTACTTGGGTCTGTTTGTACGTTCTTGTTCTTTTTCATCCTGTTGTCTCCTTTGCAGTGTTTGTGTTCACACTCAATTGCTCCCTCGCATAGGGACACGAAGGTACAAACCGTCTTCGGACGGCAAGGCTTCCTGACACAAAAGGCGTGTCAGTTCCTCGTCGTTGAGGCCGTCTCCCACGCTTGTCCGGAGAGATATAATTCCCCCCAAGAGGTTGGGTGCGGTCGGGTCAGTCATGAATTTGTGGTTCTCCGGCTGGACTTTTGATGATGTGCCTCTAGCGGACGTCGCTTTCAGGGTTCTGGCGAGTAGGAAACGGAACGGTCGAGCGTTGTTTTCGAGCATGGTCCGGTACGTGTCGCGAGATGATCGGATCAAAGTAAGTCTGCCCGTTGGCAACAGCCGTAATGGCAACTTCAAGTCTTACGCTCCCAGCTTTGACCAGATAGCCCACCGCTCCCGCACCGATCGCTTCTTGCACACAGGCGGCATCGTCGTGGCTCGACATCACAATCACGCGTACCTGAGGAAACTCCCGGGCCAGATCCGCTGTTGCGGCCAAGCCATCCTTGTGCGGCATGGATATGTCCATGACCACAACGTCGGGGCCGCACGCTTGAGTCAAACGCACAACCTCAACGCCGTCGCACGCTTCCCCAACCAATTCAAAGCCCTCCTGACGCTCCAAATATTCCCGGAAAAAGGTGCGTAACACTTTGTTGTCGTCGGCTATCAGAACGCGAATGGGTTTCATTGTCATTGTTTCTTGTGGTCGCTCAGCGCAGAAATTCATCTCCAGTGACCGGGAAACCACATTCCTCCCGGCCCCTAGACGCACCCATCGGCCCGGCATCCATGCGTGCCTCATGATGAAGCAGAAGCGTTCCGCTTTGGGCGCACCGCGGATGGAATCCTCGTGATGACGCGTGCGTTTTGCGGAGTAACGTCCCGGCGGCTCGGCAGGGCTGGATTTGGTTTCCAGTGTTGAATTCGTAATGTATTTGCCCTGCCGTGAGAAACCCGGCCGGTGACAAATTGCTCCTGTTTCATGGTGTTTCCGTAAACGGTTTGAATAGGGAAAGAATGGCTTCCTTGCTGGCAGTGCCAACCACTCTGGCGCGGGGACGTGCGTCAACGAAATAGAGCAAGGTTGGAATGGATTGGATTCCATACCACATGCTGAGATTGAGATTATCGTCGGCGTTGACCCAGGCGACTTTCACGCTTCCGGCGCACGCGGTCACAACTTCGTCAAGAACCGGCCTGAGAATCTGGCAGGGCCGACTCCAAGGAGCCAAGAACACCACCAGGACGGGCCGCTTCGACTGGAGCACTTCCGAGTAGAAGTTCGCTTCGCCGATTTCTACGATCTGTGTTTTGTCATCGTTCATGTTTACGACTGAATCACATGCTTCATCCCTGCTTAAACATGACGTGTGCCAATTCGATTGAATAGTCACAATGGGTTGACCTGCAATATATTAGGAATTGATACCCACAGCTGTTTATGGGTCGAAATATTGAACGTCCGAATTATCGTCCGAATTGTGTTGCACGAATCGCCTAGCCCCTGTCAGTATCTGCCCGTTGTGGAAGCAAATAGCGATAGTCGGTTCGATCAGAGTTTCGCCGCGTATCTGCTGTTGGATATCGCGCACGAGCAATCGGTGGAGCATCTGTTGCAGAAGCTCATGCGCCGTACGATGGAGCATCCTGATGTGGCCTGCGTCCAGATTTGGCTGATGGATAGAGGAGACCTCTGCTCCGTTTGTCCTCAAAGACCGAAGTGTCCCGACCAAACCCGCTGCCTGCACTTGGTTGCCGGCGGAGGCAAATCGTTCTCCAATTCCGGAGCGGATGTTCGGCGTTTCGATGATCCCAACGCCCGGATACCACTGGGAGTAGGCTTGGTGGGAAAAGTGGCTGCGACAGGTCAGCAGAGTCTCCTCAGAGACTTCGACAAAAGGCCGGGAGAGTTGGCTGAGTTCGACTGGCTGGAGCAAGAGCAAATTCGTGGATTCAGCGGATCGCCGATCATTTTCAAAGGCGAGGTTTTGGGAGTCACCACCGCGTTTATGCGTGAGGACATACCGGATGAAGCGCGACCGTGGGGGCAAATCTTTGCCGACCACATCGGCGCAGCCATCGCCAACGCGCGGGCCTTTGAGGAGATTCAGCGACTCAAGGCACAACTCGAACTGCAGAACACCTACTTGCAGGAGGAGGTGGTGGAAGCCAAGGCCTTCGGCGACCTCGTCGGCCAAAGTGCCGCCTTGCGGCAGATCATCAGCCAGATTGACCTGGTGGCGCCGACGGAAGCCTCGGTCCTCATCCTCGGTGAAACCGGGACGGGCAAGGACCTGGTCGCGCACGAAATCCACCGCCGCAGCCGACGCAAGGACAAGCCCTTGGTCCGGGTCAACTGCGCCTCCATCCCAAAGGAGTTGTTTGAAAGCGAGTTTTTCGGCCATGTGAAAGGCGCTTTCACCGGGGCCATCAAGGACCGGCCCGGTCGTTTCGAAACAGCCGAGGGTGGAACGCTGTTCCTGGACGAAATCGGGGATGTGCCTTGGGAAATACAGAGCAAACTGTTGCGCGTCTTGCAGGACAGGCATTATGAGCGTGTCGGTGATGACCGAACGCGGCATGCGGATGTGCGAATCATCGGGGCCACCAATCGAGACTTGAAGAAGGAAGTGGCGGCAGGCCGCTTCCGTGAGGACCTGTATTACCGACTCCACGTTTTCCCGATCCACGTCACCACCCTGAAGGAGCGAAAGGATGACATCCCATTTCTGGCGAAACACTTCGTCGAGTTGTCCGTGAAGGAACTGAGATGTCCGAAGCCTCGGTTGACTCGGGCCGGCGTCGTCAAGCTCCAGAGCTACGATTGGCCTGGAAACGTCAGGGAACTGCGCAACGTGATCGAACGCGCGGTCATTCTGGCGCGAGGCGGTCCTCTGTACTTCGACTTGCCCGTGACACATTCCATACCCCCTCCGCCTTTATCCACACCACATCCGGACGCCAAGGGCGGTATCGAGTTTTTCACCGAAGCGGAAATGCAGCGCCGCGAGCGCGAGAATCTCGCCGTGGTTCTCGAAAGGGCCCGCTGGAAGATCAAGGGGGCTGACGGCGCGTCGGAGCTTCTGGGTGTGAAGCCCACCACGTTGCTTTCACGAATGAAGAAGATGGGACTAAAAAAGCCCGCCCCGCCAAGTTCATGAATCTCCTCAGTCTGCGGATAGCGGTGCATCCGACATCACACGCAAAGGTTGCGTCCGGGTATGTCGTTCGGCTGGCGAAGCCATCTTCCCTTGGGAGGCGAAGGCCGACGCGTCGTTCTGACAGTAGAGACCTGGACTGTGTAAATACTCATCCGTGCCAGAAGGCGCAGTGGCTCGGTGTTTTTAGCGGTTTCGACTATCTTCGAGTCTTGTATCCTCGGTTGAATGAAGCCCAACCAGAGCAACTGGGCGGGATTTCAACAGAGGGAAAACAGGTTGGCTGTTCTGACGTTGGTATGTTAGGGTTCAGCCGTTTTGCCCGCCCCGTTCATCAATAATGAAGTGAGCAATGTCTGACAACAGACCGAAGCGCGATCATCCAAGGTGCTCAAAGCACTTGGTATCGAGCGGAATTAGACACAGGGAGACCGGAGCCCGCACGGCCAATTGTCCCAGCTTATGACCACCGTCTCGCAAACACTTGCGAATCTGGTCCACCAACGGACCGGGACGCGACCGCTGGATTGCTACCAATGCGGCCGGTGCGCCGCCGGTTGCCCGCAGAATGTGCCCGGTGAAATGGACATCAGCCCGACGCGTATCATGCGGCTGCTACAGGGTGAAACCGCGTTTCCGGAGAAGGCGGTGGAGTATGCGCGACAGGCGTTGACGGCGGAGACGCCGTGGCTGTGCGCCGGTTGCCAAGCGTGCACGACGCGTTGCCCGCAAGGCGTGGATATTGCCGGCGCGATGGACGTGCTCCGGCAGGAAGGACTCAAACGCCGGATGACCGCGACCACCAAGCGCGTCCGCGACATCCAGGCGTTGCACCGCACCTTTCTGAACAGCGCCCTGCGGCACGGACGGATTCACGAACTGTTTCTGGTCATCGGCTACAAGCTCCGCACCGGCCACTTGTTCCAGGACGCCGCGCTCGGCCCGGCCATGATGGCGAAGGGCAAACTGCATCTGCTGCCCGGCAAATCGGCTGACACCAGCCGCGTGAAAACAGCCGTGGAACGGTTGAAAACACCATGAGCGGCCTCGGCTACTATCCCGGTTGCAGCCTGAGCGGTTCGGCCAGCGAATACGACCGTTCATTGCGGGCCGTCGCCGGTCAGTTGGGTGTCGAATTGCGGGAGATTCCCGAGTGGGTCTGTTGCGGTGCGACCTCCGCCCACGCCATTGACCACAACGCCGCTCTCTGTCTGGCCGCGGACACGCTCGCCAAGGCGCGTCGCGCCGGCCTGACCGAAGTGCTCGCGCCGTGTGCGATGTGTTATCAGCGCCTCGCCGTCGTGGCACATGAATTGAAACAGAATCCCGGCATCGCCACCGCCTTGGATGAAGCGCCCGGCTTGGAGAACATCAAACCACTGAGTGTTCTCGCTTGGCTCAACAACGGCGTATCCGACGCGCTTCAGGCCAAGGTCACGCGTTCACTCACCGGGTTGAAAGTCGCTTGCTACTACGGGTGTCTGCTGGTACGTCCGCCCAAGATCACCGGCATCCAACAGGTCGAAGCGCCGCGGCAGATGGAACAACTCGTAACGTTGCTCGGCGGCCAACCAGTGCGCTGGTCGATGGCCACCGAGTGTTGCGGCGCGTCGTTTGCGTTGTCGCAGAAGAGCACGGTACTTCGTCAGGGGCGGCAAATCTACGACGCCGCCAGGAAAGTGGGGGCCGACGTTTTCTGTCTGGCTTGCCCGATGTGCCACGCCAACCTCGACATGCGCCAGGGCGAGATGGGTATCCCCGCGGAAGCGCAGTTGCCCGTCATTTATCTCACGCAGCTCATTGGCTGGGCGATGGGCTTGGATGCGACCACGCTCGGCTTGGACAAACATTTTGTGCCGACGGCCGGCGCGTTCGCAAAGGAGAAGAGCTGAGATGTCCCGTATCGGCGTCTTCATTTGTCATTGCGGGGAGAACATCGGCAAGACGGTGGATTGTCCGCGCGTGGCCGAGTCGGCGCGCAAGCTGCCCGGCGTGGTGTACGCCGTGGATTACCGGTACACCTGCTCGGAGCCGGGGCAGGCGCAAATCCGCGACGCGATCAAGGAACACAAGCTGACCGGCGTGGTCGTCGGCGCGTGTTCGCCGCGGATGCACGAAAAGACTTTCCGCAAGACGTGCGCTGCGGCCGGGCTGAACCCATACTTGTGCGAGATCGCCAACCTCCGCGAGCAATGTTCGTGGGTGCACACGGACCGGGAACAGGCCACGCGCAAGGCGATTGACATCGTGCGTTCCATCGTCGCCCGTGTCCAGCGCAACACGCCGCTCGCGCCGATTCGCGTGCCGCTCACCCGCCGGGCGCTGGTGATCGGCGGCGGCATTGCCGGCATCCAGGCAGCGCTCGACATCGCCGATGGTGGCACGGAGGTGATTCTGGTCGAACGCACGCCGTCGCTGGGCGGACACATGGCGCAACTGTCGGAGACGTTCCCAACGCTCGACTGTTCGCAGTGTATTCTGACGCCGCGGATGGTCGAGGCGGCGTCGCATCCGAACATCCGGTTGGAGACGTACAGCGAAGTCGAGAAGCTCGGCGGGTACGTCGGCAATTTCGAGGTCACCATTCGCCGCAAGGCGCGCAGCATCGACCCGAAGAAATGCACCGGCTGCGGCACGTGCTGGCAGAAGTGTCCCGTGAAGAAACTGCCGAGCGAATTTGATGAAGGTCTCGGGTTACGCGCGGCGATTGGCATCCCGTTTCCGCAAGCCGTGCCCAACAAGCCGGTCATTGACCGCGCCAACTGCATCAAGTTCAAGAACGGCAAATGCGGCGCCTGCCAGAAGCTGTGCCAGACCGGCGCGGTGGATTTCACGCAAGAGGACGAGATCATCACCGAGAAAGTCGGCGCGATCGTCGTGGCCACTGGATTTCAGGTGTTGCCGAAGGATCAATTGCCAGCATACGCCGACGGCGATCATCCGGACGTCTTGACCGGCCTCCAATTTGAGCGACTCGCGTCGGCTTCCGGCCCGACCGGCGGCGAGATTCGCCGGCCGTCCGACGGCAAAGAACCGCAGACCGTCGTTTTCGTCCAGTGCGCCGGTTCGCGCGACCGCGAGAAAGGCCGGGCGTATTGCAGCAAGATTTGCTGCATGTACACCGCCAAACACGCGATGCTCTACCGTCACAAAGTCCACGGCGGCCGGGCGATTGTTCTCTGTATGGACGTTCGCACGCCGGGCAAGGGCTACGATGAATTCTACCGGCGCGCCATTGAACAAGATGGCGTGATCTACCTGCGTTCGCGCGCCGCCCGCATCTACCGCGACAACGGTCAACTCGTTGTCCAGGCCGCCGACACGCTCAACGGCGGCGAGCGTCTCGACATCAAGGCCGACCTCGTCGTGCTCGGCAGCGCCGCGATTCCGCAACCAGACGTGCGGACGTTGGCGCAGAAACTCGGGGTCGGTTACGACGCCGATGGCTGGCTCAGCGAAGCGCATCCGAAACTCCGACCGGTTGAGACCAACACCGCCGGTATCTTCCTCGCCGGTGCATGCCAGGGTCCGAAGGACATCCCGGACACCGTCGCCCAAGCCTCGGCCGCCGCCGCCAAGACGCTGGCGTTGTTTGCCGCGAAGGAACTGCAGCGCGACCCGATCATCGCCCGCGTGAACCGTTGTGCACCGCCGGTCTTCTCGACATGCATCGGCTGTTTCACCTGCGCCGCCGCGTGTCCGTACAAGGCGATTGAGCGCGAAGAAATCCGCGACCGAAAAGGCGGCCTGATCAAGGTCGTCGCGCGCGTCAACGAGAGCCTCTGCCAGGGGTGCGGCACATGCGTCTCGCTCTGCCGGAGCAAGTCCATGGATCTCGACGGCTTCACCGAAGAAGAAGTCTTCGCCGCGCTGGAGGCGCTTGTCGAATGAGCGAGGTCACAAAATCGGACGGCTTCGAGCCCCGGATCACCGCGTTCGTTTGCAAGTGGTGCACCTACGCGGGAGCGGACCTGGCCGGCACGAGTCGGATGACGTATGCGCCGAACGTGCGGGCGTTGATGCTGCCGTGCACGGGACGCATCGATGTGAGCTTTGTGATCCGCGCGTTTCTCCAGGGTGCGGATGGCGTGATCGTCAGCGGTTGCCACCCCGGCGACTGCCATTACACCGCCGGTAACTACCGCGCGCGGCGGCGCTGGATTTTGTTCCGCGATTTGTTGGACACGCTCGGTTTCGATCTGCGCCGGTTCGAACTGGCCTGGATTTCTGCTGCCGAAGGCGCGAAATGGGTGAAGACGATTCAGGCGTTCACTGACCGGCTTCGCGAACTCGGGCCCTACACCGCCATGCACAATTTGGCGGATGACCGCGCGCCGGGCATCGCGCCGCAGGCCGGTACGGATGTGCTCTTGGATTTGGCGCAGGCCAAACCCGATGTGGCATCGGTTGACCCACAATTGGTCGCCGACATCGCCGAGGCGCTCGATGGCGGCAAACTCAAGGCGGTCGTCGGCTGGATGAAAGCGCCGACGTTGAACCGTCCGCGGCCCGCGTGGTTTGCCACCGCAGCAGCCGCGAAGGAGATGGTTTCACCGAATGGCACCGGAAATCTGGTACGGCTGCTGAAGAAGCGCCAACTGCGAGCGCTGTTGCCGCTCGGCTTGGTGGCGCGCGCTTGCGAAGCAGGGGCGCTGAACGTCCTCGCGCAGGAAGCCAACATTGATCCGGCAGCCATCACGGTGTTTACCGTTGACCGCAATGGCCGGTACCTCGGTGCGCAGAATCTGCCCGCCGACTTGCCGACGGATCGGCCGGTCGGGTTCTCCGATGAGACTTTGAAGGCGCTCGACCAGTTGATGGCGAAATCGCCGGAGGAACGCTGGACGTTTTGGACGTCCCAGTCAGCGAAGTGCCTCAGGTGCTACGCCTGCCGGGCTTCGTGTCCGCTCTGCACATGCGACCAGTGCATCATGGACAAAAACCAGCCACAATGGTTTCCCACTGCCGCCGACGGTCCCGGCAATTTCGCGTGGCAAATGATCCGCGCGTTTCATCTGGCCGGACGGTGTGTCGGCTGCGGCGCCTGCCATAACGCCTGTCCGGCCGGTATCCCGCTGATTCTACTGAACGCAGCGATGGCACGGTCGGCACTGAAGAACTTCGATCATCGCGCCGGCGTCGATCCGAAAGCCGTACCACTGCAATCGGATTTCCGAACGGATGACAAGGAGGATTTCATTCTGTGATTTTGACGCGCGAGACAGTGGAGCGGTGGCCGATGGCACTGCAGCAGACCGGCGCGCGCGTCGTGGCACCGGTGACCATGAATGGGCACGTCGAATACCGCGAACTGACCGCCGCGACCAAGGCGACCGGCTTCGGCAACGGATTGCCACAACAGAGCCCGAAGGCGGCTTGGTTTCCAAGAAGCGAACCGATCCTGAAGTTCCAACGGAATGGGCGGGATTGGTCGGTTGAGGACCCCGAGATTAGCTTCCAACCAGTTGTCATCTTCGGAGCCCGACCGTGCGACGCGGCGGCCCGGGAAATTCTGGCGCCACTGTTTGGCTGGGATTTCCACGATCCACTTTTCGAGCAACGATTGAAGACGGTCGCGATCGTCACATTGGCGTGCAAGGGACCGGTGGACAATGCGTGCTTCTGCACATCCGTCGACGTTGATCCAGCCGGGGAGAAGAGCGGGGACGTGGTGCTGACGGAATTGCCGGACGACCGATACCTGGCCGAAGCGTGTACCGATCAGGGACAACGCTTGCTGGCTGGTGTGTCCGGGCAGGACGAGAAAGTGGATGTGGCTGAATTGCGCGCCAGGGTGCGCGAGAGTGTGCCGGTGCGCTTCGACGCGGCATGCCTACGCGAGGCATTGCCGCGGCGGTTTGCCGATCCATTTTGGGAAAGGGCAGCGCGGTCGTGCCTCGGTTGCGGGACGTGCGCGTTTACGTGCCCGACCTGCCATTGCTTCGATATTCAGGATGAGATGCGCGGCAACAAGGGAATCCGTCAGAAGAACTGGGATGCCTGCGCATTTCCGTTGTTCACGCTGCACACGTCCGGTCACAACCCCCGTCCCGACCAGCCGAGCCGGTGGCGGCAACGGTTGTCGCACAAGTTCTGGTACTACCCGGAGAAGTTCGGGAAGATGCTGTGCACGGGATGCGGACGCTGCATCCGGCTGTGCCCGTCCGGCATGGATTTGCTCGACGACTTGAAGGAGTTGTCGCGTGAGTTACCGGCGGAAACGAAACCGGCGGCCGTTTGCGCAAGCAGCGGTGGCGTGCCGGGTCTTCAATTGCCGACGGCTTCGCCGAACATCTACCGACCGTACTTGATGCGCGTCGCAGCGGTGCGGGATGAGACGCTGGATGTGCGGACGTTGCGGCTGGAGTTCTTGGACGCGAAGGAAGGCAAGGCGTTTGATTTTCGCGTTGGGCAGTTTGGCTTGTATAACGCGCTCGGCGAAGGCGAAAGCACATTTTGCATCGCCAGCAGTTCGACACGCAAGGGCTATATCGAGTGCACGTTCCGCCAGGCAGGACGGGTGACGCGGGCGTTGCGGCGGTTGAACGTTGGCGACCTGATGGGCTTTCGCGGGCCCTATGGAAACAGTTTCCCGGTCGAAGCGTGGAGGGGGAAGAATTTGTTATTTGTTGCGGGCGGGATTGCCTTGCCGCCGATGCGGAGCGTTATCCAGTATTGTCTCGATAACCGGCAGGAGTATGGTGACATCATCATCGTGTACGGGGCGAAAACGTGGGGCGATCACGTGTACAAGGATGAACTTGCCGAGTGGGAGAAGCGTCCGGACATGAAGTTGTGGCTGTGCATCGATTGGAAGAACGGCGAGGAGCCGGCTGAGGAAGGCTGGCACCCGTTGAATATGAAATCGCCCGGGGATAGCGTGCTTGATCCGCACCACCGACGCTATACGGGTTTTGTGCCACAGTTGGTGGAAGCCGTAAAACCTTCGCCACAGAATCGGGTGGCGGTCCTTTGCGGTCCGCCGATCATGATCAAATTCACGCTCGAGAGCCTGAAGAAGCTCGGCTACCGGAGCGAGGACGTGTTCACCACGTTGGAGAATCGGATGAAGTGTGGGCTGGGCAAATGCGGGCGCTGCAATGTCGGTCCGCTTTACATCTGCAAAGAAGGTCCCGTTTTCACTGCCGGACAGGTCGAATCGCTTCCCCCCGACATGTAGTCGAACTCACATCCGCGAGCGGGTCCATAGGTGACGATGGCATTCGCATTTGTGTGGGCTAAGAGGCAACAGAGATATGACGAGGTAGCCTGAACGTCAACTCTCACAATGCCGAGATAGCTGCAATGCCGCGAGTTTTTCCGTCTGGCTTTGATTGAAAATCAGGCTTGACCAGACATCAAACCAACGTATGTTCCAAACGAACGTTTGCAACAGAGAAGAACCTGTGGACACTTCCATCGCCAAAAGCTCGATTACAGAACCGGACGGACTAACCAAAGCCCGTCTCCTTGATGTCGCCGAACGACTTTTCGCTGACCACGGTGTTGACGGCACTTCCCTGCGCCAGATCACCAAAGAGGCCGAAACCAACCTCGCCGCCGTCAATTATTACTTCAGCTCAAAGGACGGATTGATCGCCGCCGTTTTCGCCCGCCGATTGGAGCCGCTGTCGGTCGAGCAGTCGGCTTTGCTGGACGCAGTCGAGCAAGGCGCCGGGGAGCAACCGGCCCGCCTGGAGGATGTGTTGCGGGCGATAATCCAGCCGGCAGTGATCGGCGAGGGCAGTTTACACAAAGGCCACGAGCCATTCCGCCGATTGATGGGCCGTGTGTTCACCGAGCCGGGTTCCCAGCTCCAATTGCTGGTGAAAAACCAATTCGAGAAGGTGAGCCAACGGTTTGATCGCCTATTGACGCGCAGTCTCCCGCAGCTTTCCCCCGAAGAAGTGTTTTGGCGGCGACAGTTTCTCGTCGGGGCGCTGCATCGTGTGTTGTTGATCAGCGACAAACCGGAATCGTACGCCGCGCCCGGCCTGCATCCGTCATTCGAGCCCCACCGGATGGTGGAACAACTGGTGGATTTTGCGGCCGCGGGATTTCGTCTGCCGCCGTCTGCCGAAAATCAAAAGAGGGGAAATCCATGACGATGAAACCAAGTGTCTTGCTGGTGATCCGCGCCATGAGGAACGACGTGGGACCGGGCTTGAAAGAGGATGCGCTGACCGACTTGATCCTGCTGGAGGGAGGCGGCCTGAGCGCGCACGGCTTCCGGTTTTTGCGGCTGTCCGGTGGCTTTGTCGTGTTCGCCACCCAGCCGCAGGACCGCTCGAAATGGTACCGGCAAAAGGGCTGGCCCTGCGCGGAAAAGGAAGCGGTCGCCCGCGCCATTGCCCGAAAGTATGCGCTGGAAATCAGCGAACCGCCCGATGTCTCCGGCCCGAGCGGTGAACCGCATCATCACCTTGAATTCCATCGGCACGAGAACACAATCATCGAGGCGCATCCGAAATACCTGAAGATTCTTCTGCCTGATTTGCCTGTGATTGCCGAGGACACGCTGCTGGAAGACCTCGCGGCGCTGTACAAACCCACCGAACAATAACTGAAGACAGAACCATCGCTCATGAATGTTACCGTGCACCGCTTCATCCGTTGTCTGCTAGCGCTCACTGCCCCGGCCGCGCTGCTTTCCTGCTCCCGGCACCAGCCGGCAGCCATGCCGCCGCCGCGGGTCACGGTCAGCCAGCCGCAAGTCGCCACCGTCACCAACTGGGACGAGTATCCGGGCCACCTTGAAGCCGTGGAATCGGTGGAAATCCGGCCGCGCGTTTCCGGCTACATCGACTCCATCCACTTCACCGACGGCGCAGAAGTGAAGGCGGGCGATCTGCTGTTTGTGATTGACCCGCGACCGTATCAGGCCGAACTGGATCTCGCCCAAGCGAGGTTTGAACTGGCCGAGAACGACCTCCAGCGCGCGGAGAGTTTGCGGGGCACCAAGGCGATTTCCGAGGAAGAATACGACAGCCGCAGCAAGGCCGCCCGCGTGGCGAAAGCCGCCCTGGACGTCGCGCGGCTCAACGTGGAGTACACCCGCATCATAGCCCCGATCAACGGCAAGATCGGCCGCCGACTCGTGACGATGGGCAATCTGGTGCAGGGCGGGGCTGGCGCAGCCAGCACGCTGACGACGATCGTCGCGATGGACCCCATTTACGGCTACTTCGACGTTGCCGAAGAGGCTTTTCTGAGATATCGCAACAATGCCAGCGACCCGAGCAGTCCGGGACAAACGAATAGTCCGCTGGCCTGCGAACTGGCGCTGGCGGGCGAGGAAGGCTTCCCGCACACAGGCCGCGTGGATTTCTTCGACAATCAGGTGGATGCCAAGACCGGCACCATCCGCGTGCGGGGTGTCTTCGCGAACGCCGACCGCGCGTTGGTGCCCGGCATGTTCGCCAAGGTTCGCATCCCGGCCGGCCCGCCCGAGCAGACGTTGTTGATTCCCGATGTGGCGGTGGGCTTCGACCAGAACTACAAGTTCGTTTATGTCGTCAACCCGACCAACGTCGTCGAAACGCGCACCATCGAAACCGGACGGTCCCATGGTGCGTTGCGCACGGTGTTGAAGGGGTTGACGCCGCAAGACCGTGTGGTCGTCAACGGCCTGATGGTGGCGCACCCGGGCGCAAAGGTGGAAGCGCAGGAAGCCTCGGCAGCGGGTGCCCCACCGGCCGGCCAGTCATCCACCAGGCAATGATGCATCCGGCAAACCTGAACATGGAGCGCCAGTGAATTTTTCCCATTTCTTCATCCGCCGGCCCATCTTTGCGATGGTGCTTTCGATTTTCTTCGTGTTGTTGGGCCTGATTGCCCTGCTCAAGCTGCCCATTGCCCAGTATCCCGAAATTACCCCTCCCACCATCTTCGTGTTGGCCAATTACCCCGGCGCCAGCGCCAAGAGCGTGGCGGACACCGTGGCCACGCCGCTGGAGCAGGAAATCAACGGCGTCGAGAACATGCTCTACATGTCCGCCCAGTGCAGCAGCGACGGCCAACTGCGTCTGGCCGTGACTTTCAAGGTGGGCTCCGATCCGAACATGGCGCAGGTGCTGGTACAAAACCGCGTGGGCGTGGCCGAGCCGAAGTTGCCGGAGGAGGTTCGCCGTCGGGGCGTGACCGTCCGCAAACGCTCACCATCCATCGCCATGATTGTCAGCTTGGTGTCGCCCCCCGGTAAGTACGATCGCCTTTATTTGAGCAATTATGCCTACCTGCACGTGCGCGACGTGTTGTCCCGGCTGCCCGGCGTCGGCGACTCGATCATCTATGGCGCCCGCGATTACAGCATGCGAATCTGGGTGGATCCGAACAAAGCCTCGGCGCGCGGCCTGACGGCTGGTGACATTGCCGAGGCGATCCGCCGGCAGAACGTGGAGGTTGCCGCCGGCGTGTTGGGGCAAGCCCCCCAACCGCCCGACAACCTTTTCCAACTGACCGCCCAGACCCGTGGACGTCTGGTCACACCAGAGGAATTCGGTGAGATCATCCTGAAGGCCGACACCGTTGGCCAAATCACCCGCTTGCAGGACGTGGCCCGCATCGAACTGGGCGGCGCCGATTACAGCATCAACACCTTGCTGGACGGCCGTCCGTCCGGTGCCATCGCCATCTTCCAACAACCCGGCTCCAACGCGATTGAGACAGCCGACGCCATTCGCCGCGCGATGGAGGAGCTCAAGAAAGGATTCCCCGAAGGGCTGGACTACCGCATCGCTTATGACAGCTCGGCATTCATCCGCGAGTCCATCCACGAGGTCAGCAAGACGCTCATCGAAGCGATGATTCTCGTCGTCCTCGTCGTCGTGCTGTTCCTCCAGAATTGGCGAGCGTCGCTCATCCCGCTGTTGGCGGTGCCGGTCTCGCTCGTCGGCACGTTTGCGGCCATGACCGCGTTCGGCTTCTCGCTCAACAACCTGACCCTGTTCGGCTTGGTGCTGGCCATCGGCATCGTGGTGGACGATGCCATCGTCGTGGTGGAGAATGTGGAGCGCCATCTCGCGGAGGGCCTGGCCCCGGTGGAGGCGGCCAAGACGGCCATGAACGAGGTCAGCGGGGCGGTGGTCGCGATTGCCCTGGTGCTAAGCGCGGTGTTCATTCCCACGGCCTTTATCGCCGGCATCACGGGCAAGTTCTATCAGCAGTTTGCGTTGACGGTCGCCGTCTCCACGCTGATCTCGGCGTTCAACTCGCTGACGCTCAGCCCGGCGCTGGCGGCGCTATTGTTGAAACCGCACCATGAGGAAAAAGATTTTATCGGCCGACTGATTCACTATTCGGTAGGCTGGCTGTTCCAAGCTTTCAACTATGTGTTTGAATCCGGCCGGCGGGGCTACGTTGCGACGCTGCGCCACGTCGTCCTCCGCCATTGCGGCATCAGCCTGTTGCTCTACGTGGGCTTGATTGGCCTCACCTGGTTGGGTTTCCAGAAGGTGCCCGGCGGCTTCATTCCGTCGCAGGACAAGGGCAACATCTTTTGTTACATGCAGCTTCCCGACGGCGCCTCCCTGCAACGCACGGAGGCGGTCAGCAGGCGCGTGGCCAAGCTGGTGCGTGAGATTCCCGGCGTCGGCATGGTCCAGGAATTCCAGGGACTGTCGCTTGTGAATCTGGGCAACAGCGCCAATGCCAGCACCCTGTACGTCCGCTTGACGCCCTTCGACGAACGGAGCAAGGCGGGCTTGACTGCCGACGTCATCATGCGCCAGTTGCGTGTCAAGATCGCGCAGGCCAATATTCAAGATGCGTTTGTGGGCGTCTTTGGCGCCCCGCCCGTGGACGGGTTGGGCACCTTGGGCGGGTTCAAACTGCAAGTGGAAGACCGCGCCAACCTCGGTTCTGCCGCGCTACAGGAGGCCACTACGAGACTCGCCGCTGCCGCCATGCAGGACCGGCGTATCAGCGGCGCGCTCACGACTTTCCGCGCCCATGTGCCGCAGGTGTATCTGGATGTGGACCGCGCCAAGGCTGAATCCATGGGCGTGCCGTTGAACAAGGTCTGGGACACGTTGCAGATTTACCTTGGCTCGCTCTACGTCAACGACTTTACCTACCTCGGTCGCCCGTACTACGTCACGCTGCAGGCGGACGCGCCATTCCGGGCCAAGACCGAGGATGTGCCGAATCTCAAGACCCGCAATGTCAACGGGGAGATGGTTCCCTTGGGCACGCTGGTGACGATGCGCGACATCACGGCGCCGGTGCTGGTCGGGCATTTCAACATGTATCCCACGGCAGAAATCACCGGCAGCCTTGCGCCGGGCGCCAGTTCGGGCGAGGCGATCGAGCTCATCAATGACCTGGCCGGAAAAGTCCTGCCGCCGGGCATGGCCATTGAATGGACCGAATTGACCCTGCTGCAAATCCAGGCGGGCAACACGGCGATTTTCATCCTGCCACTGTGCGTGCTGATGGTCTTCCTCGTGCTGGCGGCGCAATACGAAAGCTGGTCGCTGCCGCTGGCCATCATCCTCGTCGTGCCTCTGAGCCTGCTGTTCGCCATCCTTGGGGTGTGGGCGCGCGGCTTGGACAACAACCTTTTTACCCAGATCGGCATGGTGGTGTTGATCGGTCTGGCGTGCAAGAACGCCATTCTGATCGTCGAGTTTGCCCGCCAGTTGCAGGAAGCCGGCCAGAACCGGCTGGAGGCCGTCATCGAAGCCAGCCGGTTGCGGTTGCGTCCGATTTTGATGACCTCGTTTGCGTTCGCTTTCGGCGTGCTGCCGCTGATGATCGCCAGAGGCGCCGGCGCCGAAATGCGCGTGGCCATCGGCACCGCCGTCTTCTGGGGCATGCTGGGCGTGACCTTCTTCGGCTTGCTGCTGACGCCGGTTTTCTATCTGGTAATCCGCGGCATTCTCGAACGCAAGAAGGGGGGAGTCGGCGGCCAGGCCTTGCCCGGTGCCATGTCCTCGGGCGCCACCACCATCTTGCTCCTCGCCGGCCTGACCTCGGCGATGTTCCTCAGTGCGTGTGCGGTTGGCCCGGATTACCGGACGCCACAAACCAAGGTGGACACCGCCTTCGCCAACGGCAGCCAGAGCAACCTCTCAACCGAGCCCGCCGTCGTAACGTGGTGGCGCGGTTTCAACGACGAGACCCTGAACGGTCTGGTGGACCGCGCTGTCGCCGCCAATCACGATCTGCGCATCGCCACGGCCCGCGTCCGCGAGGCGCGCGCCGAGCGCAGCGCCGCCGTCCTCGATTTTTTCCCGACGGTCACAGCCAGCGGCGGCTACACCAAATCGGTGTCCAGCAAAGACGCCAATTACACCCCGCTCACCCGCGACCAGCGTGAACTGTCGCTGTACGACGCGGGCTTCGACGCCACGTGGGAAGTCGACATCTTCGGTCGCGTCCGGCGGGCCATCCAGGCCAGCGACGCCGGGGTCGCCGCGCTGGAGGCTTCGCGCCGCAACGTGCTGGTGAGCCTGATGGCGGAGGTGGCCCGCAACTACTTCGAACTGCGAGGCGCGCAACACGAACTCGAAGTCGCGCGCCAGAACGCCGAGAACCAGAGTGAAACCCTGGCTGTCGTCACCGCAAACTTTCGCGCCGGTCGCACCACCCAACTGGATGTAGCCCGCGCCCGCACGCAACTGGACTCCACCCTGGCTGGTATTCCGCCCCTCGAAGCCTTCATCAAACGCGTCATCTATCGCCTGGGGACCTTGACCGGCCAGCCCCCCACCTCGCTGGAACCGGCACTGGCTGCGCCCGCTCCCATGCCCGCGCTACCCGTATTGGTCACCATCGGCAAACCGGAAGACCTGTTGCGCCGTCGTCCCGACATTCGCGCCGCCGAACGGGCGCTCGCTTCCGCCTCGGCGTTGATCGGTTTCGAAACGGCTGACCTGTTCCCGCGCGTCACCTTCAACGGCAACCTGGCTCTTGAATCCTCCACTTTATCCGGGCTGGGGAAAGCCGGTTCCGACACGTACTCTTTCGGGCCGCGCATCTCCTGGGCCGCGCTCGATTTGGGGCGGGTGCACGCCCGCATCAAAGCCGCCGGCGCCCGCGGCGAAGCGCAACTGGCCGCTTACGAAAAAACCGTCCTGACCGCACTGGAAGAGACGGAAGGTGCGCTCGTCGAATTTGGGCGCGCCCAAGCCCGTCGTGATTATCTTCGCGCTTCGGCGCAAGCGGCTGAAGAAGCCGTGGCGCTGGCCAACCAGCGCTACAAGAGCGGCATTGCCGACTTTCTCACGGTGCTCGACGCCCAGCGCACGCAACTGGCCATTGAGGACCAACTCGCCCAGAGCGAAACCGGCACGGCCACGGCGCTGGTGGCGGTCTATAAGGCTTTGGGCGGCGGCTGGGAAATCGAGAAACAACCCGCCTCCAGGTAGGCCGGGCGGTAAGTCAACAACCGGAACGCCGCCAACCAGCTCGCCCCGCAAACGAAACCGTGGCTCAGCCGACCCGAGAAGAGATTGCGAAACGCACCCACGAAATCCATCCGGCGCGCGGCGGCACTTACGGTCATGACCGGGACGACTGGCGCAGGCCGAACGCGAACTTGCCAGCACGCATATTTTTGGTAGACTATCTGCGGAATCAGGAGGGAACAATGACATCTACTTCCATTACTTCCATGGCGTTGACCGTCGCAGCGTTACTGGCCGCAATTTCAATAGCCAACGCCAGCCTCGGTGACTCCCAGGACGCCCTGATCCAGCGATACGGAAAGCCCAAGCTGGCGGAGCTGACCACCGGCGACATCCCCGCGCAAAAGGGCTACTACGCCGAACTCAAGGAAAGCTACAGCACCAATGTAAGCCTGATCGCGTCCATAGGCACGAATTACAACGAGATCGGCTACGGCATGGACCTCGTCGAAACCCGCAGCCGCTACACGTTCGACAAGGACGGCCTCAAGATCGTCGCGTACATCGGCAACGTCGGCGAGAAATACAACGGCGCCGATTTTTCCGACCGCTCGGCCCGCGAGATCATCAATGCCGGGACCGTTTGGGAAAAGGACAAGAGCGGCGATCAATTCCGTCATCCCGTGCCGCTTTCGCCGTCCGTCATCGACGCTTTCCTGGGAAACAACAAGGGCGAGTCCACCTGGGCCGATGCCTGGCAACCGTCCGCCGTCCCCGGCACCTGGCTCAAACGGACCGCCGACAAAACGCGCCTGGCCATCGCCCATGGCGCTTCCGAGCATTCGATCTACCAGATCGAGGTTCGGATGGTGGATGAGGCGAGCCGGGCGGCGGATTGATGGCCGCTTGGGCAGCGCGGGCCGGTTCAGCCCGCCGTCGGTACCGGCGTTTCCACCGCAGCCGTCGCTTTCTCCGATGCTGGACCCGCCGGTGACGGCCACGGTTGCGCCAGCAACTCCGCCGTCAGCGCGCGGTATGCCACCGCCGCTTGCGAATGCGTGTCGTACGCCGTAATGGGCTTCCCAAAACTCGGCGCTTCGCCGAGTCGCACTGTCCGCGGTATGACCGTCTGGAACACCTTCTCGCCAAAATGTCCGCGCACTTCGTTGACCACCTGCTGGGAGAGATTCGTGCGTCCGTCGAACATCGTCATCACGATGCCTTCCAAATCGAGCACGGGGTTCGCGCCGCTCTCCTTGATCTGTTTCAGCACCCGCATGATCACGGCCAACCCCTCCAGCGCGAAATACTCGCATTGCAACGGCACCAGCACGCGATCCACCGCCGCCAGCCCGTTCATTGTGAGAATGCCCAGCGACGGCGGGCAATCCACGAGCAGAAACTCGTATTGATTGGCATCGTGGATCGGCATCAACGCCAGGCGCAATCGTTGCAGGTAATTCTCCGTCCGCGCCACGTCCACTTCCGCCACCGCCAGATCGACCTCGCTGGGAATGATCTCCAGATTGTCGTAGCCGCTCGGGCGAATCGAATCCGCCAACCGCGCGCCGCCCAGCAGCGCCTTGTACACGCTCCCGCCGGAAAGCTTCTCCAACCCCAACGCGCTGGTCGCGTTCGCCTGCGGATCGAGATCGAGCAACAACGTCCGTTTCCCCCGTTCCGCAAGACACGCCGCGAGACTGACGGCTGTGGTGGTCTTGCCAACGCCCCCCTTTTGATTGGCCAGCGCGATACTGCGCGTACTCATCCACCGCCTTATAGCCCAAATTCGCATCCTCCGGCAAGGCTGTTATCAGCCTCGGCGGCTGGTTGCGTTTCGCGCTACACTCGCCCGCATGACAACGAACATCCGCAGTCAGAAATCCGACACCCCCATCGGCTCACCATGAACGCGCAAATACCGAGGAAGGGAAATTACATCTCCGTGCTGCCCGAACACGTCCGCTTGGAGATCAACTGCAAACTGCGCGACGGCTGGCGGCACCGCTCCGTCGCCGAATGGCTCCTCACCCAGAAGGCCGACCGCGACATTCCCGAGCACGTCCTCAAGGCTGGCGACCCGTACGCAATCATCTGGACCCGCCGCGCCCGCAACAAAGCCGTCGTCCAAGAAAACTGCCGCACGGCGATCACCCGTTGGAGTCGCGGGCCTTATCGGGACTGGCGGGCCGCACAACCCAAACCCCGTGTGCCATTTGGCGCCCCGCGGGCCATCAAGATTGCCTATCGGGCGCTGTACGAGGAAATCAGAGACAATCCCCGGGCTCTGAAACTGCTCGATAGACTGCGCCGCGCCGTCCGCCGAGGGCTGGGCGAAGTCGAATCGCCGCCCCGTTAAACTTGTGGCGTCGCCCGCCCGCCCTGTTTACCCTGAGCCCGTCGAAGGGAGCAGCGCCGACGGGAATCCATCGAAAGGGTCTCAGGCGAAACGCCCTATCCCGCCGCCTCGCGCACCAACGTGGTTGAATTCGCAACCTGCATCCGTTACAATACGTTCATGGTCAAGCTTAACGAGAAGTACATGACCGACCGCGCCGGACGCCCTACCGACGTCGTCCTCAGTCGCAAAGATTACCGGAAACTCCTGGATTACCTCGGAGACCTGGAAGACCGCCTCGAAATCCGTAAACGCAAACGCGGCGCGAAATTCGTCGCGTGGGAGACGGCCAAAGCCAGCCTGACCACCGTCTCATCCTAGCCGTTTCTTCTGTAGCGGCGGTCTATGACCGTCGGTCGTTGTTGTAGCGTCGCCTGTCCCAGGCGAACCGCCGTGCCGAGACTGTAGCCACGGCGCTCCGTCGCCGTGCACCTTCCCCATCCTCCCCGTAGCCGCACGGCTTCAGCCTGCGTTCTCCTCGCCCCTTGAGGGAGAGGATCAAGGTGAGGGTACTGTCGTCCCCCCAACCCCTACTCCCCCGCCGCCTCGCGCACCCGCCGCTGGGTTCAGTCTGCGACAAGTCGCATCCCGCTCACAGTTGGTACCATCATGAGCGGGATGCGAGATGTTTTCCCGCTGGTGACTAACGGTAGGCAGCTTGCCTAACCGCCGCCAACCCTGCCCACGCGAGCGTCGATCCCTCAGCAACAATCACGCTGAATGAACTCCATACTGTAGCTGCCGCTCGTTGAGCAGCGTCGCGAACGCCCGTCGCAGAGTAATTTCCTTCACAGAAATACTCAGCAGTTGGTAGATGGTATTCCACACCATCATCACCTTTAATCGTGCGCGCGAAACCCGCGCGTCCCATCGCAGTGTGGAGCGATGCGTAGTTGTCATAGCTCGCCTGATGCAATTCAACGCGAACAAGATATTTTGCCATGTCCAATCACCCCCTTTCTCGTCTACTGGATGCTTTTCCAAAAATCCGTCCCGCCCTGATCTTGTGAAACAGATTGGATCCGCCATTCTTCGCTTCCTTTCGGGGCGGAATTGCGCGTCGTCTAACGAACTTTCTGACGTCAAAAAGCAGATCACCGGTCTCCTCCGGTGGATGATGTCTGCAGGTTCTACCCTGGTACAGGTTCATTCGCTCATTCGGCGTGACGGTGCCGCGATTGCCGTCGTAATCGAGGTAGATAAACTGCGGCATTCTCCTGAACCAAGGCGTCAGAAGTTGAACTATGATCCCAACAGCTGTGGAGGCGAGAACCCCGTTCGACCACACAACCTGCGGACGGGCACCCGCCGCTCCATACCTGTTAGCTTCGGCGGCCAAGCGCTCATCCGTTATGAGTCCGGCGCATCGGAGGCAAGGCCCTCCTGGCATCGAGAGGACCACTTGCCCTGCGATTAGGAAGTCGCCGTTACCCAAGTCATGGACATCCATCCCAATGTCGATGCAGGGAATGAGGTATCTGCGAGCGAAGCGCTCGAGTTGTTCACGTTGAACGAATGAATCGAGTGAACCCACGATAATGTCGCAGGCCTTCAGATCGGCCGTCGCGTTGTGCCAGGTGTCGGTCACAGTAGCAGTCCGAGGCCGCTCCATCAGCCCCCGAATTTGCCGTTCGGCAATCGCTGTTTTTTTTACCTCGTTCTTGAGGTCAGCCAGCCGACCGCCGATCAACCTGTTTGTGTTCGTCTCGGTGATGTGGTCAGGATCAACCAGCACGTATCCGCCAATCCCGAGGTGAGCAGTCTGCTGCACCACATGGGAGCCGCCGCCGCCGAGCCCGACCAGCCCGAGCGTTGCCCCAAAAAGCCTTTCTTCGCTGTCCGAACCCAAAAAGCTCTGGCGGTCGAAACGGCTCATAAGGGACTCCACTCTTTGAGGGGCACGCCTACCTCCGAAAAACGGGTGATCACATCATACGGCCTATCCTCACTGAGCCAAATGTGTCCGTAGGCAAACACATCACTCAAGACCAGCGCACCGTGCGGACACTGAGGAGCAACGTGGAAAAAATTCGGGACGAACTTCGCTTGTTCCCTTAAATCGAGTCCGCTGAAGCGCGGGTGACCACGCCCCGAGTGAGCATGCACATGGAAAACTGCCACATTCTCTGACATCGCCCATTGAAGCGCCTTCCGAATGGCCTCAGGGCCCATCATCGCCCCGACGGAGTGATCGTGAAGGTAATCCCCATCCGCCACTGCCCGATAGCTCCGCACAAGCACCCAGAGATCGTTGGCCCTGGATGACAAACCCGCCGCGAGAAACCCGACGCGCTCATACGCGAACGGGTGAGGGCGGGCCAGATTGAGCCTGACCGTATGCAGCAGGTGCCTCGTGATCCTAAGCTGAACGTTCACGCCACGGCCCTCAGGTGTGCGTACAGCATGCACGTCCACGGTTGTTCTGCGCCGACATTATTCCAAGACGGAGCCCACCACGTCCGGCCTAGGACAGTGTGAGCCGTCCAATTCCTGCTTTGCCCAACGCCCTCCAGTTTGCGCTCGAAGAAGAGGCGCGTGGTGTACCCGCTGTGACTGGAGGGGTAAAGTAGCAGGGTCATCTGCTGGGTATTTGCCCCCGCGCGGAACTTGACCTCAGGCAACAGCACCACCGGCGTACCGCCCTCTTGGTGAAAGGACGCGCCGGGGTGCATCGCCTGAAGCGCGGCGAATTCGACGGCGGCATCCACTACGACGATCCCCCGCCGGGCGACTGGCTGAAAAATTCCATCCTACGCTTCACGCGGATCTTTTCGCCGGGTTTCAGCGTCACCAATTCACCGTCACGTGTTTTCAGGTCCAGCAGGTACCCGGCCTTGATTGGGAACTTTGCCATTAGCTCCTCGGTCGTGTACACCCCGCGGGGTATTTCGTAGCGCTGCTTGTCGAAGTACACTTCGACCAAGTGTCTTCGCTCGGGAGCGCCGCTGTGAAAATGCTCGTCCTCTTTAAGGTGGACCCCCTCGGGACCGTTCGGCACAGCCTCATCCTCTCGGTCGCCTTCCACTTCCCGATACAGCTCGTGCCCGTGTCGCACCTTCCCAAGCAGGTACAACGCCTCCCCTGTCGTTTGGTTGGGCAACTGGTGCGGCTTTTCATCGATGTGAATTCGCACTTGCTTAAGTACAGCCTCTTCTTTTGTCTGCATATGGTCTCCTCTCTTGAATTTCTTGCGCCTACTTACCCCGGGCAAATACCAACAACCGCCATTCGATTCTCCCCTGCCCCGGAGTATGTTGGTGATGGTTTTGTGGTGGCAGGGGACTGCCCTTCTCCGACACAACCTCGTGACCGCAATTCTCGCACCGATAGACACCGGAGTCGGGCGTTGTCGCGCCGGGGTTGTGAAGCGCGTCGAACGCTTCGTGATCAGATCTTTTCACCCACTTGTCGTATTTGTAGAGTGCCATGCTGGTTCTCCATTCCTCTTTACGTTGGTTTTGTTTAGCAGCATACGAACATACCATATACCAGTTTACAGAACCAGTCAAGCATCCGGAACCTGATCGAAGTTCTGGTTTGACATAAAGAACCAACACTGGCATACTTCCATGCAGATGGAGCTCGGTAAGAAAATCAGGGTTTTACGGCTGGAGAAGGGCCTTACCCTGCCAGAGCTAGCCGACAAGGCGAAAGTCTCCAAAGGATTTCTTTTCCAGATTGAGACCGACGAAGAGACGAATCCTTCATTAGACACGCTTCATAAAGTTGCGTCCGCGCTCGACGTCACCCTCGCGGAACTTCTCGAAAAAGAGTCCGTAAAAGCGAGGCGACTGGTACCCGCAGAAATAGACGAGACTCTTAAGGAGTTCCTGAGCGACGCCCGCAAAGCAGGGCAAATCATTCCCGAGGAGACGCTGCAGGCACTTTACGTCCTTCAACACCGCAAAGGCAGGGCCCCAAAAACGAAAGAAGATTGGCGTTACCTCTACGAGACCATCGAACGAGTATTCAAAGGCAAGTGACTCCACCAACCGAGCGTAAATACTTCAAAGGGCGTACGCGTGTATGGTCCCATAAGTCTGTAATGGAACTAATGCACCTCGCAGATGAGAGAGAAGAGCCCGAAGACGTGATCATCCGTTTGGCCCGCGCCCTAGTCGAGGAGGCGATTGCGGCGGGTTGGTCAGGCCCACCGTTTGATCCAACAGTGCTCGCAAGCCTCCGCGGGATTTCGGTCAAACCGGCAGACTGTGACATCCGCTCGGACGCTCGTATATTCCCGCTCCCGATGGGTAAGCTACAGATCGAGTACGATCCCTCAAAGCCGCAATCTAGTGTTGTGTCCCATAAATAGCTTTCATAAGTAAATTGTCTGGATTACGCTCGGCATCACTCTACAAAGGAGGTTGCCGATGCGATCCGGACGTCCCAAACAGCCACTTGTCTTGAATCCT
>Ga0182014_10001607_pt1 | contig 29961 bp, 26 predicted proteins | sample 612S2DmetaG_FD_120489 | JGI IMG/M metagenome (GOLD analysis project Ga0182014, IMG submission 120489) | Permafrost microbial communities from Stordalen Mire, Sweden - 612S2D metaG | ecosystem: Environmental > Terrestrial > Soil > Wetlands > Permafrost | place: Sweden: Stordalen | collected... | reverse complement strand
TCCATGGAAGAGAGGATTTGTGCGCTCGATTGCCAATTCACACGCCCTCGCCGTAGCGGCGATTCTGCTGCCGGCAGCGCTGCTCGCAGCAGATGTAGACACAAAGTTCCACGATGCCCCGGCTTCGGCGCAGTCGGCAAAGAACCCGTATGCAGGCCAGCAGGAGGCCGCGCAGGCCGGAAAAAAGCTGTATGCGCGCAATTGCCTGTCGTGCCACGGGACTCTGGGCAAAGGCACGGGCAACGTGCCGTCACTGGTGGACGGAAAGCTCGATTCGGTTACCCCAGGTGAAGTGTTCTGGTTCATTACGCGGGGAGACCAAGACAACGGCATGCCCGCCTGGGCGTCTTTGCCGGCAAAGCAGCGTTGGCAGACTGTTACTTATGTGAAGACGATGGGAGCGTCGTCGACTGTGCCGGAAGTGAGCCCACCGGCGCCCGACATCAGCACGTCGACATTTAAGGCGCCACCCGCGACCCCGCCGTTCACCGATTTCCGCTACGAGAAACCGGGAACGTTTCACAAGATTACGGTGAACGATCTACCCCAACCGTACGCCACGAAATCGGCGTCGAATGGGCCGAAAATGGTGGGCCGCCCCAACAATGTGTGGCCGCAAGCCCCCGCCGGATTCAAGGTGGAGTTGTATGCCGCTGGGCTGGACAATCCCCGCCTGCTGCGCACGGCTCCGAACGGAGACATTTTTCTAGCGGAAAGCGATCCTGGGCGCATCCGGGTGTTCCGCGGGCTGACCAGCGACGGCAAGGCCGAGCAGTCAGCCATTTTCGTCAGCGGCTTGAAGGATCCCTACGGCCTGGCCTTCTATCCTCCGGGGCCCGATCCGCAATGGCTCTATGTGGGCAACACCAACGAAGTTGTCCGCTTCGCTTATCGCAAGGGTGACTTGAAGGCCAACGGACCGCCGCAACACATCGCCGACTTGCCGGCGAGCTGGCTTGGGCACTGGACGCGGGCAGTGGAGTTCTCGCCTGATGGCAAGAGAATGTTCGTAGCCGTTGGTTCGGGATCAAATGTGGACGATCCCGACACGCATCCGCGGGAAAAAGATCGTGCCGACATTCTGGTCTGCGATCCTTCGAATTGCAAACTGAGTGTCTACGCCTACGGCATTCGCAATGCTGGTGGAGGAATTGCAGTGAATCCGCAGACGGGAGAACTATGGTGCTCGGTGAACGAGCGCGACGGATTGGGCGATAATCTCGTTCCCGACTACATCACACACGTGCAGGAAGGCGGATTTTATGGCTGGCCATGGTGGTATATGGGTGCGCATCAGGATCCGCGGCTGACCGGCAAGCACCCCGAACTGAAAGACAGAACCATTGTGCCGGATGTGTTGCTGCAGCCGCACAACGCGTCGCTGGAGTTTACTTTTTATCAAGGCGAGCAGTTCCCTGGCGAGTACAAGGGAGACATTTTTGCGTCCCAGCACGGGTCCTGGAACAATGCGGTGCGCGTGGGCTATGAAGTGATTCGAGTGCCGCTGCATCAGACCGGCCACGCCAGCGGCGAGTATGAAGACTTCCTCACCGGTTTCGTGCTGCCGGATGGCAACGTCTGGGGGCGCCCGGTGGGCGTGACCGTGTCCTCGGATGGATCGCTGCTGGTGAGCGACGACGGATCAAACTCGGTGTGGAGAGTTAGCTACACGGGGAAGTGACGGGAAATTCACTCAGGCTCTTCCCCGGAAGCGGATGATTTCCCGGCGATCGCGTTTGGATGGTCTCCCCGCGGGCATCTCTTCGAACTGCTTCATGGCTTTACGCTCCGCTGCCGCCTTCAGGCGCAACTCCTGGCTCGCCTCCGTCTCGCGGTAGAGCGTTCGCGCAATCGAGGCCGGGCCGCGCACCTCGCTGAGAAGCAGAACTTCGATTTGAAAGTCGCCGCCGTCGTTTGTCACTCGCAGCATATCCCCAATCCGGACCTCGCGTGCAGGCTTGGCGGGCTGCCCGTTGGATTGAATCCTGCCGAGTTCACAGGCTCGTGCGGCCAAGGCTCGTGTCTTAAAGAATCTGGCGGCCCAAAGCCACTTGTCCATTCGCACGGAAGTCATGATTGCCCTTGGCGCAAAACAGGCTGCGGAAAGACTCGTCGAGGACGCGAAAAGCTTGCCTCAGGCGCTTAAGCGCCAACACATTCGGCGGCTTAGCGGCCCGACTGAAGTCGGGCCCTTCCCAAGACCTGCGTGAATCAGAGTTTTTCCGCAACTCGTTGAAGCCGCGCCCTTCAAAACTCCAGCGGCTGATTTCGGAGTTTTTTCGCAAGCTGTGAAGCCATGCCTCCCAAAGCATCGACGAGGCCAGTTCTAGCTAGCAGTCTTCTGGGTTTGACCAAACTCACGGGCGCGACGGAGAAGTTCGTTGGCTCCCGCTTCGTCGTTCTGCGCCCGACGGATCATTGCCAGGTGATAGAGACTGCTGACCTCTCCAATGCTCTCCTCGCAACTACGCTCAAATTCGCGCACCGCTTTTTCCATGTCACCCTGCCGTTCGTAAATCACTCCCAGGTGATAATGGGCCATAAGATATTCGGGAGTGAGCACCAGCGACTGTTCGAAGTGCTCACGGGCTTCCTCGAGCAAGCCAGAATGAAACAGCGAAATTGCCAGGCGGTAGTGCGCGGCTTTGTAGTCGGGATCGAGTACAAGGCAACGCAAAAAGGCGCGTGCGGCTTCGAGCATATTTCCGCGATGGTACCAGGCTACGCCTAGATCGTAGTAGCCCAGCACGAACGAGGGCGCGGCCTGCAATGCCCTCTCATAATGTTGAATCGCCAACTCCAAAGCGCCTTCGTGAAAGTAAAAAGTGCCCAGCAGATGATTGGCCAGCACGTGGTTGGGTTCAGCCTGCAGCAGTCGTTGCAATTCGTGACGGGCTTCCTCGCTGCGGCCCTCGCGCTCATGCACCAGAGCTAACAAAAGGCGCTGGTCGATGTGGGCATCCCGCAGGAAGAAACCACACTCGGCGCAGAACTTGTCAGTCTCCGCGGCCACACGGCCGCATCGTGTGCATCGCTGATCGGGAGTCTTCGCTTGCTTCGTCATTGGTCTATCCTCCAACTGGCGGGAACCTATCAAATTGCTTCTGCAGGACCACGATGTCCCAACAAGCTTACTACGGGAGTGCATCCGAGAATATTTCTCCGCTGAGGGGCACAAAGGCAGTGGGAACAAAGCGCTGCAGTACCTCGCGCCCAGCCGGGTTGCCGTAAGGCCTTATGCCAGTGGGCCACACGAGTTCTTGCGCACTGTAGGGACAACTTGTCCCCTGCCCCCAGGGATACGAACTATCTCTTGTAGCCTCATGCGCTTGCGCGAATTTCGGCGCCAACTTGCGAGGACAACTTGTCCCTTAAGAGCAATCCCCCCGATAGCGAACGTATTGATTCTAATCCCGTTGCGCATCGTCGCCATTGGTGTTCGACATGCACCTAAGACCGGCGAAGCACATTCAAGTTGCGAGGAGTATACAAGTGTCAATGAAGACTGAAATCGGATGGCTGGCTCTGTTCAGCGTGCTGGCCTACCAAGTGGTCCAGGCGATTTCCCCCGGGATTTTCAACCACGCTGCCTCTTTCATCGCATCAGCAGTTTGGGGCAGCTAACAACATGACAAGACACGGGAGCCAGGGGAGCGACCAATCAATGAAGCCACACAAACCAATGATTCACAACTGGAAGGGCATCCGGAAGACGCTTTTGGGTCTTGCGATTCCGGCTCTCTTCGCAACCGCGAGCTTTGCCGCAACGGGGCCAGAGCTGGGCTTTCGCGAGCCCGGCGTCGCCCGCTATGCCGGAAAGATTGCCAAGGATATCGACCGTCACAATCCAAACGCTCGGATCGACGTAATCGTGCAGTTCAAGGTTACGCCCACAGCCGAACACTACCAGCGGATGGCGTCTCGTGGCGCCACGGTAAAGACCAGACTGCACGGCATCAAGGCAGCGGCTTTCAGAATGCCGGTCTCCGCTCTAGCCAAACTGGAGAAAGATTCCGACGTTCTGTACGTTTCACCGGATCGCAAGGTCACTCTGAAGAATAGTTACGAGGAGTTTGCTCCGGCGGTCGAGGCGGAAGTAGCTGCCCAGCAGTACGGACTCGATGGCACCGGAATCGGAATTGCGGTCATTGATAGCGGCATCGCCGATCACGCCGACTTTCACACTACGAGCGGAACCCGCGTGCTCCACAGCGAGAGCTTTGTTGCCGGCGATACCACCACCAAAGATGTCTATGGGCACGGCACTCACGTCAGCGGCATCATCGGTGGAAACGGTTCGGCATCCGGCGCCGGCACCGGCTACGCGCAACAGATTGCGGGCATTGCTCCGAATGTGAACCTCATCAACCTTCGTGTACTTGATCAAAACGGCGCGGGTACCGACAGCCAGGTGATCGCTGCTATTCAGCGAGCGATCGCGCTCAAGACTCAATACAACATCCGGGTCATCAATCTTTCGTTGGGCCGGCCGGTGTTTGAAAGTTACACCCTCGATCCTCTAGACCAGGCGGTGGAACAAGCCTGGGCCGCAGGCATCGTCGTGGTTGTCGCCGCCGGAAACGACGGAAGAGACAACTCGATGGGCACCCACGGCTTCGCCACCATCGGTTCTCCTGGCAACGATCCCGCAGTCATCACGGTTGCCGCCACCAGGACGATGGGAACACCCACACGAAGCGACGATGCCATCGCCAGCTACAGCTCCAAGGGGCCGACGTTGCTCGACCACATCGTGAAGCCGGATGTCGTTGCTCCGGGCAACCGCATCGGTTCATTGATCGTTAAAAACAGTACGCTCGACACGGAGTTTCCGGCGCTCGAAATCGCTCCGACCGGGACCTGCACGGGCACTTGCGCCACCCAGTATTTTCGGTTGAGCGGCACCAGCATGGCGACTCCGGTGGTGAGCGGCGCAGTGGCGCTCATGCTGCAAAAGGATCCGACCCTGACACCGGACACGGTGAAGGCTCGCATCATGAAGACGGCGTGGAAGGGACTTGGCCAGTATTGCAAGTCTTTCGACATCTACAATAACGAGTACGACAACGAGTACGACCTTTTCACTTACGGTGCGGGATATCTCGACATTAACGCCGCATTAGGCAGCACCGATGTCGCCAATGGCGTGGCTCTGTCTCCGACTGCAAGTTACAATTCCGCGAACAAAACTGTAACCATCGTCAATACGAGCTCCGTGACGTGGGGGAATTCAGTCATTTGGGGCAGCTCCATCGTATGGGGCAACTCCATCGTATGGGGCAACTCGGCAATCAATGCGAACTCGATCGTGTGGGGCAACTCCGTGGTATGGGGCAACACCGTGGACACGGGCTTCAGCATAGTCTGGGGCAACAGCGTAGTCTGGGGCAATTCAACAGCAACTGCGGCCTACAGCGATGGCCAGGACGGAGAAAACTAACCATGACACAACTCTCGACAAAAACCAAAATACTTGTCGGGCTTGTGGTTGTCCTCGGCGCCGGGATTCTGGTCCAGGTGCCGCTGACATGGGGACACCCGGCCTATGGGCGCTTCACCGGGACCTTCTTGGTCGCCCTTTTCGCAGCCCGGCTCCGAGTCTCGCTGCCGCGACTCACGGGATCGATGGCGGTGAATCTGCCGTTCATCCTTCTCGCGCTCAGCGAACTCAGCCTGGCGGAGGCCCTCCTGATCACCGGCGCATCAACCTTGGTGCAATGCCTCTGGTCGGAGAGCGGTCAGCAGAGCCCGATGAAGACTGCCTTTAACGTCGGCGTCACCTTGATGGCCGCCCAGGCTGCATGGTTCACCATGCAGGCTACGGCCCCAAATTCAGGGCTTGGTCTTTCCCTGGGAGCACTGGCCTACTTACTGGTCAATACCATCCCAGTGGCGATCATTATCGCCCTCACCGAAGGCGGCAAGATGTTCGGAATCTGGAGACAGATCCTGCAACTCACGTTTCCTTATTTCGTTCTGGCCGCGGGCGTTGCCGGACTCGCCAAACTGGCGACGCATGTTTTCGCCTGGTACATCCCGCTGCTCATCCTGCCGCTGATGTTCCTGGTGCAACGCTGCTTCACGCTTTACTTCCAAACCCTGCGCAACCAAACGGGGCAGCAGGGCGCTTACGCCATGACTGCTGGCGCGGGACGCAGTTGATGTAAGCGACACAACCAGTTGAAAGACCCAACGGCCAGGTTCTCCAGAATCTGGCCGTTGGCCTTTTGGACGTGCAGCAACGCGAACCCGGGAAGTGCTCTCGGCACCCAAGCAGCACCGTCCGGCGGCATCCCTGAGACGTTGTGTCAATCTGAGACATTCAGGCTAAGACGATCCCATCGGACCACCCGGCAACTTCCAGCTATCCCATTGAGAAAGCATCAGTTGCCATTCCTCGCAGTGTGCAAGGCTTTGGCCGCGCTCGTGCATCCTGAATACGCGATGCGGTCGGGGTGCCTGAGTCACGCTAACCGGCGGACTTGGGAATCCAGGCCGCATCGACGACCCCTGGGGATTGACGATGAGGAATTCAGTGTCCAAATCGGGCGCGGCGGCGGCTCCGGCGCGTGAAAGCTCGACCACCAAACTAGCAAGATTCTTTCCCAATGCGACTCCGGTGCGTATCCCCGTCCGCCTGACTCGGATGGCGAGTGAAAACGGAACGTCCACCGAGAGCACTATCATTGAATTCGGCACCCCGCACGAAGTGCTGTTCGCCTCAACCCTGCCTCTCGAATTCGCCGACAAGCTGCGGTTGCGGAATTCCGATGGCACGCTCGACACCGAGGCCTGTGTGGTTGCGGTGCAATACAACGGAGGCCGCACCGCAGTTGCCGCACGCTTCACCGGGGAAGTTGCCAACTGGATTGTGAAAGCTGAACTGTGAAATCTGAATTGAGAAACTATGACGCCCACACCTCAACCGATTGATCTGGCGGCGGAGTGGCGCGACGCGCGCCTGCTCTATCCCTTGTATGCGGCGCTGGCCCGGGAATTTGTGATCGAGTTGCCATCGCACAGCGATCTGGAAGCGGGCGTGGATGCGCCGCCGCAGGAATCGGTCGAGCAAACCCGGCAATTGTTTTCCGATTTGGACGGGCGCATTCAGGTGCATCAACTTCGCCAGTTCCTGCAGAAGACGACACTGGGCAGCGATGAGGCTCTACGCACTCTGCTGGTTCATCACTTGCGCAGGCAGGAACACAACGATTCCGACCGCGACAAGATTGACTTCCTGCTGGTTCAGTTTTTTTCCCACTGCGCTCCGTCCCGCTTGGAAGACGCGGACGTCGATCTCGCCTATGTGGCCCAGACGCTCGAACCCGTCCTGGGACCTGGGGAGCTGAAAGTTCCCGAATGGCTGAGTCCCTTGGATGAAGTCGTGCAGACGGCAAACGGCTGCCGCAATCTGAACCAACTGCTGACCAGCCGGATCCTGGAAAAAGGCAGAAAGCTGAAGACTTCCTGCGGCAAGAAATATTTTCTGCCCGCCGCCATGGTCGCATTTACCCGTTTCAGTTTTCTTATGCGGCGCATTTTCTTTCGCTTAATGCATCAGGATCTCAATGCCATTCTGGATGGCTTGCGGGAACTGGAAAACCGCGGCGTGGCGACGCTCGATTGCCGCCGCGCCCAGTTTACCGCCGAGGAACCGATTGCCCGCCTGCGCATGATTTGCCAGTCGTGGAAGGTGATGTTTCACGCCGAATATTCATCGGGGCAGCCGGTGTCCATGCTGGTCGACCTGCGCGCCGTAGTCGAAACGGCCCTGGCAAAGAACGCAAAAAAAGCCACAGAGGCCAAGCCGGCTGAGGCTGCCAAGGCTCGCGCCCATGCCGCCGGGAGTACGGCAAATCAGGATGCGCCTGAATTTGAGGTTTCCAGCGGTCCTCCAAATACGGACTGAGAATCCTCACACGGGGCAGGACGCCGGGAAACACAGAAGGAGAATGTGGAGCAACCTTCCGTATTGATCATTTCGGATGACGCCGAGTTGTCACGCGCCGTGACCGACCGCTGGCAAACGGAGCGCACCGTTCCCGCATTCACCCTCATGGGCAGCGATGTTTGTCTGGGCCTCGATCCCGACATCTTCCAGCTAGCCATCGCCGGGGGCGTCCGGCCACAGGCGCTTTCCGTCGTCTTGGAGGCGATGGAAGCCGCCGGCAAGCGCGTCGTATTCGTCTCCGACGATATGCGGATCGTGCAAACGGTTCGCGATCGCTGGCCCGGGATGGCGATCGTGCGCCAACAGGAAAACTGGCTGGACACATTGGTGCTGGTGGCCGGGGAAATCCTCCGCCGAGTCACTGCCGAGGCTGAGGCCCGCCACCTGCAAGAGGCCAACGTGTTACTGGAGCGGCAAGCCCACCTCGGTCGTTACATGCTCGAAATGCGCCACACTTTGAACAACACTCTCACCTCAGTCCTGGGCAACTCCGAGTTGCTTCTGCTCGAACCAGGATCGCTTTCCGCTGGAGCCCGTTCTCAGATGGAAACGATTCGCAATATGTCTTTGCGCATGCACGAAATCCTGCAGCGCTTTTCCTCACTGGAAAAAGAACTCACGGTGGTCGATCGGCAAGCAAAAAAGGAAAGCGGAGCAAAAACCCACGGGGCAGCCGCAGGTTCGTAGACGGTGAATCTCTCGCGCGGTCCCCCGTCTCGCTGAAAGGGCGACGCCGCTGAAACGATCGCCTTATACTGCTTGCCTGATACCAGGGAAGTTGAGGTTGCCCCAATCAATCAGAGGGTCACGGGTTGGCGGGAGCGGAGACGATCTTGACCGCCTTATCGTCGCGGTAGGTGATGCTGAGGGGGTTGCCGCCGTTCGGATAATTTACTGTGCGGTTTCCCGCCCCGCCGGTTTTTTCCGGAATCCCCAAGCCAATGGCAAATTGTGCCTGCAGTTCACTCATGCCGGGTTTGACCTGGTGCTTGTCGATTGCGTCCCAAACCTCCGCCGGCCAATGTCGGTAGAGGTCGCGGGGATCCTCGATAAAGAGCATATCGTTGACGTAAAACTTGTAGTCAATCCCCGTGATCGATCCGATGGAAAAAGCGTAGGTTCTGCCATCTTTTTCAAATACCGCCATCACTTGCTTCTCGCCGGGAGATTGCGGCGTATCGTCGGCGACGACGTCTTTGATCTGCAGCTTTTCAAGCGGCAGGAGCTTACCCGCTTCACGCGAGAAGTCCGCGTGATGGCGAGCCGGATCGTAGAAATAATAGGTCAGGGCATAACCAACCTTGACCCAGACCGGTTGCTCGGTTAGCTGGCGCACGGACTTCAGATCGTAGGGATAAAGCTTCTTCGGAGTGACATAGTAGTCCGGATTCAGAGGCGGCTGGTTCTTCGCCTGGTCGACTTGGCTCTCATGCCGCTGGTACAAAATGTAGGCGAGCCGGGTGCCGGACACAAGAATGGCGACAACCATTACCAGTTGAAGCCTCTGCCGGAGTTCAGGACTGATCTGCATAAGCCGTAACCTTACCAGAATATTTGGCCGGGACGGCACTTGCGAATCATTTCTCTCCACGCGTCGCATTCGCCACCGGAGAGCACGCAGGCCCGGACGCCCTCGTCCGGGCAGGCGAGCGAAGCTCCAGCCCTACTCGCTTTATGGTCTGGTGGGGTAAACTGAATCCGGGCGGGGACGCGCTGTCTACGCGACTATCGAGGAGGAGACCATGGCTGCCATCACCGAAGGCGAAGTTCTGAGCGCTCTGAAGCAATGCTACGACCCGGAGATTCCCGTCAACATCGTGGACCTGGGTTTGATTTACGCGGTCCGCTTGGAACCTGTCGCGAATGACGGACAACAAGCCCGTCAAGATGTCTCGGTAGACCTGACTCTCACCTCGCCGGGCTGCCCGTCGCATGTCATGATCGGGGAACAAGTGAAGGCCAGGCTGGAACAGTTGCCCGGTATCCGCACTGCAACCGTGAACGTCGTGTGGACTCCGCCGTGGACCCCTGAGCGTCTGAGCCCAGAGGCCAGGACGCAGTTGGGAATTGAGTAGGCCTTGGTCCCGCTACAATTGTGCCCGCGCCGCGTAAACGTTGCAAGGAACGTTTCTACGAGTTGCCTGTAGAGACGCAGTTCGCTGCGACTTCACGCAATCGTCAGTAGATTACGTGCTCCGGCGCTCGCGTCCTCACATCCGGCTTTGACGCCATCAGGAGCAACGCGCCAATCCGCTTGAATGCCCGCAAATCTTCCAGGCTGTGAAATGATTTCGTCTGATAGTCATCGGGGGTGGGCGTATCGTCCGGAATGCGCCGCGCTTCAACATTTTCAAAGCCATGTTTCTTCAGCAGTTCGACATATTCCGCTTCGGAGCGAACGTGCACCGGCACTTTGAGCTTGTCGACCCATTGCAGCGAGTAGGGATTGTCCTTATACAGGTTAATGAGAATGAACATGCGCCCGCGCGGCGCCATCACCCGGAACAACTCGGCTAACGCTCGCTCTTGATCCGGATAATAGTAAAACGACTCGACGGAGAGCATCTTGTCGAAGAAGTTCTCTTCCCACGGAATCTGCTGCGCCGATCCCCAGACATACAAAATGTTTTCAAAATCCTTTGATGCCGCACGCGCCTGGCGGATCATCTCATCGGAGACATCGATTCCCACCACCTGTCCAAAGCCTTCAGGCCCCTCGCTGACCATCCGCGCCAGCAGCCGGGTTGCCCACCCCGAGCCGCAACCCAGATCGAGCACGCGCTCGCCAGGACGAAGATCCATAAGCCGGATGGTTTTCCCGGTAATGTCGAGGTGATGGCGCTCCATGTTTTCGCCTTCACCGGCTTCCGCCCAGCGATTGAATTCGTCCTTGAGACGCTCGTCGGGGGTCGCGCTCTGGTCAGCCAAGTCATTTCTCCTTTGTGTAACTTTGTGTCCTTTGTGGTTAAGGGCTTTAAAAGCACGAACCACAAAGGACACGGAGGTACACAAAGGATATGCTACATTTGCCTTCCTTATGGCTCCAAATCCGCAGCCTACCGGCCAACCCGAGCCCGAAGTTCTCTACTGTCCGAAGTGTGCCGTCGAGGTCTCCGATCCGCTGACCTGCGGCGATTGCTCCGCCGTCATCTGCCGCCGCTGTGGCACTCCGCTGGAATCAGCAGATGAATTGGGGATGGGATAAGCGATGGAGATTCCCGTCGTACCGGCGCAACCCGCGAAATCAGGAGCGGAACCGACGCTGGTTCGCGGCCTTTCGCTGCTGGACTCGGTTCTTCTGCTCGCCAGCGGCATCATCGGCTCATCCATTTTCCTGACCGCCAAAGACATCGCCGGGCCGCTGCCCCAGCCCATCCTGTTCCTCGGAGTCTGGGTGCTGGGCGGCGTGATCTCGCTGTTTGGCTGCGTTGCCTTCGCCGAACTGGGTTCGATGTTCCCCGATTCCGGCGGTCAATACATTTATCTGCGCGAAGCCTATGGCGACCTGCCCGCGTTTCTCTATGGATGGATGCTATTCAGCGTCGCCAACGGCGGGTCGATCGCGGCGCTCGCCGTGGCTTCGGCCGCGTACATGGGCAACGTCGTTCCCGTGATTTCGCAGGAGCATGTTGTGGTCTCGGCGTTGGGCATTACGCTGACTCGCGCTCATCTCGTTGGCCTTCTCCTCATCGTTGTGCTCACTTACGTCAACGTGGTCGGATTGCGCTGGGGAGCGCTGCTGCAAAATGTTTCTACCTGGACCAAGTTCGCTGCCATGGCGGCTTTCGTGGTTCTGGGATTCGCCATCGGCAAGGGCCATTGGTCAAACTTCAGCGGACATGGCGTCAGCTTGACCATGGGCCTCAGCCCCGGGCAATTCATCTCCGCGATGGGCGTTGGGCTGATTGCCGTTTTCTGGGCCTACGACGGATGGGTCTATATCACATGGGTTGCAGGCGAGGTCAAAGAGCCGCGCCGCAATGTGCCGTTAGCGATGGTGTTCGGCATTCTCGTGGTCGGCGTGATTTACATGGCGATGAACCTGACCTACGTCTATGCCATGCCGCTGAGCGAAGTCGCCAAACATGAGACCATCGCCCACGCTGCCGCCGCGGCGTTGTTCTCTCCGCGTGCCGCGGTCTGGCTCTCCGCCACCATCGCCATTTCCTGCTTTAGCGCCGCGGCCACTTGCACTCTGTCGGGCGCGCGGGTCTACCTCGCCATGGCGCAGGACGGGGTTTTCTTCAAGCGCATGGCGGTCATCCACCCCAAGTGGCGCACCCCGGCGTTCAGCCTGATCGGACAGGGAATCTGGGCAGGCGTCTTGACGGTCAGCGGACGCTACGACCAGCTTTACACCTACGTGATCTATGGGATGGTGCTGTCGTACACGCTGACCGTGATTGGCCTGTTCATTCTGCGCTGGAAGCGACCGGACATTCCGCGTCCCTACCGCTGCGCGGGCTATCCGTGGCTGCCTGCGATTTATGTGCTGGTCGGGAGTGCGTGGACGTTGAACACAATCATCACCCGCCCGGCAGAAGCCTTCTGGGGGACGACCATTGTGTTGATCGGCGTGCCGGGGTATTTGTACTGGAAGCGGAGCGGGAGGAAGGCAGTCGTGGCGGAGTAGAGAGTGGTTCGGAGTAGAGAAATGTTCGAACGCTACACAGAAAATGCTCGCCGCGTCATCTTCTTCGCCAGATACGAGGCCAGCCAATACGGATCGCCTTACATCGAGACCGAACACCTCCTGCTTGGCATCATGCGCGAATCAAAGTGGTTGACGATGCGCGTCCTGCCCGAAGGAAGCGCGCAATCGATACGCGCGCAGATCGACGCCAGCATGGGGCACCGTGCGAAGACGTCGACTACAGTCGACCTGCCGCTCAGCGGCGAAGGCAAGCGAGTTCTGGCATACGCGGCAGAAGAAGCCGAGCGCCTTGATCACAAACATATTGGAACTGAGCATCTCCTTCTCGGACTGCTTCGCGAGGAGAGTGGCTTTGCTGCGCGGATACTGCGCGAGCGGGGCGCGGAGCTATCAAAATTGCGCCTGGAACTTGCAAAGACAGCGCAGGAAGCCTGGCCCCGGAGGGAATACACAATCCCGGCAAGAGGTTCCCGGGTCGCCATTCACGATACCGTCGAAATCCGCGGTTCTCCGTGGCATGCCAGCTATGTGCGCAGCGCGGTCGACAGGTGCCGCGAATATTCATGGCACTGGCACAAGTGCTCGTGGCACCCGCGAGATATCGTGATCGACCTCAAGAGTGGAGCTTTCTCTTTTGTGCTGAACCTCGCTGAAGATTCGACCAACTTCAGACTGGTCAGAGGAGGTTGGACGAAGGATCACTGTGCCGTCTGCCGATGGGAGCTATTCGAATCGGAAGACCCCGAGCACGGTGCAGGATACACCAACGGTCGCGACTGGCTGTGCACGGAGTGTTATGAAAAGTTCTTGAGAGACCCGAATTTCTTCTCGTCCCCGTACTCCGACATCACTTAGCATGAAGGCAAAGTAACACCTCCAACTCGATTCGGACGGGCGAGGACGCCCTCAACAAGCCACTTCTACACCGGGACCGCCGTCTTCCTTGCGGGATTGAAGAAGGGCATCTTCACGATCTTTGCGGTCGCCTTTTGGCGGATGGCTTCGATGGTGATTTCCATTTGCAGCCGGGTGCCGAGCTTGGAGTGTGAAGTTTCGATGCTGGCCAGCGCGACCATCTTTTTCAGCACGGGCGACCACGTTGTCGACGTAGCCTTGCCTACCTGCTTTTCGCCACAGTACACGGGGACCGCTGTGCGCGAGGCTTGGCTGGGCGCGGCGGGCGTGAGGCCGAAGGTTTCGTAGCGCGCCTCGACTTCTGTCCAATCGATTTCGAGTCCGACGAACTGCCTTGCGACTCCTTGTCTCTGGTCCTGCTCCAAAGCTGTTTTGCCAATGAAATTCTCTTTGTCGAGATGCACCATTTTTGCGAAACCTAACTCATAAGGCGAAAATTTCTGCGATGCGATCAAGGCTTTCTTGCTGCTGGTGTAATCGACCTCGATCAATAGCAATCCCGCTTCGACGCGAGCCACGTCGAGCGCCAACATGCCAGCCGCGTGAAGGTCAAAACCTTTTCCGGTCTCCACCACCGCATCCCAGACTTTCACCGCGTCATTCCACGGCACCCAGATTTCGTAGCCCAGATCACCGGTATATCCGGTACGCGAAATGTCCACGGGCACGCCCGCGATCTTGCCGCGCGTCATGCGAAAATATTTAAGATTGGCAATGTCCGCATCGGCCACCGACTTCAGCAACTTGCCGGCGGTCGGTCCCTGCAACGCCAGCGCCGCGACTTTTTCGGAAATGTCTTCGATCTTCGCGTCCATGTTGGTCCCGTTCTGGCGAAACCAACGCAGGCTGGGATCGGCAGCCGTCCAGCGATATTTGTTTTCTTCGAGACGCGTGATCGTGCCGTCATCGATGACCTTGCCCTGCTCATCGCACCAACAGCAGTAAATGACCTGGCCCACGGCGACCTTGCGGATGTCACGCGTGATCACGCGGTTCACCAGTTTGGTCGCGTCTTTGCCGGTGATCAGATATTTGTAAAGCGGCGAGATGTCGATCAGCGCGGCCGCATTGCGGATGGCGTTGTACTCGTGCTCGTGATGCACTTCGTACACGCTGACTGTGTAGTATCCCGACCACTCGCGGTAGTTGAGGCTGTGGCAGAGCGGAAAAGTTCTTTCGTGAAACGCGGTTCCTACGGGCACTGGAGTCCTCGAGATTTCTGGTTGATCAGAAACTTAGCAAGCCACGTTTCTACAGTAACTGTAGCGACGTTGCTTGCAACGCCTCCGCACGCTGGATTATAAGCAGGGGCAGGTCTCCCAGCAAACGTGCTCGCTGTGACCCGAAGTCAAGCATCAACGCCCGAATCCGAGACAAAAGACGCGTACCCCGGTAGAATGTGGATTCCTTTTCTACGACCGCTCCCGATGTTGACGTCATCCTGAGCGGCTTCAGCCGCGAAGGATCTCGCGCGAACCGGCAAGGTTGCTGAGCGTACGGTCGAGACCGTGCCACTGCGCGCGAGATCCTTCAGGGCTAGAAGTCCTTCAGGATGACGCAAGCTGAATAAATATATGGCCGGCTCGAAATACGATGTGATCGTGATTGGCGGAGGCCACAACGGCCTGGTCAATGCGGCTTACCTAGCTCGCGCGGGCAAAAAGGTTCTCGTGCTTGAACGCCGCTACGTGCTGGGCGGCGCGGCCTGCACCGAAGAAGTTTTTCCCGGCTTCAAGTTTTCTGTGTGCTCTTACGTGGTCTCCTTGTTGCGTCCGGAGATTATTCGCGACCTCGACCTTCCCCGCCACGGACTGGAAATCCTGCCACTCGACGGCACGTTCACGCCGATGCCAAATGGCGACCATTTGTGGCGCGTGAACGACCATGGAAAAACGCATCGCGAGATCGCGCGTCACTCCAAGGTCGACGCGGAAGCCTACGACGAGTTCGGCAAGGCGATGCAGGCGATGTGCCGTTTCGTAAAGCCGATTCTCAGCATGGTGCCGCCCGATCCGGCCACACTAAATCCGAAAGAGCTGATGAAGTTGCTCTTCCTCGGCCGCCGCTTTCAGGGGCTCACCAGCGAAGACAAATACAACCAGGTGCAGTTGATGACCATGAGCGCCATCGACTTTCTGGATCAATGGTTCGAAACCGATGTTCTGAAGGCGACGATGTCGGCGTCCGGGATCATTGGCACATTCCTTGGCGTGCGCTCGCCGGGGACGGCCTACGTGCTGCTGCACCACTACATGGGAGAAATCGACGGGGCGTTCCGGTCGTGGGGATTTGCCCGCGGCGGTACTGGCGCTATCTCCAACGCGATCGCCGACGCGGCGCGCGAGGCTGGCGTTGAAATCCGCACTCAGGCTGCGATTGCGCAGATCATCGTGAAGCATGGGAAAGCCAGGGGCGTGGTCCTGGCGAGCGGAGATGAGATCTACGCTGACATTATTTCGTCGAGCGTCGATCCCCGGCTTACGTTTGTGAAGATGATCGAGAAGGGCAATCTGCCCGATGATTTTCTCGAAGAGATCAATCGTTACAAATTCCGCGGGTCTTCCGGCAAAGTGAATCTCGCTCTCGATGCCCTGCCGAATTTCAAAGCCATGCCTGGACCGGGGGCTCATCTGCGGGGCGCGATTTCCATCTCACCCAGCGTCGAATACATGGAGCGGGCTTACGACGATGCCAAGTACGGCAATTTTTCCCGCCGTCCGTACATCGACATGGTCATCCCCACGTTGACCGATCCATCGGTCGCGCCGCCGGGAAAACATATTCTCTCCTGCTTCGTGCAGTATGCGCCGTACAAGCTGCGGCCCGGGCTCAACTGGGACGATCAGAAAGAAGCTTTCGGCAACAACGTCATCAATACCATTGCCGAGTACGCGCCCAACATCAAGGACATTATTTTGTACAAGCAGGTGGTCACGCCGCTGGATCTGGAACGCGAGTGGGGCCTGACGGAAGGCAACATCTTTCAAGGCGAGCTTTCGCTCGAACAACTTTTCTTTCTGCGTCCGGTGCCGGGATACGCACAGTTCCGCACACCGATCAAGAACCTTTACATGTGCGGGTCGGCCACGCATCCGGGCGGCGGAATTATGGGTGGGCCAGGGCGGCTCGCGGCGCTCGAAATCCTCAAAGACTTCAAGGGAGCGGCCTAATGCTTCGACAGCTAATGCTTCCACAGGAAGACCATGCCTGACGCCCGCGATGTGGTCATCATTGGCGGAGGCCACAACGGGCTGGTCACCGCTTTTTATCTCGCCAAAGCGGGATACAAACCGCTGGTGCTGGAGCGGCGAGCGCAACCCGGCGGAGCTGCGATCACGGAGGAATTTTATCCCGGCTTCCGCTGTTCCATTCTCGCGCATAGTGCCGGCCCGCTTCGGCCCGACATCATCAGTGACATGCAACTGGAGAAGCACGGACTCAGGCTGATCACGCCGGACGTGTGTGTGGTCTCGCTTTCGCCGGATGGGCGCGCTCTGATTCTTTACAACGACCTGAAGAAATCCGCACAGGAGATTGCCAAGTTTTCCCCGAAGGATGCCGCGAAGTATCCGGAATTCCAGACATCGTTTACGAAGATCGGCAAGGTAATCGGCGAAGCGCTCGCCCTCACGCCGCCGAACATCGACAACCCGAACCGCGGCGACTTGTGGGGCATGCTCAAGACCGGACGCTCGATTCGGAACCTGGGCAAAAAAGACCTGTACCGCCTGCTGCGCTGGGGACCGATGGCAGTCGCCGATCTGGTTGCCGAATACTTTGAGACTGAGTTGCTTCGCGCCACCATCGCGGCTCGCGGCATCTTTGGGACGTTCCTCGGTCCGTGGTCGGCGGGCACGAGCCTGGTACTTCTCATTCGCGCCGCGGGAGACGCGCAACCTGCCGGTTCGGCGTGCTTCGCGCAAGGTGGAATAGGGTCGATCACTCAGGCCATGGCTTCAGCGGCCGTGCAGGCAGGCGCGGAAATTCGCAGTGGCGCCGAGGTCATTGAAGTTCGTGTCAAGGACGGTGCAGCTTTCAGCGTGGTGCTTTCGACTGGCGAGGAGATTAGCGCGAAGGCAATTGTCTCCAATGCCGATCCCAAACGGACGTTGCTAAAACTCGTCGATCCCATTCACCTCTCGCCCGATTTCGTGATGAAGGTGCAGCACTATCGCATGCCGGGGACGGTGGCGAAAATCAACCTCGCGCTTTCTGGTCTTCCTGAGTTCACGGCGCTCAAGGGGGCGAGCGATGCTAGCGCTTTGAGCGGACGCATCCACATTGGGCCAGAGATCGACTATCTGGAGCGAGCCTTTGACGAATCCAAGTATGGCGGATTTTCCAGGCAGCCGTATCTGGAAATTGCGATTCCTTCGGTAACCGATCCATCGCTTGCCCCGGCGGGCAAGCACGTGATGTCCATTTATATGCAGTACGCGCCCTACAAACTCAAAGGCAGCGATTGGGATAGCCAGCGCGTCGCCCTCGGCGACACGGTTGTCAGGACGGTGGCGCAGTACGCGCCGAAACTTCCGGAACTGATTCTGACGCACCAGATCATTACGCCGCAGGATCTCGAAGATACTTATGGGCTGACGGGAGGACACATTTTCCACGGCGAACTGGCGCTCGATCAGTTTTTCACCATGCGCCCGCTGCTCGATTGGGCACGTTACCGCACGCCAATCAAGAATTTGTACTTGTGCGGCTCGGGGACACATCCGGGCGCAGGCTTGACTGGAGGATCCGGTGCGAACGCCGCGCGGGAGATACTAAAGGATTTGAAAAAGTAATCCTCGCATCTGGCTAAGCTCGAGGCAAAATGCATTTCTTTGTGTACCTTTGTGTCCTTTGTGGTTAAAGCTTTTGACGGCATCAACCACAAAGGACGCAAAGGCACACAAAGGAAACCAGACCTAATCGGTCGACGGGACGGCGCTACAAAAGACGGAAATTAAGACGGTGTTTTTTCGTTGACGATTCGTTCTTGGCGATGGTCTCGGTGTTTCAAGACCAATTTTCACACTCCCGTAACAATTTTTGCGTATAGTTTCCACCTTTGGGCCGGAGCATCTCCGGTCGAATTCGCTTCGTACTTTGAAGGAGCCCCATGGCCACTGCAGCTACATCGGTTCTGGATTCGAAACTGCACAAGTCCCCCGGCAAACTTGGAATTGCCATCTTTGGAGGAGTGCTGCTGATCGGCATTTCCTATGCCGCCGTCAACTTAGTCTCCGACCTTTCCGGCGTTCATGCTACCTCGATCATGCCTTACCTTCTGTTGGTTCTGGCGTTGATGGTTGCCTTGGGCTTTGAGTTCGTCAACGGATTCCATGACACTGCGAACGCCGTCGCCACGGTGATCTATACCCATTCGCTGGAGCCTCATATTGCAGTCGTCTGGTCTGGATTCTGGAACTTTCTGGGCGTGCTGACCTCCAGCGGTGCGGTCGCGTTTGCCATTGTCTCCCTGCTGCCGGTGGAACTCATTCTGCAGGTGGGCAGCAAAGGCGGCTTTGCCATGGTGTTTGCGCTGTTGTTAGCGGCGATCATCTGGAACCTCGGAACCTGGTATTTCGGTTTACCCGCGTCCAGTTCTCACACCATGATCGGTTCGATCATCGGAGTAGGCATCGCCAATCAGTTGCTCTCGCCGAAGACCGGGACCAGTGGCGTGGATTGGGGCCAAGCGACCAATATCGGGAAGTCGCTGCTGCTTTCCCCGGTGGTTGGTTTCACCATGGCTGCGCTTCTTCTGGTGCTCTCCAAGGCACTGCTGAAGAATAGAAAATTGTACGAGGCACCGGAAGGCACCGAACCACCACCCTTTTGGATTCGCGCTCTGCTGGTGCTCACCTGCACGGGCGTAAGCTTTGCCCACGGATCGAACGACGGGCAGAAGGGCATGGGCCTGATCATGCTGATTCTGGTCGGCACGGTTCCGACGGCGTATGCTTTGAATCACGCTGTGACCGCAAAGCAATCCCAGGATTTCATTGCCGTATCTCAACAATCAGCCGAGGTGCTGAATCACTATGTTTCGCCCAATGCCGTGATTGGCGATCCCCGCGACGAAGTTACGGATTACATTCGCACTCGCAACTTCACTCCAAATACTATGCTGGCGTTGCAGGAATTGGTCACCGACATTGGCAACGAGATGGCGCTGTTTAAAGAGCTCCGCAACGTGCCCGCCGACCGGGTGCGAAACTTCCGCAACGACATGTACATTGTCAGCGAAGCTCTGAGGTTCATGAAAAAGACCGGCCAACCGCAGTTCTCTGCGGCGGATGACGCCGTCCTCGTCAACTATAAAAAGCATCTGGACGATTCCACCCGGTTCATCCCCGGATGGGTCAAGGTCGCGGTCGCATTAGCGTTGGGTTTGGGCACCATGGTTGGCTGGAAGAGAATCGTGGTCACAGTGGGAGAAAAAATCGGCAAAGACCATTTGACCTACGCCCAGGGTGCCGCCGCTGAGATCACGGCAATGTTCACGATCGGAGCTGCGGACTGGTTTGGCATGCCGGTGAGCACGACGCACGTGCTTTCCTCGGGCGTCGCCGGCACCATGTACGCAAACCACTCCGGTCTGCAGTGGGCCACCGTGCGTAACCTCGCGCTGGCGTGGGTCCTGACGCTTCCCGTGGCGATGGTTCTCTCCGGCTTGCTCTTCTGGGGATTCCGCCATATTTTCTAGAGCTGCCGGATGGTCTTAGAATGGTCTTCGCTCATGGTGCCTGGAGGGCGCCGTTGAGTGCCGCGCGCAGTGGAAAACCCGGTTGAAAGGCGTACCTCGCCGGCCAACTCCCATCAGACGTCAGGGTGTCCTCTTAGTAGTGTTAGGACACTACCAGACGTCACTTCCCCTTGCTTTTCCACATATCGTTTGTGGTATATATGTTTGCCGCAGTCATTGCAGCCTCGAGCGAGGAGAAAATTTCATCATGGATTTCTTTCATCGCAAGTCAGACGGCAAGAACAACCGGACGGGCCGCGACTGCCAGTTCTGTTTCCGCGCGGATCCGGATTTCACCAAGCGTGATCCTATGGATCGGTTAGTCCTATCGAAGCTGGACGACACTGCCAGCGCCCATCTTACCGAAGATGGGTACGTCAAACATCGCATCGCCGAGCTAATGAAGAAGCGCGCCCTCGGCATGTCTCTGGCGAAATCGGCTTGAGGGTCAACTTCCGCTGGCGCTCAAGAGCTAGGAAACAAACCTGTTAACGCCTCACACAAGGCTGTGACGCCTGTCCGAGACGGGGCGCCGGTTATCCGATACACTATATCCACTGTGGATACTAATGTCTTAACGACCAGCCAGCAATCAATCGAAGTTAACGAAGTCTGCGCTCAGCTCCAGAAGATGGGCTATGCGCAATCCAAGCGGATACGCATCTATGGTCAGGAATTTGAGGTGGTTTCCAACCCCTTTCCACAGGGGGATGGAATTGCTATCCGGGCGTTCTCCAAGCTGGAGACGCAGGCGCGGACGTTGCGCCTTCCCTTGCCGGTGGTGCAAATGGTGACCAGACAGAAACACAAGAAGATGAGCTAGCGGCTTCTCAGGAGATCGTCTCCGCCCCACTTCGTGGCGCGTATCTTTTCGTTGCCATGTCCACGATTTCGCCGATCAATTGCGTGTAGGATCGGCCCGACGCCTTGGCAGCCATGGCAAATTCCTGCTTGCTCGAAAGCCAGGGATTCGGATTGGCCTCGATTACGTACACCTCGCCCTTCGGCGTGAGGCGCATGTCAATGCGGCCATAGTCGCGCAACTTGACCGCGTGATAGGCCGCCAACCCGGTCGCTTGCAACCGGGAAATCGTCTCCTCGTCGAGATCGGTGGCGAGATGCGATTTGGTCAACTTGTGGGCTTGGGTCTCCTTTTCGAACTTCACATCGTAGCTGGCGATCTTCGGAGTTCCTTTCGGCAGACGCGAGAGGTCGAGTTCTACCAGGGGCAGGGTTTGAGCATGCTCATAGCTGCCCAGAATGGCGGCGTAGATTTCACGACCCTCGATGTACTCTTCGATCAAGGCCGGGGAGTCGAACTCGTTCTGAATGTATTCCACCCGCTCCATCAGTTCCTTCACGCTGTTCACCACAGCGTCGGCGTTGATACCGATGGAACCGTCCTCCGAGACCGGCTTCACGATCAGCGGAAACGAGATGTCGTGCGCGTGCTCGATCCGGCCGCGATATGAGGTGGCAAAGAATGGCGTCTTGATGCCGTGAAACTGAAACATCTTTTTTGCGGTTCCCTTATCCTGGGCCAGAAAATGCGCATGGGGACCGCCGCCGGTGTACGCCATATCCAGCAGATCCATATACGCCGCAACATTCATTTCCTTGGTGTCGTCGCCGGCAAAAGACTCGGTCAGGTTGAACACCAGATCCGCGCCGCACTTTGCCAGCGCCGTCAGACACTGCGGGCGGCCGTCCAGGATTTGATAGAACGGTTCATGGCCGAGTTTCTCGAGCGCTTCGAAGATCTCTTCCCGATCTTCCTTTTCGATTCGCGGCTTGCGCTTTGCCTTGGGCTTTGGCTTGCGGGTCGAACTCTTTTCTTCCACAACCTCGGCCGCCGCCGTTTCTTCTTCCCAGACGTCATAAAGTACGGCGACTTTCAGCTTCGCGCTGGTCATTGCGTCCTCCAGCTTCTAATAAAATGGTTTCTCATCCCCGTTGCTGGATTTACAAAAATCATGATTTGCGAAATCATGGATGCACAAACTTCCCTCGCGCCATGTAATTCATGGCCAACGCCGTCACATAGACCGTAATCTGGATCAGGTGTTCGGACTCCCGGCCCATATCGGCAAATAGGCGAATCTCTTCGACTCTTTTCTCGATCACCTCGATCAATTTCTTGATCAGCGGGCGCTGGGCCCCGGTCCAGTAGGCAACTTGGTCCACCACTGCCTTCTTCTGCGCATGCAGGAATTCGTGGGCGGGCTTGGCAGTCTTGCGCCGTTTGGAAGCGTCGAAGATGTCACGCAGGTCGGTATCCAGCGCCAAGTCCACGAGCGGAACCTCATCGTTGACCCGCTGGTAGAACTCAGAAACCGTAGCCTCCATCTCGTCGACCGTAATATCCGTGCGTCCGCGGCGGCGAAGCGGATCCTCGTTCCCCAGCTTTCTGGCGATCCGATTCATGTACTGCAGCTTCGCCATCGCACCCCAGCCCCGGTAGCGCTTGCGCCACGCCGAACGCGGAGTCAGCCACACGGCAAAGGTTTCAGCGAAATCTTCGTCCGGATGTTTCTGCGCATACCATCCGGCCAGGTGACGGACAAAGTTTCGCGAGAATGGAATGGGCCGGTAGTTGTCGTGATAGGGGCGGCGAAACGAGCCAAAGAGCTGTTTCCATTCCGGCGTCTGGTGAAGTTTGTAAGCGTAGTTGAACGCGTGTCCGGCTTCATGCCTGAGATACATCATGATCTCGCGTGCGTCCTCAAGATCATTCGTTTCCTTTTCGAGATGCGCCAGGTCCGCGTTCGCGAGATAAAAGGGTATGCCGATCACCGGTTCTCCGGACGGACATCCCCACTCATCGCTCAGATAGCACAGCGGATGGAACTTCATCAGCCTTTTTTGTTCGAGCTCACGATACAACTGCTGCACCAAACGCTGCAGCGGCGACCCTTCGATCTTCAGACCAAGATCGCGAATGGGTTGGTTCAGTATCTCCCGCAAACCGGGCCGTGATTTTTCGAGTTCGTGCACGCAATCGTGAGATGTCAATTTAGATTAAGCTGCGAAACCAAGGGGAGAGGAAGGGACAGTCTGCTCTAACCGTAAACATTATCAAATTATCAGCCAGGGTGCGTAGGTCACGGCAGATCACCGACTAAAGATCACCGGGCCGGAGATCATCGATTGGAGATCATCGATCGAAAAAAGTCCGGGCGCCGAAGCGCGAGGTCTAGGCCTACCAGCGTTGCCGGATTTCCGGCCGTTCCGCTCTGCTAAAGTCCTGTCACCCCGGTGCCGATATACCCAAAAGCGAACATAAAAAGGGAGAAACAACAAAAGCGTTTTTCCCGCGTGGAAAGTGAGTACAGCCTTATGCCCATACGTGCGCTGATCGTTGACGATTCCTCGGTCATGCGGAAGATCGTGGAGCGCTCGCTGCGCCAGGCGGGCATCGACCTGGCCAAGGTATTCGAGGCCGGGAACGGTGCCGAGGCGCTGGTTGTGCTCCAGGAAAACCCGGTTGACTTGATCCTTTGCGATATCAATATGCCGGTCATGGACGGGCTGGAATTCATCAAGCAGCTTCCAGGCGTGGCGAACGCCAAAGACGTCCCCGTAGTGATGATTACGACCGAGGGTAGCGAGTCTCATGTAGTGGAAGCCTTGTCCCACGGGGCTCGCGGATATATCCGCAAGCCATTCACGCCGGAGCAAGTGAAGGAACACGTGGTCCCGACTCTGGGAGGTAAATCATGAAATCGGTGAGCGAGTTGCTGGCTGCCAAGGGCACCCACGAAAGCTGGCTTCCGCTGCTCGAAACGGCGACGCGGGAAGTCTTCGAGCTGATGCTGGGCTGCCAACTGGCCGTGCCCGCAACCGCGGTGGAGACAATCCCGGAAGTTACGGCAATGGTGGGATTGGCGGGACAGCTGTGCGGCGTGCTTAGCGTCCGCTGCGATGGCAAGGCAGCCGCGCTGATGACTTCCAAGATGCTGGGCGTCGCCCTGGACAAAGTTGGCCCCGACGTGTCGGATGCGCTCGGCGAAGTCTGCAATATGGTGGCAGGCAACTTCAAGAACAAGATTGCCGGCCTGGCGGAAAGCTGCATGCTCTCCCCGCCGACAGTCATTACGGGCAGTGACTATAGTCTGCACTCCCTGGCAGACTCCCCCGGCATCGAGGTCAGCCTGCTGTTTGAAGGCATGCCCATCGTCATTTCCCTCCAGATCCACAGCTAAGCGCAATTTGAGCAAGTGCAGGCGCGGGCGTCCGCGCCCGTGCGACCGGCAACGTCGCCTTCCACAGCCTCTGAACTTCATGAAATTAAATTTACCCGCCGTCGAGCTTGGATCGATCGGACGGCCGGAAGATACTTTCCTCCCGTGGTCTCTTGGCTCAAGATTGCCTTGAGCGCCGGTTCACGCGTGGACCGGAGGCCCGAACACTGTAGATACCAGGGCGTGAATTTCTTCGATCGCTTCATCGAGCTCAAAGGTGAACCGCACCAGATCCATGCCTTCGAGATCCCGGTGTTCTTGCAAAAGGATGGCCCATGCGGGATCGGCGATCAAGTCCACCTTGTGCCGTTCATAATAGCCATAGCCCAGGCCGCGCATGCGGCAGAGCAGGTCGCTCAGGTGTACCAGCGCCACCAGCGGCTTTGCCTTCTGACTTAGTTCGATGGCGTGGTGATGCGCGATCACTTCAATGACATCGTCGGCCAGTTTCCATTTCTCGGCCAGAGCCTGGCCAGTCTCGCCATGCGTGAATCCCATGGTGGCCCGTTCTGCCTCGTCCAGGGGAATGCCTTCCTGGCAGGCGCGCTCCATGGCCGCGGTAAATTCCTCGGGGAAGGCCAGGCAGTTCACCATGAAGCCCAGATCATGCAATAGCCCAGCCAGGTAAGCCTCCTCCGGATCCGTCGTGGCCAACTTCTCGCTGAATCTGCGACAGACCATGGCGCACCCCAGCGAATGTCTCCAAAATACAGCGGGGTCCAGCACCCACTTTTTCGCTGCGAAGGCCTGCCCCAGACTACAGGTGAGAAGAATGGTTTCGACCCGGCGTAGCCCCAAGGTAAGCACCGCCGCCTTGATCGACTTCGGCGCCTGGGCCAAGCCGAATAAGGGTGAGCCAGCCACCCGCAGGCATTGCGCGGCAATGGCATTGTCGTACGACACCAGGCGCACCACTTCATCCAACGCCACTTCTTGTGCCGAATTGCCCAGCAGTTTCATCAAAGGAAGGAACACCGCGGGGATGGCGGGCATGGTTTCAATGCGTTGCACGCGCTCCCGAATCGTTGGGGTGAAGGATGTGATCATAATTTGCCACTGCTGAGCGATGGTTTCCAGTACGCGATGGTTCCGGGAAAATGCACGAGGTGAAACTGCTCATTCAGCTTCATCAGCGATTCCGAGGTTCCGAGAAAGAAGTAGCCGCCGAAATTAAGGTTGCTGAAAAAATGGTTGATGACCTTCGACTTCGAAGCGCCATCAAAATAGATGAGAACGTTGCAGCAGAAGACCAGATCCATGCCTTTCATGAAAAGCATCTTGGAGTCATCCTGCAAATTCAAACGGCTGAACGTAATCAGTTTTTTCACCTCTGGACGCACCTGCAGTTTCTTCTCATCGAACGTCGAGAAATACTTGCGCTTGAAATAATCCGTGGTCGAGCGCAGCGCATAGTCGCCATAGATACCAGCCTTGGCGGTTTCGATGGACCGGTCGTTCAGGTCAGTGGCGACAATCTCCACCGTCCAGCCCTTCAGCAAACTTTCGCTTTCTTCAAGCATGTTCATAGCCAAGGTATAGGACTCTTCCCCGGTGGAGCAGCCGGCGCTCCAGATGCGCAACCTCTTGGTGATCTGCTTGGTTTTTTCCGCCACGATCTCCGGAAGAATCACTTTTCGCAGCGCGTCGAGCTGCGGCTGACTGCGGAACAGGCAAGTCTCGCCGATGGTGATTTCGTTCAGCAACTGCCGGAGTTCGCCATCGCGGCTGGGCTGCGCCGTAAGCTGGTCCCAATAATCGCGCGGGTTCCGTGTCTTCAGATGTTTCATGCGCCGTTCGCAGCCGTCGGCCAGGAGATAAAGTTTTTCCTCGGCCTTATACATGCCCGAAACCTTGTACACCAGGTCGCGGATCTGCCGGTACACCGGGTCCACAGCTGGGACGCCTTTCGTGGGAACAGACGGAACGACGGTCGGGGTGAGGATCGTCATTTTGCGGGACGCTCCAGGGTGGCAGAGCTCTGCAAGTCAAAGCGGGCCCGAGGACCACGGCTCTGCAGCACGCGGCGGGTAATCTCCGTTGCCAACTGATCGAGAGGATAAACGGCATCGGCGAGCCCTGACGCGTGGACCAGACCAGGCATCCCCCAGACGACAGAGGACGCTTCGTCCTGGATGATGATGTCGCCACCAGCGTCGCGAATGGCCTGCGCCCCGAGCGCCCCATCCGAGCCCATGCCGGTCATCACGACTCCGAGGACGTTTGCCCCGTAGGCCAGCGCCACCGAGCGAAACAGCACATCGACCGCGGGACGGCAGAAGTTCTCGGCTGCTGCCTGATTCAAGTCCAGGCGCCGTCCCACCCCCGCGCGTATTACCTTCATATGGAAATTTCCCGGCGCGATCCAGGCATGCCCGGGTGAGAGAATCACGCCGACACTGCCCTCTTCCACGGGAATGGCAGAGCGGCTGGAAAGCCGTTCCGCCAGCAGCCGGGTAAAAATGGGCGGCATGTGCTGCACCACGACAATCGGGACAGGAAAGTCTTTCGGGATTCGCGGCAAGACTTCCGCCAAAGCGTTCGGGCCCCCGGTCGAAGTGCCGATGGCCACAATTTCGATGCGCGGGTTGAACCGCAGCGGAAGCTTCAATGCCGGACGAGGCCGCACCAAAGGCGCGATTCCCAGAGTGGCTATGCCGCACAGCGCCTTGATCTTGGGAATGAGTTCATGGTGCACGGCCTCGGCCGCCACGGCCAGGCTGCCGGTATTGCTGGGCTTAGTGGCATAGTCCGAGGCTCCCAGCGAGAGCGCATCCAGGGTTGCCGCCGCCCCATGTTCGGTGAGCGTGCTGAACATGATCACCGGAAGTTTGGGGTACAACTTGCGTACCGCTGCCAGCGTCTCCAGACCGTTCATCACCGGCATTTCGATGTCGAGCGTAATCAGGTCAGGTTTGAGCGTTGGAATTTTCGCCAGAGCAATTCGCCCGTCGCTGGCCGTGCCCACAACTTCCAGGGCAGGATCCCCCGACAAGGCGTCGGAAAGCAGCTTGCGAATCACTACCGAATCGTCCACCACCAGCACGCGTATGGAAGATTTGTCCAATGCGATTCTTCCTCTCGGGATTGCATCACCGGCCGCGCGCCGAATCAGCCTGCGAAACCTCCCAATGCTTCGGGAACTGCTTCGGCGCGCGATCCTCCGGGCAGCGGCCCGGATGCTGGTTCATCTACGCCGAGGCATGCGCCGCCTTGCTCTTCGCGCCGCTTCCCGCCGCCTTTGCACCGTCGAAACCGCTGCCGCCGATGTTGAACTGCCCGACCAGGTCGCTCAGCACTTTGGAGGTCTCGACTAATTGCTGGGCCGCCTTCTGGGTGTCGTTGGCCCCGCGTGTGGTGCTGGCGGCAGCTTCGGCGACACCGCTAATATTCTGCGTAATCTCGCCGCTGCCGTGCGCCGCTTCGCTCACGTTGCGCGCCATCTCGTTGGTGGTGGCGTTTTGTTCCTCGACCGCCGTGGCAATCGTGTTGGAGATGTCGTTCACCTGGTTGATGATTCCGCTGATCGACGCGATCGCGTCCACCGCCGCTTTGGTGTCGCCCTGAATGGCTTCGATCTTGCGGCTGATGTCCTCGGTCGCCTTGGCGGTCTCCTTCGCCAACTCCTTCACTTCATTCGCAACCACCGCAAAGCCTTTGCCCGCCTCCCCGGCGCGCGCGGCTTCAATGGTGGCGTTCAGAGCGAGCAAGTTGGTCTGCTGTGCAATCGAGGTAATGACCTTGATCACCTGGCCGATCTCGATGCTCGATTCACCCAGCTTGGCCACCGTGGCCGTAGTGGTTTCCGCGACTTTCACGGCCGCGGTCGCCACTTTGGCCGACTCGGTCGCGTTCTTCGCGATCTCCTTGATGCTCGCGCCCATCTCCTCGGTCCCCGTGGCCACCGTCTGCAGGTTCTTGTTGACCTGCTCGGAGGCCTTGGTGACCACCGTGGCCTGGGTCGACGTCTCTTCCGCGTTGGCACTCATCTGCTGGCTGGTCGCCGTCAGTTCTTCCGCGGCGCTCGACAGCGCCTGCACGTTTTGCCCCAGCGTCTCCATGCTTCCCCGAAGGGTGTCGGCGGTTTTGTTGGTGGCTTTCCCGACCTCCGCGAAGACGCCGTGGTACGCTCCCTGGACGCGGCTGGTGTAGTCGTTCGCGGCCATCAATTGCAGAACCTCGTTGGCCTCCACCAACCCGCCCAGGCCATCGATACACGCATTCAGGTTGTTTTTGATGAGGTTGAAATCCCCGTTGTAGGCGTCGGTGATCTTGACTGGCACGTTGCCCTTGGCAATCTCGTCCACATACCGGGCGGCCATGTTCAACGGACCGATCACGGCGTCCAGCGTGCCGTTGAACCCCTCGATGATCTTGCGGTATTCGCCGCCGTGTTTAGTGGCATCGGCGCGGGTCGCCAGTTTGCCTTCCACCGAACTCTTCGCAAGCATAATGACATCGGCGATCAGGGCGTTGATGTTGTTCTTCATCAGCACCAGCCATTCGTGAATCTGATCGGCATCGGAAGCCTTGGTCATGGTGGCCGACATGTCGCCGTTGGCAATCTTGGTCACGTACGCGGTCAACTCCGTCAACCAAGCGTGCACTCCATTAATGGCATCCTTCGTCTTGGCGTGGTCTCCCTTGCAGGCGATCTCAACTTTCTCCCGCAAATTGCCGCCTCGGATCAACCCCAGCACGCGGTTGCTTTCAATAGTCGGCACCAGGATGGCGTCGAGAGTAGTATTCACACCTTTCACAATTTCCGCGTATGAGCCTTTGAACTGATCGGGATTCGCCCGCTCCGAGAGCTGCCCTTCTTTCGCGAAGTCGCTCATGCGCAGCATTTCCTTCTGCAGATTCTGCAGCGCGACGGCGATGTTGTTGACCGCCTGCTTGGTCGTCTCGTGATCGCCTTTGTAGTTCTGGGCGATCAACTCGTCGGTCTTGCCGTTGGAGATCTGCACCAGAATGCGGTTGCTTTCCATGGTCGGCACCAGGATGGCGTCGAGCGTGGTGTTGACGCCCTTCACAATCTCCGCATACGAGCCTTTGAATTGATCCGGATTGGCCCGCTCCGAGAGCTGCCCGCCCTTCGCAAAGTCGCTCATGCGCAGCATCTCTTTCTGGAGATTCTGCAGCGCGACGGCGATGTTATTGACCGCCTGTTTGGTTGCCTCGTGATCGCCCTTGTAGTTCTGGGCGATCAACTCGTCGGTCTTGCCATTGGAGATCTGCACCAGAATGCGGTTGCTTTCCAAGGTCGGCACCAGGATGGCGTCGAGCGTGGTGTTCACGCCCTTCACAATCTCCGCGTACGCGCCCTTGAACTGGTCGGGATTGGCCCGCTCCGAGAGTTGCCCGCCCTTCGCAAAGTCGCTCATGCGCAGCATTTCCTTCTGCAGATTCTGCAGCGCCACAGCGATGTTGTTGACCGCCTGCTTGGTCGCTTCGTGATCGCCCT
>Ga0182014_10001606_pt1 | contig 29966 bp, 23 predicted proteins | sample 612S2DmetaG_FD_120489 | JGI IMG/M metagenome (GOLD analysis project Ga0182014, IMG submission 120489) | Permafrost microbial communities from Stordalen Mire, Sweden - 612S2D metaG | ecosystem: Environmental > Terrestrial > Soil > Wetlands > Permafrost | place: Sweden: Stordalen | collected... | reverse complement strand
GCCTGTGGATTTATCCTTGAGTGCCGGGGCCTTGTCGGGCCCCGCAGGAGCGACCAGGTTGCAAGTTGATTCGCACTTTTTTTCGATTGCATTTTCGATTGCACGGAATCGTTCACGGGTTGCCTTATTCCTTCTAGTAGCCGGAGCTTCGCTGGCGGTCCTGTCGGGATGCCATCGTCCGCCCTCCGCCGACGTTGTGGCAACGGTCAATGGAAAGGACCTGATGCGTGCGGAGCTGGACCGCAACTACCAGGCCAGCCTGGGAGGCGCGCCGCAGAGCCTCTCCACCGAGGAAGCCGGTATTAACCGCCTCAAGGTCCTCCATGAGATGATCGCGGACGAGATCCTCCAGCAGCGCGCCGCCAAGCTCAACCTCTCCGCCAGCGACGAGGACGTCAACGCCAAGATCACTGAGCTCAAAACGCCCTACACGCAAGAGGACTTCAACAACCAGCTCAAGCAGCGCAACATGACGCTGGACGACCTCAAGCGCGAGATCCGCCGCTCCCTGACCAGGGACAAGCTCATCAACAAGGAGATCGAGTCCCGGATCAACGTCACCGATGCGGAGATCTCCGCCTACTACGCTGCCAACAAAGCGGAGTTCAATCTTATTGAACCGCGATACAACTTGGCGCAGATCGTCGTCACCGCCGCTCCTTCCCAGCAGGCCGGCAACCTGCAAAACAACAAGGCATCCAGCGATGCCGATGCCCGCAAGAAGATCCAGATCCTCCACAATCGCCTGGAAAGCGGCGAGGATTTCGCCACCGTGGCCATGAACTTCTCCGAGAATCCGAGCACCGCCTCCAATGGCGGCGACATGGGCTTCATCAAGGAGTCGGACCTCAAAACCGACTCGCAAGTCTACGATGCCATCGGCAAGCTCAAACCCGGTCAGTTCACCGACATTCTTCCCGTCTACGACAACCCCGGCGCGAACCGCAAGGTCATGGCGTATGTCGTCTACAAGCTGATCTCCCGCGAGCCCGCCGGCCAGCGCGAGTTGAAGGACCCCCGCGTCCAGCAGCTCATCCACACAACCCTGCACAACAACCGGGTGCAACTAATCGAGAACGCATACTTCGAGAAGCTTCAGAACGAGGCCAAAATCCAAAACTACCTGGCCGACCAGATCCTCAAACAAGGCGCGCAATAGACCGGCACCTGGGAACACCATTCACCGTCTGGGCGCTGGGTGCCCATTCATACGCGCTCTTTGTGCATGAGTGGGGACCGGCTCCAATCCCTCAACGCCACCACTCCGACCGAATCTCCCGCCCCGCAACCACGTCACACGGAACCCCCGGCTCCGGCGACCATAGTTTCAAATCCTCCACCGCAAACACACTCTCGATCGGTTCCTTCCAGCCGTGCAGCGCGAGATCGAAAAGTCCCCAGTGAATCGGCATGAGCAATCCATGCCCGCCCAGTACCCGAAAGCTCCGCACCGCTCCCTCCGGCCCCAAATGAATATCGGCCCACAGCGGATTGGAAGCGCCGATTTCAAGCATGGTCAGATCGAACGGGCCAAACCGCTCGCCAATCTCTCTGACCCCGTCCCACTCCCCTGAGTCCGCGCCGTAGTAGATACGATGCTTCGGTCCCGCCAGGGCAAACGATGCCCAGAGCGTCTCAAGGCGATTGAATAAGCTGCGCCCGGAGAAGTGGCGCGCAGGCAATGCGGTGACGGTCAGAGACCCAACCTGCGCACTCTGGGTCCAATCGAGCTCTGTGCAATTCGTTGCTTTGACGCCGAGGCTTCTCAAAAGCTCGCCGATACCCAGCGGTGTAATCCAGCGCGCCTGGCGCGGTGGGTCTGTGCGAGCGAGGCGTCGAATGGTGCCCTCTGCCAGATGATCGTAATGATCGTGCGAGATCAGCACCGCATCGATTGCAGGCAATTCCTCAAGCGCCATGGTTGGCGGGAAGAACCGCTTCGGGCCGGCCCACTGGGTCGGCGCGGCGCGCTCATCCCACACCGGATCGATGAGGACACGCACGCCGTCGATCTCGACCAGCGACGAAGAGTGCCCGAACCAGGTTACGCGCAGCCCTGACTCAGGGCCGGCCGCATAAACTCGCGGATCTGTGCGAAACGGCCCCAGGGGTTGTTTCGGCGATCTCGCTTTGGCTCCGAAAAAGAACCGCGGACCGATCTTGAACATGATCGAGAGTCCGCCTAACTGGGTCGGCACCGGGTTCACGTACTTGCGCCCAATCCGCTTGGCTGGCAGAAGAGTCATGCCTATTGGATGGAGATTGGCACATGGGGATTCCCGAAAAGCCAGCGTTCAACCACCCCTCGGGCGATCCGTCATGCGATCATTTGGATTGCGGCACATCGAACCGCTCGAGGGCACGATGAACGGATGGGATCGCAAGTTTATTGAAATGGCCGTGCTGGTCAGTTCGTGGTCGAAGGACCCGTCGACAAAGGTCGGATGCGTCATCGCGGACTCCGACCACGCCCAGCTTTCCGAGGGCTTCAACGGATTTCCGCGCGGCATCGCCGACGACGAACGGCTCAACCAGCGGGAGATCAAGTACCGGCTCATCGTGCACGCCGAAGCCAACGCCATCGCTGCCGCTGCGCGCAACGGCCACGGCCTGAAGGGCTCTACGGCCTACGTGACTTTCTGCCCCTGCCCGCAATGCGCGGCGCTGCTCATTCAAGCCGGAATCGTCCGCGTGGTCACGATTGAAGGAGCCACTCCCGCGCACTGGCTGGCCGAGTGCGAGATCGCCAAGGGCATGTTCCGCGAAGCCGGCGTTGCCTACGAAGAGGCGCAGCGAAACGCCTGAACCAGTCAATGCTCTGAAAGGGCACTGGAAAAGCAGTCATCGAAAACAAATAAGTCGTCAATTTTTCCAATGCGCAGAACAGGCAAGATCGGCAAGATGGCCGCACCCGCAGCACAAATTAGCGCAAAATCCAGCGCAGGTCAGGCCGCATGTATGAACCGAAACTTCTCTATCGGCGACAATCCCCCCGAGACCGAGATGAAGGCGGAGGTTCGCGCTAGAATTTGAGTGAATCGATCCTGGGTGAGTGGAGAGTATGGATGACGAAAGCGACGCGACTGGCCCCGAAGGCACAGGCACCGCCCGAGGTAAAAGAGACTCCTTTCGAGGCACTGGCCAGCATCTGTAGTGTGCTGGTGGTGGGCCTCTTCATTCTCACGTTTCTTGCTCAGAACTACGTCATTCCGTCGGGTTCGATGGAGAACACGTTGCTCATAGGCGATCACCTGGTCGTCGACCAGATCACGCTCATGGCGCCCGCTTCGTGGATGCCGCTAATCAGGTATCGCGAGCCGAGGCGCGGCGATATCGTGGTGTTCCACAAGCCCGTTTATCAACCCGGTATTGATGCGACAGACGCCGATGGGACGCCGCAGTACACTCCCCTGGTGAAGAGATTGATTGGAGTGCCCGGCGATCATATTCATCTACGCAGCGGCATTGTGTTTGTGAATGGCGTCGCACAACCGGTGGGATTTGCGCAGCCGACCACGACGGATAACTTCAACGAGTTTCTCGACGATTTCCCCGCAGTACCTCCAGCCGGGGTGCCCGGGGCAACAGAGTCGTGGGCCGTGAACTTCTCGACTTATATCCAGGACGGCGACCTAGTGGTTCCACCCGGCATGTATTTCATGATGGGCGACAACCGGCACAACAGCCTGGACTCGCGCTTCTGGGGCTTCGTGCCGCGCGCCAACATGCTTGGCCGTCCGCTGTTCAACTATTGGTCGTTCAAGGCCAAAGAGGCGCGACTTGAACAAACGGGAGTTGTCAACAAGCTCGCGTGGATCGGCCACGTTTTGGTGTATTTCTTCCCCGATACGCGCTGGAAACGCACTTGTCACGTTGTTCATTAAAGTGAAATCGTAAGATCCCGATTCGCTCTTGTTACGTTCCGGTCGTATTACCGCCAATGCAGAAGTTTCAGCGGTAGAAACGCGTACTCCCGGCGTTTGCGATCAGGTGTAGCCAGGTGCCCCATCCATTCCGCGTTCTTCGCGGAATGGGTGGGATGCCCAGAAACTCGCTTTCTCTATAAGCACTCAAGCCGTAAATGCTCTAATGCGCCATCTGCCCTTCCAGCATCCGCGCATAAACTTCGCAGACCTGCCGCCGCAATCCCTCTTTGGCAGCCGTGCCGGCGGCATTCAAATCCAGATACGCGTGATCGGTTGCATCGAACCGCGGCCAGCGTGGAAGGTCTCCGCCATTGGGGTCGCCGGTCTTCGCGAAATTGGTCCAGTACTCCCGCATCTCCGCCGAGAGTTTCCGATCTGCCTCGCTATACTTGGGAACGCCCGGCCCCTCCCCAAGTGTTCCGAAGACAAACGCCACCTCGCTGCCATGAAACGCTCCCACCGCCGGCCCGCCCGGCGCCACGCGCGAAAACTGAAACTGGTAGCCTGGATTCTTTGCGTTGGTGTGCCACACCAGTTCCGCAACCGAGCCGCAGCGGAACTGCGTGTCCGTGGCCCACTGCGAGAGCACCGGTCCATATTGAGGATCGGGCGCGGGTTCCGTCTCCCCATTCAGTCCATAAGCGGCAAGCGCCTGGTCGGCCAGCATTCCGTACTGCTTTGCGATAGCCTCGCGCAGAGTGCCGGTCATCGGGAAGAACGGCCTTTGCAACTCCTGGGAGTTGCTGCCCAGCAACAGGCTCACATGGTGCTCGCGGCCCGCTGCGAAGACCTTCATCGGCGATTCCGGGAAGACCCACCCGTCCACATTCACGCCTAGCGCGGGGCCCAGGAACGCGAGGCCTTGTCCGGTGGCCTTTTGGAGTTCGGAACTGGAGAGAGCGCGAAGTGCCTTCAGCGCCGGCGCACCGGTAATGTTCAACTTGGCGGCAACGTCTTCGCCTTTTTTCTCCGCTTCGGCCAGCGGCGGCGGGGCAACCACCGGCCCGCTCTCTCCAATGACCCGTTGGAATAGCCCCTTGCTCAGGGGCGAGGCCATCAGCACGTTCACATCCAGCGAACCGGCCGACTCGCCGAAGATGGTCACGTTGCCGGGGTCGCCGCCGAAGCGGGCGATGTTGTCGTGGACCCAGCGCAAGGCAAGAATTTGATCGAGCAGCCCGTAATTTCCCGAGACGTGGTGCGGCGACTCTTTGCTGAGCTCGGGATGCGCGAAAAAGCCGAATACGCCGAGCCGGTAATTCGCCGTCACCAGAATCACGCCGTGGCGGGTCAGGCTCTCGCCATCGAAGGTCGGATCCGATGCGGCTCCGGCGAAGTTGCCTCCGCCATAGATCCATACCATCACAGCCGCGGGCGATTTCATCGGCCACTTGGGCGTCCAGACATTCAGATAGAGGCAGTCCTCGCTGCTGTTCGCGCCCTGCGCGCCGCTTTGAACGCACGGCGCTCCGAAGGCGGTCGCGTCGCGGACCCCAGCCCAGGGCTTCGCCGGAAGCGGCTCTCGCCAGCGGAGGTCGCCCGTCGGCGGCTGCGCAAACGGTATTCCCTTGAAGACCGCTCCGCCATCTTGAGTCAGGCTGCCGCTCACTTTGCCGGTACTCACGGAGACCGTTGGCCCCGGCTCGGCGGCACGAACGGCAACCGGCTCTTGCCCCCAGGTTAAAATGCACGCCAGTACGCCGAACAGTGCGACGAGTTTCATCGTTCTCCTTCCCGGTAGAGGGTTTCCTCCGCGAGCGACGAGGTTAAAGCTGGAATTTCAAAACCGCACCGCCGTCTTCTCTCCCGAGTAGGCTACGGCCTTGTCCGGGGAGGCAGCCGCATCTCCGCCAACCCCATGCCCAGCGCCCACAATCACTACGTTGAAGGTGTGCCCGGCGGCCATTCCCTTGAAGCTGCCCTGGCGCGCGCCGAAGGACAGCGTCTTCGCGGCGTCGTCCCAATGGATTGCAATGGTCGCGTGAGAGCCCTGCTCGTAGCGATAGCTGTCGCCCTCATCCTCGTAGAACGTGAAGTCGCCATCCGCGCCGGGATACACGCGCAGTTCGATGGGATCGCTGGCCTGACCCGTATATTCGATCACCGGCCCCATGGGCAGGATCGAGCCTGCGCGCACCGCGAGCGGAATCCGGTCGAGCGGCGCTGCAGCCGTCAGTTCGACGCCGCCGGCGGTGCGTTCGCCGGTCCAGAAGTCGTACCAGTCGGTTCCCGCGGGCAGGTAGACCTGCCGCTGCGTGGCATGTTCCTTGAGGACCGGGCTCACCAGGATCGACGGCCCAAACATGAATTGGTCGCCGATCTCCCACGTGGCCTGATCCTTGCGGAAATCCATGACCAGCGGGCGCTGAATGGTGTAGTCCTCGTTTGTGACTCGCCATGCCAGGGAGTAGACGTACGGTAGCAACCGGTAGCGCAGGCGATCGATAGCCAGCAGGCCCGGATAGACGCGGTCGTAGACCCACAGTTCGTTGTGGTCGCGGTGGCCGTGAGTGCGGAAGATGGGGCAGAAGGCCCCGTACTCAAACCAGCGCGCGTAGAGTTCCTGATACTCCGGCTTGTTGAACGAGCCAGGAGACAGCGGATGGTAGCCGCCGATGTCGGTAGTCCAATAGGGATAACCCGAGAGCGCAAAGTTCAGTCCTGCCGGAACCTGGCGCCGCAGCGCCCACCAGCTTTGATACACATCGCCCGACCAGACCGTTGCGCCCACGCGCTGCTGGCCCAGGAAGGCCGAGCGCGTGAGCAGGAAGACGCGCTTTTCCGGGTTGGTCTGCTTCCAGTGATCCTGGACGCCGAGGTTGTGCTCGAAGGGAAAGATGTTGGTGTATTGCAATCCGCTGCCGATGTGCAGCTGTTTGTCGCGCAGGCTGGCGTCGCCTGAGTGCGGCCACTGCTCCTCCGGCTCGGCGCTGTCGAGCCAGAAGGCGTCCCACCCCTGCGCAAAGAGTTTGCCCACCAGTTCGTTCCAGTAGAAGTCGCGCGCCGCGGGGTTGGTGGGGTCGTAGACATGGCTGTCGCCGATCTCGAAGCCGCGGCGTTTGATCTCCTGGTAGTTTTTGGCCGCGCTGTCCATCAGCCCCCAGACGGAGATCATGGCGTGGACATGCTCGTCGTGCAGCGTCTTCAGCTCGGCCGGCACGTCGGTGTAGTTCTCGTTGTAGACCGGATCGCCTTCGCCGCCCTTGGTCCACCAGAACCAGTCCTGCACGATAGCGTCCATGGGGATGTGCCGCGTGCGGTACTGATTCGCGATGTCCAGAATCTCTGCCTGCGAACCATACCGGTCTTTTGACTGAAAGAGCCCATACGCCCATTGCGGTAGCAACGGGGCGTGGCCGGTCATCGCGCGGTACTGATGGACGATCTGGTCCATCTCCGGCCCGTAGATCACGTAATAATCGATTTGGCCGCCTGCAAGGGACTCAAAATTCAGGTTCAGAGGAAAGCGATTGTCGACGTAACTCAGAGAGGCGGTGTTCCAGAGAATTCCGTAGCCTTTGCTGGAGAGCAACAGCGGAATGGCGACATCGGTGTTGTTTTGCCCAAGTTCCACCGTGGTGCCGCGATAGTTGAAGAGTCCGCCCTGGTGTTGGCCGAGCCCATAAATGGCCTCGGTTGCGTCGGAACCGAAGCGATCTTCGATGTGGTAGAGTCCGGCCGCATCCGAGTGCAGATAGGTGCGTGGCAGGTTGGGGCCCTCGCGTAGGAGCGACTCTCCGGCCGCTGTCTTGAAGGCGAGACTGCCCCTTTGCAGATTAAGCGAGACCCCCAAGCGGGCCGTGCTGAGAGTGGCCGTACCGTCGGCCTGGGTGAACTGAAACGGCGCTCCGGGGCAGGATTGCGGCTTGTCGAGCATCCAGGGGGTTGCGGCGGTCGAGGATGGCGCGCCGGCGGGCCGGGCGACAACATGAATCAGCGAATCGCCGCAGATGGTCACTTCGAGCGCTTCGTAATCGTTGTGCGCGGTGAGGCCCCCAGGGGACTGCTCGGCCTGCATCGCGGACGGATGCGGAACATCTCCGGCAGCCGTTTGAGCGGCTGTGCCGGTTGCCGTAATGGCGACTAACGAAAGGCTGATCTGAACAGACAGGCAGGTAAAGCGCGAACAGACAGACTTGACCAAGGTACACCTCTCAAATTGCGGTGAAATATAGGCTCAAGAAAAGCGGCCCCCAACCGATGGCGGGGGCCGCTGATTCTGACGGTCAAACGGGAAGCCGGTTACTTCATGTTGCCGCTTGAATCGATGGTGATGCCGCTAGGCCCGGCATTCTTCTTCTCTTCGTTCGCCTTGCGGACTCCCATCGCCTTTGTGCGCCAATCCTCGGCTGAAGCGATGTCTGCCTTCACTGCGGCTGCGTCGCCATAATCGACGTCTGCCTTGCGGCGGTAGATCAGGTTCAGGTAGGCCATGGCGTCGTCGTAGTTGGCTCGGTTCGCCACGGCGTCGTTGAGGTATTTCAAGCCCTCGTCAACCAGCGGTCCGTTCTGGGCCTTGAGTGGCTCCATCACCTTTTTGGGCGCCTTGACATTGCCTTGGCCGTCGTCGTTGACGCCGGCAGTCTGCAGAGCCGTCAAGGTATTCTCGTGCGCCTCGGTCCAGTCGATGACGCCGATGGTATAGGCTGCCTCCGGATCTTTCGGGTCCACGGCCAGGACCTTCTTCTGCCATTCCTTGGCGTCATCCAGTTTCTTGATCTGGAAATAAATGCCCGCGACCTGCTTCAGACTATTGACATCGGTCGGATCCTTGGCGAGAACATCCTTGAATATATCGATGGCCTGATTCGCCGTCTTGAGGTTCTCCGCGGTATCCAGGCCGGGAACAACATTCTGTGCCAGCGCCGTAGCCAGATAGGTCTTTGCCATGGGCAGGCTTGGGTCAAGCTGCGTTGCTCTCTGGAAGTGACTGATCGCCTCTTCATAGTGGGCGCTCTTGTACGCTTCTACTCCCTTGTTCAACTGGTCGCGGGCTTGAAGCTGGTCGCACCCGCTCATGGAAAGCACCATGCCGGCAAGGGTAACCGCTAACGCCGTAATACGTGCGGGTCCATTCATTTTCGTATCCTTCTCCTTCAGGCGAGTGCCTATCGGTTGCGCGCCTGGAATCTATCGCAACTGGCTGCGGGCGGGAGCAACCGAAACCAGGATTGAAAAATTGTACTCCTGTTTCCGCCCGGCCTTGTCGCTCCGGACGTGGCTGGCAATCCCCGGAGAATTCGGGACGCTCGAGTCGTCCCATCCTCTCCTTCGGCCAGCCTGAATCTTGAGAGCCCCTATACTCTGTCCAGCGCAAGCCGCTTCGCCCGTGCCGGTTGCCGGCGCGACCCCCTTCGCGGGGAGAAGCCCGGCGAGGTCCTGCTATTGCCCGGCCTGAATCTTCGGAGTCATCAATCCGATGTGATCCACGCCCACCGCGCGGCCGACGTCGATCACGTCGGCAATGGAGGCGAAGTTCAGATCGTCGTCGCCTCTGACGAACATGACCTTCTCGGCGCGGTTGGCATAAATCGCGTCCAGCCTGGACTTGAGATCGCGCTTGTCCACATCGGTATCATTGATCTTGTATGTGGGGGCCGCGCCAGGGTGGTAAAACAGCTGAACCACGATCGTGCGATCGGTTTGCGGTTGCACCTTCTGCTCTTTGGGCGGCTGGGGCACCAGCGCATCCAGACCCTTGGGGGTCACCGGCACGATGACCATGAAGATGATCAACAGCACCAGCAGAACGTCGATCATGGGCGTAACATTGATTTCGGACGAGTAACCTCCCCCGCCCCCCATTGACATTGCCATGGCTTAAAACTCCTCGTTTACCGCGAAATCGTTAGATGGACCGCACAACCGCAGACTTATTCGCCGCCTGAGAGGTTGCCTTCCTTCTTTGCAGTCAGCAAGCCCACTTCATCAACGCCGGCAGTGCGAACGTCGTCGATGGCGTCTTCGACCGCCTTGTACTGCGCCCGCGCGTCGGCGCGAACATAAATCGTCTTGCCGGGCTTGTCGGCCAGCTTGTCTGCCACCATCCGGCCGAGCTGATCGGGAGCGACCTTGTCCTGCCCCAGGAACAAACCGCCATCCCGGGTGACAGCGACGACAATCGCGTCCTCCTTGTCGGCGTCGGGCATGGCTACGGCGTTGTCCACCTTGGCCATGTCGATGGCAACCTTGTTTTGAAGCATGGGGGTGATAACCATGAAGATGATCAGGAGAACCAGCATCACGTCCACCATGGGGGTGACATTGATGTTGGAGCTTACTGCCTTACTTAGGTCACGTTTTGCAATTCCCATTGTCGGGGCTCCGTGCGTTTAGATTTTTCGCCGAATCCCGTCCGGCGTTGTTATCGAGAATCCGCTTGCCGGGGCGAGGGATAAAACCGGCGGGCAGGAGAAATTTCAGGCTCTCCTGCCGCCGCAGCTTCTCGCTCGAACCGACAGCCGCTTCGCTTAGCGCTTGTGGCTCTGCTTGATGAAGTAGTCGATAAGCTCGCTCGACGAGTTATCCATCTCGACGTCGAAGGCTTCGACACGGCCGGTGAAGTAGTTGAAGGCCATGACGGCGGGGATGGCCACGAGCAGGCCAAACGCCGTGGTGACGAGAGCTTCCGAGATGCCGCCGGCAACCGCGCCGATACCCGAGGTCTTCTGTGTAGCGATGGCATCGAAGGCGTGCAGAATGCCGACGACGGTGCCGAACAGACCCACGAATGGAGCCGTGGAGCCGATGGTGGCCAGAACCGCAAGGCCCCTCTTCAGCTTGGCGTGGACGATGGCCTCAGCCCTCTCCAGCGCGCGGCCCGAACTCGCGATGGTCTCGTCGGTAGCGATACCACCGGAAGCGCGAAACTCCTGCAGACCGGCCGTAACAACTTCGGCCAGGTGGGACTTCTTGTTGCGGTCGGCAATCTTGATTGCTTCTTCAAGCTTGCTGTCCTTCAGGGCGCCGGCAACCTTGGGCGCAAACTCGCGCGACTGCTTGCGGGCAGCAGAGAAGTACAGGTAGCGGTCGATCATAACAGCCAGAGACCAAATCGACTCGATGAAAAGGAGAATGGCCACGCTGCGAGCCATCCATGCCATGTGTTCCCACAGCCCTATGGGGCTGAAGCTGACCGTTTGGTCGCCTTCCTGGAAGAAAAGGGCCAGGCTGCTGACCGTATGCGAAGCGAAGTGTGCGAGTTGAGCGAGAATCACTGAATCGTTCCTCCTAAGGAGTTTCTTAAGGATTGAAGACTATCCGCCGCGGCGGATTGCTGGGAATGCGGCTCTTTCAGGAATCGCATTCAGGTCAAAAGCGAAGCTCCCTGCTCATGACGCAACAGGGAGCCAGAGTGTATGTCATCCACCCAAGGTGAAGATCACATTCACCGTGGTCTCAACCTCGACCGGATCGTTGTTGAGCAGGTAGGGTCTGTAGCGCCAGGTCTTCACAGCGTCCATGGCGGCCTGCTGCAACATGGCCGGTCCACTGATGACGTGAAGTCCTTCGATCTGTCCCGTTTTGGAGATGGTGGCTTGAAGCACAACCGTACCGGAAACGCGGGCAGCTTTGGCGATCGGCGGATAAACCGGCTGAGTCTTCTGAATCAGCATGCCCACCATGACACCGGCGGAGATGCTTACCTTTTTGGGAGCCGCGGCCTTAACCTGGGGTCCCTTGTTGTCGAACATGTCGGTCACGCCGCTGCTGGCGCCGCCGAGGCCTTCCATTCCGGCCACGCCGATGCTGGACACAGGAGCTTCCTTCTCGGCAACGATCGTAATGTTATGCGGAATCCGCGTAGGGGCGGTCAACTGGTTGTTCATCATCTCCGACTGCACGTGGACTACATGCACTACCTCTGGCGGAGGCGGAGGCGGAGGCGGAGGTGGCGGAGGCGGTGGAGCAAACAGCATGGTCTGCATCATCCCCTTGGGCAGCGCCTCAGGATAGATCAGCGGAATCAGGATGAGCAAAACAAGAATGGAGCCGTTGACGATGCCGGTGAACATCATCCAACGACCGCTCTTGGTCTTGATCCTATTCGCGGATTCAAACGTGGAATCTTCAAACATGGCCAGCCTCGAATCGGGTGTTGGTTACTTCTAATTAGACACCGCGAGAACCGCAAATGTTCCCGTGTTTAAAAAACGTCCCCATAGAAGCGTGTCCACCTTATCAGAACAACGCCTCCCCTGCAAAGCCTGCTGCAATTCTTGCTTCCCGCAACTTCCCATGGCCGCACCGGCGTCTTCCCCTTACCGCGCCCCGAAGCCGGTTGAGTCAGGTGGCGTCTGACTCCAGAAAGCCTCTCCTTGCGCACGGTTGTCTGTACCCATTTGCTCAAGACGCGCCGCCAACCACTATACCTTTGCGCGTTTCGCGGGCGGCAAGGTCGTTCCCTTGCCCTGCTTCCCGCGCCACTCCTGCCAGGCAACCAACATGGGCGCGGCCACGGCAATCGACGAATAAGTACCGATCAGGATACCCACCACGAGCGCAAATGAAAAGCCCTTTAGTACCGGGCCGCCAAAAATATAAAGAGAAAGCACGGTGAGGAAGGTCAGACCAGAGGTGAGCACAGTCCGGCTCAGCGTCTGGTTGATGGCGCGGTTAACCACGTCCGGCAGCGCCTCGCGACGGCTCATGCGCAGGTTTTCCCGGATGCGGTCGAAGACGACAATCGTGTCGTTCATCGAGTAGCCGACCAGTGTCAGAATGGCCGCAATGACGGTCAGGCTGATCTCCTGCCCGGTGAGTGCAAAGGCGCCCACTGTGATCAGCGTGTCGTGGAAACAGGCAACCACAGCGGCCACGCCGTAAATCAATTGAAAACGGAACCAGAGGTAGATCAGCATCCCCGCCATTGAATAGAGGGTCGCCAGGCCTGCCTGCTTTTCAAGCTGCTTGCCCACGGTGGGGCCGACGACCTGCACTTCTTGCACCGTGAAGGGATTGTTGTAGTGAGCGCTCAGGGCGTCCACAATCTGCTGACGGCCCAGATCGAGCGCGCTCTCATTGGTCTGCTCTGGCAGACTGATGAGCACCTCGTTGTTGCTGGCCACATCGAAGACCACCACGCTGGCGTCCTTGATGCCGGCGTCCGCGGTGGCCTGACGGATCTTGTTTAGATCCGGAGCCTGGGCGAACTTGACCCGCACCTCTGTGCCGCCGCGGAAATCAACGCTCAGGGGCACGGGGCTGCCAATTTTCGCCCAGTGCATGCTCATCGAAATGATGCCCGCCACGCTGAAGATCATTGAAAATGCGAGGAAGTACCACTTCTTCCCCAACCAATCCACATTTACGCCGTGAAACAATTCCACTGGTTCTCTCCGCTTCCTGCAGGCTGAAGTTCCGCATGGCGCTTCAGCATTCAATGTTGTTCAGCCGCCGGGTGGAGACTCCTGCACCAGCTGCTTTGATTCCAAACCCTAGATGGACACCATCTCGCCCGGCTTCAACTTGTTCAGGTGCGCATCGAAGATGACACGCGAGACAAACACCGCCGTGAAGAGATTGGCCAGCAGACCGATGGTCAGTGTGGTCGCAAACCCTCTCACCGGGCCGGTGCCGAACAGGAACAGGATGAGCGCCGAAACGATGGTGGTGACGTGGGTATCGACAATGGTTCTCCAGGCGTTGTGAAAGCCCTGATCCACGGCCGCCGAGGGCGCCTTACCGGCCCGAACTTCTTCACGGATGCGCTCGAAGATCAGCACGTTCGAGTCCACGCCCATGCCGATGGTCAGGATCACTCCGGCGATGCCTGGCAATGTGAGCGTTGCGCCCTTCCAGAAGCCGAGTACCCCCAGCAGAATGATCAAGTTCAGAATCAGGGCTACGTCGGCGTTGATCCCCGAACCCCGGTAGTAAAATAGCATGAACGCCATCACGACCAGCACGCCGACAATGGCCGCCGTAACGCCCTCGCGAATCGAATCCGCTCCCAGGGACGCGCCGACGATGCGGTCCTCCAGATAATTCAGGGAGGCCGGCAGCGCGCCGGTCCTGAGCATCTTGGAGAGGATCTCAACTTCTTCGGGAGTGAAGGTGCCCCGGATCTCGCCCGAATCGCGGATGGCGCTCTCGATGTTGGCTACCTCGCGAACGCGGCCGCCCATGACCACCGCCATGCTCTTGCCCACGTTGACGCTGGTGTAGTCGTAGAACTTGTCGCCGGCTTCGTTGGTAAGCGTGAAGCGAACGTTCCTCTGTCCAGTGTTGCTGTCGGTACCCGGATCCGCGGAACGGAAGTCGCTTCCGGCCACCACCGAGACGCGCTGCAGCAGGTAGACGCTGTCGGCGTTGGAACCGGTCGCCAGCGCTCCGGAACCGTGCACCATCATCTCGTCGGCCGGAATCGCACCGCCCGCACTGGCCAGCGCGGCTGCCTCATCCTGGTAGGGCCCACCCACGACGGCGTGAATCTCAAGCCGGGCGGTGGATTGGATGATGCTCTTTACCCGGTCCATATCGCTGATGCCGGGCAGCTCCACCAGAATCTGGTTGGCGCCCAGGCCGTATGCTTCAATCCTGGGCTCACTCACGCCCAGCGAATCCACGCGGTCGCGAATGGTCTCAATGGCCTGCTGGACGGTCTTCTCTTCCAGCGCCTTTTCCACCAGCGGCTTCATGGTCAGCGCAAAGCTGGTATCGGAGCCGCCGCCGGCCAGGTCGTATTCACTGGAGAACTTCGTATCCAGCAGGGAGCGCACGGCGCTGGCGTTGGCCGGCGTCGCGCCTTCCACTCGAATCGTCTCCGGCTTGGCTGGGTCAGGCTTGTACACCTGCGAATAGGTCAGGTTGGCGGTCTTCAGATCCTGCTGAATCTGCGTCACCACATTGTCGGTCTCCGCGTTAACCGCTTCCGAGACGACCACCTGCAATATCAGGTGAACGCCACCCTTCAGATCCAGGCCCAGGTGAATCCGATTGCTCATGGCATCCATCAGGGCTTTGCCGCTCACCCCCGACGGGATCCCGAAGATTCCGTACAGGCAAATCAGCAGGACCGCAATAATAAGGACAACCTTGTTTTTAAGATCCTTCTTCATGGTTCCGTTTCTCTACTTCAAAATTGCGAAAAAGTCCGCCCTTGCCTTGAAAACCCAAATACGCCCGCTAAGAGCCGGGAGCATCTTCCTGGGTAACGGAGGCAATCGCGTTCTTGGCTATTTCCAGTTTAAGGTTGTCTGGGGCAACTCGGACAATGATCGAATCGTCCTTGATGGAAAGAATGATGCCGCGAATTCCGCCGGCGGTCGTCACCCGGTCGCCGGTCTTGATGGACCCCAGCATTGCCTGCCACTGCTTCTGCCGCTTCTGCTGCGGGCGAATCATCACCAGGTAAAGCACCGGAATCAGCATCAGGGGCAGAAGCATCGTGAGCCCGCCTCCGGCTGGACCGGCGGGTGCTGCAAAAAACATTGCGAAACTCGTCGCCACACTCATCCCCACAATCACCTTTTGTCCGCCCCCGGCCCGCAAGCTTGCCGCCGTTCAGGGCACAGGCACGCCCGGCCTTTTGCCGAACTCCTGAGAGTTAAATTTGTCTCCGGGAACGATCCTGGCTGTCGGTTCATTCCAGCCCAGGCTATGGAAGAAGGGCCAGACTGTTGCATGACGGGGAGCAGATTCCCCTCCCGCGCACGCATTCATCTCTCAAAACCCTACTGCCGTCTGCTTCCTGTTCGACACAGCTTACTTTTGGCGCTCCAGTCTCGGGGTCAAGTTCGTTCAACCCTTGCCAGCTCTGTCCGGATCCCAAAAGAATGCCTAGAAAGATAAGATACGCGTGCCCGGTTGTGTGTCAAGGCACAGTGGGGGCGAAACCAGGCCTGCTCCTGCGCGCTACCCCTTATAAACCCATTACAGGTTGGCTACTCCATCCTTACCGGCTGAGGATTCTTCTGGACACAGACCGCTCTCCGCCCCTAGGCGACCCTTAAAAGGGTCCGGCTTGTGCGGCGGAAAGCTGGAAGGAAATCGCCATGACGTTCGAATTGAATCCTGAGTCGGTTTGGCTGATTCCGACGGTTCTGGCAGTGAGTTTCATGCTTTGGATGCTTTGGAATCTGCACAAGGAGATCAAGCGGTAAGACGGTGAACAGTGGACAGTGATCAGCCTCGGGGTCGCTACTCAAGAAAAGACGACAGAGGTCTACGCTCTTCTGTGCACTCTCCACTGTCTACTGTTCACTGTCCTTTCAGCTAATTCGCCTTGGGGGCGGCAGCTGCATCCGGCGTCTCCGCATCGTCGGCCGAGTCCTCGACAAGCACCGCCGAGCCGGGAACAATGTCGTAGCTCATTGCTTCCTTGCCGGCGGGATGGAATGTGATGCGCAACGGTTCGCGCTGCCACTCCGCCGGAGCGCATGAGGGATCGGCATGGTCTCTCGGATCGAAGGCCGCAAGCTTTTTGGCCAGCACCGGTTTCCGCGCCGCCAACTGCGCCACCACCGCATAGAGACTCTTGCCGGTCGCGGTCACGCCGCAGTAGGCTCCGTAGTCGCGAAACCAGCTCACCTGGCTCACGCCGGGATCGTAGTCGGGCAGTTTGAGCGGCGTCACGCGGCCGGATTCCCGGTCCACCAGCAGCCACGGACCGCGCTGCCAGACCCAGTGCCCTGGCTTGTCTCCGGGTAAAGCGTCGTTGATCCGGATCACCCGCCTCACCACAAAGCTGCGGTCGGTCACATCGTGGGAGTCGCCGGTGGTCCACTCCTTCAGAGCCGTATCGACGAGCAGCGGGCGGATCCTCAGTGTGTCTTCGCCGGTGGCCGCGCCGCCAGGGTCGCCGGCCTTCGAGTATGGAACTTTCCTTGTCGCGCCAAGAACAACGACATGAGCTTTGCGGGGCGCCGCGTGCGCGGGGACCTCTAAATAAACCGATGCCATCGCCAGCATCGTCACTGCAACCGCCGCCGCAAACCCCGGGCCCCTTTTCATTCTCCCAACTCCTATAATTCAGCGGCCTCCACGGCTCGCGCCACGCGGAAGGCCGTTCCTTCGTTCAAGTGCGCCGCCAACACCTGCATGCCCACGGGAAGACCCGCTTGGGTCTTGCCGCAGGGCACAGTCACGCCGCAGATGCCGGCCAAGCTTGCGGTCACCGTATAAATATCGGCCAGGTACATGGCCAGCGGATCGCCGGTCTTCTCACCGATCTTGAAGGCCGGTGTGGGCGCGGTCGGCGTCACGATTGCATCGACCTCCGCGAAGGCGCGCAGGTACTCCTCGGCAAGCAAGCGCCGCACCTGCTGAGCTTTCAGATAATAGGCATCGTAGTAGCCGGCGGAGAGAGCATAGGTCCCGAGCAGAATGCGCCGTTTGACCTCGGCGCCAAAGCCCTCGTCGCGGGAGTGGCTGTACATGTCGGAGAGATTCGCCGGGTTGGGCGACCGGTAGCCGTAGCGCACTCCGTCAAAGCGCGCCAGGTTGGCGCTGGCTTCGGCTGTCGCAATCAGGTAATAGGTCGGGACTGCATATTTTGTGTGCGGCAGCGAGACCGGCTTCACCGTGCATCCGGCTTTCTCCAGCGAGGCAATGCCCTTTTCAATAGCCGCCCGCACCTCGGGGTCGAGACCATCGGCAAAGTACTCGGCTGGAACGCCAATGCGCAGTCCCTCAACAGGTTTGTCGCTCTCCGCGGCATAGTCCGGAACCGGGGCCGGGGAGCTGGTGGCGTCTTTCGGGTCGTAGCCCGCGATCGCGCCCAGCATGGTTGCGGCATCTCGCACGTTTCCCGCAAACGGTCCTACGCGGTCCAGCGACGAGGCAAAGGCAATCAGCCCATAGCGCGAGACACGCCCGTAGGTGGGCAGCACGCCCACCACTCCACAAAAGCTGGCCGGCTGGCGAATCGATCCGCCAGTATCCGACCCCAGCGTGGTCACGGCCATGTTCGCCGCGACAGCCGCCGCCGAGCCGCCGCTGGACCCGCCCGGAACCCGCTCCGTATCCACCGGGTTGCGCACCGGACCGTAGGCCGAGTTCTCGGTCGACGAGCCCATGGCGAACTCGTCGCAATTCAGCTTGCCCAAAAGCACCGCGCCTGCGGCTTCCAGCCTGGTCACCACTGTTGCATCGTAGGGGGGCCGGTAGCCTTCCAGAATCTTCGAACCCGCCGTGGCGGGCGCGCCCGTCATCACCAGGACGTCTTTGATTCCCACCGGAATGCCGGCCAGCGGGGCCAGTGGATCGCCCTTGGCCACCGCATCGTCCACGCGGGCGGCCTGGGCGAGAGCGCGTTCTTTGGTGAGGCTCAGGTAGACGTTCAGCCGCGGATTGATCTTGGCAATGCGGTCGTAGTAGCCGGCGGCCAGTTCCGTGGCCTTGGTGCGGCCCGATGCGATCTCCTCGCGCAGGGCAGCCAGGGTCCGGGGCCGTTCGATATATGTCTCCACAGGGTGGTCTTCCGCTGCTTTCACTTCGCTGGACAATCGAACCTTCCTTTTCGAATCTTCGTTGCTTCGTGGGGGTATTTCCTCACATTTAGCGCTCAATCACCTTGGGAACCTTGAAGAAGACCTGATCAGTCTCCGGCGCCTGGTCCATTACGACGGCGCGATCAATCGAAGGCAGCATCCGATCCTCGCGCACAGTGCCGGCACTCGCCGCATCTCCCAACTCACTTACCTGGGCCAGCGGAGCCACGCCGTGGGTATCCAGCTCGTTGAGCTCGGCCACGTAGTCCAGAATTGCATTCAGGTCGGTGAGCATGCGCCCGGTCTCATCCTGCGTCAGTTCCAGGTGGGCCAGTTCGGCCACGCGCTCCACTTCTTCTACGGTTACTTTGGCGGTCATTGCTTGGTTTTCCCCGTCTCCGTGCTGGCGGTTCCGTTCTTCCCGCGGACTCCGGCGCGGGTGCTGTCTTCAGCGAAGTCCGAAGATAAAGTATAGCCCGCCGCCCGTTTCGATCTTCTCCCGGTATTCGCGCCAGAGGCTCAGTCCACAGTCATGGTCACGGTCACTTCATGGCATATGCCGGTTGAAGTGATACTGACTGGAATCGTATAGGTTCCGGGGGGGGTTGCGGAGCCGCTGCCCGAGCCACCTCCGCCGCCTGGGCCGCCACCCGTGCCTCCTCCCGAACTGGTGCAACTGGAGATACCGCACGCCAGTATCCCGAACAGCAAAGCTAGCAGCAGTGCCTTCCGGCGCCTCAACGCTAGCGGCAGAAGCAGAAACCCGCAAACCATGGGAAGCATCCGCCACCCGCCCGGGCTCTCCATGCGCGCTGACCCCGTTTTTCCAGTCTCAATCTCCACCGTCACGTTCCCCGTGGCGCCGGCGCTGACTGTCGTCGAGGCGGGGCTGAACACACAATGCGCATTGGCGGGCAGGGTACCGCAGGTGTAAGTAAATGTGCCCTGAGCTCCGTTGGCCGGATTGATGGCCACCGTATAGTCGGCAGTTTGGCCGGAAGCGACGGTCAGGCTGCTCGCGCCGGAGACCGCAGCCGTGAAATCAAAGCCCATTCCGGTGAGCGCCACATTGGTCGAAGTCGCAACGCCGCTGGAGGTTGCCGTCAGAGCCCCGGTCGCAGCGCCGCTCGTTGTCGGCTGAAACGTCACCGCTACTGTGCAATTTGCTCCGGCCGCCAGGCTGCCCGTACACGTGTTCTGGCTCAGGACGAATGGGGCGTTGACCGTAAGCACCAACGAGCCAACGACGAGGCTGGTGTTATTGGTGATCGTCACTGGCTGCGCCGCGCTGGACTGGCCTACGCCCACAACCGCAAAAGTCAACTGGGCGGGACTGCCGCTCAGGCCGCCGGTCAACTGCCCCGCGCCATTCAGCGAAACTGAGACCGGGACCACACCGGGAGTCGAAGAGGAGACCGTGAGCGTGGCCGCGATGGCGCCAATCGCGGCGGGAGTGAAGCCTATCTGGACCGTGCAACTGCCGCCGGCGTCCAGAGAGATTCCGCAGGTTGTGGTCCCGATGGAATAGCTGGCCGCTGCCGGGCCTGTGATCTGGAAGCCCACATTGGCCATCGGCGCTGCCCCGGTGTTCGTGACGGCGACGGTCTGCGGCGCGTCGGGTACTCCCGGCTGCTGCGTCGAAAAAGTCAAACTTGAAGGGCTGACCCCGAGCGCCGGCGGGGCGAGACCCACGCCGCTCAACGCCGCCGTCTGCGTGCGCAGCGCATCGGAAACCGTCAGGACGCCGGACAGACTGCCTACCTGGGTGGGGGCAAAGACGACGCTGACGGTGCAGACCGCGTGCCCTATTAACTGCGTTCCACAGTTGTTCGAGGTCTGAAACGCTCCATTCGCCGTAGCGGCAATTGCCGTCAGCGTCACATCCCCGGAGTTGGTCAGCGTAACGGTCTGTGCCGCCGAGAGCGCTCCCGCCGCTGTCCCCGGAAAGTTCAGCGCGGTGGGGTTCAGAGCATCCGTCGGCGCGGCAGCCCCAGTTCCGCTAAGCGCCACGGTCTGCGTGCCGGCTCCGTCGGTGAGGGTCAATGTTCCTGTTGCCGCTCCCGGCTCCGTGGGCGCGAACTTGACCATAACCTGGCAACTGGAGTCTGGCGCCAGCGAGACCGTTCCGCAACTGTTGCTCGAGATCGCAAATGGCGGAGTGATGGTGATGGAGCCGATGGGGACGGACGCCCCGCCGCTGTTCCCGGCCTGCACCTGCATGGGGGCCGATGGGTTTCCCACCTCAACCTGGCCGAAGTCCACGCTGGCCGGGGTCAGGGTGACTGCGCCCGCCGGGATTCCCGTCCCCGTCAAATCCACCGTCAGTTGTCCGCCATAGACGTTGGCGTAAATCGTCGTCTGGCCGGTGCGGCTGCCGGTCGCGGTGGGGGTAAACGTGACTTGAATCGCGCAGCTCGCCCCGGCCGCAACGCTCGCGTTCTGGCAGTTGTCGATCTCGCTGAAGTCACCGCTCATGGAAAGGGCTGTCACTGCTAACGTATTGCTGCCGGTGTTGGTCAGGGTCACGGTCTGGGCGCTGCTGGCAGTCCCGAAGATCTGGCCGGCAAAGGTGAGCGTGGCGGGGCTGGCGGCAGCGGCGGTCAGGCTTGTGCCCCCGGTCCAAAGTGAAGTCTGCCATATACCGCGCCCATAGGTCGCCGCCACCAGCGCGGGCGTTGTCGCGCCCGCCGGAGAAGCGCTGAGCGCCACAACGGGAGCTTCCGGCAATCCGGTTCCAAAGACCGACCAGCAGGCGGACGGGACCAGCGCGCAGTTTCCCACCTGGGTGGTGAAGTAGACCCCCTCGTCAGTCGCGATATAGACCGTATTGGCGTCCTGGGGGTCGACCACGATGCTGCTGGCGGGAGCGTGCGGCAAATTGGACGTCAGATTCGACCAGTGCGCCCCTCCATCGGCGGTGCGGTAAGCCACACGCACCGCCATGGCCGAATTGTCGAATCCCTCGACCGTCAAGTAGGCGGTGTTTCCAGTCGTGTCGTGCGGATCGATGAAGATGCTGGAGATGTCCATGCCGTACTTGTTGAGAGCGTCATTGTCGTTGGCCACCGGGCTAAGGGTCAAGTCTTGCCACACTGGCAACGCGCTCGACGCCGGGTCGACGAGTGCGCTCAGCACGTGCCCGGCCAGGTTCGCGCCGCCGCTTGCGGAGCCATACGTCCCCAGGTAGACTCGCTCGACGCTGCCAGGCAGCGCCGTCGCGGCCATCGAGCGAATCAGCGCGTCGCCATTGCATTTTGCGCCTGAAGCTCCTGAAGCCGTCGCGCCGCTGTCGAGAATCGGGCTGACGGCGTTCGAACCGCTCCAGCCGCTCCCGTTTGCCAGGCCGCGCCACACACGGCAGGTTCCCACCAGCAACTGAGACGGGTCCAGCGGGTCCACCAGAAACGGCGCCGGCGTGGACATGGCGTCCCCATCTCCGCTGACGTCCGCATCGCCGACGACCGGACTCGACCCAAAATCCGCCGCCGTACACTCGGCCGACTGCGCGCACCGGTAAATCGAGACCCCTGCCTGGTTGTTGACGTACCAGTTGGTGCTGTTATTCGGATCCATGGCTACCGGGCCGCCGAAGCCGCCGAGAATCTGCGGCCAGTCCGAAACGGCCGCGCTGCCCTTTACCCCGGCGGTCCCATTCACTCCCAACCCGGCCAGCATCGTGTAGGGCGAGGCCGGTATCCCGGAGAGGCTCACCACCTCGGCCAGCGATCCCAGGTTGCCATTGAGGTTCTGAAAGTGGCTGGAATCTGCCGCGGAGCAAACCTGCCCGCTTTCTCCGATGGCATCGGTCGAGCGCCACAGCCCGCTGTCGTTGCCCACAAAGATCTCCAGCGGATTGGCCGCATTCCAGGCCAGGGCATGCTGAAACTCGCCTACCTGTGCACTCTGGCACGTAGTCGAGTTGGTGGTGTTGCGCCACACGCATCCCATCGCCAGGCTGCACTTCCACAGGTCGTTCGCGCCGGCCAGCAGCACCGTGTCCTGTCCTGCTCCCAGGCCCGCGGGCACGGCGGCCAGCGCCAGCGTGTAACTGCCGTTAGCGATGGTGGCCGCGCCTTGCGGGGTGTTCGTGTCCAGCGCCGCCGTGTTCAGCCGTTGTGCGAACGCTATCGTCTGGCTGCCGCACGCGCCGCCGCTCACCCCGCACTGATCCTGCCACAGCCCCTGGTCCTGGTCGTCCAAGTCGACCGTCCAGGCAAAGGTGTCGCCCGTAGACGGATTCACCGCCAGGGCGCCGCGATAGATGGGGCAGGCGATCGAACCTGTGCTCCCGATATTGGTTGGACAAAGCTGCGTTGTGAGGCCGGAACCCGGCTGCGCCGTCATACGCGTCCAGTTGATGCCGTCCGTCGACTGGTAGTACCCATGGAAGCGCACCGCCGCCATAAACAACTGCCGCACCGGGTTCCACACTACCGATGTAGCGGCATTGCCGTCAGGCCCGGCAAACGCCGCCAGTGGCCCCTGGACTGTGCTTCCATTCCCGTCCGTAATTGTGGCCAGATGCCAGGTCGCGCCGCTGTCCGAGGAGTAATACAGCCCCTCGCAGCTGTTGCCGGGGCTGCCCGCATTCACCAGCGTGCCCTCGTAGGCCTGCGACACCGCCGCCGCCACCAGTTGCGGATTTACCGTGCTCCAGGCAAAGCCCGCGAATCCTTCTCCGACGAAGCTGAAGTCCTGGGCGCCCAGGCCTTGCTCCGCATCTTTGGTTCTCGAAATCAGGCTCCAGGAGTTTCCCCCGTCGGTTGAACGCAGAATGCCGGCCCCGTAGTAGGAGTCGAGCACATCGTTCGGATCGCCGGTCCCGGCCAGGATCACTCCAGTCCCACCCGGCTGAACGGTCAGGGCTCCGATGCTGATCGAGGCGTCCGCGGCCCCGCCAAGGGCCGCCAGGGTGTCGGTAAGAGGGGTAAAGACGATTGAGGTCGCATCGGACGTTCCCGCATTCTGAGCCGACCACACCCCTCCGCCGGTGGTTCCCAGGTAAAGATGATTGCCGGTCGTGTCCGAGGGATCCAGCGCCAGCGCGGCTACGCGGCCGGTCACCAGTCCGAATCCCGGTGTCTGGACGGCCGTCGGCCCCAGCGGGTGCCAGGTCGCGCTTGCGCCGGAGCCGGCTTGGATTCCCGCCCAGCCCATCTGCCGGACCGCAATTCTCTTGCCGGAATGCAGCGCCGCCAGCCCTCGGGCGGGAGTCCAGCCCCGCTCCGTTAGAAACCTCTCAGCCTCAACCACACGGGGGGGCAGATTTGCCCTTTGCGTCCTTGCCGTCGCCCGTGGGCGCGCAATCGCCTCCTGTGCTTTTGCCAATGAAGGCGCCAGAAGAATAAGCATCGTCAGAGCGCAGGCGGCAAAGACACGCTCCCCGGCCCAGCCGCTCCGGGTGGTCATGCTGACATTCAATTCGAAGATGAGATTCTTCACACGCGTCCGGAATCCGGTTCCGGCCTCCCCTCACCGTCATCTTCCGTGGGGGATGAGAGCAGGAGCCATTGGATTACGCAATGTGAAACAAGCAGTTTCCGGGATTGGAACTGTGGGCCATTATAGGACAGCCCAAAACCAGCCCCACTGTGACGGCCGGTACAGTAGGACGTGCATTGCGTCCCTGCCGGCCCTCAGGCTGGCTCACCATGTTGGCGGATATAGGCCTGTGCATCGAACTTCCGCGCCATCGACGCGCCCTTCATGGCCCGCACCAGTCCGAAGACTGGATGATTGAACCAGGGCCGGTCGTGCCTGCCGACAATCGCCCACGCAATCCCTGCGTAGCCGTTCGGATCGCGCCCATCCAGTTGATAGCGGTCGTTCAGCAGCACCGCCCAGTCGAAGGCCGTTGCCGGGTCCGGCGCCCAGTTGAGGATCATCTTGGCCCAATACATGCGCATGGAATTGTGCATCCAGCCGGTCTGGACCATCTCCCGCTGGGCGGCGTTCCACAACTCGTCGGCCGTCTCGGCGTGCTCCAGTTGCCTGAGGCTGTAGCGGTGCGGGCGCGGGTCGCCGGCGTGTTCCAGCAGCGTCTTGCGCGCCCACGGCGCCGCACACTCCCAGTTGTCATAATTCGGCTCATGCCTCACAAACAGAACGGCCAGTTCTCGCCAGCCGATTAGCTGCTCGAGGTATTTGTCGCCTGCCGCCGCCGAAGCCTTGCCCTCGGCGACGGCCTTGTTCACTGCCCGCGCAATGGTGAGCGGTCCGATATTGCCGAAGTGCAAATAGGGCGACAAGCGGCTGGTTCCCCGCGTCTCCGGGTGATTGCGGGTCTCCTCGTAGTCCTTGAGCTCGTTGTTGACAAACTCTCCGAGACGTCTGAGCGCGGAGTGCGTTCCCCCGATAAAGCTGTCCACCGGGCCGACGGTGCGATCGAGTTTTGTGAACCCTTCGGTAATGTCATCCGCCAGAGAAAAGCGCTCCACACGTTTGTGGAGCCGCCAATGGGGATAGGGCGGTTCGTTGACGGGTGTTCCCAGGTATTTTGGCAATTCCGCTTTCAGCCGGGGGCGAAAGTGATGCAGCAGCACAAAGCTGCGCCCGAAGACCCGCGACGGCACCACCACGTCGGCGTCGACTGTCCAGTAGGGAATCCTGAGCCGGCGGGCCAGAGCCCGGCGCCAACGCTCCGGCTCGCGGCATGGGTTTTCGTCGCCAATCAGCAGCGCCGCTTTCACTTCCTCAAGGAACTCCTCAAGCCTTGCCGGCGAGCGGCGAACGATGAACGTCAATTCGCGAGCTGCCGCGTCTTCTGCCACATCGCGCAATCCCTGCTGCAGAAAGCGATAATGCCTCAGGTTGGCATTGGGATAGTTGGGAATCACCTGGAAATAGACCACGACTGGAAGGCCCAGAACATTGGCGGCTTCAATGGCGACATTGAGCGCGGAGTTGTCCACGATGCGCATGGCCCGCTGCATCCAGTAGACGACGCAGATTCCGTCCTTGCGCGGCGCGCCGCCACGTCGCACCAGCACGCGAGGCTGGTCCACGAGCTTTTCGAGTTCATCTGGAATCTGCGCGGCTTTGTCGGCAGGACTCACTGGGGGTCGGCCTCTCACTCAATCCCGATGTTCTTCAGCGCTTCGCGGATGCTGAGTGCGCTGAGACGTTCGCGGTTGCGCTCGACGTAGCTTCTTACCTCGGCGGCGTCGGTCCAGGCGTACTGGCGGAGGGCCCAGCCGATGGCCTTGCGCAGGAAGAACTCTTTCGATCCAAGCGAGGGTTCGATGCAGGCAAACAGGAGTTCGAGGTCGGTCTCCGCTTTGAAGCCGAGTTGGGAGAGGATGGAGGTGCGCCGCTTCCACATATCGGCGGACTTGCTCCACGAGAGCATCTTGCGGCGCATAGGCGCGGGATAGTCCTTGAGGATGGGGCCGATGCGGTTCGACGCAATGCTGTCCACATAGTCCCACCAGGCGCCGGTGACAATCATCTCTTCGTACATCTTTACCGCTGAAGGAGTTTGAAATGGCTGGAACTGCTTTTGGCCCGTGAGCCCAATGGCCGCATATCGCTCTTCGCGAAAGCGGGCGTTACGCCATATATCGAGGACTTGCGCCTGCCAGTCTTCGGCGGCCGCGAACTCGACGTCGGCGAAGGCGGATTTGCAGAGCGCGCGGTGCACGGGCGTGGGAATGCCGTAATACGGCATCGTGGATTTCATATAAGCCTGCATGGCCAGCGCCCTCGCGGGATCGCCCGCCGGCTTGAAGGCTTTGCGGAGTTTGAGCAAGAGCATACGGAAATCTCCTCCGGCGAATATTGACGAATGCTCGGGGAGTAGCTAGGAACGGCTTTCGGCCCGGCACTGCGGGTGGCGGGTTCGTGGAGCGGACACTGACCACTGACCACTGACCACTGCTCTTCTACCACCGTCCCCAAGCCCGGCTCATGTAGTCGGCCAGCGTCATGCCGATGAGGCCAAGGAAGAGGAAGATGCCTGCAATAACCGTGAGCTTGGTCAGCTTGGTCGAGTACTTCACGCCCATGAAGAAGAGCACCACGAGCATAGCCTTGCTGGTGGCAATGGCCAGCGCGATGACTGGGTTCCAGGGGCCGAGATCAATAAACGAAGCCCAGACCGTGAGCGCCGTGCCAACCAGCAGCGAGAAAAGGATAACGATGTAGACCGTCGGGCTGGTGACGTGGTGCTCGTGCTCGGCGTGACTTGTTTGCTCGCTCATGCGGTCGTGTCCTTTATTGATGTCGGCTGATCAGGTAGAGCAGCGCGAACAGATAGATCCAGACGATGTCGACAAAGTGCCAGTAGAGGCCGAAGTTCTCGACAAACGTGACGTGGCCGTTGGTGTACGCCCCGGCCCGGGATCGCACAATCATGAATCCCAGGATGGCGATGCCGATGATCATGTGCAGAGCGTGCATGCCGGTCATGGCGAAGTAGAGGAAGAAGTAAATCTCGGTGTGGCGGGCCATGTCGAGAGGCAAAGGCTTGTCGCCGTATTGCGCCGCGGACTCGTCCGACGCCGGATCGAGAAAGGACTGCATGCTGTAGTGCGGGCCCGGAATGTGATGCTTCTCCCACTTCTCGTGGTACTCGATGGTCTTGATGCCCAGGAAGACCATCCCCAGGACGAACGTGAGAGTGAGGCAAAGCGTCAGGCCATTCTTGCGGCGCGTCTCGGAGCACCACACGCCCATGGCCATGGTGAAGCTGGAGAAGATAAGGACGAGCGTATTGAGCGTGCCCCAGCGAACGTCCAACTGGTGGGAGCCGGCAACAAACGCCGGATAGTACCAGTTGCGGTAAATGAGATAGGCGGTAAACAGGCCGCCGAAGAACATGACCTCTGTAAGCAGGAAGAGCCACATGGCAAAGTTGGTGGCGTCGGCCTGCTGTCCGGCGGTTTCAAAATGGTGGCGCTGGTAGGACGGGTGCTCTTCGTGGTGAGGGTCGCCAGCCTCGGCCATTGCGCCATGTGTGACCACGGGACTATCCGACACTGGCCACCTCTTTCTCTTTCGCTTGCTGTGCTTCCAGCCACTCGTAGTCGTAGGCTTCGTGGTCCATGATGGGGATCTGAGTGAAGTTCTCGGTCAGTGGCGGCGACTGGGTGGTCCACTCGAGGCCGGTGGCCTGCCAGGGGTTGTTGCCGGCGATCTCGCCGTACTTCAGCGACCAGGTGAGGTAGAGCACCGGCAGCAGGTAGCCCACTCCCAGAATGGATGCGCCCGCGGTCGAGAAGACATTCAATACCTGAAACTCCGCCGGATAGGCCGCATAGCGGCGCGGCATGCCCAACTCACCGAGGATGAACTGCGGGAAGAACGTGAAGTTGAACCCGATGAAGGTGACCACCGCCGCCATCTGCGAGATCTTCTCCGGATACATGCGGCCGGTCATCTTGGGCCACCAGAAGTGGATGCCAGCGAGGAAGGCCATCAACATGCCACCCACCATGACGAAGTGGAAGTGGGCGACGATGAAATAGGTTTCGGTGAGGTGGATGTCGGTGCCCGAGGTGCCGAGGAAGACCCCCGTTAATCCACCGATGGTGAACAGGCCCATGAAGCCGAAGGAGTAGAGCATCGGCGTTTCGAAGGTGATGGAGCCCTTGTAGAGGGTGAATGTCCAGTTGAAGATCTTGATGGCCGAGGGCACCGCAACCAGCATGGTGAGCAGCGAGAAGACCAGCACCGCGTAGTTCGAGATGCCCATGATGAACATGTGGTGGGCCCAGACGAAGAAGCCGAAGACGGCGATGGCCACTGAGGAGAAAGCGACCGCAGTATAGCCGAAGACGCGTTTCCGGCTGAACGTCGAAATGGTTTCGGAGATGACTCCCATGCCGGGCAGAATCATGATGTAGACGGCGGGGTGGGAGTAGAACCAGAAGAGATGTTGGAAGAGCAGCGGATCGCCGCCCTTGGTGGGGTCGAAGACGCCGATGCCAACGGTGCGCTCCAGGGCGAGAAGGACGACGGCGATGGCCAGGACCGGGGTGCCGAGCACCATGAGGATGCTGGCCGCGTAGTGGGCCCAGCAGAAGAGCGGCAGCCGGAACCAAGTCATGCCGGGGCAGCGCATCTTGTGAATCGTCACGATGAAGTTGAGCCCCGTAAAGATGGAGCTGAAGCCAGCGATAAAGACGGCCATGCCGGTGGACATGACGTTGGTGTTGATATAGTGCGCGGAGAGCGGGGTGGTAAAGGTCCAGCCTGTATCGACGCCGCCGGCAACCATGGTGTAGATGACCAGGATGCCGCCAATGACATAGAGGTACCAGCTCAGCAGGTTGACCTTGGGTAGGGCCAGGTCTTTGGCGCCAATCATCATGGGGATGAAGAAATTGCCCAGCGTGGCGGGAACCGACGGCACCAGGAACAGAAAGATCATGATGACGCCGTGCATGGTGAACACCTTGTTATAGGTGTCGGTAGCCATCAGATCGCTCTGCGGCGTGAGAAGTTCGAGTCTGATGAGGCCGGCAAGGGCTCCGCCGATGAAGAAGAAGAACGTGATCGAGATCAGATAGAGAATTGCGATCCGCTTATGATCGCCGGTCAGCAGCCAACTGAGCAGGCCATTCTCCTTGGTGATGAAGTTGGTTTTGGGAATCCTGGCCGTCGACTGATCGGGAAGTCTGACGATTGTGGCGCTCATGGGTTCACCTTCCCCTGCGGTTTAGCTTTTTGCCCCGCCGCAGTGCCAACGCTCTCCGGGAGCAGGTCGATTGTATTGGTTGTCTGCTGAATACGGTAGTCGGAGTCAAGTTGCTTGATGTATTCGACCAGCGCGATGACGCCCTCTTCACTCACCTGTCCCTGGTAAGTGGGCATAATGGGCGCGTATCCCTGAGTGATGTGCTGCGATGGATTCAGGATGGACTCGCGCAGATAAGCTTCGTCGGCGGTGATGGGCTGGCCGGTCGAGAGGGTCAGCCTCGATCCGTAGACGTTGGCCAGGCTGGGCCCGCGCGCGTCGGGCCGGGTGTTGTGGCAGGCGGCGCAACTGAGGCTGGCAAAGAGCCGCTCGCCGTCCTGCGCCAGTGAGTTGCCGCTGGTAGAGCCGGCCAGCCACTTCTTGAAGTCGTCGGGCGTAAGCACCACCACGTCGCCGATCATTGCCGAGTGATTGGTGCCGCAATACTGTGTGCAGAAAAGGTGATAGGTGCCTGGCATGGTGGCTTCAAACCACACCGTTGTGTAGCGGCCGGGAATGGCCTCGCGCTTCACGCGAAAGGCGGGAATCGAAAAGCTGTGAAACACATCCTGGGAGATGAGAGTCAACTGCACCGGCTGGCCGGTGGGCACGTGGAGCGAGTTGATTTCGTGCTGGCCGCCGGGATGCTCGGCCTTCCACATCCACTGCTTGCCGACCACGTAGATGTTCATGGCGTTGGCGGGCGGCGTGTAAATGCGGAAATAGATTAAAGCGCCCCAGACGAACATGATGAGGAACAAGCCGAGAGGGATAATGGTCCAGGTGGCCTCGAGCAGCGTGGAACCCTCAATCTGGACGGCCTGCGGATGGCGCTCCTTGCTATAGAGGATGGAGAAGCTGACAACCAGCAGAATCACGATCGTCAGGCCAATCAGGCTCACCAGAATCATGAAGAAATACAGCGCGTCCATC
>Ga0182014_10001605_pt1 | contig 29967 bp, 26 predicted proteins | sample 612S2DmetaG_FD_120489 | JGI IMG/M metagenome (GOLD analysis project Ga0182014, IMG submission 120489) | Permafrost microbial communities from Stordalen Mire, Sweden - 612S2D metaG | ecosystem: Environmental > Terrestrial > Soil > Wetlands > Permafrost | place: Sweden: Stordalen | collected... | reverse complement strand
GACCTTGGCGTCCTTGTAATACGTCGAAAGGGCGGCGATCGCCGAGACGAGCATCCCCATCGGGTGCGCGTCGTAGTTGAATCCCTCGAGGAAGCGCTTGCGCACGTTCTCGTGGATGAACGTGTGGTACGTGATCTCGCGCTCCCACTCGGCCGACTCGGCGGCGGTGGGGAGCTCGCCGTGGTTCAAGAGGTAGGCGACCTCGAGATAGGTCGACTTCTCGGCGAGCTGCTCGATCGGATAGCCGCCGTAGCGCAAGATGCCGGCGTCACCGTCGAGGTAGGTAATGGCGGACTCGCACGCGGCGGTCGCCATGAAACCCGGGTCGTAAAACCAGACGCCGGGTACTGCCTTCGAGAAATCCTGCGCGGCAATGCCACCGTTCTCAATAGGAATCTCTCGAGTTTCACCAGTGCGATTGTCGACCACAGTTATGGACTCGGTCACGGTTCCTCGATTCAACATAGGGGGCGCCCCTATCGTAGGCGAACTGGCCGGTAAGCCGAACTGCCTAGGAGTTCCCCGATGACGAGACAATGACGGTGTAGCGACGAAGACGTGACATCTGAGGTCCGTTCGGAGCACCGGCGAGGCTGATCGTCAGAATCGCGTGCTCGCTCGCCACGCTCGCGAGCGCCTTGACGACAAAGGCGTAGGACTGCAGGGGTCCGAGGGTGACCGTCACGGTCTGACGCTCACTGACGCCCAGGCGATTTGTCGGCGAGAGGACGTACGTGAGCGACACCGGCTGAACGTCGTAGCTCGCGTTCGAGACCGTGACCCCGAGACGCATTGACGACGTCGGCGGTAACAGCAGCTCGCCCGCCGGCGCGGGCAACGGCGCCGGCGAGACCGACACGGCGACTATCCCGATGCCCCTCGTCAACGCCAGCGAACTCGATTGGCGTAAGGCGCTCTCGACGCTCGGGTAGTCGAGCAGTGCGCTCGAGTCCGTTAGCGCGAGCAGCGAGGCGTCACCGGGCTCTCGTACGAGCCCCCAGCGAGCCCGGTTCCACTCCCTCGCGGTCGCGACGAGCGAAGCCTGCGCCACGCCCATGGACAGCGTCGCGGGCGACGTCGATGTGGGCCACGGCAGGCTCAAGGACGACGCCACGTTCGCCATCAGGACGTTGTAATCATCGGCTCGCTGCTCGGTGATCTGGGCCGCCACGTCGTTGACGTCGTGGACCAAGCCGGGCCGCCGAAACTGCGCCGCCTCGGTCTCGAAGAGGGGAAGCTCCTGGTCGAGTTGGGTGAGGCGCGCGGCGAAGACCGTCCTGTGGAGGGTTCCGCCGGTCGTCAGCAGATAGGTCAGGTGGCCGTCGAAGGCGTTCTCTTGGGCGAGCAGCGCGTTCGCGAGGGCGGCGAAGCTGCGGTTCTCACTGCGCCGAGGGCTGAGGGCGCCATGCGCCGAACGTCCGATGTCACGCGCGAAGACCAGCACCAGAAGCGTGATCGCCAGGGCGACTGTCAACAGCAGGGTGTGTCGACGCCGTTGAGCGCGAGTGCGGGCCACGTCGTAAGAACTTACTCACTCGAGCGAATTCGCCCGGGTCGACGCCGGCTACACCTCGTCGTCGTCATCGATGTCGATGATCTCCGAGACACCCTCGGGAAGCGGATTATCCGGGTCGAGGCCCCACTTGGAGTCGTTGAGCACGACCGCGGCCTCGTGGACGCTGTCGAGTTCGGGCAGGGCCTTCGCCCGCTGCGCGCCGCCCAGGCGGCGGATGTCGCGAGCCGAGACGATGAGGCGCGACTCGACCGACTTGACCATCTGGTTGTAGTTGTTCACCGTGTCGTTCAGCGACCTTCCGAGTTTCGTGATCGGCTCGGCGACGAGTCGAATGCGGTCGACGATCCGTTCGGCGATGTCGAGTATCTCCTTGGCGTTGATCTTCGCCTCGTGCTGGCGAAGCACCAGCGCCACCGACCACAGCAGTGAGAGGAGATTGGTGGGGCCGACGACGAGGACGCGCTCCTTCGCGGCGAACTCGTGCAGCATTGGATCGGCGTCGAACGCTGCGGTGATGGCGGCGTCGCTGGGCACGAAGCAGACCGTGAACTCCGGGGCGGGCGTGATCACCTCCCAATACGACTTCTCCTTCAGGGTCTTCACGTGTCCACGGAGCTTGCGCGCGAACTCCTCGAAGTGGCGACGACGCTGCTCGATGTCCTCGCTCGCGAGCGCCCGCTCGAAATCGTCGAAAGGAAACTTCGCGTCGATGGCGATGCTGGCTCCGTTCGGCATCTTCACGATGCAGTCGGGGCGAAGCGACCGGCCCGAGTCGTTCACGCTGGTCACCTGCAGGTCGTAGTCGATGTTGTGACGTAGCCCCGACGCCTCCATGACATTCGCGAGTTGGATCTCGCCCCAGTGGCCCCGTTGGTCGCCGCGACCCAGCAGCTGGTTGAGCCGTCGGGTCTCGTCCTGGGTCCTCTGCTGTGCCTCGAGCAGTTCGCTGGCCTTGCTCTTCACGTCCGACAGCGCGCCCACGTGCTCCTTGTTGAAGTCCGCCAGATTCCGCTTGTACTCGTCCAGCAGGTCCTCGAGCGGTTTCAGCGTGTGGGTCAGCTTCGAATCGCGCTCCTTCAGCACCTGTTCCTGGGAGAGATTGAACTGCTGGACCGTCTGGCTGAGGACGCGATTCGACATGTTCTCGAACGTGACCTCCATGTTCTTCAAGGACGTGTCGTGCTCCGCACGCTCGCGCTCGAGCATCTCGTTCGCGGCCGTCAACTGCGTGTCGCGCACCGCCAGGTCCCGGGTCACGCTCGCCAGCGCGTCGCGCGCCGACTGGGCGCGCTTCTGCGCGATCGCCCAGGCGACAACCGCCCCGACGATGAGACCGACGGCGGCACCGAGAATTCCCAACATTGACTGAACCTTTCCGTGGACCTGACCCCACCCTAGAGAAGCGGTGTCACACGGCGGTAACCTTCGTCCATGTACCGCCTGTTTGGATCCAATGCCGCACCCGCCGCGCCACCCGTAGCCGAGGTCGGAGTTTCCCCGGAATTGCGTCAAAACGTGGTGAGGGTCTTCGCCCTCGTGGGTGAGGCGATCGCGGAGGCGACCCACGCGCTGCTCGCTGGCGACCGCGAACTCGCCAAGCGGGTCGTGGAACAGGACATCGTCATCGACAACCTGGTGAACAAGATGGTCATGGCCGCCGAGCAGCAGCTGTTCGAGAACGATGCGCTCTCGTCGGACTCACGGCGGGTCCTGCTGACGTTGCTGCGTATCCTCCCGGAGGTCGAGCGCAACGGCGACCTCGCTGAGCACATCGCGCGGCGCGCGGCGCGCGGGTTGGGCACTGAGATGTCACCTCGCAGCCGCGGGCTGGTCGAGCGAATGGGCGAGGTCGCCTCGATGATCTGGCGCGAGGCGACCGACGTCATCATCGACGGAAAGCTCGAGGCCGCCGGAGCGATCGAGGACATCGACGACGAACTGGACGATCTGCACGTTTCGCTCACCGCGGAGCTCACGTCGGGCTCGATGACGCTTCCCGTGGCGGTGGAGCTCGCCCTACTCGCGAGGTTCTACGAGCGCTTCGGTGATCACTGCGTCAACCTGGCGCGCCGCCAAGTCGGCCGCGACGGCGCCGACTAACGCAGTTCGAGCAGCGCTTCGGCGATCTGGACCGCGTTGAGCGCCGCGCCCTTTCGCAGGTTGTCGCCGCTCAGGAACAGCGAGAGGCCGTTCGACGCGGTCTCGGCGCGTCGGATGCGGCCCACGTAAGTCGGATCCTTGCCCGCGACCAGGCGGGCCGTTGGCATGTCGTGCACCACGACCCCGGCGGCGTCCATCAGCAGCTTGGTCGCCTCCTCGGGCGAGATCGGCCGTTCGAAACTCGCGGTGATCGACAGAGAGTGACCGGCGAAGACCGGCACGCGCACGCACGTGGCATCGACAAGGAGGTCGTCGATCTCGAGAATCTTGCGGCTCTCGTCACGCAGCTTCTGCTCCTCGCCAGTCTCGAGTGATCCGTCTTCGACAATCGAGCCCGCCATCGGGATGACGTTGTGCGCGATGGTCGCGGGGAATTTGAGGCCCAGATCAAGCGGAAACGCCGAGCCGTCGAAGGTCAGGACGCGTATGTCGTCGTCACGCGTCGAATCGAGTTGGGATGCCAGCTCATCGACGCCCTCGCGACCCGCGCCGCTCACGGCCTGGTACGTCGAGACCACCAGTGAGCGAAGTCCCGCCGCCGTGTGCAGGGGCTTCAGCACCGGCATCGCGGCCATCGTGGTGCAATTGGGGTTCGCGATGATGCCCTTCGGGATGGATCGCAACGCGTGGGCATTCACTTCGGGCACGACGAGCGGGACCTCGGGGTCCATGCGCCACGCCGAGGAGTTGTCGATCACGATGGCGCCGGCCGCGGCGAGGCGCGGTGACAGGACCTTCGATGACGTCGCCCCCGATGACGCGAGCGCTATCTCGATGCCACTGAAGTCGGCCGTGGCGGCGTCCTCGATCTCGACCTGGCGACCGTTCCAGTCGAGCGTGTGACCAGCCGATCGCGAGGAACCGAAGAACCGGATCTCGTCGACCGGGTAGTTTCGTTCGCGCAGAATCGCGCGCATGACAGTTCCAACTTGGCCGGAGGCCCCGACAATCGCTACTCGCATGGATGGAGTCTAGAACTCGGCCGCGTCGAGACCGAAAGCGGTGTGCAGGGCCCGCACCGCGTCACCGACTTTCTCGGCGCGCAGCACGCACGAGATGCGGATTGAACTCGTCGAGATCATCTCGATGTTGATCCCGTTTTCGAACAGGGTCTCGAACATGAGGGCCGTGACACCAGGATTCGACTTCATGCCCGCGCCGATTATCGAGACGCGTCCGATGTTGTCGTCCGTCGTCACCTCGGCGGCGCCGATCTCGTCCTTCACGATGTTGCAGGTCTCGTCCGCCGCGCTCAGGTCGGTCTTGGACACCGTGAACGAGATGTCGGTCAGGCCGTTGGCCCCGGTGTTCTGGACGATCATGTCGACGTTGATGCCCCGGTCGGCGAGCGCGCGGAAGAGCTTCGCAGCGATCCCGGGACGGTCGGGCACGCCGCCCACCGTCACCTTGGCCTCGGACTTATCGTCGGTGATCGCCGTAACGACGGCTTCTTCCATAGTGGGGTCCTCCTCCACAATCCAGGTTCCTGGCTCCCAGGTGAAACTTGATCGAACATGCAGCGGTACGCCGTGGCGCCGCGCGAACTCCACCGAGCGCAGCATCAAGACGCGTCCGCCGGTCGCCGCCATCTCCATCATCTCGTCGAAGGAGACCTTCGGCAGACGGCGCGCCTTTGACACCACGCGCGGATCCGCCGAGAACACGCCGGTGACGTCGGTGTAGATCTCGCAGACGTCGGCCTTCAGCGCGGCGGCGAGGGCGACCGCGGTCACGTCAGAGCCTCCTCGGCCGAGCGTCGTGATGTCCTTCTCGGTCGACACGCCCTGGAAGCCGGCAACGACGGGCACGAACCCGGCGTCGAGCGCCTCGCGGATCCGGGCCGGGTGTATCTCGAGGATCTTCGCGCGGGTGTGGTCGGTATTGGTGATGATGCCCGCCTGGGAGCCGGTGAAGGAAGCGGACTCGACCCCGCGGGCGCCGAGGGCCATGCTCACGAGGGCCATGGAGATCCGCTCGCCGGCGGTGAGCAGCATGTCGAGCTCGCGGGGGGGTCGCGACGGTGAGACCTCGTCGGCGAGGCGGATCAGGTCGTCCGTGAACTTGCCCATCGCCGACACGACGACGACCACTTCATTGCCCGCCTCGCGGGTGCGTGCGACGTGGTCGGCGACCGCGCCGATGCGCTCAGCGTCGCCTACCGACGTCCCACCGAACTTTTGCACAATGAGCGCCATGGGCATAGAGATTAGTTGAGCGAAACAGAGCCTTACTTTCGGCCTACTAAAGTCGCACCATGGCTACTACCAAACGCGAACGTCAAAAAGCTGCCCGTCGTCAGAAGCTCGAGCAGCAGAAGCAACAGGCGAAGAAGCGCCAGAACATCCGGCGCGCGGTCATCGTCGCCATCGTCGCCATCGTCGTGCTCGCGTCCGCTGCCTACTTCTTCTCCGGCAACTCCGGGACCACCACCTCGACCACGACGTCGACCGCCTCGACCACGACGACCGCGGTGTCGACCACGACGGTGCCCAAGGCCGACGCGGCCCTCCAGACCAAGGCCAACGCGCTCGCCGTCGCCGCCGGCTGCCCGGCTTCGACCGCGACCAGGGTCAACACGCTGCAATGGAAGACGTCGCCGGCGATGGCTGTCAACAAGTCGCTGCCGTACTACGCGCACTTCGTCACCACGGCCGGCGACTTCGTCGTGAAGCTCGACGCCGCCACGGCTCCGATCACCGTCAACAACTTCGTGTTCCTCGCCGAGCACAAGTACTACAACTGCGTGATCTTCCACCGCGTGATCCCCGGCTTCGTCGTCCAGGGCGGCGACCCCACCGGCCTCGGCAACGGATCGCCCGGCTACACGATCAAGGACGAGTTGCCGAAGACGGGCAGCCCCACGTATCCCCTGTACTCGGTCGCCATGGCCAACACCGGCGCCGCGAACTCCGGCGGGGCCCAGTTCTTCATCGTCACCGGCAAGTCGGGTGAGGCGCTGCCCGCGTCATACTCGCTCTTCGGCGAGGTCGTCAGCGGCCAGAGCGCCGTGATGACCATCAACAACGAGGGGAGCACCGCGGGTGTGCCGCCGAACGTCACCAACCGCATGCTCACCGTCACCATCTCCAACAGCGCGAGTTAGGACACCATGACCGAACAGATCCCCAACCCCGACGGCTCGAGCGAGCAGCGCCAGAAGTTCAACGCCGCGCCGCCCATGATCATCGACACCGCGAAGAACTACACCGCCACCATGGTGACCTCCAAGGGCACGCTCGAGATCGTCCTCGACGCCCTTGGCGCGCCCGTGACCGTGAACAGCTTCGTGTTCCTCGCCCGCTGGCACTACTACGACGGCATCGTCTTTCACCGTGTCATCCCCGGCTTCGTCCTGCAGGGCGGCGATCCCACCGGCACGGGAGCAGGTGGCCCGGGCTACCGCTTCGATGACGAGCTGCCCAAGGCCGGCCGCTACGAGGTCGGCTCGCTCGCCATGGCGAACGCCGGACCCAACACCAACGGCTCGCAGTTCTTCGTCATCTCGGGCCCCGACGGAGTGCGGCTGCCCCCGCTCTACGCGCTCTTCGGCAAGGTCGTGAAGGGACTCGACGTGGTCGCGACGATCAACGGCATCGGCACGCCTTCGGGCAAGCCTCGCGAGCAGGTCGTCATCGAAGCGGTCACGATCACCGAGTCCTAAAGGACGGCGACGTCCTCGCCGCGCGTCACGACGACATCGTCGCCCTCAAGCACCGTCCACTCGCCATCCGCGTGGCGCAGCACACCGCGCGGCCCGAGGACCACGAGCGCGATCTCCTTCGCCACGAGCTTCCTCGTGCGCGCGAGCTGATCATCACTGCTCGGAGGGCTGAACGCGACGCCCTCGATGAGTCCCAAGCCCGTCGTCGGCGCGCCGCCGCGTGGATCGATCATGACGCCCGCGAGCACTGACGCCACCGAGCCGACGGCCGCGATACTGCGCGCTGCGGCGAGCGCCTCGCCGACCGGAGAGTGGCGCCACACCGTTCGAGCGTGCAGGGCCGAACCGTCGCACAGCACGACGAGGTCCGCCTCGCTAATGCGCTGGGCGAAATAGGGCTCGTTCGCCGAGGCGCGGTCGCCCACCATCAGAGCCTCGACGCGCGCATCGAATCCCTCGCACACCCGTGCCACGGCCACCGACGCTTCGGCGGCGCCCACGAACGCCGCGGCGGTGGGAAGGACGACGACGTCAGCCTCGCCGCCCCGAGCCACGCTGGAATCCTCCCGGAAAACCGCCACGAGTGACGCCAATGAGCCAACGACGAAGATCGAGCGGTTCACTCGTGAAGTATCGCACTTTGGCGGTGCCTTTACCGACCAGTAATGTTCGCAGGATGACCTTTCAAAAAGTTGGCGTTCTTGGTTCGGGGATTATGGGCAGCGGTATCGCTGAGGTGGCGGCCGCGGCCGGCGCGGTGGTGATCGTGCGCAGTCGTTCCCAGGCGACGGCCGACGCGATGCTCGCCGGACTCGAGAAGTCGCTCGCGAAGCAGGTCGAGAAGGAGAAGCGCACCCAGGAAGAGGCGGACGCCCTCCGCGCGCGCGTGTCGGCGACGACGAGCCTCGCGGACCTTCACGACTGCGATCTCGTGATCGAGTCCGTCGTCGAGGACCTTGCGGTAAAGAAGGCTCTCTTCAACGAGCTCGATCGCGCCGTGCACCACACCGCAATCCTCGCCACGAACACCTCGACGCTGTCGGTCATCGATCTCGCGATGGAGACGTCGCGGCCCGAGCGGGTCTGCGGCGTGCACTTCTTCAATCCCGCGCCCGCGATGCCACTCGTCGAGATCGTGCGCCCGTTGTGCGCGAGTGACGAGACAATCGACGAGGTGGTCGAGTTCGCGAAGGCCTGCGGCAAGGAACCGGTCATCGTGAAGGACCAGGCCGGCTTCATCGTGAACGCGCTGCTCTTCCCCTACCTCAACAACGCGATCCGGCTCCTCGACCAGGGCGTGGCGAGCAAGGAGGGAATCGACACCGCGATGAAGGGTGGCTGCGGTTTCCCGATGGGACCGTTCGCACTGCTCGACCTCGTCGGACTCGACACCTCGCTCCACATCCTCGACGCGCTCTACGCCGAGTTCGCTGATCCCAATTTCAAGGCGGTGCCCCTGCTTCGCCGGATGGTGAGCGCCGGGCTCCTCGGGCGCAAGTCGGGCGCCGGTTTCTACGACTACCGTCGCTAGGTAGACCAACGAAGGGAAGCCATGGCTGATCGCTCCAAACCCTGGGTGATGAGGACCTACTCGGGCCACTCCAACGCGGTGAAATCCAACGAGTTGTACCGCGCCAACCTCGCCAAGGGCCAGACCGGCCTCTCGATCGCCTTCGACCTGCCCACCCAGACCGGCTACGACCCCGACTCGCCCGACGCCGCCGGCGAGGTCGGCAAGGTCGGGGTTCCGGTGGCGCACCTGGGCCACATGCGCCAGCTCCTCGACTCGATCCCGCTCGCCGAGATGAACACTTCGATGACCATCAACGCGACGGCCGCCTGGCTGTGGGGCCTCTACCTCGCCCTCGCCGAAGAGGAGGGCGTCGACTTCTCGAGGCTCCAGGGCACCACGCAGAACGACATCGTGAAGGAGTACCTCAGCCGCGGGACCTACATCTACGCGCCCGAGCCCTCCAAGCGTCTCATCGTCGACATGATCGCCTACGGCATCAACCACGTGCCCAAGTGGAACCCGATCAATGTCTGCAGCTACCACCTCCAAGAGGCCGGGGCGACCCCCGTCCAGGAGATCGCCTACGCGCTCGCGACGGCGATCGACGTACTCGACGCGGTGCGCGACTCCGGGAAGATCGACAAGACCCAGATGTCCCATGTGGTGGGGCGCATCTCGTTCTTCGTGAACGCGGGCGTGCGCTTCATCGAGGAGATCGCGAAGATGCGGACGTTCACCGCCATGTGGGACGAGATCTGCCGCACGCGCTACGGCGTGCAGGATCCTTCACTACGCCGGTTCCGCTACGGCGTGCAGGTCAACTCCCTCGGGCTCACCGAGCAACAGCCCGAGAACAACGTCCAGCGCATCGTGCTCGAGATGCTCGGCGTGTCGCTCTCCGCCGACGCGCGCGCCCGCGCCATCCAACTGCCGGCGTGGAACGAGGCGCTCGGTCTGCCCCGTCCCTGGGACCAGCAGTGGAGCCTTCGACTCCAGCAGGTCCTCGCCTACGAGAGCGACCTGCTCGAGTATCCGGACATCTTCGCCGGCTCCCAGGTCATGGACGCGAAGGTCCGCGAGCTCACCGTCGCCGCCCAGAGCGAACTCGACGACGTCCTGAGCCTCGGCGGCGCGTTCGCCGCGATCGAGGAGCTGAAGAGCCGCCTCGTCGCGAGCCAGGCCGCGCGGGTGGCGCGCATCGAGTCCGGCGAACAGATCGTGGTCGGCGTCAACAAGTTCACCGAGACCGCCGAATCGCCGCTCACCAGCGGCTCGTCGCTCGACGCGATCATGACCGTCGACCCCGCGGTCGAGCGCGAGTTGATCGAGGACGTGGAGGCGTGGCGCAAGGTTCGCGACGACAGCGCCGTGCAGATCGCCCTCAACGAGTTGATCCGCGTGGCGAAGAGCAGCGACGCGAAGGACAACATCATGGTGCCGACCATCGCGCTCGCCAAGGCCGGCGGCACGACCGGCGAATGGGCGGGCGCCCTTCGAGAGGTCTTCGGCGAGTACCGCGCGCCCACGGGCGTGCGGGCCGGGGTCCACAGCCGCGGCGACGCGTTCGCCACGCTCGTCGAGCGCTCCAAGGCCCTCGCCGCGAGGCGCGGGTCGCCGCCCAAGCTCCTGGTCGCCAAGCCCGGTCTCGACGGTCACTCCAACGGCGCCGAGCAGATCGCGGTCGCCGCGCGCGACGCCGGTTTCGAGGTCGTCTACCAGGGCATCCGGCTCTCGCCCGAGGAGATCGTCGCGGCGGCGCGCGACGAGGACGTGGACATCGTCGGGATCTCAATACTCTCGGGCTCGCACCTCGCGCTCGTACCGCGGGTTCTCGAGGGTCTGCGCGAGGCGGGCGTCGACGCGAAGGTGGTCGTGGGCGGCATCGTGCCCGACGACGACGCGAGCATGCTCCAGCGCCTGGGGGTGGCGGCGATCTACACGCCCAAGGACTTCTCGTTGGCTGCGATCATGAACGACCTGCTCGACCTGGTCGAGTAGGTCAGTGGGTGCGGTGGGGACGCCTGAGGGCGTAGGGACCGGCGTTGAACCAGCGGCCCGAGAAACGCCAGCTGGGCGCATTGTCGACGAGGTCCATGGCGCCAGGCGCCTTCAGCAGCTCCTGCGCGACGGCGGCGAGCGCCGCCATCTCCTCCGCGGGAAGCTCCGGACGCGGCGGGAGGCCGTAGCTCACAGCGGAACGTTCCCGTGCTTGCGCTTGGGCAGGTCCTCGCGCTTGCCGCGAAGCAGGTCGAGCGCGCGGCTGAGGATCTGGCGGGTCTGCGCGGGATCGATGACGTCGTCGATGAAGCCGCGCTCGGCGGCGATGTACGGATTGGCGTAACGCTCCTCGTACTCCTCGATCAGCTGTTTGCGCGTGGTGTTCGGATCGTCGGAGCTCATGAGCTCGCGTCGGTAGACGATCTCGACCGCGCCCGATGACCCCATGACCGCGAGCTCCGCCGAGGGCCACGCGTAGGCGAGGTCCGCGCCGATCGACTTCGAGTTCATGACGACGTACGCGCCGCCGTAGGCCTTGCGCGTGATGATCGAGATGCGCGGCACCGTCGCCTCGCAGAAGGCGTAGAGCAGCTTGGCGCCGTGGCGGATGATGCCCCCGTACTCCTGGTCGACGCCCGGCATGAAGCCCGGCACGTCGACGAACGTGACGATGGGCACGTTGAACGCGTCGCAGGTGCGAACGAAGCGGGCCGCCTTCTCGCTCGAGTCGATGTCGAGCACGCCCGCGAGGATCGCGGGCTGGTTGGAGATGAGGCCGATCGTGTGGCCGTCGATGCGCGCGAAGCCGCACGTGATCTGGGGCGCGTAGGCGGCGTGCACCTCCATGTAGTCCCCGCCGTCGACGACCGAGGCGATGACCTTCTTCATGTCGTAGGGCTGGTTGGGCGAAGGGGGCAGGATGTCGCGCAGGTCCTCACAGAGCCGGTCGGGGTCGTCACCGGTCAGGATGCGCGGCGCCTCTTCCAGGTTGTTCGACGGCAGGAAGGAGAGCAGGTAGCGGACCTCGTCGAGCGCGGCCTTCTCGTCAGGCAGGACGAAGTGGGCGACACCGGACTTGGTGGCGTGGGTCATCGCCCCGCCGAGCTCCTCGAGGGTGACGTCCTCGCCGGTCACGGTCTTCACGACGTCGGGACCGGTGATGAACATGTGGCTGGTCCCCTTGACCATGACGATGAAGTCGGTCAGCGCCGGCGAGTAGACCGCGCCTCCGGCGCAGGGGCCGAGGATTACCGAGATCTGGGGCACGACGCCCGACGCCTTGGCGTTGCGGTGGAAGATCCCGCCGTAGGCGTTGAGTCCGGCGACGCCCTCCTGGATCCGCGCTCCCGCGCCATCGTTGAGCCCGATGATCGGCAGGCCCATGGTCGTCGCGAGGTCCATGATCTTGTGGATCTTCTCGCCGTGGGTCTCGCCGAGCGCGCCTCCGAACACCGTGAAGTCCTGCGAGTACACGCAGACCTTGCGGCCGTCGATCTTGCCGAAGCCGGTGATGACGCCGTCGGTGTACGGACGGGTGTCCTCCAGCCCCATGCCCGAGGCCACGTGCCGATTCAACATGTCAAGTTCTTGGAACGAGTCCTCATCGAGCAGGTACTCGATGCGCTCGCGAGCAGTCATGCTGCCCTTGGCGTGGTGGCGCTCGATTGCCTTCGCACCACCCGCGACGCGGGCCTCTGCTTTGCGAGCTTCCAACTCGACCAAACGTTCCGCCATTGTGTGCTCCATGAGTGACAAGGCTACCCATCCGCGTTCCGTGCATCGAAACGGGCGCGTGCCGTCCGGTCCGCCTCCGACGAACGGCGAGGAAGTTCCGTGCAGTTACCGCGGGGTAGGCGGGACCGCGACCGCGGCCCGCACGTGTCTAGTGGGGGTCTTCGACCAGTTCGATCAGGGTCCCGAAGGACGTCTTCGGGTGCACGAAGGCGACGATCGTCCCTCGCGAACCGGGACGTGGCGCCTCGTCGATGACGCGCCCCCCCGACGCCTTCACCGCGTCGAGCGCCACGGCGCAGTCGGCGACGCGGTAGCCAACGTGGTGCAGTCCCTCGCCCTTCTTCTCGAGGTACTTCGCCACCGGCGAGTCGTCCCTGGTCGGGGTGAGCAACTGAATGTAGGAATCGGCGACCCGCAGCAGCGCCTCGGCGACGCCGTCGGACTCGACGATCTCTCGATGCTCGACCGTGGCGCCGAAGACGTCCTCGTACCACGCGATCGCCGCGTCCAGGTCGTTGACGGCGATGGCGACGTGGTCGATTTCAGTGAGTAGGGACTCCATTGCTTACTGCTCCTTGTCGTGTCGACGGAAGATGGTGAGTCGCTGCTCGCCGACACGCGCGCGAAGCTCGGGGTTCGTGATGCCGAGGCCCTCGCGGTCGGCAACGCACAGGATGCCGATCTTGCCCTCGTGACGGTTGTGGTGCACCTCGTAGGCCGCCTCGCCCACCTCTTCGAGCGCGAACACCGCCGACAGCGGCGGCACGACCTTGGCGTCGATGATCGTCTGGTTGGCCGCCCAGGCCTCCCGGTAGTTCGAGAAGTGAGAACCCTTGATCGACTTCAGCTTCATCCAGAGGTGGCGGTTGTCGTATTCGACCATGTAGCCGCTCGTCGCCGCGCACGTGACGATCGTGCCGCCGCGCTTGGCGACGAAGACGCTCGCCCCCATGGTCGAACGTCCCGGGTGTTCGAAGACGATCTCGGGATCGTCGCCCACGAGCGCGCGGATGTCCTTGCCGAGCCGGCGCCATTCGGACTCGTCCTGGGTGGTCGCGTCCTTCCAGAACCTGTAGTTCTTCTCGGCGCGGTTGATCACGAATTGGCAGCCGAGTTCGCGAAGCGTCTCGGCCTTCGGTTCGCTCGAGACGACGCCGATGGGGGTGCCGCCGGAGTTGAGCACGTGCTGGACCGCGAACGAGCCGATCCCGCCCGACGCGCCCCAGATGAGGACCTTGTCGCCCTGGGTCACGGGCGCCCCGTGGCGCGACACCAGCATCCGGTACGCGGTCGAGTTGCACAGGGCGTTCACCGCCGCCTCCTCCCACGTCAGGTGGGCCGGCTTGTGCATCAACTGATTGGCCTTCACGACCGAGATGTCCGCGAGGCCGCCGAAGTTGGTCTCGAAGCCCCAGATGCGCTGGTTGTTCGAGAGCATGGAATCGTCGTGGCCGCTCGGATCCTGGTCGTCGACGTAGTTGCAGTGCACCGCGACCTCGTCGCCCACCTTCCAGTTGCGCACCGCCGAGCCCGTGCGCAGGATCACCCCGGCGGCGTCCGAGCCCACGACGTGGTAGTCGAGGGCGTGGCGACGGCCCCAGAACGACTCCTTCGCGAGCCGGTCGAGGAACCCGAAGGTGGGAAGGGGCTCGAAGATGCTGGTCCACACGGTGTTGAAGTTGATCGACGATGCCATCACGGCGATGAAGACCTCGTCGGGCGCCAGCTCGGGCACCGGCACCTCGTCCACGTGGAGGCTCCGTCGCGGATCCTTGTCCCGGCTCGCCATGCCGTCGAACATGTTCTGCTCGTCGCGTCGCACGAACACCGCGCGGGTGGTGGCGGGCATCGGGATCGCGCCCAGGACCTCACCAGAGGCGCCAGCACGGACTGCGTCAAGTATCTCGCTCATCTGGGCGAGGTTAGTAGGCGCACCGCGCAATTGGAAGAAGGCCGCCAAAGTGCGCGAACGTGGTCAATAGACTCTTCCGATGTCCCTGCTGCACGTCGTGCCCGCGTTCGCCCTCACCGCGCTTGTCCTCGCGATGGTTCCGGGGCAAGGTGTCGCGATGGTGCTGCGCCAGACGATCGTCGGTGGCGCGCGCTCCGCCTACACCTCGGTAGCCGGGAACTCGGTGGGTCTGCTCGTCTGGGGCTGCGCGTCGGCGATCGGGCTCAGCCAGATCTTCACCCACTCCCCCCTCGCCTTCAATATCTTGAAGTTCGCGGGCGTCGCGTACCTGGGCTTCCTCTCGGTCCAGACCCTGTTCGAGCTTCGCAAGACCTTCGGGAAGTTCGACTACGGCGGCCGGGCGAGGGTGGAGACGGTGGCGGCCTTTCGACTCGGCCTGTTCACGAATCTCACCAACGTGAAGGCCGCGGTGTTCGCGGTGGCGTTCATCCCCGAGTTCGTGCCCCGTTCCTTCTCGCTCAGCACCGGCATCGTAATCCTGTGCTGCGTGCAGGCGGCCGTATCGACGACCTGGTACTTTTTCCTGGTGTCCTCGGTCGACCGGGCGTCGGTGATCCTCGCGAGGCCGGTGGTGCGGCGCTGGCTGACGGGATTCTCCGCGGCGGGACTGCTCGTGCTGGCCGCCATCCTGCTCTTCACCTCCCCCCGATAGGTCGTCTATCGTTTCAAGCAGTTCCCCTATGGAGACAGAGGAGTCACCATGTCACGCAGTGTCATCGTCGCTGGAAGCCGAACCGCGATCGGCAAACTATCGGGTGCGTTCGCGTCACTCAGCGCGCAGGATCTGGGCGGCGCCGCCATCCGCGCCATCCTGGAGAAGACCGGCGTCGACCCCGCAACCGTTGACGCCGTGCTGATGGGCCAGGTGATCCAGGCGGGACAGGGCCAGATCACCGCACGCCAGGCCGCCGTCAAGGGCGGCGTGCCGATGAGCGTGCACGCCATGACAATCAACAAGGTCTGCCTCTCGGGTCTCCAGACGATCCATCTCGCCGATCTCATGATCCGAGCGGGCGAAGCCGACATCGTCATCGCGGGCGGCATGGAGTCCATGACCAACGCCCCCTACCTCCTGCCGGGCGCCCGCGCCGGTTACCGGATCGGCGATCAGAAGGTCATCGACTCCATGATGTTCGACGGGCTCACCTGCGCGTTCGACAACTGCGCCATGGGCCTCGCCACTGAACGCCACAACGCCGGGCGCATCACCCGCGCTCGCCAGGACGAGTTCTCCGCGCGCAGCCACCAGCTCGCAGCCGCCGCGATCGCGTCGGGCAAGTTCGCCGAGGAGATTGTCGGCGTCCCGGTTCCCCAGCGCAAGGGCGACCCCGTCGTCGTGGACACCGACGAGGGCGTGCGCGGCGAGACGACCGCCGAGTCGCTCGGCCAACTGCGCGGCGCGTTCGAGCAGGACGGCACCATCACCGCGGGCAACGCTTCGCAGATCTCCGACGGCGGTGCGGCGGTGCTCGTCATGTCCGAGGAGCGCGCCGCCCAGCTGGGCCTCACGCCCATTGGCGAGATCATCGGCTACGGCATGGTCGCCGGGCCCGACGCCTCGCTGCTCAACCAGCCGTCGCACGCGATCCAAAAGGCCGCCGCCAAGGCGGGTATCAACGTGAAGGACATCGACCTCTTCGAGATCAACGAGGCCTTCGCCGCGGTCGGGCTCGCCTCCGCCGACGAGCTTGGTATCGACGAGGAGAAGGTCAACGTGAACGGCGGCGCCATCGCGCTCGGCCACCCCGTCGGCATGTCGGGCACGCGCATCGTCATCACTGCGCTCAACGAGCTGCGTCGTCGTGGCGGGGGCACCGCCGCGGTGGCGCTCTGCGGCGGCGGCGGTCAGGGCGACGGCGCGATCCTGCGGACTCTCTAGGCGGGGACATAGCGCGCGACGAGTTCGTAGCGCGCGAGGCCGATGTGCCGGTTGTCTGGCAACGCCAGCACGAACGCGCCGCCGAGGGGATAGTTCTTCTCGCGCAGCGACTTCGGCAGTTTCTCGGCGAGGATGAGCAGCAGTTCGTGCACGGTGGGATTGTGCGCGACCACGAGCAGTGACGTTGTGACCGGATCGATGGCCGCGAGCTCGACCAAGAGGTCCTCGGCGCTCACCTCGCGCCTCCCGTTGTAGATCAGCTCGCTGTACTCGCACCTTGCGACGAAAGGCGTGTCGTCAAAGGCCCGGCGGAAGGTCTCGACAGTGCGTGCGGCGCTGCTCACGAGTGCGGTGGCCGGGCCGAAGCGGCCGAGCTCGTTCTCGTCAAGCGACCACTTGCGCAACTGCTTGCACTGCTCGCGGCCGCGCTTGCTGAGCTCACGCTCGAAGTCCGACTGGCCCGTAGAGGCCGGCGTGGATTCGCAGTGACGGACAATGGTGAGGTAGCGCACCCCCACAGTCTGGCTGATGTCGCTAGAGATGGTCACCCCGGTGGTTTAGCGTTGGGCCATGCTTGCTTCGTTGACATACTTCCAGGCGATCGTCATGGGCCTGGTCCAGGGCATCACCGAACTCTTTCCGGTCTCGAGCCTCGGCCACGGGGTGCTGCTGCCGGCCCTGCTCGGGTGGCACAACCTCGTCAACAGCCAGACCCAGTCCCAGTCCTTCTTCCTGGTGTTCCTCGTCGGCCTGCACGTCGGCACCGCGATCGGACTGATCGCCTACTACCGAAGAACATGGCTGGCGCTGCTGCGAGGCCTGCGCCTGCAGCTCGCGGGCACTCGTGAGCAAGGTGTGAGCTCCCTCTGGCACTTGGGCAGCCCCGACATGGACAAGAACTACCGCCTGCTCTTCGTCCTCGCAATCGGCAGCGTGCCCGTCGGCATCGCCGGAGTCCTGCTCGAGCACAAGTTACGCGTGCTCTTCGCCAAGCCGCTCGCCGCGGCAATCTTCCTGAGTGTGAATGGCGTCATCCTGCTCCTGGGCGAGCGGCTCCTGCGTTCCCACGGCCGTCACGCGCGCTTCAAGAAACTCGACGCGATGACACCGCTCAGCGCGTTCGCGATTGGCTCGTCGCAGATCCTCGCCCTGTTCGCCGGCATCTCGCGCAGCGGCGTCACCATGGTGTCGGGACTCATGGATGGGCTCGACCACGAGGAGTCGGCGAACTTCGCCTTCCTTCTCGCGACCCCCGTGATCCTGCTGGCCGGGCTCTACAAGCTGCCCGACCTGATGGGCTCGCTCGGCGATGGCGTGCGGCTCCAGACCCTGGTAGGTGCGCTCTGCGCCATGGGGGCGGCCTACGTGGCAGTTCGATTCCTCACGAAGTGGTTCACCACCAAGACCCTCATCCCCTTCGGGATCTACAGCCTCGTCGTGGGGTTGCTCTGCGTGATCCGCTTCGCCTAGTCAGCGAGGACGCGTCGGCCGTCAATGGCCCGGCCGAGCGTCAGGTCGTCGGCGAATTCGAGGTCGCCCCCCACCGGCAGGCCGCTCGCGGGTTGGGACACCACGAGTCCGGGCGCCTGCAGGAGACGACTCAGGTACATCGCGGTCGCGTCACCCTCGACGTTCGAGTTGAAACAGAGGATCACTTCCTTCACCGGACCGTTGAGTCTTCGCACCAACTCCTGGATCCTCAGGCGGTCGGGCGTCACGCCCTCCAAGGGATTGAGCACGCCGTGCAGCACGTGGTAGGTGCCATGGAACGCGCCGGAACGTTCGACCGCGACGACGTCGGGCGGGTTCTCCACCACGCAGATAGTCGTCTGGTCCCTGCGGTCGTCGGCGCAGATCGGGCAGAGTCCACCAGACTCGGCGATGTTGCAGCAACGCTCGCAGAAGGAGAGCTTGGTCTTCATGTCCTCGAGCGCGTTCGCGAGGCGCGAGACGTCCTCGCTGGGCTGGCGCATCAGCCAGAAGGCGATCCGCTGCGCGGACTTGGGGCCGACACCTGGGAACCGCCCCAGTTCGTCGACGACCGCCTGCAGCGCCGGAGGGTAGCTCACGAGATCTCCTCGGCCCCGGGGAACATCTCGGTGATCAGATGGTCGGCGACCGACTTGACCACGATGGCGCTTTCGTCTGGCGAGTAGGCCTCGTCGGGTAGATGCTCGGGCGCCGTCCTTCGTTGGGGACGCTGCGCGGGGGCACCTGGAGTCGTGCTGAGCGACGGATCGACGGTCCACTCGACCACCAGGTTGGTCTTGAACTCGTGCTCCATGGCGCCGCGAAGACCCTGGGCGATCATCTCGGTGTTCTGGCGCATCTCCTCGCTGGGCAGGGCGACTACGAGGTGCTGACCGTCGAGGGCCCGCACCTCGGCAGCCTTCAGCAGCAGCTGCGCCGCCCGCGACGTCCGGGGTACGACGCGCTGAAAGAAGCGTTCGCGCACGTCCTCCAGGACTAGTTGTACCGGTTCGTCGCTCGCGGACGCAGGCACGGGAACCGCCACTGGCGGTGCGGTCGACGCGGGAACCTCGGGCGCGCGCGGCGTGGGATCGGCCTGAATTGTCAAGGTCGACGGTGCGGGTGGGGTCGTGGAGCCGATGGGTCGAAGTGTCGGTGTCGGTGTCGGAGGCGCCGGCGCCGAAGGGGCGCTGCGCACGATGCCGCGCTCGAGTTTGGTCACCCGCTCATTGAGGGCATCGAGCGACGCGTCGAGTTCGGGCTTGATCAGTCGGATGAGCGCCACCTCGAGGATAACGATCTTCTCCGGGGCGCTCTTCATCTCACGCATCGAACGCCCAATGGTCTCGAGAATCCGAACGGTGCGCGCGAGACCCAACTTCTCGCCCCACGCGCTCAGGCGCACCCGATCCGCGTCGACGGCGTCGGCGACTTCGGGAGCCACCTGCAACAAGAAGACCTGGCGCACTTCCCCGGCGAAGTTCTCCGCCAGCTGCTCCGGGTCCCAGCCGTCCTGGCGGAGCATCGCGAGCGACCTGAGAGCCTCGACGGGGTCCTCGTTCACGAGCGAATGGAAGAGTCCGTCGAACTCCGGTTGGGTTTCGGTAATCGATCCGGTCGCGATGAGTTGGTCAAGGGCGCTCAACGCGTCGCGGGCCGACCCGCGTCCGAGCCGTACCGCAGCGTCGATCGTCGCCTCGTCGGCGTTGAGGCCGGCAGCTCCCTTCACGTCGTGCAGCAACGAGCTCAGGGTGTCGCCTCCGATCAGGCGGAACTCCAGGTGCTGCGTGCGCGAACGAATGGTGGGCAGCACCTTGTGGGGATCGGTCGTGGCGAGGACGAACACCACGTGCTGGGGCGGCTCTTCCAGCGTCTTCAACAAGGCGGCCGAAGCGGCCTTGGAGAGCTGGTGCACCTCGTCGAAGATGTAGACCTTCCAGCGACCCGGGGTGCCGTGCCAGGCGCCCGCGGTGATTTCACGGATGTCGTCCACCCCGTTGTTTGAGGCCGCGTCGAGCTCGATGACGTCGAGCGACGATCCCCTCGTGATCGCGCGGCAGCTCGCGCACTCGTTGCACGCGTCGCCGTCGACCGGGTTCTCGCAGTTGAGCGCCTTCGCGAGGATCCGCGCCGTCGTGGTCTTGCCGGTGCCGCGTGGCCCTGAAAACAAGTACGCGTGCGAGACCCGATCGTTCTTCACCGCTCCTTGCAAGGCTCGCACGACGTGGTCCTGACCGCGGAGTTCACAGAATCTGCCCGGGCGAAAGCGACGGTAAAGGGAGGTCACTCCATCAAGGGAAGTGGGGGTTGGAGTCGCATCAGCCATGCACGCATGCTAACGGTGACCTGTGAGGTGCCGAGGTCCAAAGCGATGGCCAGGCGAACCGTGGCACCCAACACAATCCGCTGAGAGCTGCTGGCTTCCACCCCTGACTCGGTTCACGAACGGTCGTCGCACGGGACCCGGCCACCGCTTTGGACCTCGGCAATCAAAGGCTACCGGACGGGTAGTGGTCCCGATTCGGGTAGCCTTGCAAGCCGGCATTCATTTCGCTGCGCTAGTGGCGGAATTCCTGGAGGAGTGCGAGAGCGGCCGAATCGGCACGATTGGAAATCGTGTGAAGGGAAACCTTCCGTGGGTTCAAATCCCACCTCCTCCGCCAAGGGGTCCTGATGAAAGTGGACCCCGGCTACTCGCGAGACTCAACAGAAGAGGTTCCGGTCACCGGTTCCCGGTCGTTCGCGAAAACGAACTGGTGAGCTTCGTGATCGCGACATCTCGCGGCTCCGTGGCGCGAACTTGGCGGTGAACTTGTGGTGTCGGCGAACCGACGTCCACGATCTCATTTGACTCGATGCCGTCGCTCGTGGTGATGTGCAACAGCGACCCCGTGACCGGCCATGGCCAACAATCTGGGGTCAAGCGAAGACGGCAGCAGCATCTTCGTGGACTTCGACTTCATCTCCCGCTCTCACGGCGGGCTGAAACTATCTCTTTCGTCTTCCTCATAGGCGCCCTGGCCCTCATCCCGTGGACGATACCCCTTGGGCTCACACTTGCCCCGAAGTACGACGCGAGTCACTGGAGGCTGCTCTGGACCGGGTTCGACGTCGCGTTGATCGGCGTGCTGCTGCTCGCGGCGTGGGCGGCGCGGTACCGACGCCAAATACTCGCGGCGATAGCCATCGTGGCAGGGACGCTGCTCTTCTGCGACGCATGGTTCGACATGGTCACCTCAATCGGTCATCGGGACGAGTGGTTGACCCTGCTCACGGGTTTTGGGGGCGAGCTGCCGCTCGGCGTCTTCTTCTGGTTGCACCACCGCATCGTGATGGCCACCTTGACAAAGCTGCATCAAGAGACGAGCGAGAGCCCGGGTCCGAGGAGTCTCCGAGACTTCAGAATGGTCCAGTCGGAGCGTGAGCTGTTCGGCCTCGAGATCGACGGGAGTAGCGACCCTTCGACCGAGTTTGGGCAGATCAACTAGATACCGTTTCGAGGGCCGGTCCGCTTGGGCCACGTAATGCCACCACGCGATGCTCCGAGGAGCGTCGTTGAGGGCTCCGCATCCTCCGGACTTGCCGGAACCTCCGGCGAAGGGAATCTTGACGCTCGAGCGCGTCGTGCCATCCCCTCGGCCTCTTCTTCTTAGTATCTCGACGTGAACCCCTCGAAGATCAGCCCCTGCGCCTGAACGTGAACACGGCGGCGGAGTCACCGCCGCTCGTGTTGCCCGCGCTGATGTCGCACGACTTCAGATTCGACCTGGTCGTTCCGTACTTGCCGTTGCTGCTCGCTACCTTGAACTTCGTTGCCGGAAGCACCCCCTTGGCGCTGATCGCAACCGGCGTTGCGCCAGCCGAGTTGCACTGACTCTGTCCCTTGGCCTTGACGAGGCGCTCCACCAGGAAGACCACGTCCTTCGCCTTGAAGCCCGAGCCGGTGACCTTCACGACCTCGCCGTTCTTCAAATTGACGGCCGCGTCACGACAAGCTTCGAAGTCGCGACCGCACTCGCTCCCGGCAGTCCACCCGCACCACTCAACGAGAGCACTGCGACGGTGACGAGCGCACCAACACCGAATCGAGAATTGCTGATCCGCATAGTCTTCTTCACACCTTCTCCCCTAGAGCCCTTGCTTTCACCCCAAGCCCGTCGAAGACTCGCAGTTTGCGCAAGGACTCAGCTCGCAAGGGTTCGACGGGAACCTGATTCGCCACTCGAAAGAGTGGCTGCCACCTTCTCGTTGGCCAGGTCCGCGAGTGCCGAATTCAGAACTCGAACGGGGCTTCACCCGAGCCAGCTTTTCGTGTTCCGAGCGTGCGAGCGGCAATCACCGCAGCTACGAACATGCCAACGCCCGCAATGACCAGTGACTGTTCCAAGCCGGTGCGAAAGGCGCCGTAGGCGGCCTCGACGACGCGGTTCTCGATCGCGTTGCCGGTGCCGTGACCGGCGCCGACGCCGCTCGGGACCGTTCCCGTCTCGACCGCGTTGATGATGACGGAGATGAAGTTGGTGGGGATCTTCAGCACCCGCAGACGGTGGGTCAGGTCGCCGTTGAGGTGCGCGTTCACCAGCGCGCCGAGCACGGCAACACCGAACACGGCGCCGAGTTCACGACTGGTGTTGGTGGCCGACGCCGCCATGCCCGAGCGTTCGGGAGGCACCTCGCTGAGGGCCACCGACGTCATCGGCACCACGCTCGACCCGAAACCGTAGCCCGCCAGCGCCAAGGTCGCCATAAGCCACATCGACGGGTGAGTCGAGAGCAGCAACAGAGCGGACAGCAAGATGCCGGCTCCGGCCAGCACGCACCCCTCCGCCATGGTGCCGCGAGGACCCTGGCGCGCCACGCGCCGGCCGGCGATGATGGCGGCGGCGATCATCGCGGCCGCCATAGGCACGAACTCGAGGGCGATGCGCGCGGGCGAGTAGCCGATTACCGCGGTGAGGTAGAGCGCCGAGAAGAAGAAGATGGAGAAGATGGAGAAGTACAAGATGAAGGCCACGACCATCGCGCCGCTGAAGCGCGGCGACCGGAAGTACTCGAGATCAAGCAATGGCGACTTGCTCACCCGTTCGATCCGCACGAAGCCGACGAGAGCGACGACGCCGACGAGGAAGAGCCCGATGACAATGGAGTTGCGGTAACCGTCGGTCTCGCCCAGGATCACCGCGAAGGTCATCGCCCCGAGCCCCACGGCCCCGACGAGGAAGCCCGGGACGTCGAGGCGCACCGCCTGGGGACTCGACGATTCGGGCACGGTCTTCACGGCGAGCAGCACGATGAACAGCGCCGCGGCGACGTTGAACCAGAAGACGCCGCGCCAGTCCCCGAACGCCACGACGACCCCTCCGATCACCGGCCCGAAGGCGAGTGCCAGGCCCGACACCGCCGCCCAGGTGCCGATGGCCCGGGCGCGCAAGCGACGGTCGGGGAACATGTGGCGAATGATGGAGAGCGTTCCCGGCTCCGAGGCGGCCGCGCCGATACCCATGATGACGCGGGCCCCGATCAGGACGTCGGGGTTCGGCGCGAGCGCACCCAGCAGCGAGCCCGCGGCGAAGAGCAGCAGCCCGCCGAGCATGACCTTCTTGCGGCCCAGCCGGTCGCCCAGCGTGCCGCCCAGCAGCATGAACGTGGCAAAGGTCAGTCCGTAACCATTGACGACCCACTGCAGTTGGGTGACCCCCGCGTGGAGGTGCGACTGCACGTTGCCGAGCGCCACGCTCACGATCGTCATGTCCATGAACGTGAGGAACATCACGAGGCAGATCGAGATCATTGCGACGTGTCGCGAAAGACGAGACCCGAGGTTCGAAGGCTCCAGACTCTCGGTCACGGCGCTCCTTTGTTTGTTTCGCCACGTGGCAACTCCGGTCGAGCATGTTGGCGAGCAACCACTTCACCAGCAGACGAATTCAGCGGACCCGATCTGACTCGCTCGGCGACCACCGTACATGACCGCCCTGACGCAACCGCGACAACGTCACGCGAGGTGCTCCTGAAGGACCCTTCGACGACGACGAAACTCATCCTCGTCAATCCTCCCACACGCGAAACGCAGTTCAAGGATCCTCAAAGGATTGGTTCGAACACCGTGACGCCGGTTAGCGCGCCTCTTGCAACAATTCTCCTTGCAGCCACAGCCGTTGTCATCATGATTACCGCCGTGCTCGTGTCCGTGAGAACGCCGACGGTGCCGAACTCCCGCGCCGAGTGCGACGACCGTCGCGACAAGGGCCATGATCCGAACAATGAACCCCGACCCGCTCACCTTGCGCTCTACAGACTTCGTCCTGCCCATTGCCGACCTCCTCTGACGATTCTTCACCTGATTGCAGTCTCAATGCTCGATCGAGTATGCATAAAAATTGAAAGTTGTTTCTCAGATCAACCGATTCCGATGTCACCAACTGGTTGCGATCAACGTCCCCGGCACACGCATTCACTAGGTGGGGCTCTCGTTGTGTCCGGGCGCCCGCACGTGAGGAGGGGCCGAGATCACCAAAGCGTGAGTGACCGCAGACCTGCATCATCGAATCAGCTTCGCTGTCATTCGAGTCGAGCCAGTCCCGACGCCCTGGCTGATTGCGTCCGACCCGCAATTCGGGTCAGGCGTTGCTCGCCCTCATCAATCTCGTCAACCGACGGCCGTCAGGCGGGCGCCGAAGGCACCACAACTCGCCGCTTTCTTTCGCGAGCGGCTGCACACCGCGGTGCGAGGAATCCTTCATCTCATCAAGGGCGGTCTGCGATAATCACGCAATCCTCCACTCGAAGCCTCGAACTCGTCAATCGAACCCAGGCTCTTGCCTGGATCTCGACACTCGGTCCGGACGTCGGATGTTGTGTTCGATTACCAACGTGAAGATCGTCATCGCTGCAATAGCGACCAAGCCCGCCAGAAGCGAGACGCTGAAGCGCACCATTATGGAGCAGCACCTCCCCTGCGAAGGAGTCGTGGCAACCCGTGAAGAAGAGCAGTGACTTTGGTCCGTGCCCTGCCTCGTCAGTGTTCCCTATGGTCGTAATCGGTGGAGGGGTGTGGCTTTAGGTTGGGACGCCACACTTCCAGCAATACGAGTTGACGAAGATTTCAAAGTGCAAACGCCAAGGGCGGCTGAGAGCCTCATCTCAAGACGGCGTCAAGCAAGCGAATGCGCACGGCCCGCCAAGCAGGGACCAGTGCGCCCATAACGGCAACCGCCAGCAGGATGATGGCGTCGCCGCGCAGCTCGCTCGACGTGACGCTGAGCGTCACCGGGCCGATGGGGAACTGGAAGGGATGGTGATGCACCAGAGGGATTGCACCACCGAAGAAGAGTCCCGCCCCGAAAAGAATCCCGAGGACCGCAAAAAAAACGGCCTTAAGGAGGTAGTTGAGGGTGATCGCCGGGCCGCTGATTCCGATAGCCCGTTCAATGCCGATGGTTCGTCGCTTGTTGACGAGATCCACGTAGGTCACGATGAACACGGCGATCGCGGCGACGATGAGCGATACCGCGTTGAGAACCGACTTGATGGTGTCGAAGGAGCCGGTGATGTCCTTAACACTCGAGGACAAGGTCTCCCACGATTGATACCTGACGTGACGGCCTTCGCCACGCAACTGGCCGATTATTGCCTTTTCGTCGCCAATCTGCTTGGTTCTCACGTAGATTGCCGAGACCCGACCTCGGAGCGCGGGGACCAAGTTGTCGGCAGTCGCCGAGGTGATGAAGGCACTGGTGTTGGCTTCGGAGAGGTCGGTTTCGTAGATGCCCTTCACCGTGAACAGATGGGTCCGGCCCCCGGAAAGGGTTACGGTCACTCGATCGCCGACGTGCACCGTCTGCAGGGACGATCCGTACGTGGATGCCTGGGTCATCCCGGCTCCGGCAATTCCGATGCCGAGCACGATCTCGTCGTTGGCACCCGGTTGGAGGAACGAACCCTCGACCATCGTCGTAGGCGTCGTGAAGGTCCTCGCGTAGGACGTGGGATCGACCGCGAGTACTGGCCACGAATTGGTATGGCTCCCAAAGCTGATCTGGCTCCCGGCAAGCGACGTAGCGGTCGCGGCTACCACGCCATGAGTGCTCCGGACCTTGTCGAGCAGGCCAGCCGCGTCGGGAATGGTCAAGTCGGAGTGGGAGGGAGTGATCGCGATGCTGGCGGTCACGTACTCGCGAAGCTCGAGCTGAATCTCGTTGGTCGCACCTTGGATGAGCGACGGAACGAACATCAGCTCGGCGTAGACGACGGCCATCATCGCCACCGTCAGGATGATTATTCCGCGATTGCCGCGAGTGATCGCGCGTCGGCTCAGAAAGGTCGCCACCCGCAGCGACGAGAGTGCCCCCATCAGCTTGCATCCTCCACGATCTCTCCGTCGCGCAGCACTATGAGGTTTTTCGCAAATCGACGATCGTCCGACTCGTGCGAGACAAAGAGTATCGTCACGCCCAGCTCTTCGTTCATTCGCGTGAGCGCCGTCATCACCATCTCGCTCGACTCCGTGTCGAGGTTGCCCGTCGGCTCATCCGCGAAGAGCACCATCGGTCGATTGACCATCGCCCGGGCAATCGCAACTCGCTGTTGCTGTCCACCGGAGAGCTCCGACGGACGGTGGCGGGCGCGATTCTCGAGATCGAGCATCGCGAGCAGCTCCCGGGCCCGCCGCCGCGACTGGCGAAGCGGACTGCCCGACATAAGCGCCGGGAGGTAGACGTTCTCCTCCGCGGTGAGCTCCGGAAGAAGGGCGTACTCCTGGAACACGTAACCCAGATGTCCGAGCCGCAGGACGCGACGGCGGCTCTCTCGGATTCGAGTTACGTCGACGCCATCGAGGAGAACCTGGCCCGAGGTCGGAGTATCGAGGAGTCCAAGCTGGCGGAGCAGGGTCGACTTACCCGAGCCGCTCTTTCCCATGATGCACACCATGTCGCCCGGCTCGACGTGGAACGATACTTGGCGAAGGGCGCGCACGGCGACGTCACCGGATCCATAAGTGCGCGAAAGGCCACGAACTTCCAGGGCCGGCATTTGCAAAGACTCCCGGTCGCCGGTACTCATGGACGACCCGCCGCGCCGCGTCCAGGCGGGCGCGTGGGGGGAATTTGCATTTCGCGAACTGAGGCTGCGGCGGTACCGGCCCCCAGCCCGTTCTCGTGATCGGCGTACCGGTGCTGCCGTCGAAGTCTCACGAAAGCAGCGCCCACACCCACTGTCATTGGTACACCTTGGCACATCTAACCGCCACCTACGACCGCGTCAGTCGATCGTCTCGCCGGGGATGGTTCACCCACCCAGCTTCATGATGTGTGCGACAAGTAGCCGCGTCGGTGGCCACGTCCTCGAAGGTCAGAGCGGGGCTTCTGGCCTCGCCCCTCACGAGGTCGAAGCATTGGGCCCGATGGTGCCTCTTCGGAAATGATGTCACCACGCCGCGGATCGGTGAGCACTGTCACAACCTGAGCGACGAGCTGGAGTCGGAGAACGTCCCAATCGATTGGTGCGGACAGCGGAGAAGGCTGGAGGATTGCGTTGCGGAGGCAACGTCACTGAACGACGTTCTCGTTCAATCGGCCGCAGCGATCGCGCCAGGAGACTGTTGAGTAGTGCAACTTCTGAGGAGTCGCTTGCAAGGCATCAAGCGGGCCGCGCGCGGTGCGGCCTTGTTAGGGCTTGGAGAGGTCGCCTGGGTCAAAACGGTCTAGTGAAATCAGTCACCTCAAGGACCGCTCTGGATTATTCAACAGTGTCCAAGGGCCTTTAGGTCTGCACGGTTACACTTGATCCCTGCGCCATTCTCCTTACCGCTCTCTGAACGGTTCTCGATGGCCCCAGGCGAGTTAGAAGCGTAAATGCAAGTGGTAGTATCGCTAGGCAGCGCTGCGATGCGCACGCGCGCCGGTCTTGTGCGCTTGGTCCTTGGAGACGATCCAGAATCTGATCGTTCGAGAAGAATCCAGAGGCGGCTTTGCCAGCCAGCTCGATTGCGGCTTTTCATGATGCCGATCAAGCCCGGTGGCGACCGTTACGCATAAGGGTGCGGCAGGAGCGTCGACCGCCAGTACATAGAGGCTTTTCTCCTGGACAACCGTGCATTGATCAGAGGTCGCTGCTTGGAAGTTGGTGACGACCGCTACACAAGACGCTTCGGTCGTAGCGAAGTGCAAGACATCGATACTCTCGATGTCAATCCGACGAACGAGAAGGCGGCGCTCATTGGCGATCTCCAGGACCTGTCCAACGTCGAAGACGGATCCTATGATTGCGTCATCGTCACCCACGTCCTGCAGTATCTTCAAGACCCGTCGGCTGAGTCCGCGAGCTTCGGCGCATCTTGGGTCCTGGAGGCTCAGCACTCGTCACTTTGCCGACCACGGCACGGGTGGATCACGTGGACCATGACATGCAGAGGTTCATGCCGCCCGGTGTTAGGAACTTGTTCGCTCCGCATTTCGATGCGCTGAACACCGTCGTTACTTGTTATGGGAATCTCCTCACAGGCCTTGCGTACTGGACTGGGCTGGCTCAAGAAGATCTTCCCAAAAGAGCCTGGAAATTCGACGACCCGACCTATCCAGTGATCATCACGGTCCGCGTTACATCGCCTCAGTATTGAATTGGTTGAGTCGTGACGGAGATAGGGGCACGACTGCGTGGTCGACTCACCCGAAATCGTGTGGAAAGGCGAAGTATCCGGTCTCTAGAGCTCAGTGGCAGTAGGCGACAGGGAACTTCGTAAACACCCCGCCAAGCACGGCTCACTCGGCGACCGTCGCGTGCTGGCTCGTCACGCACCTAAGCGCCTGCCGATATCCGCACGCGCCTCACATGTGTGGACGATGAGCAACGATCTACGGCCCGACGAGTGGTCCATCGTCAAGATCTTCGAGCTGGGCTCCACGCCCCCCGCCCGGCCAAACGACCATCTTGCGCAGGAAGCACGCGAGCGCCTCACGCCGGCCATGGATCGTCTCCCATCTCCCCACGAACCCTTCCATTAGCCGCAGAATCAACAATGCCGACAATGCCGACAATGCGATCGATCTTCGACGGCTGACCAGTTTCGCCGGTGATCGACCAGATCCTGGTCGCGCATGAGAACCCTTGGCATTGTGCTATATAGTTCACAAATCCCATCTAAAGAAGTACTAATCCCGGCTTCGAGGGAGACGTTTCATGACCAGCGACCACCTGACGCGAAGGAAGACAGTTCGCGTTGCGGCAAAGTGCATGTTATCCATCGCGATGATGACGTCGTTCCTGACCGTCGGGCTCGAAAGCGCGGCACACGCCGCGTCAGCAATCACAGAAGCCGCGACCTTCCCGGTCAGCGCTGAATCCAGCGGACTAACGACGCTGACGGTCAATCCACAGAATGTCGGCGATCTCGTCATCTTCGAGTCGCAGTTGCACTCGCAGAGCATCACGGTCACCGGGGTGACCTGCCCCAAGACCGGTGCGTGGCACCTCGCGGAGCGATACCTCGACACCACGAACGGTGTGATCACTGAGGAGATCTGGTGGGCGGTGGCGACGTCCACGGGATCCACCACGATCACGGCTAACTACTCGGCCAGCATCGCTACCTTCGCCCCCGAGCTGGTGAGCGACTCGTTCACCTCGGCGAGCCCATCAACCTGGAGCTTGGTAGCGGACAGCGGAGCAGCGACGGGGACGCCCACGGCGACCACGGCGATCGCGTTCCCCAGCGTCACGAGCGGTGCGGGTGCTGACCAGTTGTACTGGGGTTACGCGGAAGCGACCCAAAGCACAACGGCTGGCGCCACCGCCGGCTTCGCCTACTCGACGACCAATCCGCCCGCAGGCAATCTCGTCACCTCCAACGTTGCCCTCCTCCCGAACACCAGCTACGCCCCCACGGCGAGCGAGTCGCCCGCGGGCACCAACACCTCCATCGCCGCGATATTCCTCGCCACGCCCGCCACCAGCTACACCGTCACCTTCAACGGCAACGGCGCGACCGGCGGATCCATGGCCAACGAGACCGCCAGCGCGCCGACGGCCCTCACCGCCAACGCCTTCGTCGATGCGGGCTACACCT
>Ga0182014_10001604_pt1 | contig 29975 bp, 24 predicted proteins | sample 612S2DmetaG_FD_120489 | JGI IMG/M metagenome (GOLD analysis project Ga0182014, IMG submission 120489) | Permafrost microbial communities from Stordalen Mire, Sweden - 612S2D metaG | ecosystem: Environmental > Terrestrial > Soil > Wetlands > Permafrost | place: Sweden: Stordalen | collected... | reverse complement strand
AGCTCGAGCCGCTCCTCAATCACCAGGCCAAATTGGCGGTGGAGCGGGTCGTGCTGCTGTCGAGGATGCCGTTCACCATCCTCCAGCCCATGCACTACATGCAGAACACCGATGTGCGCCGCGTGGTCGGCGAAGGGACCTTGCGCCAGCCCTATGCGCTCGACACACGACTCGCCCACGTCGACCTGGAAGACGTCGCCGAGGTCGCGGCCAGGGTGGTCGACAGCCCTGAACACTTCTACGCCACCTACGAGCTCTGCGGGCGGGACTACTGCGACGCCCAAGAACTCGCCCGGATCATCAGCGACGCATCGGGCCGTGCGGTGTCGGCGGTGCTCGCCGAACTGCCCGCTGCGGGCCCGGGAGCCGGTGGCTCCGAGGGTGACGATCACCGTCACGATGCGATGGTCCGACTCTTCGACCACTACGGGCGGTACGGCATCACGGGCAATCCGAACGTGCTCACCTGGCTTCTCGGTCGACCTCCGACGAGCTTCGACGAGTACGTGCAGCGGAGTCTGGCGGCTCCCTGACGGTGTCCCGCGGCCCAGTCGTCGCTTTGGGGCGGGGTGCTGGCATGGCGAACTGATCGGTTGGTAGGCGAATCCTCCGGGGTGCATCGCGACCGGGCGCATCCCGATGGGGCCAATCGGCGGACGGGAGCCTTGGAGCCAGCGCAGCCTGACCGTCGGACAACCTGTCCGGATGAGTGGGTCAGGCTCCCCAGGTCGAGTTCGCCGGCCAGATGGATGACCGGGTCGGCCGGATCGTCGACGGAAGCGCTCTCCCGGCGCGTCGGGACCGTCGTCGATCGCGACGCAGCTTCCTCGCTCAACCGACCCGATCGGGACCGGTCTGGGCTGTGTCCGACTGTTCCACCGGGCCCGTCCACCGGAAGGCCAGCACCGCGACATCGTCAGATCCGGACGGGCTGCGCGTGGCGGTGAGCCTGGCGAGGAGGTCCTCGATCGTCACCGGCCCGTCGGGCGCCGCACTGACCAGGCGTTCGAGTCCCAGGTCGATGCTCTCCCCACGTCGCTCCACCAGCCCGTCCGTGAAGGCGACCAGGGCTGATCCGCTCGCCAGGTGGACGGTTGTCGCCGTATAGCTGCTCGGGGCGACCCCCAGGGGAAGTCCGACCTCGGTCCGGACGTACCCGGCCGAGGTGTCGGACACCAGTATCGGATTCAGATGGCCGGCATTGGCCAGGGTGACCACCCCGGTTCCCGTGTCCCCCACGCCGACCAGCACCGTGGCCAGGTGCCCGTCCCGGCTCACGCTGAGTTGACGGGAGACCATCTCGAGGACGACCTCCGGTGGGTGCCCCTCGATGAGATAGGCCCGGACGGTGAATCGGAGGCGGGCCATGATGGCGGCGGCCTCCACGCCCTTGCCCGACACGTCACCCACGGCAAAGCCGAAGTGACCGTCGTCGATCTCGATCAGGCTGAACCAGTCGCCACCGATCTCCATGCCGTCGGTCCCTGCCAGGTACTGGGTGGCGACTTCCAGGTTGGGGATGGGTGGATTGCGCTGAGGGAGGAGGGCCTGCTGCAGAGCGTCCGCGATCGAACGCTGCTCGGCGTAGAGCCCGTCGAGTTGACCGTACAGACCGGCGATGGTCCCGGCGTCCTGTTCGGCGTTCCGTCGCCGCATGACCAACTGGTAGGTCACCACGGCTGTGCCGACGGTGAGGAGGAGGCCACCGATCAGGAACACCCAGGGGAGCGCGCCGCCCAGCGTGCCCCCCAGAGGACCCCGCGGCGCGGCGACCAGGGTGACGCTGGAGTCACCGAAGGGGATGGCGACGCGGGTGGTGTCGCCGGTGATGGGGAGCTGCGAGAGCGGCAGGTCGGTGGTGGCCAGTGCTGAGACGTCGGTGGTCGGACCGAGGTAGGTGGCGAAATCCAGGTCGGAGAACGCGGCGCCGTTCTCCACCGGGACGACCCGGTTGGCCGGAATGGCGCGCTCGGCGTAGATGGCGGTGGTCGGGTCTGCTGGATCGGAGATGGCATAGCCGATCCTCCGTGGACCGTGTTCCGGCACCGCAGCCACCACGAAGTTCGAGCTCGTGAGCGACCTGGTGATCAGCGCCGCGGCCTGGGTGGAATCCTGAGCCAACAGCGGCACAGCGCCGGCCGAGGCGACGGGCCGCCACGCCGTTCCGTCGGATGTCCACAGGACGGCCGACACGAAGGGCTGGTGCCTTCCGACATACGTGGAGGCGAACCGGTCGAACTGCTCGGTGCTGTCGCCCGTCGCCTGCTCGATCTGCAGTGCCGTGTCGAGCGGGTTGCGGAGGCTCAGGATCGTCGAACTCAGCACGGCGGCCGCCTGGCGGGTCTGGACCTCGAGCAGTCGGTGCTCGTTGTCGCGGTTGAGCGTCCACGCCGTCCACGACACGGTCAACGTGATCACCAGTCCGATCACGGCCACGATCGTCGTGGCTCGTACAGGAGAGGCTCCTCCTGCCGGGACCACCTCGGCAACGGGGGGCCGATCAGTTGCCCTGGCGAGGGGCGGCCCGCTCGTTGCTGCGACTGCCGTCACGTCACCTCCCCTGGTTCGACCTGGTGCTGATGGACTCGGGACTGACTGCAGCTGGTCGACCATGGTCGCACCCGTCGGGCACGCGAGCAACCCGGCCATCCGTGCACACACTGGTCCGGCCCCGGACGACGGCCCGGCCCTTGTACGCCGGTCGGCAGTCGGCAGTCGGCGACCGTCACGGTGGCGGGATGCCCCGGAATGCTCCCTGTTCAACGCCTCCGATAGTGTGCCCACCGCATGCAGGAGCGCTCCGGACCACGCAGGTTGAGCGGCGGGACACCGGGGAGCGACGCGGCCCCGGGAGTTGCCGGTCGACGGTTGCCCCGGGCGCAGATCGGAAGGGGAGCGCCATGACCGACGGTGTGCGCAAGCAGGCGGTGCTGGAGCAGTTCGCCACGTTCCTGAACCCCCAGAAGGTCCGGGTCATGCGGGCGGCCGGTCTCGACATCATCGAGGGCGAACGCTCCGGGCCGTGGGTGTGGGACATCGACGGCACCCGCTACCTCGACTGCTTCACCTCTGCCGGTTCCTTCAACGTGGGCCGGCGCCATCCCCGGGTCGTGGCTGCCGCGCACGCCGCGGTCGACCACCTCGACAACGGCAACTTCCTGCTGTGCTCGGAGCAGAAGGCGATGCTCGCCGCCAAGCTGGCCGAGGTCACCCCGGGCGACCTGTCGTGCACGATGTTCGGGTCAGGAGGTGGTGAGGCCATCGACTTCGCCGTCAAGCTGGCCCGTGGGTCCACGGGCCGACCGACCGTCGTATCGACCGTAAACGGCTACCACGGCCACACCGGGTTCGCACTGTCGGCGGCCGGCCGGGCGTCGTTCCGGCAGCCGTTCGAGCCGCTGATGCCCGACTTCGTCCAGGTCCCCTTCGGCGACCTCGACGCCCTGGTCGCCGTGCTCGACGAGCGCACGGCCGCCGTTCTCCTCGAGCCGATCCAGGGCGAGGGGGGCATCGTGGTGCCGCCCGACGGATACCTGGCCGGCGTGCGTGCCGCCTGCGACCGCGTCGGTGCCCTGCTGATCCTGGACGAGATCCAGACCGGGTTGGGCCGGACCGGTCGCTGGTGGGCCTGCGAGCACGATGCCGTGGTCCCCGACATCATGACGACGGCGAAATCGCTCGGTGGCTCGCTGGTGCCCATTTCCGCGACGGTGTTCACGGAGGAGCTGCGGGAGTTCCTGATCCCAAATCCCTTCATCCACCTCTCCACCTTCGGAGGCTCGGACCTCGCCTGCGCGGTCGCCCTCGAGGTACTGGCCGTGATCCAGGAGACCGGCCTGGTCGAGCACGCCGCGGCGATGGGCGAGCGGCTGTTCGCGGGTCTGCGAGCCATTGCCGCCGCTCACCCCGAGGTCATCACCGAGGTCCGTGGTCGAGGGCTCATGGCCGGCATCCAGTACGTCGAGGACTCACTCGGGCCCCGGATGTCGTACCACCTGGCGCAGCACGGGGTCCTGGCCATCTACAGCGGCAACCAGCCGGCGGTCATGCGCCTGATGCCGACGCTGGTCATCGAGGAGGACGAGGTGGCCCTGCTCCTGTCCGCGCTCGACGCGGCGATCGACGACCTGCTGGCCGGCGCCGGGCCGGAGGAGGCGGCACCGTCACGTCCGAAGCGCCGACCGGTGCGGTCCACCGGGTCCGGTGCGGGGGCGACGATGCCCGCCGGTTCACCGAGCTGAGGAGGGGACGATGGCCGACTGGGACGAGCTCGCCGAGGCGCTGGCCGACTACACGGTCAGCTGCAACGAGAACGAGCGGCTCCGCAAGATGCAGCGGGACTGGACGCGCGTGCTGCACTTCGAGTGCTCCGACAGCGGTGTCCGCTTCACCATGGACGTCGAACGGGGTGAGATCCTGGCGACACCCGTTGGGCACGTCGGGACCCCCGACATCGTGGTGACGACCCATTCGGAAACGTTCTGCGACATGTTCTGGGGCGACCTGAACCCGGTACAGAAGTACCTGCGGGGGGAGATCACGGTGCAGGGGTCGCAGGAGGACGTGATGCGCCTCGACGCCATCAGCGCCGTCATCTGGCCCGACGCCTGAGGGTGGGCGGTTGATGGCAAACGGTGGAGGAGCTCCTGCGCCGACGGCGTCGACCTTGCGTCGCTCGGTCACGACCGCCACCGCCACCGCGACGTCGGCCGGGCTGGCGTTCGCAGCGATCGACTACCTCGGTGTGGTCTCGGTCCTGGCCTATGCCCCCGGGGCCACCGCCGCCCTGGCGATCCTGATCGGCGGACTGATGGTCGTGCTGGTGGCGGGCATCTTCGCCGAGCTGAACGGGCTCTACCCGACGGCAGCCGGCATCCGGCTCTACCTGGGCAGGGCCGTCGGCAACCGGACCGCGATGTCCGTCACGTTCACGTACATGGCGACGGTGGTGCTGGTCATCGCCGCCGACGCCTTCCTGATCGGCGCGGCCATCCGCCACGTGCTCCATGAGCCGGCCGTCCTGGCCTACCTCTGGATCGCCGTGCTGCTCGGCATCGCCCTGGCGGCCAACCTGCGGGGGATCCGGATGGCGGGCTGGGTCCAGACCTTCGTCACCTACACCGTGCTGACGGGTACGGCGGTCCTGTCCGTCGTGGCGATCTTCCACCACGGACGTGCGTTCCACCAGCCGTTCGACATCTTCGGCAAGGGGGCGTTCTCCGGGATCCAGGCGATCGCCTTCGCACTCTTCCTCTACGCCGCGTTCGAGTGGGTGACCACCACAGCCGAGGAGGCCCGTACGCCACGGGTGATCACCCGGGCCCTGTTCATCGCCCCGTTCCTGATCTGGCTGGTCTCGACCCTCTTCGCGCTCGCTCTGGCCCATCTGGTCCCGTTCCCGGTCCTCCACCACAGTGCCTACCCCCAGCTGCTCATGGGCAAGGCTGCCCTCGGCACAATCGGCGAGCTGTGGATGCTGGCGCTCACCGTCCTGACCGCACTGAACACGTTCAACGGCGGGTTCCTGGTGGCATCGAGGTTCATCTACGCCGCCGCACGTGAGAACACGCTGCCGCGCCAGTTCGCCAAGCTCAATCTCAACGCGGTGCCCTGGCTGGCAGTCTGCGTGCTGGCCGGCGTGTCGGCCGTCGTAGCCGCGCTGGTCTTCGCCACCGGACAGTGGTTGCTGCTGGTGGCGGTCGGAGCGGCCATCGAGTCCGCGATCTATGCCATCGGGTCAGTCTGCCTACTGGTGCTCCGTCGGCGCGACACACGGGAGCGGCCGTTCCGGCTCATCGCGGCGCGGCCGCTGGCGACATTCGGCGCGGTGCTCTTCACGATCATGTTCCTCGCCACCGGGCTGTCCGATCCGAAGAACCCGAGCCACCTCTCGGTGGTGCCCCTGGGTGTCATCGTCGTGCTGGGTGCCGTGTCGATCGGTTACGTGCTGCTGTGCGTACCGAGGCTGCAGGCTGCGGCGGCCGCCCGGGCGGCGACCAGCCGGCCCAAGCGGCGTCCGCAGCGGACGGCGGAGTCGGGTGGAGGGGGGCCGACGTCGACAGGACCCGTGCGGACGCCGCCCTCACCCCCGTCCGGGCCCATGGCGGGTACCTGAACGGCCTCAGGCGCCCGCCCGCCACGGGTCCGCCCCGGGCACGTCCGGTAGCCTGCGGACATGGACGGCGATCCGTCGGGCGTGAAGGTTCCCGGGCTCGAGCCGGTGTTCCGCCACCTGGACGACCCGGACGTGCCCTGGCAGCAGGTGCGGTCCGTCCGTCGTGCGGACGGGTCGGTGGCGTCGGTGTGGGAGAAGTGGCTCGCATTCTCGGCCGATCCCCTCTACCTCTCGCTGTACGCCAAATGGGATCCGGGCGTGATCCAACGCCGGCACGGTCACCTCAGCCCGCACGTGCTCATGGTCCTCGAGGGCGAGATCCTCTGCGGCGACCGCCTGTGTGGTGCGGGTACCCACATCGAGCTCCCGTTCGGCGCGGCGTTCGGCCCGTTCGTCGCCGGAGGCGACGGTGCGGTCCTCTTCGAGGTGATGATGGGTGACCCGAGGGGCTAGGGCGACGACCCCGCCTCCTTCGAAGCAGCGCTCGCGCAGCACGGGGCGACGGCCCTGCCCGACCCGCCCATCGACCTGCCCGAGTGGCTGCAGGACCAGCGCGACCGCTGGATCGCCGACTGACGGGCAGTGACCGGCGGCTCAGGTGCCGGTACCGACGAGCGTCACGGTGATCGATCCGCCACCGTTCGACTTGAAGACATAGGTGTCCGAGGTCGGGCCCCGTGTGGTCGGCCGGAAGGTCACGGTCTGGTGGAGGAAGGTGCCCGGGTCGATCGTGGTCCCCTGGGGCATCGGGACCTCTGCGGAGAACTGTCCACTCGGGGCGAGGGCCCGGGTGATCACCAGGGCCACCGTTCCGCTGTTCCCCACCTCGAACGTGACGTCCGCCGACGATCCGACCGGCACGGACCCGGCGTCGACCGTGGTGGCACTGACCGCGAGGCGGGGGTAGCCCGTGACTGCGGTCCCGGCCACCGGCAGGGTGACCGCGCCGTGGTCCGTAGCGACGGTGAGCGCAGAGGAGTAGGAGCCGGCCACCAGTGGGTCGAAACTGACCGAGAGGGTGACCGCCTGGTGGGGTGCCAGCACGGTGCCGGTCGGGGGCACACCGGTCACGGCGAAGGGGTCACCGGGAAGGGTGACCCCGGTGACCGTCTCGGGCCGACTCCACGAGTTGGACACCGTCGCGGTCAGCGTCAGGCCCCCGGCCCCCGTCAGGACCGTGCCGAAGGCCAGGGGCTGGGCCGACCTCAGCAGTCCGGGCGCACTGCCGTACCCGGCGAGCGGGACCGAGTCGGTCCCCGCGCTCGTCGTGAGTGTCAGGTCGGCGATGACTGGTCCGGGCCCGGTCGGGGTGAAGGTGATCCGGAGCGGGACGTGCCCGCCGGCGGCCACGCGGGTTCCCAGAGGCGGTTGGGTCACGGTGAACACGCCCCCGGGCACGGTCTCGGTCCCTGACGCGGGTATCGAGGTCGGTCCGGCGGTGGCCCCGGCCGGGACGGTCGTGGAGGTCGCGGGCCCGCCGGTCGGGTCCGGACTCGTCGAGGCCTGGTAGCCGCTCACGTCGGCCTGACCGGTCAGCGTCGTGGCCTGGGTCGCAGTGGCGTCCACGGTGACGGTGCGGCTCGAGCCCACGGCCACCGAGCCGAAGTCGACGGGCGCCGCCGACACCGCGGGGGCCGATGACGAGCCGAAGGCGAGGAACCGGCCGTTCCGGGTGCCGACGAAGATGCGGCCGTTCCAGGCGGTGGGCACCGAGAACTTGGAGGCGGTGCCGATCGGTCCCGACCACAGCAGGGGGAGCACGCCGCCCGACGGGATCGCCCCGTAGGCGCGCAGTTGCGCCCTGGTCCCACTAGGGCCGCTGCTGTAGACGACCCAGACCACGGCGCTGCCGGCCGTGGTCCCGTTGCTGGTGACCAGCGGGGAGCCCGACGTGTACCCGAACGAGCCGGAGCTGGTGCCCGCCGACGTCAGCTGGGGGAGGCCCTGCCCGTTCACTCCGTAGGAGAGGGCGCGCAGGTAACCGCCGCCACCGCTCTCGAGGACGTAGACCCAGCCGCCCTGGCCGCCGTAGACGGCGGGGTGGCCCCACACCCCTCCGAACGGACCCAGTTCCTGCAGCACGGCATCGCCCCCGCCGGCACCCTGCTGGAACCCACCCATGTCCGCCGCGTCGACCAGATAGATCGCCCCGTACTTGCCGACCTGGACGAGGAGCTGCGGGTGGGCGCTGGTGCCGAAGTACTGCGGGGGCAGCGCGGCCGGTCCTCCGGACCCGAAGTCGTCGTCGTTGGCATCGAGGTTCGCCGCGTTGCTCGGTGCGAAGAACTGGGAGGGGGTGAGCACACCCGACGCACCGACGGTGAGGCCGATGATGGACTCCGAGAGTGTGGCGGGTGGATCGCCCGAGGCGGCGGGGTGGGGGGAGACCCCGTTGCCGGTGGCGAGGATGATGTTGTTGGCGCCGACGGAGACGAGCCCACTGCCGCTCTGCCAGATGCCGGCCTGCGAGTCCTGGTCGGTACCGATGCCCGACTCGTCGCTCCACATGGTGGTCACGGCGTGCGAACTGGTGCTCACCCCCACCACGATGCCCCGGTAGGGGGTGATGTCGCAGTCGGAGGCGAATCCGGCGTACACGGTGCCCCCGAGGAGGAGGAGGCCGGGCCGCTGCTGCGAGTACGCGTCGTCGAACGGCACGGACGGGGTGTTCGACGGGGTACCGGTGATCTGCACGGGAAAGCCGGGCGCCTCGGCACCTGTGGCAGCCGACACCGCCTGGAGGTACCAGTGCGCACTGGCCAGTCCGCCGGAGCCCGTCTCGAGGCGCGTGGTCAGGTAGACGAGGCCGGTGGCGGGATCCTCCACCGGGGTCGAGGTCGAGCCGAGGTCCGGGGTGAGGTCGGAGCAGTGGACCGTCCTCGCCAGGAAGGGTGTGCCGAACGATCGACTCCACACGATGGCCCCGGTGGTGGCATTGATGCCGTACGCCATTGCCTTCTCGGTGGTCACGATCGCCGTGCCCCCCACCACGAGCGGCTGTGCGTAGATGGCCCCGGACAACTTTTTGGAGAACAGCTCGCCGAACGAGCCTGACTGGATCGCGGTGGGCATGAGTGACGACTCTGCCGGGTCCCAGTCGGTGCGGAGGTTCGAGTATCCGGCAGTGGTCACGTCGGGGGGGCCACTGGCCAGTGCGTCCACGATCGGGACGGTGACCCCTGCGAGGACGACGACGCCCACGACGATTCCCGCGATGAGTCGCCGTCCTGTCATGCCCACCCCTCGTCGCACCCCTCGAGAGGCTAACAACGGGTCGGTGACCGAGCAACGGCCGGTGCACTCCGACGGTCTGGCCACGTCCTCAGTCGGGGACGACCACCGCCCGACCCCGGAGGGTCCCCGCTTCCATGGCCTCGTAGGCGTCAGCGACCCTGTCGAGTGGGAAGAGATCGACGTCGGCCCGGATCCGCCCGGCGTCGGCGAGCGCGATCACATCGAGCGCGTCGGAGATCGTCGAGGCCTGGAACGTGAACACCTCGCCGTCCTTGGGCAGGAAGTCGTACAGGCTGACGTCGGGCAGGCCCCCCTGTCCGGCACCGATCAGCGCGAAGGCACCCCCCCGGCGGGTCGACCGAAGCCCGGCGCGGATCGTCGGCCCGATGCCGACGAAGTCGAAGACGGCGTCGGCACCGTCACCCGTCAGGGCGAGGACCTCGCCAGCAGTGTCCCGATCGACGCCCGCCATGGTGACGTGGGCGCCCAGCTCCGACGCGTACGCGAGGCGCTCCGGCACCGGGTCGATGGCGACCACCCGGGCCGCGGTCAGGGCCAGCAGGTGCTGCACCGCATAGCTGCCCAGGCCGCCGGCACCGATGACGACCGCCGTGCCGCCCGGGTGGATACGGGGCAGCGCCCGCTTCACCGCGTGGTAGCTGGTGGCACCGGCGTCGGTCAATGGTCCGGCGCACACCGGGTCGAGCGTGGTCAGCTTCACCAGCTCGCGTGTGCTCGACACCAGGACGTAGCTGGCGAGCCCACCATCCCGGCCGTAGCCGCGCCCCACCAGGGAGTCGGCGCAGTTGTTGTCCTCCCCGCGGACGCAGAACGGGCAGTGACCGCACGAACTGGGTGAGATCACGGCGACGGGGTCACCTTCGGCGAATCCGCTCACGCCCGGTCCGAGCGATGCCACGCGTCCTCCGATCTCGTGGCCGAGGGTGAACGGCACCTGCCAGCCGATCGCCTCACCGATCGCAGCGGGCATCTGGCTCATCATGGCGTCCGAGTGGCACAGGCCATTGCCGGCCACGGCGACCAGGACCTGCCCCGGGCCCGGCTCCGGAACCGGTGCCTCGACCAGCTCCGGTGGGTGCCCCCACTCGACGATCCGGTACGCCTGCATGGTGTCTCCCATGGCGCCGAGTCTGGCACCTCGGCGAGCTGCCGGGAGTGGTGGGACCGAGTGCCACCCGATGCTCCGGAGCGCCCGGACGCCTCGACGGGTACGTTCGCGGGCGTGTCCACCATGCCGAGCCCCACGTGGTCCGACCAGTGCCCGCTACCGGCCCACGTCCCCCGGCACCGCTGACGGTCGTCATGGACGCATCGCTCTTCGCCGTCGGACTCCTGATCGTCCTGGGCACGGTCACCAGCGTCCTGTTCACGCTGGTGCTACCGCGACGGCCGGCCGGGATCCAACGGGTGACCCTGCTCGTGAACCGGTCGGTGCGGCTCGCGTTCATCTCACTCTCCCGGTTGGCGCGAACGTACGAGGCGAAGGATGCCATCCTGGCTCCGACTGCACCGGTGGCGCTGTTGGCACAGCTGCTGTTCTGGGCCGCAGCACTCGTGGTGGGGTTCGGCCTGATGCTCCACGCCAGTACCCACTCGTTCCCTGACGGGCTCCTGCAGGCGCTGACCGCCCTCTTCACGGTCGGGGCCGTCCACATCGGGGGACGTCCGGACGAAGGCATCGACATCGCCGTCGGGGCGATCTGGGTGGTCATCGTGGCGCTCCAGATCGCCTATCTCCCTTCCATCTACAGCTCGTTCAGCCGGAGGGAGAGCCTCGTCGCCCTGCTGGAGAGCCGGGCCGGTCAGCCCGCCTGGGGACCGGAGCTGCTCGCCCGTCACCAGCTCGTCGGGATTGCGGACACGCTGCCGGAGCTCTACCAGGAGTGGGAGGTGTGGGCGGCCGACGTCGCCGAGAGCCACACGACCTACCCGATCCTCCTCCTGTTCCGGTCCCCCGAGCCCTGGCTCTCCTGGTTGACGGGCCTCCTGGCTGTGCTCGACGCCGCGGCCATGCACCTGGCACTCGACCCGGACAGCGCACCGTCACAGGCCAGGCTCTGTCTGCGCATGGGCTTCACACTGCTCCAACGCATCGGCGCGTCACTGGGCTGGGAGGTGGATCTCGACCCGGATCCCGAGGGGCCGATCGAGCTCACCTTCGCTGAGTTCGAGGGAGCGGTGGCGATGCTCGACGCCTCCGGGTTCGCGGTGGAGCGGACGGCCGAGGAGGCGTGGCCGCACTTCCGCGGCTGGCGTGTCAATTACGAGGTGCTCGCCTACCGCCTGGCCGACCGCCTCGTCGCCCCACCTGCGCAGTGGTCCGGGCCGAGACGCCACCTTCGCACAGGGGCGGTCGCCCCCCGTCGGCCTCCCCAGCGCCGTCCGGGAGGCAGGTCCGAGCTCCCCTACGAGCGCCCACCGGTGGTGATCGGCGGCACGCGGCGCCGGCGGCGGCGTCCTCCGGCCGGGTCCGGGGGAACCGAGGGCTGACGACCGCCCGGGACCCGGGGATGAAGGCCGGCGGCCCACCTGTCAGAATCGTCGCATACGGACAGCCAGCTCTTCGACCCGAGGAGCGGCCAGGAAGAAAGGTGACCCCATGCCTGGTGTCTTTGTGGTGACGGACAGCTCATCCGACCTCACTCCTGACGAGGTGGTCGACTTCGACATCGAGGTCGTTCCGCTGACGGTCCGCTTCGGCTCCGACGAGTTCACCGACGGTGTCGACCTGAGCGTCGAGGACTTCTACAAGCGGATGGCCGAGTCCGAGGAGCTCCCACAGACGGCGTGCCCGTCACCCGGTGCCTTCGCCGCGGCCTTCCGGCGGGCGGAGGAGGCCGGTGCGAACGCGGTCGTGTGCATCACGATCTCCGGCGAGCTGTCGAACACGCTGCAGTCGGCCGAGACGGCGGCCGCGGGATTCGAGGGCGACCTCCCGATCAGGGTCCTCGACTCCAAGTCGGTGTCGAGCGGCCTGGGGACGATGGTGCTCGAGGCGGCGACATCGGCCCGGGACGGGGCGGACTTGAAAGGGGTCCTGGCGAGGGTGGACGAACTCATCCCGCGGACCCGCGTGTTCGCCGTGCTCAACACCCTCGAGAACCTGCGAAAGGGCGGCCGGATCGGTGGGGCCAAGGCGATGGTCGGTTCGATGCTGTCGATCAAACCCCTGATCGACATCACAGGTGGTGCGGTCCGTGAGGCCGGAAAGGCACGCACCCGGAAGCGGGCCATGCACCTCCTCTACGACCAGATGACGGATGCCGGAGCGATCGAGGACGTCGCGGTGATGCACGGCAGGGCCCCCGACATCCAGGACTTCCTCGATCTCATCGCGCCACGCTTCTCCCGTGCGTCGATCCGGCTCGGCGTGTTGGGAGCCGTGATCGGGTCCCACGGCGGCGCGGAGATCCTGGGCGTCAGCTGGGTGGGCCGGGCCTGACGGTCCACGTCGGCCGTGGAGCGATGGGAAGGGCGGGGGAGGGCCATGCCCGCAGACCAGGAGCACGGCGTCGGGCCGACCCGGCCCGTAGGTTGGCGGACATGAACGCTCCCGAACAGCCGGCACCGTTCGCCCGCGGCTCGGTCTCGCTCCGCCTCTACCCGCACAACGAGCTCGACGCCACGGACATCGTGGGTGAACTCTGCGACCAGGCGGGTATCGCCCTCCAGGGCGGCTTCGACGGTGTGATGACGAGCGAGCACCACGGCGGGTTCGCGGGGTACATGGCGCAGCCCCTGCAGATGGTGACCTTCGTGCTCGACGAACACCCGTCGGGGTGGGCGGCGCCGTGTCCGCTGCTGCTCCCGCTCCGACCGACGGTGCTCGTTGCCGAGGAAGTCGCATGGCTCCAAGCCCGTCACCCCGGCCGCGTCGGCGTCGGGGTCGCCGCAGGAGCGCTCCCACTCGACTTCGAAGTGGCCGGCATGGACCCGGCGGACGCCGTCCCCGTCTTCAAGGCGGAGCTCCATCGGCTGGTCGCCATGCTGCGGGGTGAGGAACTCGGTCAGGTGGCGGCCGACCCTGCGCTGCGGGCCTGCCGGGACCGTCCCGTGGCCGTCCTCAGTGCCGCCGTGTCCGCGGCCGCGGCGACGAGGGCGGCACGCTGCGGCGCCGGGCTCCTGCTGGAGGGCATGTCGTCGGTCGAACGCCTGGCCCGGGTCACGGAGGCCTACGACGCCGCCGGGGGCACGGGTGCGAAGGTCCTCATCCGGCGCGTCTGGTTGGGGGAGCTCCCGACCGACCTCGTGAGCCGACAGCGTGCCGTCTACGACGGCTACTCGGGTGCGACGGCGTCCTTCGGCGACGACCAGACGGTCGCCGCCGCCGATCCGGGCGCGATCGTGGACCGGCTGGTGGACCTCGTGGCCGCCACGGGAGTCGACGCGCTCAACCTCCGCGTGCATCTGCCCGGCATGGCACCCGCTGCCGTCCGCGAGCAGATCGACGCGCTCGGGCGGGACGTCGTCGGTCGGCTGAAGGAGCGGTGGCCCCTTCATCGCCCCAGGTCAGGGTAACAAAGGGAATAGATGTTCGATTCCGTTGTTGGACCGATCCAGACAAGAGCTGGAGACATCCGGAGGAACGATGGGCCGAACGACAGACGAGAACACCACGGCCGGCGGGGGAGATCCTGCCGGGTATCGGAACCTACCCCTGCTCCCCCTGCGCTCGGGCGTCGTGCTGCCCGGCATGGTGTTCACCGTCGCCCTCGAGACCGACGAGGCGCGGGCGGCCGCCGAGGCGGCGGAGGCCGCCGACGGCCATGTCGTGATCGTGCCCTTCATCGACGGTCGATACGCGTCCGTCGGGGTGGTGGCCGCCATCATGGAATCCGGCGCGCTCCCCGGCGGGATGTCGGCCATCGCAGTGCGCGGCGACGAGCGGGCTCGGCTCGGTACGGCGGTGCCAGGCACCGGCAGCGCCCTGTGGGTTGAGGTCGAGGTCGTCGCCGAGTCGGCCGCCATCGAGGAGACCACCGAGCTCGCCCGCGAGTACCGGGCCTTGGTGGAGAACATCCTGCTGAGCCGCGGTGCCGGTCGTCTCGCCGAGCGCCTGGCCGAGGTGACCGATCCCGGTCGGGTGGCGGACATGGCCGGCTACTCGCCCGACCTGTCCCTCGCCCAGAAGGTCGAAGTGCTCGAGACCCTCGACGTGGCCGCTCGGCTACGCCTCGTCATCGCCTGGTCCCGCGAGGTCCTCGCCGACCTCGCCCTGCGTGAGCGGATCAAGACCGACGTCGAGGAGGGCATGGAGAAGACCCAGCGCGAGTTCCTCCTGCGCCGCCAGTTGGAGTCGATCAAGAAGGAGCTCGGCCAACTCTCCTCGGACGACGAGGACCAGCCCGACGACTATCGGACCATGGCCGAGGAGCGGGCGTTGCCGGAATCGGTCCGAAAGGCCGTCGAGCGGGAGATCGACAAGCTCGAGCGGATGAGCGAGCAGAACCCCGAGCACGGGTGGATCCGCACGTGGCTGGACACCGTCTTCGAGTTGCCCTGGGGCGAGGAGTCCGAGGACCGGTTGGACGTCACCGAGGCGGCACGGATTCTCGACGAGGACCACGACGGACTGGACGACGTGAAGGACCGGATCCTCGAGCACCTGGCCGTCCGCAAGCTCCAGGCCGAACGGGGCCTGGCACCGCTCGGCGGACGTGGCGGGGGCGCCATCCTGGCGCTCGTGGGCCCTCCCGGGGTCGGTAAGACCTCGCTCGGCGAGTCGGTGGCTCGGGCACTCGGGCGCTCGTTCGTCCGGGTGGCTCTGGGCGGCGTGCGCGACGAGGCGGAGATCCGCGGCCACCGCCGCACTTATGTCGGCGCACAGCCGGGCCGCCTGGTCCGGGCCCTGCGGGAGGCCGGCACGATGAATCCCGTGGTCCTGCTCGACGAGGTGGACAAGCTCGGTGCCGACCACCGGGGCGACCCGTCGTCGGCACTGCTCGAGGTCCTCGACCCGGCCCAGAACCACACCTTCCGCGACCACTACCTCGAGGTCGAGCTCGACCTGTCCAAGGTCCTGTTCCTGGCCACGGCCAACATGATCGACACCATCCCCGGACCGCTGCTCGACCGGATGGAGGTCATCCGCCTCGACGGCTACACCGAGGAGGAGAAGGTCGCCATCGCACGCCACCACCTGGTCGGGCGCCAGCGGGCGCGGGCAGCACTGGAGGACGAGGACGTGACCGTCACCGACGACGCACTGCGCGCCATCGTGGGTGACCACACCCGCGAGGCGGGCGTCCGGTCGCTCGAGCGCGAGCTCGGTCGCCTGATGCGCAAGGTGGCGTCCAGGGTCGTCTCGGACCCGTCGGCTGTCCCGGTGGTCGTGGACGTCGACGACGTGCGCGGGTGGCTGGGCCGTCCCGTCTACTTCTTTGAGTCAGCGGACCGCACCGCGGTCCCGGGCGTGGCCACCGGTCTCGCCGTGACCGGCGTGGGCGGCGACGTCCTCTACGTCGAGGCCTCCGTGATGGACGGTCCCGAGGGGCTGACGCTGACCGGCCAGCTCGGCGACGTCATGAAGGAGTCCGCCGAGATCGCCCTGTCCTACGTGCGCTCGCACGCACACGACCTGGGGATCGACCCGGGTGCGTTCGTCGGCAAGCGCTTCCACCTGCACGTGCCCGCCGGTGCGATCCCGAAGGATGGTCCGTCGGCCGGGGTCACCATGACCTCGGCACTGGTGAGTCTCCTGCGTGACGTCCCGGTCCGCGCCGTGGTGGGCATGACCGGCGAGGTCACCCTCCAGGGACGGGTCCTGCCCATCGGTGGCGTGCGCCAGAAGGTCCTGGCCGCACACCGGGCCGGCCTGACCACGGTGGTGCTCCCCGCACGCAACGGGCAGGACCTCGAGGACGTGCCCGAGGTGGTACGGGACGAGATGACCTTCCATCTGGCCGCGGACATCGGTGAGGTCCTGGCCGTCGCCCTGGCCGATGGCGACGCAGTCGACACTGCCGGCACTGCTCCGGACGGGAGCCTGGCTGCCGCCTGACGCCGACCGGTTGACCGGTGCGCCGAGCGGCCGGGCTCACTGGCTGAGCAGCGCGGTCACCTGGGCGAGGTCGAAGTAGTCCCGCCAGGCGCAGATCTTGCCGTCGCGGAGCTCGAAGGTGCCCATCACCGGCAGGGGGGCCGCGCTGTCGCCCAGTGTCAGCGTGTCGACGCGCTCGGTCAGCACGACGTCGTCCCGTACGGCGAGGTGCAGGATGTCGACCGACGTGGCGTTGAACATGCCGAAGAACCCGTCGAGGAAGGCGATCGTCGCCTCCAGCCCGACCGCCGGATCGACGGGGATGTTGTGGTAGACGACGTCGTCCGTCAGGAACGGCCGGAGCAGCGCGCTGTCATGGGACTCGAGTGCGGCGAGGCAGTCCCGCACCGTCCGTTCGGCATCCTCTTCGCTCGCCACGACTGGCCTCCTCTGGTCGACGGTCTCCCGAGGCTAGCCACCCGACGATGATGGTGCCCGGGCCCGGAGCGACCCGGGCCACGCCGCCGTCACGGTTGGCGCAGGTTCCTCTCCGCCCATTCCGTCAGCTGGCGGAGGATCGGCAGGAGCGCCTCTCCCGCAGGGGCGAGGGAGTAGCTGACACCTGGTGGCCGGCTGTCGGTGACCGTGCGCTGCACGAGCCCTCCCTCTGTGAGTTCGGTCAGTCTGTCGGACAGGACGGAGTCGGTGATGGTCCCGACGCCGCGGCGGAGCTCTGCGAATCCCGCCGGACCCGAGCTGAGCGTCCCGAGGATCACGCCGTTCCACCGCTTGCCCAGGAAGTCGAACGCCCGGGCGAGGCCCGCCTCGCAGGCATGGGCGGAGTGCTCCGCACCCTCGATGCTGTCCACGCCGGTCACGTCGTCATCCTATCCGGTCGGACACTCGTCGTTCCCGTTGTACTAGTATTAGGAGAGTAGCTAGTCAGTTTCGTATCGAGTACCGGAAGGTAGTGGTTATGTCACTGTTCCGCCTGGACGCCAGCATCCGCGTCGAAGGGTCCCGCAGCCGAGCCATCGCCGACATCGTCGAGCAGGAATGGCGCACCGCCCATCCGAATGCCCCGGTGACCCGCCGGCACGTCGGCGTCGAGCCGGTCCCGGCGACGGCGTGGGCGACAGCCGTCCTGGCCGGACCCACGCCGGAGGCGGAGCGCTCCGAGGAGCAGCGTGCCGCGACGGCGTCGGCCACGCGGGAAGCGGACCTCCTGATCGACGCCGACGCAGCATTGTTCGCCGTGCCGCTCTACAACTTCGGCGTCTCCCAGCACTTCAAGGCGTGGGTCGACCTGGTCGTCACGGACCAGAGGATGGGTGCCGGTGGCGAACCGGCGACGGCCGGCACGCCCGCCGTACTCGTCGCCGTCCGGGGAGGCAGCTATGCCGCCGGCACGCCGCGTGAGGGCTGGGACCATGCCACGGGGTGGATGCGCAGGATCCTGGAGGACGTCTGGAAGTTCGACCTGCGTGTCGTCGAGGAGGAGTTCACGCTCGTCGGGGTCAACCCCGCGCTCGACGCCTTCAAGGACATCGCCGTCGAGTTGCGTAAGCAGGCCGAGCAGGTGGCCCGCGAGCACGGGCGGGACCTCGGCCTGGCCACGGCCGTCTGACCGGCCTCGTACACCCCGGTCGAGCGCTACTGCTTGTAGCCCTCGACCACCGCGGCCGGCCGGCCCTCCACATCGTCGGGGTCGAGTCCGGCGTTGCGGCGGGCCCGGCGCTGGCGGAGCAGGTCCCAGCACTGGTCCAGCGCGGCCTCGATCACCCGCAGGCGACCCTGCTCGTCATCGGTCAGCCCGTCGGCCCCCTCGGAGCGCTCGAGGCGATGCTCCTCCTCCGCCAGCTCATTGATCTGCTGGACAAGGTCCTGGTCGTCCATGGTCGCCACCTCCGGGCGTTGCCGGTCTCTAGTGGCCGGTTTCCCCGACCACCTGTGCCTGTCGACGCAGACCCTCCAGGGCGATGTCGAGGATGCGGGGGATCTGCCCCTCGACTGTGGCCGGCATCTTGGAGATACCCGCCACGAGCATCACCACATCATCGATCGACACATCATTCCGCACGTCACCGGATGCCTGGGCCCGGACGAACAACTGCTCGCCGGCCGCGTAGATGGCCGTGCGGCAGCCGCGGAACACGTCGGCGTCGCGGCCCAGGTGGTTGAAGAGCTCCTGGGAGAGTGCCTGCTTGGTCGCGATGTAGTCGAGGAACCGGTGGAGCCAGGCGACCAGCGCCTCCCACGGAGGATCGCCCATCAGGTCCTCCGTGGTGCGGCACACCGCCTCGACCTCTTCGACGTAGACGGCCTCGAGCAGGTCCTGACGAGTCGGGAAGTTCCGGTACAGCGTGCCGATGCCCACCCCGGCCCGCCGGGCGATCTCCTCCAGCGACGCCGAGCCGCCCTCCTCGGTGAATGCCTCGCGCGCCGCCGCGATCAGCTTGTCGTAGTTGCGGCGCGCATCAGCCCGCTTCGGTCGCTGGGACCGTACGTCGGGGATCATCGCTGCGCTGGTCATCGGTCAATTCCACATCTCGGATTACAAAGCGAAGGTACCCTCCGTATGCTATATGGAGATACCCTCCGGTAACTAATGGAGGCAACCTCCACTTTACCGCTCTCTCCCGTCAACGTCTAACGGAGCACCTGCATGTCCACCACCCTGACCCTACGCGCCCCTGAAGGAGGTCGACCCGCCGGGACCCGGCGATCGCCGCCGCACCCGGCGCCCGTCCTGTCCGTCTTCCTGACCAAGTCGTTCCAGGGCATCCTCGGCTAGAGCGCGCTCCAGGCCGGTTTGGTGTTCCTGCCCGTCACGGCCGTGATGTTCGCGGCGGCCCGCCTGGCACCGAGGATCGGACCCCGGGTGGGGAACATGCATCTCCTCGTAGACGGCATGGCGGTGGCGCTCGTCGGCCTGGTGCTGTTGAGCCGCATCGCACCCGATGCCCACCACTTCCCGATGATCGCCCCACCGATGCTGCTGCTCAGGACCGGCATCGGGACCGCACTCACGCCGCTGACCACCGCCGGTGTCGCGGGTGTCACCCCGGAGGACCCCGGGGCGGCGTCGGGCCTGGTGAACGTGGCACAGCAGCTCGGGGCGTCGCTCGGCCTCGGCATCCTCGTCACCGTGTTCGCAGCAGCGAGCCGTGTGTCGGCGAGTGACGCGCTGCACATTTCGGCCGCCCGGGCAGCGGACGTGGCCCTCGCCCACGGGGTGGCGATCGCGCCCCGGGGGTCGGCGCTCTTTCTGGCGCTCGCATCGGCGGTGGTCGCCACGGTGATGTGGCGTCCCGTCGCGGTGGACGACGAGGCTGCCGCGACGGGACTCGAGGTCGCCACGGCTCTCGAGGACTGACGGGCTCGGGCCGAGGGACGGTGCCCCGGGCCCGGCACCATGCGACGTCGCTACCGGGGCGTGGCGTACTCGGTCAGCGCGGCCAACTGCTCTGCTGTGCCCACGCCGATCAACACGTCGCCGGCTGCCACCCGGGTCTCCGGCGACGGGTTCGGCGTGAAGGTGCCGTCCGGGCGCCGGATGGCGAGGACGAGGCAGCCCGTCCGTTCGTGCACCTTCGTCGACCGGAGGCTTTCGTCGGCGAGGGGCGAGTCGGGACCCACCGCGAGCTCCTCCAGACGGAACTCGAGGGTTCCGTCATGCATGACGACATCGACGAAGTCGACGACGTGGGGCTGGGTGACGAACGCCGCCATCCGGTCCCCACCGAGTCGTTGGGGATTGACCACCCGGTCGGCGCCGACCCGGAGCAACTTGGCCTCGGACGACTCGCCCCTGGCCCGTGCGATCACGTGGATTGACGGGTTGAACGACCGGCTCGCCACCGTCACGAACAGGTTGTTGGCGTCGGTGTCGAGCGCGGCGATCAGGGTGCCCGCCCGTTCGACGCCGGCGCGCACGAGGGTTGCGTCATCGGTGACGTCGCCGACCACGATCGGCAGGCCGAGCCCCTCGATGCGGCCCGGGTCCCGGTCCACCACGACGATCTGCTGGTTGGCGTTGCCGAGGTAGCGCGCGACCTCGCGGCCCACCCTTCCCCAGCCGCAGATCACCACGTGTCCGTGCATGGCTGCGATGTCCCGGTCCATTCGTCGCCTCCTGATCAGTTCCCGCATGTGTCCGTCGATGAGCAGTTCGAGTGTCACGGTGAAGGTGTAGAGGGCGGTACCGACGCCGAACAGGATGAGGAAGACGGTGAAGGCCTTCACACCCGTCCCGATCGGATGGGGGAAGCCGTAGCCGACCGTCGAGACGGTGACCACCGACTGGTACACCGCTTCCACGAGTCCGAAGCCGAGTGCCCAGTAGCCGAGGGTACCGATCAGCACCACGAGGACGAGCGCGGCCAGGCCGATCTGGACCCGTCGGAACGGGCTCCTGGTGCCGTAGGACGCCGGCGGCGCGACCGCGGGCACCTTGCCGTTCGATGTCCCGGGTCGGACAGGTCGGCGACGGCCGGGAGACATGGGGCGATGCTAGGCGGGTGGTCCACCGGCCGGCGCCAGCCGGCTCGTGGACCGGTGGACCCGTGGTTCGGACATACTGACGCAATGGACGACGCCGCACTCCAGGAATTCCAGATGCACGGCCAGGACATCCCCTGGCTCCTCGACCACTGGGCGGAGCACCGCCCGGACCACCCGGTGCTGGTCTGGGACCCGCCGAACGCCGAGGGTCGCCAGTGGACCTATGCCCAGTTGCTCGAGGACACCCGGCGCCTGGCGGCCGGGCTCGTGGCGCGGGGTATCAGCAAGGGGGACAAGGTCCTCATCCACGCCGACAACTGCCCCGAACTGGTCCTGGCGTGGTTGGCGTGCGCCACTGTCGGTGCCGTCGGCGTGACGACCAATACGAAGTCGGTGGGTGCCGAGTTGACGTACTTCATCGACAAGGCCCGGTGTGTGGCCGCCATCACCCAACCGAAGTTCGCGTCGATGGTCGTCGAGGCCGGCCCGGCGCTGCAGTGGGTCGCCGTGACCGCCGACGATTCTGGCGACCCGGCGGGTGGCGACCTGTCAGGACTCGCACTCGACGCGTTCGACGACCTCTTCGGCGACGCCTCGGCCTGGCCCGGACGGCCGGCCGAGCCGCTCCTGCCGTTCGGCATCATGTTCACCTCGGGCACGACGAACAAGCCCAAGGCGGTGGTCCACACACACGCCAACGCCGTGTGGGCCAGCCGACTCGGGCCCCGAAACATCGACCTGGGACCGGACGACCGCTACCTCGTCTACCTGCCGTTCTTCCATGTGAACGCGCAGAGCTGGACGTTCTTTCCGGTGCTCGGCATCGGCGCCACCGTCGTCCTGACCCCGAAGTGGTCGACCAGCCGCTTCTGGGACGTGGTGGCCCGTCATCGGATCACGCACATCTCACTCATGCCCTTCGTGATGGGCACGCTGGCCCAGGCGGACCGCCCCGAGACCGAACTCCGGGTCGGCGTGTTCGGCCTGATCATGCCCGAGCTCGACCGGATGTTCGGGATCGACGTCTACGCCGCGTACGGCATGACCGAACTGGTGTCCCATGCCATCACCGGGAAGCCGAGTGAGCAGCTGCCGACCCGGTCGATGGGTCACGTCGCGCCGGGCTACGAGATCGCCGTAGTGGACAAGGAGACCGGCGAGCTCTGCGCCGAGGGGCAGACCGGCGAGCTGTGGATGCGGGGAACCCGCGGCATCGAGATCTTCCTCGAGTACTTCGACAACCCCGAGGCCAACGCCACCTCCTTCGAGGACGGCTGGTTCAAGACGGGCGACATGGTCCAGATTGGCGCCGGCGGCAACGTCTTCTACCAGGAGCGGGACAAGGACCTCATCAAGGTCGGTGGCGAGAACGTGTCCGCCCGCGAAGTCGAGGAGGTCGTCGGCGCTGTGCCCGGTGTGGCCCAGGTGGCGGTCGTCGGCAAGAAGCACGAATGGCTCGACCAGGTGGTCGTGGCCTTCGTCATCACCGCACCCGGGGCGCCGGAGCACGCCGAGCTCGAGTCGCAGGTGATCGAGGCGTGCAAGGGCAGGCTGGCCGAGTTCAAGGTGCCGCGCGCCGTCTACGTGGTCGAGGAGTTCCCGCTCGGGACGCTCGACAAGCTGCTCAAGAACAAGCTCCGCGACCTCGCTGACGAGCAGCCCGAGGTGTAGGTCAGAGCGGCCGGAGCGATCGACGGGCCCCCGTGGTCCCGTCGATCGCGCGGGAGTGGCACTAGCTTCACGCAACGACGAGAGGAGTGGACATGTCGGCACTCATGCTGTTGGCCAGTAGCGGTGGCTCCTTCATCTGGAGCCTGGTCAGCTTCGCCCTGTGGATCGTGATCATGGTCTGGATCTACGACATCGCCAAGCGCAAGGGCCGCCACGCCGTGGGCTGGCTCATCCTGGGGTTCTTCTTTTCGATCATCACCCTGATCGTCCTGTTGCTGCTCCCCTCGAAGACGGCGACGGACCACATCGGATGATCCCGTCGGCCGCCACCGAGCGCTGACACGACAGCACCACGCCGCCGCCGCCACCACCGACGGTGGGACACAGCTCAGTGCCCGGTGGCGGACCGGCCCTGCGATCCGAGCGTGGCCACCTGTACGAAGCGGGCGACGTCGCTGGGCGACACGATCCCGACCAGTCGGCCGGTGCGGTCCACCACGAGTGCCCGGCCGTCGGGTGCGGCCTGCATCCGGTTGAGCAGCCCGACAACCGGCTCGTCCGGTGCCGCGACCGGCACGTGGTCCAGTGGAACGGCGGTGTCCACCAGTCGTGTCATGGCGCGGTGCTCGGGCGGCACGCGGCGGATCCGGCCCAGGGTGGTCACTCCGACCAACCGTCCGTCGGGGTCAACCAGGGGGTAGGTGCCGAAGTGGTAGTGGTGGAGGCGCTGGTCGACGAGCTCGGCCACCGTGCCGGTGGCCGGGAAGGTGATCGGGTCTGCTGTCATGAGATCGTGCACCTGCACGTCTCCCAGCGATGACCTGAGCAGTACGTCCGTCTGCTCGGCTCGGGCCGCCGACAGCAGGAACCAGCCGAGGAAGACGAACCACAGACCGATGAGGCCCACCGTCAGGCACTCGAGCACACCGAGCGCGACCAACGCGTAGCCGAACACCTCGCCGCAGCGCGACGCGGTGGTGGTGGCCCCGACCCGGTCGCCACTGCGGTGCCACAGCGCGGCACGCAGGATGCGCCCTCCGTCGAGCGGTGCCGCGGGGACCAGGTTGAACCCTGCGAGGAGGACGTTGATCCAGGCCAACCAGCCGAGGGACGCCACAACCACCTGAATGGTGCCCGACCCGTCGTTCAGCAGCAGCGCGCAGCTGCCCGCCACCAGTGCGACGGCGAAGCTGGTCAGTGGCCCGACGATGGCCACCCGGAATTCGACGCCAGGGGTGAGGGCCTCGCCCTCGAGCTCCGACACCCCGCCGAACAGCCACAGCGTGATGCTGCGGACGGCGATGCCATGTCGCTTGGCGACCAGGGCATGGGCAGCCTCGTGGGCCAGGAGCGATGCGAACAACAGGACGGTCGTCACCGACCCGGCGAGCCAGTAGAGGGCCACGGGGTGCCCGGGCTGGTCCTGGGGCAGCACGAGTCCGGCCAGCTCCCAGGCGAACAGGACGAAGACGAACAGGACGCTCCAGTTGAGACCGACCGGGATCCCGGCGATCTTGCCGAGGCGGAGGTTCTGGTTCATCGGAGTCCCTCTGACCGGCCCGGACACCCGCCCGACCGGTCGGTGCCAGCATGCCCCGGGATCCCGGGTACGCCGTAGGGGAGAAATGCCCTACCTGCCCCCTCAGTGGCACCCCGACCGGGCATCGCTCCCGGCGCAGGGCCTAGCTTCGTGGGCGTGCCCCGCCGAGTGCTGCTACCGCTGCCCGACCACGACTTCGACGTGACCGAGGTGGCCGTGCCGTGGCACTACCTGACACAGGCCGGCCACCAGGTGGTGTTCGCCACCGAGTCCGGTGGCGCGACGCCCGCCGCCGACCAACGCCTGCTCGACGGGGTCATCTTCGGCCAGCTCGGAGCGGCCGACGGCCCGAAGGCCCTCTACCGTCGGCTCCTGGACGATCCGGGCTTCCGGGCCCCGCTGGCGTGGGGCGATGCGGAGCCGGCCGAGTTCGACGGACTGCTGCTGCCGGGCGGGCACGCCCCACGGATGCGCCAGTACCTGGGATCGAGCGAGCTGCAGGACTGGGCAGCGGCCTTCTGGCAGCTCGGCCGACCGGTCGGGGCGATCTGCCACGGCGTTCTGGTGCTCGCCCGGGCCTGCGATCCGGTCACTGGACGGAGCATCCTCGCCGACCGGCGGACGACCTGTCTGACGAAGCCGATGGAGCGTTCCGCCTACCTGGCCACCGCGTGGAGACTGGGGAGGTACTACCGGACCTACCCGACCTACGTGGAGGACGAGGTGGTGGCCGCCCTCGCAGAACGGACCCAGTTCACCCGCGGACCGTTCGGCTTCACTCGCGACACTCCGACGTCGGACGACTCGGGGTTCACGGTGCTCGACGGCAACTACCTGTCGGCCCGTTGGCCGGGGGACGCCCATACGTTCGCCAGCCGGTACACCGAGCTGCTCGGCTGACTTCCAGCGGCCCGATCCCCTGCCCGGCGGTAGCGTGGCGGCGTGATCAGTGACGCTGATCTGGAGGCCGAAGGGCTGTACTTCCCGGACGGCCCGCACACTGCAGAGCGGCTGGACCTCCTGCACTACCTCGTCCGGCGTGAGGCCACCCTCGACGACCTGAGCGACTCCCGTGAGGAGCTTCCGGGACTCGCAGGGGTGCTGGACCTCCGCCACGGTGACCCGCTGACGGTCGACGAGATGGCGCGGAGCTCCGGTGTCGACCACGACCAGGTCGTGCGGATCCTGCGAGCCTGTGGGTTCATCGAGCCCGAACGCGACGAACGCGCGTTTTCGGACGTGATGGCACGCCTGTGCACCCTGGTGTCGGCCGCTGTCGACCTCTTCGGCGACGAGGCGGTGTTCCAGCTGCTCCGGGTCATGGGCGCCTCGTCGATCCGTCTCGCTGACGACCTGGTGTCGTCGTTCCTGGCCAACGTGGAGCCGACCGTGCGGGACGGGGACCCGGTCGGACTCGAAGTGGCCAAGGCCAATGCGGCGACGATCGAGCTGTTCCCCGAGGTGGTGGCCGGACTGGACACCCTCCTCCGTCAGCACCTCGTGCAACTGCGCCGGACATCGACGGGCCACGACGGCGGGTACGAGACGCGCGACCTGTACGTCGGCTACATCGACCAGTCGTCAGGCGCTGGCTTGCCGTCCCGTGGCGGTTCCGTCACGGGAAAGTGGAAGGCCGGTGAATTCATTGTGAAAATGCCCGATGAGGTCGACGCGTCGTGAGGGCACGCTGGTAGGAACCCCCCATCGAACCCAGGTGGAGGCTCCTGATGACCCGTGTCCCGACGTTCCCCCGAAGCGCCCGGAAGCTCCCCGGCGCGCTCGCCGCGCTGGTCGTCCTGGCCGGCACGGCGGGTGTGCCCCTGGCTGTGGCCACCAGCACCCCGGCCGGTGCCGCGGCGCCCACCACCGACACCACCGGCTACAGCGTGGGCACGCCCCAGCTCGCCACCATCACCGGCAACGGCTCGAGCCTCGCACCGTGGAACACCTCGCAGGGCGACTCGTCGACAACCGCGTACCCCGAGAGCGACCTCCTCCCGACCTTCGTGCCCGGCGGCTCGTCCACCACCATCGGCGGCGTGACCGAGCCGAACGTGGCGGTCAACCCCGGGTCCGGCAGCGTGCCGTACCCGAGCGGCGTCGTCGGCTCGCCCGGACCGCTCGAGAACTACTGCGGCTCGGGCTCCAACGCCACGGAGGACTCGGGAACGCCCAGCCATCAGCCGGCGGGGACCACCCTGCCGATGTCGCCGTACTACTTCCCCCACATCGTCCGGAACTCCGACGGCTCGCTGACCGGGTACTTCGACTGGCGACCCAAGGACGCGGACGAGGCGATCGTGACGGCCCGCTCCACCGACAACGGCAAGGACTGGACCTACGAGGGGCAGGCGCTCGAGCAGAATCCCAGCTACTGCCCGAACGCCGACATCAACGACGACGGCCAGGGGCATCCCCAGGTGCTGACGATCGGTGGCACGACGTACCTCTACACGTTGCAGCGGGCCGCGGGTGACAACGCCGACGTGCCGCTCCTCGTCCACGCGGTCGACGCCTCGGCCGCAAACCCCCTGGCGACCGTGCCCGCCACGGAGCAGGTCGGACTCGACCCCGACTCGTTCGCCACGGCCCCCGACGCCGTGACCCACTCGAACTCGAGCACCATCGCCGTGCAGGCGACGCACTCCGCAGACCTGACCAACGGTGGTGCCGGATCGCCTGACGAACTCGTTCCCGGGCCCTTCGTCGACCTCACCCAGACCGCGACGCCCACGGCGGCGTCGATCATCACGTGCACCGGCGTCACGGCCACCTCGATGAGTGGGTGCACGACTCCGTCGGGCACCACCGTGTCGGTAGCCAGTGGCGACCTCATCGAGCAGGTCATCGCCAAGGTCTCGACGTCCCATCCCATCCCGCCCGGGCCGAACACTCCCGCCGGCACCGGCGGCGTGGCCTCAGTCACGATGGCGCCGGTCGACGCCCTGTCCATGGCTATCTTCAACAACAACGCCCCGAACCGTGCCTATGTCGACGGCGTGGCGGTCTACTGCAACCAGGCGAACGCCAACCCGACCACCAAGATCGAGGACTGCACGACCGGCAACGGCGGAACGACGGTCAACGACGCGGTCGGTGACCCCCTGACGATGGACCCGGTCGTGCCGGCGACTGCGCAGACGACCAACGGACTCGTGTCCCCCGACGGCATCGTGGGGGTGCTGCCGAGCTACCCGGGCGTGCCGTCCGGGGCGACGGCGGTCATGTACACCGAGAAGGTCCTCAGCTACTTCGTGGCAGGCGTGACCACCAACGGCTCCGCCACCACCTACGGGTCGGTGGTCAGTGGCTCGGGCGCGTCGTCTACGTTCACCATGGCATTCAACCCCTCGGCCACCGAGGCCGCGGACCTGCCGTCGACCATCAGCACCGGCTCGCCGGTGACGCTCGAGATGGGTGACGGGACCAAGGGATCCATCATCCCGGTCACCTGCACCGGTCTGGCCACCACGACCGCCGGATCGCCGGGAACGGCGGCGGTCCTCACCTTCTCGGGCTGCACCGTCCCGTCGGCCGACGCGGGTGACACCCTGCCGGCCACGGCCATGATCGGCACCGCCGGTGCGGCGACCACGGCCGAGTCGGTCCTCGCCAAGACCGGTGAGGGCAGCACCAAGTCGACGGCCGCCGCGAAGCTGTTCGGCAACAACGAGGACCTAGAGGTCCTGCGTGTGGCGTACACGACGGACGGCATCAACTTCAGCTCGGCCGGTCTGGACAACAACGGTGTCATCAGCGGTCAGTCCAACGACGATTCGGCGAACTTCAACCCGTCGACCCCGGCCGGCGACAACTACACGGCATCGGGCTACAAGGACCTCACCAACCCTGAGCAGACGACGTCCCCCTCCAACCTCAACGCCTATGCCGCCTCGGGGACGGAGGACGCCTCGGAGATGCGTTGGGTCGGCTCCACGGGCACGATCATCACCAACCCGGACGGGAGCATCGGCCTGTTCCTCAACGGGTCGTTCGCCGCTGACGGTGACTCGGACGCCTTCAACCAGGTGTTCTACTCCACGTCGACCGACGGTGAGCACTGGACGACTCCGGTGTCGGTGGTCAGCACCGACTACACGTTCGCGGACTCGGTGGCCCAGGACAACGCCCTGGCGGCCGGCCGGGACACCCCGCTCGGGATCCACGCCTACTACTCCGGGCGCGCCTATAACCCGACGATCGTCCCCAATGGCGACGGCACCCTGACCATGCTGTTCAGCGGCTACCGCACCCCGGGCTCGGCCAAGGTCGGCTCGACCCCGATCGGGACCAACTCTTCGGCCCAGTACGCGCCGAATGCCGCGGACCCCCTCCTCTACCGCAACATCCTCGTCACCACCCTCACCCCGGAGTCGAGTGACCCGCCGGCGACCACGACCTCGCTCGCCGCGAGCCCCACCGCGCCCACGGTCGGCCAGTCCGTCACCTACACGGCCACGGTGTCCACCTCCGGCCAGGGGAACCCGACCGGGACGGTGGCCTTCAGCGACGGCTCGGGCACGCTGTGCGCGTCCTCCGCCCTGTCGGTCTCGGCACCGGACACCGCCTCGTGCACCGCCACCTATGACGGCAGCGCGGTGACCGCCGCCTACTCCGGCGACGTCGACAGCGCCGCCTCGACGTCGACACTCGACTTGGCTCCGTCGGCACCCACCGGGGTCACCGCCACGGCCGGCTCCAACTCGGCACTGGTGTCGTGGTCCGCTCCCGTGGCCACCGGTGGCAGCCCGGTGACGGGATACACCGTGACGGCTTCGGGCGACGGCGGAACCGAGACCTGCACGTCGGCCACGACGAGCTGTACCGTCCCGGGACTGGCCAACGGCACCAGCTACACGTTCGCGGTCACGGCCACCACCAGCGCCGGGACGAGTCCGTCCTCTGCGGCGTCCGGCGCAGTCACGCCCAGCGGGCCACCTGACGCACCCACGGACGTGACGGCCACGGCCGGTGCCGGCCAGGCGACCGTCTCCTGGAGCCCCGGAGGCTCCGAGGGCTCGGGTGTCCTCAGCTACACGGTCACGGGCACCTCACCCGGCCAGCCGACCGAGCAGTGCGCCTACACCGTGTCGGTGCCCGAGGTCGACCAGTGCACCGTGACGGGCCTGGCCAACGGCGGCAGCTACACCTTCACCGTGGCGGCCACCAACGCCAACGGCGCCAGCGTCGACTCGGCGCCGTCGGGTGCGGTCGTCCCGTCGACCGTGCCGGACGCCCCGACGGGCGTGACGGCCACCGCCGGCGACGGCAGCGCCGCCGTGTCGTGGACGGCGGCGGACCCCGAGGGCTCGCCCGTGACCGGCTACACCGTGACCGCCACCGGTGACGGCACGAACGAGACCTGCAGCACTCCCGACGGATCGGCCACGACGTGCGAGGTCACCGGGCTCACGAACGGCACGGACTACACGTTCACCGTCGTGGCCGCCAACGCCAACGGCACCGGCGCCGCATCGGCGCCGTCGTCACCGGTCACCCCGTCCTCCGCCCCCGACGCCCCGACCGGCGTGGTCGCTACGCCCGACGCCGGCTCCGCCTCCGTCTCGTGGACGCCCGGTGGTGACGAGGGCTCGCCCATCACCGGCTACACCGTGACCGCCACCGGTGACGGGACGGACGAGACCTGCTCGACCGCGGGCACCACGTGCGACCTCACCGGCCTCACCAACGGCACGGCGTACACGTTCACCGTCGTCGCCTCGAACACCGACGGCGCCTCGGTTCCCTCCGCTCCGTCGTCACCGGTCACCCCGACCTCGGTGCCTGATGCCCCGGTCGATGTCGCCGCCACGGCCGGTCGCGGCTCGGCCACCGTCACCTGGACGGCGCCCTCCGACGAGGGCTCGCCCATCACCGGCTACACGGTGACGTCGAGCGGCGGTCAGACCTGT
>Ga0182014_10001602_pt1 | contig 29978 bp, 25 predicted proteins | sample 612S2DmetaG_FD_120489 | JGI IMG/M metagenome (GOLD analysis project Ga0182014, IMG submission 120489) | Permafrost microbial communities from Stordalen Mire, Sweden - 612S2D metaG | ecosystem: Environmental > Terrestrial > Soil > Wetlands > Permafrost | place: Sweden: Stordalen | collected... | reverse complement strand
CGGGCTATCGCCGCCGGGACGAAGGGCATTGGCGGCAGGGCGGCGAATTAGGGCAGCGATTGCGGGACTCCGGAACGCAGGGTTCCCAAGCTGCTGAATCGCTGACTTCCAAGTCGGCAGGGTTCGGTATGATTTGGGGTGTCCTCCGCCGAGTGGACAACGCTGTGGCTCAACAGGTGTTAAAGCCTGCCCTGCCTTTTTGCGCGAAGACTTCAACATCCAACATCCGACACCCAACATCCAACATCCAAAGATAGCCCTGCTGGAGGCTATCGAGTGTTTGAGGTTGGATGTAAGATGTTTGATGTTCGGAGGCTCTAAGCACGAAATATTCGTTCGGGGAATTCTCGCCCAGGTTGGTCGTTCCGAGAATCTGCGTGCGAAAGCAGAGAGAATGCGCTAACAGACTACTATGACTGGCATGCGTTCCATCCATAACCTCGCTCTCATCGGGTTCATGGGCACTGGCAAGTCTAGTGTGGGCCGGGCGACGGCGGACATGTTGCATTTCACTTTCCTGGATACCGACCACGTCATCGAAGCTCGCGCCGGGAAAGCCGTCAGCGACATCTTTGCCCAGGACGGGGAGCCGGCGTTCCGACAATGGGAGCAGCGGATCGTGGAGGAGTTGACGCGGCGGGCAAAGACGGTCATCGCCACCGGGGGCGGCTTGCCGGCCGACGGAACGAACCTGGCCAGCCTCAAGATGCATGCGCTGGTGGTTTGCCTTTGGGCTTCACCGGAGACCATCTGGGAGCGTGTGCGCGACCACGAGCACCGGCCGTTGCTTAACGAGCCCGATTCACTCGGCAGGATTCGTCAACTCCTGGCGGAGCGGGATGCCTTTTACCGCCAGGCTGATGTACTGGTGAACACAGGGATGCGGTCGGTGCGCGAAGTCGCCCTGCACGTGGTTCATCAGTTTCACATGGCGCAGTCGGGTCCACGATGAAGGAGGTCCTTCGGCAGCGGGCACGCGAACTGGGCTTCGACGACTGCCGCGTCACCACGGCCATTGCGCCCGAGTCCGTGTTCCGCTTCACCCAGTGGCTGGCCGACCATCGGCACGGTGACATGGCCTACCTCGAGCGGACGGCGCCGAAACGCGTCGATCCCCAGCAGGTGCTTCCGGGCGCTCGGAGCGTCATCACGCTTGCGGCCAGTTACCACGATCCCAATGCCCCCACTGCCCCAGCTTCCAGCAATCGCGCCTTGTGGGGAGCGCCTGCGCCACTCCACAAAGTGAGACCCAGCAATGGCAAATGGCAAATGGCAAATGGCACAGTCGGTCTCATCGCTCGCTACGCGCGTTACCGCGATTACCACGATGTCCTGGGGGAGCGACTGAAGCAGCTTACGGAGTTCGTGAATGAGTCCGGCGGGGGGGGAACGCGGTCGCTGTGGTATGTGGACACCGGGCCGCTGCTCGAACGGGATTTGGCGCAGCGCGCCGGGCTGGGCTTCATCGGCAAGCATACCAATCTCATCAGCCGCCAACTGGGCAACTGGATCTTCCTTTCGGAAATCATCACCACGCTGGCACTCGAGCCGGATGCGCCGGAGAAGAACCGCTGCGGCTCATGCACGCGCTGCATCACCGCTTGCCCGACGGCGGCCATCACGGCCCCGTTCCGACTTGATGCGCGGCGTTGCATCTCCTACCTGACTATCGAGTTGAGAGGTTCCATGCCGGTTGAGCTACGCTCGGCGATTGGCAGCCGCATCTTCGGCTGTGACGACTGTCTCCAGGTCTGCCCTTGGAACCGGTTCGCGCGTGAAGGGCGAATGATGAAGGCGCACGCGCGGCCAGAGCTGGGGCAGCCGGACTTGCTGGAGCTGCTCTCGCTCGATGAAAAGGGGTTTAAGCGCCGGTTTGCCGGCACGCCGATGCTGCGCGCCAAGCGACGCGGGCTGCTGCGCAATGTCTGTGTGGCGCTCGGGAATATTGGCGACGAAATGGCGTTGGCCGCATTGCAGAAGGCGGCAAGGGACCCGGAGGCGCTGGTCACGGAACACGCGACCTGGGCGATAGAGCAGATTCAAACACGATCACGGCCCGCAGGATGAGGGGGAAGGCCTTCGGCCGCCGTGCTGTTCAGTCAGCAGGGGAAACCTTAAGCAGCTCTTCCTGCGAAAATGGCTGATTTCGGCCCTTGGTCTTTTCGCGCACCTGTTTGACGCGTTCGGGTTTAACTTCAGGAGCTTTGTTGCCCCATTCGGGGTTCGTGCGCACATAGGTCAACACGGCGGCAATCTCTTCGTCGGTGAGGGCATCTTTCCAAGGCACCATAGCCCCGTTGAAGCTTTGCTCCTTGAACTGAAACGGTCCGCTAATGCCGTACAGCACGGCCCGAATGATGCGCCCGGGCTCTGGTTCCTGAACCCACTCCGATTGGACCAATGAAGGGAATTGCCCGGCAGTTCCTTTGCCATCGGCCTGATGGCAGGCGACGCAAGTGGGCTTGTTGTAAACCATCTTGCCTTGCTGGGCCAAGCCGGGCGCACCAGTGACTGGCTGCCACGCCTCCACTTCTTGAAAGCTTCGATAAGGCGCATAAACCTGCTCGTTAAACCACCCGCCGTGGCTGTCGAAATAGACCATGCCCCAGTAAAGAATGAGAAAGAGCAGGACGATCAGCCAGACGGGAACCGCCGTCCGGCCCGCTTGCGGCTCGCCTTCCGCCGTTATCGGCAACGACTGTTGCGGGTCGGGGTTCATTTTGGGGCAGCGTTCGTGGGCGGGGCGTTGGTGGAGGCCACTCCCGGGACCGCGGGCGCATTCGTCGAAGCAGGCGCTCCGGCAGGCGCCGGCACGCTGATCGGCGCGTCGAATAGCGGGGCGTCGGCGTGCAGGCTGATCAGGTAAGCCGCGAGCGCCTTGGCTGCCGGCTTGGGCACGATTTCGTAGCCGGTCCCCGGCGCCAAGTCGCCGGAAAGGGACAGCGCCTCGGGCGAGGGGCGTCGCCCGACCTTGCGCTTCTCAAACAAGAACCGATACGGCGGCATGGTTGACGCTTTGACTTCCATGCGTGGAGCATAGAGATGAAGCAAATGCCAGTTGGCATCGGGCAGGCGCGTGCCGATGTTCGCGAGGTCGGGACCGACACGCTGCGATCCGGGCATCACCGGGGTGTCGAATAGATAATCCTCCGCGACCGTCCGCCGCCGGCCCCAGCCGCGAGTGATGTCGGGGCCGACGGGCACGACCCAAAGCTGGACTTTGGCGCTGGTCGAATTCAGCGTCTTAGCGGCAGCGTTAGCGGCTTCCCTGGTCGTGCTCCGGAAGAAGGCTCTCGGCAGCCCGCCCAGAATCAATTCGGTTGTGGCGTTCGAAGTGCCCGGCTGGAAAGAGGCCAGCATCGTAAGCGCGCTCGGCTGGTTCGTTGCGCTCTCGGCCAGCTTGAGGAGCGCGGCGACGGTGGCCGCCTGGTTGGTTCCCGCATCCGTGAGCGCAATATCCAGCACGCTGCCGGTCTGGCCCACCTGCTGGCTATGACAATAGGCGCAGCCGTTAGCACGATAGACCTCGAGTCCCTGCCGCGCCAAACCGGGCCGGGCTATGGGATACGCCAAACCAGCGCCCCCAACCGTGTTCGTCTGCTGCAAGCGGCCAATCTGCAACTGGGGCGTCAACACGAACCCGCACCACGAGCTGGCGAGGGCGAAGAAGGCGGCGAGGAAGACCAGCGGGCCGTAGTTCATGGTCTGGCCTCCGCGGGTTTGATCTCCACCGTGGCTGCCGCCCAAGCCGAGACAGCACGGGCGCGATAGAATCGCATTACCAGGCCGGCGAGGTTGCCCAGGAACATGAGGTGGCCAAGCGCGATCAGCAGGTCACCCATCGTGCTCACTCGCAGGAAGGGCAAAGTGCCCTGAGTAATGTCGTTGAAAGGGAGGCTCGCGTGCTGCAGCCTGAGCCCCTGCACGATGCCGCCGGCCGCCAGCGGCACAACGAACAAGAGGATGCCCGCCGCGGCGACCCAGAAATGAGCGCGCACGAGTTTGGCAGACGGGAACTCAATTCCCATTACGCGCGGCACGATGTAATACACCGCTCCGAACATCACCATGGCGAAGAACCCGTAGTAATTCAGTAGGCCCCTGGCAACCGTATACCATGTGAATTGGGTGACATGGCTGACTTCGGACAGCGCGCCCGCCGCGCTCATCAAGCCCCCGATGAGGAACGCGACCATGCCGAAACCGATGAATCGCAGGGAGGGATGCGTCAGCAGCTTCGAGCACTGTCCTCCCAACGTCCCATGCACGTTCAAGGCCACGGCGATGATCGAGACGATGCCCAGTCCCGTGGCGACCGCGCTGGATACGGGCATCCAGGCCGGCACCGGCGCGCTCTCCGGAATGCCACCCCAGCTTCCAAAAAGAATCAGCATCCAAAAGGTCATCAGGGCGAGATAGCGGCTATGCAGCTCGCGGCCAGTGAGCTTTGGCACGAAATAGAACACCGCGGCGAGGCCGACTAGCCCGAGCCAGACCACCAGCAGATTATCAGCATACCACCACGCGACGACGGCTTGGGCCATGCCCCGCACCCGAACGGTCAGCAGCAGCAGGTTTGCCGTTGAGTAGATCCAGGGAAACCAGAACAGCGCAGCGAACAGATACCATTGCGAAACGAAGAGCTGGCGTTCGCGCCTCCGATGGAAGGTGAGGGCGGCCCATACAACGATCATCAAGTAGCCCAGAAACACCAGCCTTGCGGCGTAGGGCGGCATTTCCAGGTTCTCGAACCCGGTGCTGCCGCCAGCGAGAATGCCCCAAACCCCCGCGACTACCCCGAAGTTCCAGCACAAAGCACCAACAGTGGCCAGCCCGGGCAGCGCCAGTCTGGTCCGGCCCAGTCGTGCGAGCAGCCATAGCGCGACGCCCAGCCCCGCCGGAATGCAGAACCCATAGACCACGCAATTGAAACCGGCCGGGCGGACGCGACCATAGGTCAGCCAAGCGGAATCCGCCAGGAGACCCGGCGCGTGGAATTTGAGGGAAGCCACCAGGGCGAACGCTGACCCGATAACGAGCCACACCGCAGCGCCGAGAAAGAGCACCACAAGCGGAAGCCGGCAGGACGCGTCGATGTCAGCGGGCGCAATCGGGGAGTGGGCGACTCCCTGAGTGCCGGTGGAACTCGGCGGCGATGGGGAGGATGTATCGCTCATGCAACCAGCGGCGGCCTACTCGAACTGGCTGGGCTTCGCCGGAGCTGGCGGTGGAACGAAGGTGGCCTTTTCCACACGATCAATCAGGTTGGAACGAGCCGCCGCAGGGTTCTGCCAATCGCGCAATGCCAGCTTCATCGCCTCGTTGATTGGCAGTCTCACGACGCCTTTGGCCTGGTCCACCCAGCCGTAGCTTTCGAGTTCGCTGGCTTCCGCGGCGCGCAGGTCCGCCAGTGCTTTCTTGCGCAACGCAATCCGGTCTTCGCCCAGCGGCGGCGGCTGGGTGTAGCGTTGCATGGCCCAGACCAGCGCGGCGACGATCAGAAGCGAGCCGAGGATGCCGATAAGGTAAGCGAGGCCGGTGCGCTCAGGAGCGGGTTGGTGGTTCAATGGCCACCTCCTTCAGGATGCGGCGGAGCGACGGTCAACCCGCCATTCTGTCCCGCGGGCTCATTGGGTGTTTGGTTCATTACCTCGGGATAAAGCCCCATTGCCTCCGCCAGACGCGGGTCCTTGACAGGGTAGGGCGCGTGGCGATTGAGGTCGCGCAGGAACCCCTTGGTGAGCACGCCGCCCATGAGGGCCACGCATCCGGCATCGAGCCAAACCCACTGCAGTGCAAAGCCGTTCGGGTGCAAAACTGGCGTGATGTTAAACGACAGATCGATATACTGCATCAATCCAATCCAGACGCAGAGCGGCACCATGAACCGGAACACCAGCTTCCGGTCGATCCGCAACAGCGCCAGGAACGGCACGAGGAAGTGCCCGAACACAAGGATCAGCCCGATGGTCCACCAGGAGCCTTTCTCCCGCAATACGTACCAGAACGTTTCCTCGGGCATGTTGGCATTCCAGATCACGAAGTACTGGGCGAAGTGGATGTAGGCGGAAAAGACCGTGAAGGCGAACAGCAGGGACCCGAGGAAGTAATACTGTTCCGCGCCCATTGTGTCCCCGAGCAACCCTTGCCGGTCAAGGATCATGGCGATCACATAAACCGCAGCCAACGCAACCCAGGCACACCCGGCAAAGTAATAGACGCCGTACATGGTGGAGAACCATTGGTGTTGCAAGGCTTTCATCCACATGATCGCCCCGAGGGTGAGCGAGAGCGCGAACGCCCAAATCCCCCACGACGAGTAGAAACGCAGGCGGTAAGTGCACCGGGCGGCGCCATCCTCGTCCTGCTTCAGCGACCAATACCGCAGCCGCCGAGAGACCAGCGCCCACAGCGCGAAGCAGACCACGGCCGCCAGGTAAAACCCCGGCTTTGTGAACAAAGGCCACTTCGCAGCCAGGTCATGGTCATGGGCGGGGTTTAAACTCATCCAGGGATAAATCTTCGGCGCCAGCAAGGCGATGGGGAGGAAAAACAGAGCCATCCAGGGGAAAACCAGGCAGGCCAGGTGCTCGCAAAAGCGCCGGATTCCCACCGACCAACTCGCATCAAACAGGTGATGCATCATGACCAGGAATGCGGCCCCCAGCACCAGGCTCAGGTAGAACATGAAGGCTAACAGCCACGAATAACCAAACTGCTTCAGGTCTACCAAGGCGCCGATCAGACAGAGCACCAGTCCGCCACCGATCAAGTAGCCAGGAACTTTGCGCCATCGGGATAATTCCAGGGGTGCCAGCCCACCAGAGTTAAGAAGTGCGCTCATAGTCTATTTCCTCAGCGTCCCACGCACCGCTTCGGGCACTTCATCCAGCGCGCCGAGGCGGCTCAACTGGAGCGCACGCAGATACGCGACGGCGGCCCAGCGGTCCTGGACTGGCAGGTTCGCGGCGTAGCCCTGCATCAGGTTCTTCCCGTAACTGATCGTGTTGAAGAGTTCCCCGTCGGCAAGTTCCACGATGCGTTTGTCGTGCAGGTTGCCCACAACGGCCATAGCGCCGATGCGCTTGGGTGTGCCGTTGCCATCGCCCACTTTGCTATGGCAGGCGGCACACGTGATGTCGAAGACCTGTTGCCCGCGCTGCAGCAGCTCGTCGGTGACCGGCAACGGATTCAGTTCAACAAAGTTGGTGGTGCCCGCCACGAGGCCGGTCGTGACCGGCGAATCCTGCCAGGGATAGACCAGCGTCTCGCCGACGCGGATCGGCTGGCTGCGAGCAACCGTCCCCGTTACTGGCAGGCGCGAACTCATGCCGTCATCGAAGAAGGCATTGGCTGTCTGCGGCCGGAGCTTCGGCTGCCGCTCCATGTCCGGGAAGATGTAGAGCGGCGGCTTGCGGAAGTGGGTGCCCCGGAAGCCGAGGACGCCCACGGTGGCCAGCACGCACAGAGCAAAGATGGCAAGGAAGTAGCGCATTATTCCTCCACCATCTCGATGTGCCGACTACCGGCCTCTTCCAGCAGTTTGCGGGTTACGGACTCCGAATACTTCGGGTCATCGCACTCGATCACAATGAAGAACTTGTCATGCGTTACCTGCGAGAAGCGCCGGTGCTTTAGCAGCGGATGGTAAAGGCGCGGCAACCGGTTCAGGAAGAACATCCCCAGTACCGCGCCAAACGCCCCCAGCAGAATGGTCAGCTCGAAGCACGGCACGAAGGGATAGAATGGGCTGAACATCGGTTTGCCGCCAATGACGATCGGGTAGTCGTAGGCGTTCATGTACCACACCATCAACATGCCGCTGGTGTAGCCGATGGCCCCGCCCAGGAAAGAGAACCAGCCCACCTTTGAATTTCGCATGCCCATTGCGTTGTCCATCCCGTGCACCGGGAACGGCGTAAACACATCCCAGCGTGTGCAGCCGGCATCGCGCACTTTTTGCGCCGCGTGCAGAATGTCCGCCGCGGTCGTGAACTCCGCAATCATACCGTAAGGTTTGGAGGTACCGTTCATAGCCATGGTTTCACTTCACCCCTCGTGGTGAAGGACCTCCTTCCCTCTTGCGCCGCCCAAAGGGTGGTGCGGGTCGGCCTGCGGCGTGACGCCCTTGACTTCCGAGGTGGCGATCAGCGGCAGGAACCGTATAAACAGCAGGAACATGGTGAAGAACAGGCCGAAGGTTCCCAGGTAAGTGCAAACGTCCACCCAGGTCGGCTTGTAATAGCCCCAATTGCCAGGCACGAAATCCTGGTAGAGCGAGCCGACGACGATCACGAACCGCTCAAACCACATGCCGACGTTCGCCAGAATGGACACGATGAACACCGCGACCAGGCTGTGACGCACCTTTTTGAACCAGAAGACCTGCGGCACCAGCGCATTGAACACGAGCATGGCCCAGCCGCCGTACCAGTATGTCCCGAACAGGCGGTGCCAAAATGTATAGCGCTCGTAAGGATTGCCGCTGTACCAGGCGATGAAATACTCCATGGCGTAGGCATAGCCGACAATGGAGCCGGTGGCCAGCGTCACCTTGCACATCAAATCGATGTGCCGCATCGTTACGATCTCCTCCAGCTTTAGCAGCTTGCGCAACGGCACAATCAGCGTCAGCACCATGCCGAACCCGGAATAAATGGCGCCGGCGACGAAGTAGGGCGCGAAAATCGTCGTGTGCCAGCCCGGAAGTTGCGAGACCGAGAAGTCCAGCGACACCGTGCTGTGCACCGACAGCACGAGAGGCGTCGCGAGACCCGCCAGGATCAAGTAGGCCTTCTCGTAATTGCTCCAGTGGCGGTTGGACCCCGTCCAGCCCAGCGCGAACAGGCCATAGATGAACTGCCTGGCTTTGGTGGTGGCGCGGTCACGCAGGATCGCCAGGTCGGGCACCAGCCCCACATACCAGAAGAGCGCGGACACGGTGAAATAGGTCGAGACCGCGAACACGTCCCACATCAGCGGCGAGCGGAACTGCGGCCAAATGCTGTTCGAGTTGGGCAGCGGAAACAGCCACCACGCAAACCACACGCGCCCAATGTGGATCACGGGAAAGATGCCGGCGCACATTACGGCAAAAATGGTCATAGCTTCGGCCGCGCGGTTGATGGATGTGCGCCAGCGCTGGCGCAGCAGGAACAGGATCGCCGAGATGAGCGTGCCGGCGTGGCCGATGCCGATCCACCAGACGAAGTTGACAATCGCCCAGCCCCACATGATGGGATGGTTGAGCCCCCAAACGCCCACGCCCGCGGAGGCCTGATAGCAGATCATCGCCCCCAGCAGCCCCAACAGCAGCAGGCTGGGAACGAACGCCCACCACCACCAGACCGGCGTCTTGCCCTCGATGATGCCGGCAACCTTGTCCGTGATCCAGCCGGGCGACCGCTGATTCTCCACCAGCGGAATGCGCTCCAGCTCAGGAGGCGGCGGCGCTACCTGAATCGCTGGTCTGGTTCCTGCCCCGTTCACTTTCCGCCCTCCTTAGCGTCTGTCGCCGCCGATGTCTCCCCCCCGTGCTTGCTCTCCTCCTCCAGTCGTTCCCGCGGGTCGCCGTGCTGTTTCGCGTATTCCCGCCAGGTGGCGGGCAGCGGCTGGTAATCCGGCATCAGCGGGTTGGGATTGCGAACCCGGGCAAGGTAAGTTGTGCGCGGCTTGGTCCCCAGGAAATCCAGCAGGCTGTAGTTACGTTGCTGGGTCTTAAGCCGCGAGACCTTGCTATTCGGATCATTAAGATTTCCGAAGGCAATCGCTTCCGCTGGGCAGGCTTGCTGGCAGGCGGTCTTAAACGTCCCCTCCGGCACCTCGATGTTCCCGCTGTCGCGCGCCTTGACCTTGGCCGCAATCTCGGCCTGCTGAATGCGTTGCGTGCAGTAGGTGCATTTCTCCATGACGCCGCGCATCCGCACCGTGACATCCGGATTCTTCGCCAGCTTGAGCAACTCCCATTCTTCCGCCGGCCGGGAGCTGTACTCCTGGCTTTTCAGCCAGCGAAGCATGTCCCACTGACCCTCCGTGCTGTGCGTCAGCGGTGTCGTGTAGAACGGCCCCTTGAGCATGTCGAGCGGGCGCTTGTTGTAATCGAAGAAGTTGAAGCGCCGGACCTTATACGGGCAGTTGTTCGAGCAATACCGCGTGCCGACGCAGCGGTTGTAAGTCATGACGTTCAGGCCCTCGTCGTCGTGCGACGTGGCGTTGACGGGGCACACGCTCTCGCATGGCGCCGCCTCGCAATGCTGGCAGAGGAGGGCCTGGAGCGCCACCTGCGGGTCCTCCGGCGAGCCCGCGTAGTAGCGATCGATGCGCAGCCAATGCATCTCGCGGCTGCGGCCCACCTGGTCCTTGCCCACGATGGGGATGTTGTTCTCGCTCTGGCAGGCCACCACGCAAGCCGAGCAGCCGACACAGGAATTGAGGTCAATGGTCATGCCCCATTGATGCACTCCGTGCTTCTTGGCCTCGTCGAAGGGATTCGGGTAGAGCGGCTGAGTGGACGGCGGCGGCTCCAAGTTCATCACCTTCGCGAACTCAGGGTGCTCGTAATACTGCTCGAGATTCGCCTCCCGCACCGCCGGCCGGCCCTCCATCGACCAGTGATGCTGCACGGTGGCAACCGGGTGCAGTTGTCCCAGCGGTGTCAGCGAGGCGCCCGTCGCAAAATGCGCTGCCGCAGTGGTACGCAGCCGATACGCGTCATACCCGGCGCCGCTGCCGACTCGGCCACTGCGCAGCCGCCCGTAGCCTAGCGCCAGGCCGACCGTGCCGTCGGCCATGCCGGGCTGCAGCCATGCCGGGCCAACGACCTCGCGCCCGCCCAATGCCACCTTCACCAGCGAGGCCTGCGTTGTCCCGCCCCCGGCGGTTTGGTTTACCAGCCCCAGCTTCTCGAAGGTCTTCGGGCTGAGCAGAATGAGGTTCTCCCAGGCCGTCTTCGTGATGGGCTCGGGCAACTCCTGGAGCCAGCCATTGTTGTTGTAGCGACCGTCGTCCACACAGTAATGGGCGTGGAACACCACTTCCAGATTGTCAGTTGGCGCCGCCGGTTTGGCGGCCTGCAACACGCCGTTCACCGCGGCGCCTGCCAGCGTCCCTTCCACCGGCTTGGCGGCCGAGCCCTCCTGGAAACCGTTAAACAGGCACCGCTTCCACTCCTCCTCGCCTCCGCCGGTCAGCGTGTGAAACGTCTCGCGCGCAATCTCGTGACTGCCGTTCGGCTCCAGCCCCGCGACGCGTGCCAGCAGTTCCAACTCAGTCAGTCCCTCGAAGAGCGGCGCCATCAACGGCTGAATCGGCACCAGCGACCCGTCGCTCGTGCGAGCGTCCCCCCATGACTCCAGAAAATGCAGCCGCGGGATGCTCCAGTCGCTCGCGGCATAGGTCTCGTCCTCATGATACCCCATCCGCACGACCAGCTTGGCCTTGCGTTGGGTCGCGGCCCAGTCCAGCTCCGCGGGCGCGTTATAGACCGGGTTGCCGCCGAGGACCACCAGGGTTTCGACTTCGCCGCTGTTCAAGGCCCGCGCCAGCTCGCCGATGGTCGCCTCTTGCGGCACAGGCGCTTCATGGAGCACCACCGTCTTGCCAATGTTGCCCAGCGCGGCGTTCATGGCCTGCGCCAACGCATGCACCGCCACCGGCTGACGCTGACCCGCCACCACGACGCAATTGCCCGCGTGCGCCACCAGGTCCTTCGCGCACTCGGCAATCCACTTCGCATCCACGCCCGCGGGCTTGCCCAGCGCCGCCAGCGCGGTCGTCAGCTCGCCGCCGCCTTGCGGGATGATCGCCGCCGCCAACGCCGCCGCCACCTGCAGCACCGCGCTCGTAGGCACCCGCAGCCGGTGGTCTGCATTGATGCCTGTCAGCGTCATCAAACTCTCCACCACGTAAAGGCGGTTGATGAGGTCCTCGCCCCGGGCCTTGTCCGGCGACTCAATCTTGCGCCCCTTCGCGAAGTCGCGGATCAGCCGGTGCAGGTCCTCCTCCGCGCCCAGGAAATCGCAGTCCAGCGCCACAATGCGCTTGGCCTGGTCGAAGCGGTAGTACGGCTTCACTGGCTTGCCAAAAGCGAGCGTGGCCGCCTCGCGATGGATGTCGAAGTCCACCGGCTCATAGACGAACCACTTGGCCTTGGGGAACCGCCCCGCCACGAGCTTCTGCACCCGCGCGCGCGAAGGCGACGAACTGCGCTCCAGCAGGAAGCAAAGGCCCTCGCCGTTCTTATCCGCCAACTGCCGCGATAGTCCGCTCAGAAAGTCCAGCGCTGCCGGCTGTGTCACCACCTGGCCCGCCTGCTTGAAATGCATCGCCCGGTCCGGGTCGTACACGTCCAGCACCGAGGCCTGCGCAAAACGGTCCGTCGAGCCGTTGCTGTCAGGATGCAGTGCGTTTCCTTCGATTTTAGTGGGCCGCCCGTCGTTCGATTTGACGATCAGCGAGATGCCCCCCCCGCGCGTCGGCATTGCCGTCGCGTAATATTGCGGCACGCCGTGCAGGTAACCCTCCGGTTGTTTGCTGAAGGGCAGGATGTTCGACACCGGCCGGCGGCAGCCTGTCAGTCCCACGCCCGCCAATAGGAATGAGGCGGACATGATCTTCATGAAATGCCGCCGCGTGACCGCGTCGCTCATCTCCGGGGCACCCGCGGGAAACTCGTTCTCCACCCACTGCCGGAACTCCGGCGTGTCCGCCAGCTCATCCAGGCTCCGCCAGTAGCGAGGGCCGGTCGCCGGGAGCGCCGGCATCCCTGCCGGCGTGTTTGCCTGGTCGCCAGACGCCGGCAAGGATGCCGGCGCTCCCGGTAGTTGGTGGGGAGGCATCGCTTTCATCGGTGGCAGGCGGAGCAGTTTTGCAGCGACTGGACGTGCCAGTCGTGCGCGAATTTCTGGCCGTTCTTGCGCTGCAGCTCGGAGTTGGCCGTCGGGTTGTCGCTCCATTTCCAATTCAGGTCTGTTATCTTGTCCAGCGGGCGCAGCTTGGCCGCCGGGTCGCGATGGCAATCCAGGCAAAACGTCATGCTCAGCGGCTTGACCTCGTAAACCTCGTCCATCTGGTTGATCTGGCCATGGCACTCCACACAACTGACGCCCCGGTTCACATGGACGGAGTGGTTGAAATAGACGAAGTCCGGCACACGGTGAATCTGCACCCAGGGAATCGGCCGGCCGGTGTCGGCGCTCTCCTGCACCAGCGCCAGCCGCGGATCGCCCTTGAGCACCTGGCTGTGGCAATTCATGCAGGTCGAGCTCGCCGGGATGTTGGAATACCACGACTTCTCCACCCCGTTATGGCAATAGCGGCAATCAAAACCCAGTTGGTCCACATGCACTGCATGCGAAAAGGCCACCGGCTGAATCGGCTGATACCCCACTCGGGAATACTTGGGCGTCAGGTAATACCACACCCCCGCCGACACCGCCGTAGCGGTCAGCAGCCCGCCGACGATGATCATCGCCGGCAGTCGGTTCGTCCACTTTGGGAATATCGCTGACATTACATGACGCTCGATCCTCTCTCACTAACACCCCGCTTCAGTGGAGTGTGCCGCGACGCGTGCGGAGCCTCAACCGTTTTAACGGTTTCCCGCCCCCGCCCGCCAGTCGAGAGGATTCTTGATAGCATTCCAGACCGCAACTTGTTTCTTCCCCGGCAATTGCCAACCCCCACCAGCCGAAAACACGCGCCAAAGCGCTAGTTGTCGTAATAAGGGTTCGTCTTGCCGGCGCAATTCTCTAGCCTCGGATTCCCCGCTTCGCAAGGGGTGGAAGTGACATTTCTAACGATTTCCATGCAAGTAATAGTTGCGATAAGCCAGCCTGAATACTAGACCTTTCCCTGGCAGCCAACCCCACAAGCTCAAACCTGAGCGCAAGCAGACATTGCGCGGCATCCTTTGCCAGGATATTCCCGCGCTTTCTCCGGGCTTTGGCTTCGCCCTGGGCGGCTTTGCTCTCTACTTCTTAATTCATCATTCTTCCTTCTGCCTTCGCTCCGGGGTAGCCTCAGGGTAGCCTCAGGGTAGCCTGAAGGTGGCTTCGGGGTGCCTACAGGTTGGCTACCAGATGGCCTGAGGGTGGCCTCGGGGTAGCCTCGGGGTGGCCTCAGGGTGGCTGTGGGGTGGCAACCCGCGCCGTGTTTGCCAGTAGCCACAAGTCTGTCTGCCATTTCTCAATCCCAAAGGGATTGCATCTTTCAGCCCAGGGTTGCGAGCAGCGAGCTATCCTGGGTTGCGTGCCCGAACCATGTTCAACCCTGAAGGGGTTGCAGCGCGGCGCAGATTCTTGGCGAGCCGCGGCAACTGCGGTCAGATGCTGCAACCCCTTCAGGGTTGGGGATCCCCTGCTTGGACCACACCCAGGGTAGCTCGCTCGCAACCCTGGGCTGAGTGATGGAATCCCTTCGGGATTCACCTCTTGCCGGCGCGAGATTCGGGTAATATCAAGCCGCCGGGTGAGGGCACCCGGCCTACAAGAGGCCGCTTCGCGGGATTGTAGGCCGGGTGCCCTCAACCGGCGTCCAGCTCTTATGCTTAACGAGAATCGTTGGACCATAATCTCTCACCGCCTCATCGCCGTTTCACGTTGTAGGGGATCTGCTTGAACACCACGCCTTCGCGCCGCAGCCGTTCCTCGCCCAGGCTGGTGCACTCCCCGTAAATCACCTTGGGTCCGTCATGCCGGGCCAGACTCCCCAGCACCTTGCCCGTCAGCACATTCCCGCCGCCAGGCCGCTTATCGCCCAAAATGCCGTTGTAGAGCAGGTAGTAAGCGGTGTCGTTGTAAATGCCCAAAAGCGCCGCCTTGCCAGCCTTCGTCAAAGGCGTGTGCGTCTCCGAAAACCAGACATGTGCCGCCAACACCGGAAACTGGATTTCTGACTTAATGTGATCGTTCTCGTCGAAGATCGGCGGCCCGAGCCGGCAAAACCGGAATCCGCCGCCGCCTTTCCATCCGACCGCCGCCGAAATGCCGCCCTGCTCGCCGTCCACGACCTTCTTCAACCGTGGCACGCAATGCGTCACGGCATGCTCGCCCAACTCAATCCCTATCCAGCGCCGCCCCATCTTGTGCGCCACCGTCATAGTGCTGGAAGGCGCTCTGGGTATTGTAGGGCGGGTCAATGGCGGTGCACTTGACGTGCCCGGCGTAATACGGCAGCAGGGCTTTGAGCGCGTCGAGGTTATCGCCCTGAATGAGCAGGTTCTGGCTGTCGCCGTCGCCGTAAGACAATTCGGCCACCGGCTCCAACAGTCGATAAGGCGCGCGCGTCGCGGCCCGCACCACCTCTTCCCGCTTATGCCAGTTCAGCATCGGCATGAGGTTTCGTTTCTCGTCGTGGGTGCATGGTAGAAAGTCCCCGACATAATTCAAACACTATAGCTGTGAGGGGCAGACCTTGGGCCTGATTTGGGCCGGCCTTGAACCCCCAGTGGAGGCCGGGATACCAAGAAGTGGTGGAATTAGCTGAGGGCCTTGGGGAATTCCATCCTACCATGTCTTATCAGTTTATCCGTTTCAATCTCAATCTCCGCTCCATTGGTAATCGTAGCCAACAGGAGGATCGTAGCAACACGACGTAGTGCTGAAGCTCGAGTTCCAATAGATTTTGACATAGCCAATGTGCCCATCTATGAAACTGACGATGTTCTTGGCATCGTTAACCCCGTTCTGCGCGGAAGGTAGTTTCTGTGGTTGATGCCAGGACCAAGGGAAGATCGCCGGGAATTCCGCAAGGAGAACCGTTTTGACCGGGTTTCTTATCGAGGGTTGTTTCCGCCCAAAAACGCCAGGAAAAGAAGTCTCGTTTAGGTAAGCGGGCGGCGGGTTGTAGGGGCTGCCGTTCGCGCCGTTAAATCCATAACTCGAATAATCGGAATCGGATTGGTCATGCAAGCTCCGGGCCTCATACGCCATACTGGGGACATCATAGTAGAAGGTGTCCGCCGGGCAAGCGAACACCTTGTCCTGCGGCGACGATGCCCCGTGAAGTCCGACATAGTGTTTTACCAGCCGCTTGTAAAAGATTGCCCAGTGATTGGTTTCTATGTCCCAGCCGGTCACATTCGGCGCGGCAGGCAAGGTGCTGGCGTTATCTGCGGCATATTGCTGGAGGCCGAGGTTGATCTGCCGCAAATTGTTTATGCAATTCGTCCGCCGTGCCGCCGCTTTTGCGAGAGACAATGCCGGCAACAACAATGCGGCGAGAATGGCGATGACAGCGATGACCACCAGCAGTTCGATTAAAGTAAACGCCAAACTTCGGCGATGGCCCGGCGGAGGGATTTTGGATCGGTCAAAGAGCCTCGGCATCGCCGTTAAGGCGGTCTTTGTTTTCATTCAATGCCACGAACTTACCACATTAGTAATACGCAAGCGGGCCGTAAAGGGTTACAGCGCAAGGCCCATTTGAAAGGTCCCTCTGAAGTTCCCTGTAACCAGAGGGCTTCGAGCACCGTAAATTCTTGTGAACGCCGAGCGATGACTGGGCGGGTAGATTGGTGAGAGAATATCACTGAAACGGGAAACCGTTTCCTTGTATTGTACGAGAATGATGAATAGATTTTGCCTTGGTTTCATAGTGTCCCTGGCTCTGCTGCTGGTTGAGGGTTGTGCGAGGAATCCGGAACCGGACGTTCGGCAGCGCGCACAGGTCTTCACGCAGCTTCTCACGACGGACAATTTCGAGGAAGCGGTCGCGTATTTTGACCCGGACATCGTGACCCGCAGCGGGCGGGTTGCGCTAACCGAAGCGTTCAAATCGATCATGAGCGCAGCAAAGAGCATCAACGAAGCCGCCGGCCGGCAACCCGCTGGGTTCGAGATTCGGACGGTCAGTTTTTTTGCCGACAAGACCCAGGCCAGCGTGCATCTCCTGTTTTTCACGACCGACGCCAATGGGTCTGACCGGCGGTCGTTCCCGACTGACCAGAAGTGGGTGCTGAAAAAGAAGATCTGGTACGCCACGCAATAGAACAAAAACTGGGGTCATGCCGGTGTGGGGTGCTCACTATTGACACTCTTGGATGAGCAGCATTTACCCGCTTGGCAACGGGAGCCTCCAAAAGCGGGCTCGGCCCTGCAGCCCGAGAGCGGCGGAAACCGTGGAAACGCGGGCAGCCACCCTTTCCTAAGTCCTTGACGCACCGCGAGCCGACGTTCCAAACCCAAACTCCCCGGCAGCTCACCGCGCGAGCGGAGCCTTGAGCCGGGCGCTTCTCGGCACCACCACCAAGGCGGGTACCTCCCTCAACGGCGTCGCCGGCCTCACCTGGCAAGGCGCCAATTATGCGGTTGCCGCTTACACCAACGCCTATTTCAAACAGAACAACCTTCTCACCAACGATTGGTCCGACCTCATTGACCTCATCGCGGTCCTCAACTCGGCCAACGGCTACCAATCAGCGAATTATGTCGCCGATGTGCAGCGCCGCATCAATGCGGATGAGTGGATGCAGTATATGGCGATCAATACCCTCCTCGACAACGACGAGGCCTGCCTCGCCAACGGCACCGGCGATGATTATGCTCTCTACTGCGGCACCCTCGACAGTCGCACGAGCCCAAACTTGCTTGGAAATCATCCTTTTCCTTTCCCTGCCCCTGCCTATCCCATAACTTGCGCCGGACTGGTCGCACTATGACGAACCATCCAACGTCTCGTTCCGGCGCCGGGCGTTTCCTGCCCCGGATTGGCTCGCCCACCTATCACCTTATGCTGGCCGGCGTAGCGATCCTCATCCTGGGGCCGCTGGGCGGGGTTTCCGCCGCGTTCATGAACTTCTCCATCGGGTTCTTCATCGGCGGCCAAGTGCTGGCGGGGATTCTCGGCAGCACGGTCACGCTGCCCTACGGTCCGGAAGGCCGGCACGGCGCGAATTACATGCAGACGATGGCCGCGTCGGTCGCCGGCATGTGCGGCATGGCCGTGCTGGTGCAGGCGATGGTCTGGCTGGGATTGCCCGAGCCGCCCGCCTGGAAACTGATCCTCTATTTCATGTCCATCGGCATGTTCGGGGTCGGCATCGGCATGCTCTACACGCCCGTGCTCGTGGACCGCATGCAGTTGGCCTATCCGTCGGGCTACGCCGTCGCGAACATTCTCCGCGCGCTGACCGACAAGAACCTGCTCAAGCGCTCGATTGCGAAGCTTGGGGGTGGCATGTCGGTCGGCTACGCGGGCGGGCTGTTCTCGCTCAACCTGCCGTCGCTCGCCCGTATTGGCCTCACGCAGAAGGGCATCGAGGCGCTGACGAACCTGAGCATCTCCACCTCCACCTTCGGCGCCGGCATGATCGTTGGTGCGCGCATTGCGATTCCGGCCCTGGTCGTCGGGCTCATCGGCGTATGGCAAACGCCCTACCTCGTGAGCATTGGATGGCTGAAGGAAGGCGAGCCGTTCCGCAAGATCGGTTTCATCATTGCGCTCGGGACTATTCTTGGGGCGGCCATCCTCGACCTGGCGCTGATCCTGATCCAGGCCGTCCGCCGGTTCCGGCAGCAGAGCACCGAGCCGGCCAAACCGACTGAAGACTGGAAGCGGGTCAACGTGCTGCGCCTGGTACTTTGGGTCGTGTTCTGGGGCGCGGCGACCGTGGTTCTCGGGAGTCAGGTTCTGCACCAGCCGGTATTCTTTCTCGCCGTCGCGGTCGGCCTCTGCTTCTTGTTCGTGCTGGTGAACGGCATCTCGCTGGGCATCTCCGACTGGAACCCCATCTCCAGCGCCTTCGTGCTGACCGTCTTCATCCTTGCCTCGCTGGGTTTGACCGATCCGGGCGTGGGGTTGCTTTGCGCTTCCATCCTCCTGATCGCATGCAGCGAAGGCGGCGACATGCAACAAGACCGCTCGACGGGCTGGCGCCTGGGCACCAACCGCATCATCCAGTTCCGTTACCAGGTCATCGGCATCGCCATGGGTGCCGTCCTGGCGGTGGTGCTGGCGAAGCTGTTCATGCACTCGTATCCGGTGTTGCGCGTGGACCAGTTCAGTAATCCGCACGTCGAAGGCGCCCAACAATGGCAATCCGCCATGACCTACAAGATCGTCGGCGCGCTCAAAGGCATCACCAATCCCCAACCTCACGTGATGAAAGCCCTGCGGCTCGGCATCTATCTCGGCCTGCTGATCGAAATCGCACGCAAGCTGATCAAGCGCAACCGGCGCTACCAGCAGGCGGTGAAGACCTCCCGTGCGGGGCGCGCCGCCGATTTCGTGCTCGACGCCGTTGTGCTCTCCAGTCCTTATGCTTCGTCATTCGGCGGATTTGTGGAGCTGCCCACGGTGCTCTGGTGGACGGCAGGTGGGGTCGGGGCGGCCCTGTTCGACCTGGTCCAGGCCAAACTCGCCTCGCGCCGGCCGCCGCGAGCGGACGGGCAGTTGCCGTCCGACATGAGCACGACCTCGCTCGTGGGCGGAGGGTTAATCGCCGGCGATTCGCTGGCCGCCCTGAGCGTCGGGCTGTATGGCTTGCTCAAGACTGTGCTTTGATATGAGCCAACAAACCAACCGGCCTCCAGCCCTTCCGCCCGACGAATCCACGCTCGCCGATGTGAAGCAGCTTGGCCTCTGGGCGGCCATCGCGAGCCTCAGCTACGTCTTTTGGGTCTGCGGCGCCATGGAGATGATCGAGCGCCTCGCCTTTTACGGCGTCCGCACGGTCGCAACGCTTTACGCGACGCGGCCGGCCTCCGAGGGGGGCTTGGGTGTGACGATGGCGACGTACGGCACGCTGCTGCTGTTCTGGAATCTCAACCAGTCGCTCATTCCGATCTTCACCGGCGGCTTGTGCGACCGCTATGGCTATAAGCAGACGATCTTCGCCTCGACGATCATCAAGACGCTCGGCTACCTCGTCATGGCGTGGCTGCACAGCTACTGGGGCTTCTTCGCGGGGGCGATGCTGCTGGCCACCGGGACGGCGATCTTCAAGCCGGGCGTCCAGGGCACGCTCATTAAGGCTACCAGCCGCCGCAATAGCTCGATGGCCTGGGGCATCTTTTATCAGACCGTGAACATCGGCGGCTGGATCGGCCCGCTCATCGCGCTGCACATGCGGCTCCTGGCCTGGAAATACGTCTTTTACGTCAACGCCGCGGTGATCTGCTGCAACTTCCTGCTCCTGCTGACCTATCGCGAGCCGGGCAAGGAGGAACGCCTCGCCCGCCAGCAGCGCCTCCGCGAAGGCAAAGAGCAGCAGCGCAGCCTCGCGGTCGAGGCTCTGGCCGAACTCAAGAAGCCCCACCTCGCGCTCTACCTGATCATCTTCTCTGTCTGGTGGCTGATGTTCCCCATGCTCTGGGACGTGCTGCCCAAATACATCGAGGACTGGGTGGACACCGCGCCGCTGGTGCAGTTCTTCTTCGGCGCCGGTGGCGCGCATGGCGGACTCTGGAAGTTCTTTCTCGGCATGGACGACAACGGGCAAACCATCCAGCCGGAAGGCATCGTCAACATCAATTCCGCCTTGATCATGCTCACCTGCTTCCTGGTTGCGGGACTGGGCGCAAAGATGCGCGCCACCAACAGCATGTTGGCGGGCACGGTGCTACTGGCCGGCGCATTGGCCATCTTCGGCGCGACCAACCTGATCGGATTCGCCGTGCTGGCCATGATCATCTTCAGTGTGGGCGAAATGCTGTCCAGCCCCAAGTTCAGCGAGTTCCTCGGCAACATCGCCCCGCCGGACAAGAAGGCGATGTGGAACGGCTTCTCCCAGGCGCCCATCCTCATCGGCTGGACGATCGAGGGCAAGCTCGGCCCGCAGCTCTACCACATCTTCTCGGCCAAGGATGAATTCGCGCGGCAGTTGCTCGTCCAGCATGGTCTGTCGCCCGCGCAGGTCTCCGAAGAGGCGCTGCCCATCGGAGAAGCGTTCAAGAAGCTGGTCCAGATCACCGGCGAGAGCCCGGCGCATCTCACCCAGATCCTCTACCAATCCCACCACGTCGGATTCACGTGGTATGCTTTTGCCGCCATCGGCGTCGCCTCCGCCGTCATGATCTACTTCTACGGCCAGTGGATTCGCAAGCTGGCAAGACGGGAGGCAGCCGGACAAGGCGTAATTGGCCATGGTCCGGCTGAGCCACCATCAAAGGAACGGGCTGCTTAACGCCGAGACGCAGAGGGCGCGGAGTTTCGCAGAGAGACGGAACGGATTGGGTTAAGCAAGGCCCTCCAATAGTGTCTCTGCGTTCCTCCGCGCCCTGTGCGTCTCGGCGTTGAGGTTACCCCGGGCTTGAGCTTCCTCATTCATAACGCCAGTACTTCCCGCGCCTCCTCCAGCGTCTCGCAAGTCACGATGTGGACCCGCCGCGGGTAATGGAAGAGTGACATGATATTCAAGCCGATGTCCTTGTAGGGATCGGGAATGACCCGCACGACCATTTCCACGCCTTTCTGGTTGCACAGATCCATCATTCTCTCCATGTAGGGCACACAGGCGAGGTCCATCGACTCGAGGCCGCTCAAATCCGTCAGCAGCCGGAAGCCTGGTCGCAGATCAGGCACCAGCCCAGGAATCTTCTCCTCTACGAGCTGGGTGTCCTCCGGCCCGACGTGTTGCGCATAACTGATCCGCAGTAAATTCTTAGCCTTATCAACTTCAACCTGAAACATAATGACTTGTTCCGCCAATCCAAAGCAATTGTCTTGTAAGACTACACCATATTCCCCGGCTCGTGAACCGGCGAAATTTAACTCGCTGAATCCTCGCCCGTGCCTAGCGAACCTTGCATTCGATGGCGGCGGCAGATAGTGCCGGCAGGACGATTCTGTTCTCCGTCGTGGACAGCGGGACGGTCTTCACGCGGTCGGGCGCGTTCCAGTGATTCATCACATCCGGTTGCCGGGTGTCCAGCGTGTCGCACAGCGCCTCGGCGCTCACGAGGCGGGCCGCGCCGTCCCAGCCGCCAAAACCAAGCGAACAGGCCACCGGTTCGCTTCGAGAATTGACCGCGAAGATGACCGCCGCCTTCTGGTCTTCCGAGCCGCCGACGAACACATCCAGACCCTCGGTAGATGACTCCACCCGCCAGGGCACGGGCTTGGCATGACGGGAGTAAAGCCGCATCGCATAAAAGCTGGGGCGTTTGAGCAAGCCGGACGGGGTGGTCTCGATGATGCCGCTGCCCAGGCTGTTAGCCATGTTCGAGCGACAGGCCAGCTCGACCTTGTCCGAGTGGCGCATCAATAGATTGAGATAGCGGGCGTTGAGCAGCGCGGTCTCGAGCGTGAGAAACTTGCCACGCATCAATCCCCAATTGCCCGCGCTGACATTCCATTCCGTCACAGCCATCTTGATGTGCCCACAGCCCGGCGTGTTGCGGATCATGTCCGACAGATGGTTAAAGTCGCTGTCGCACGCCGCAAGGTCGGGCGTGTAATGATGCGGGCCAATGTAGGCAATGTCCCTGCCCGCGCGCTCCAGCAGCTTCTGCGAGGGAAACGAGGCGAGCAACAGTATGCCGGGGTCGGCCCGCTTCATCTTCTGAACAAACGCCGCAAACTGCCCGAGGTAATTCTCGTCGTCGCCGCTGATTTCATTCCCGACCTGCACGTATTTCACGCGATAAGGCGCGGGATGCCCGTTGGCCGCCCGTTTAGCCCCCCAGACCGTGCTCGCGTCGCCATTGCAATACTCGACGAGATCGCCCGCGCTCTGCGGCCCGTCGGAAAAGCTCAGGCAAACCAGCGGCTGTGCTTCGACCAGCTCACAGAACTGGCAGAACTCATCAATGCCCACGTCGTTGGAATCTATTCGCCCCCAAGGGTTGTTCGGGAAAGGCACGCGCGCATCACGGTCGCCGATTCCGTTCTTCCAGCGATACCCGCCGGGGTCGCACGCACTGCCGCCCCAACGGACGACACCCGGGCGCGACTCCTTGATGGCCGCGATGGCATCAGGCCGCCAACCCTTCAAATGATCGGCAGGCATGAGGGAAAGCTTGTCCGCCCACACGCTGCCCTGGCCTTCGCCGCGCACCTCGAAGACAACGCGGTCGCTTTGCCCGGCGGACACCAGCGGGACGGAGTACTTGCGCCAGTCCTGCGAAAGCCGGGGCAGTTTCGCCGAGGCCAGGGTCGTCCAGCCGCCGTTGGGCAGTTGCACTTTCAGCCTCACCATGACGGCCGGTGCGGGGTTGTCCGCGCGGAAATAGCCCGTGAAGGCATAGGAAGCCCCCGTCTTCACCGCGAGCCCGGATTGCGTCAAGACGGCGGGCTGGCGGCGGGTCGAGGTGAGTCGCACGCTGCGCTTGCCGTTGAAGGGATGCATCGTGTCGTAAGTCCAGGTATCATTCTTTCCCCATTCGCGGTCGCACATATTCAGGGCGCCATCCTCATAAGCCCAATTGGCCCGGGGCGTGATCCCTTCGAACGAACGGTCATTCAACATCTCCGCCCACATGGACGGCACCAGATCGTCGAGCAATTCCATGAAATTGCCGAACAGCATCGGGCTGACGCGTCCGGCGTGAAGCGGCCGGGAGGAAACGGTCACCGTCGCTTGCGGCGGCTCCGCCGAACTGTGCACGACTGCGGCGGCCAATAGGCCGGCGATGAGGAGAGCGCTGTCCGTGGTTTTCATTACCCGCGCAGCGTGCGAAATGTCCGGCGCATGGTCAAAAGCCAATTTCCTGCCGCGAGACGCCTTGCGGCGAGTCGAAGCGCATGCCGTCGGGTTTGGCCAAGTGTGCCAAAATGGTGCGCCCGCAAGGCTGCTTATCCAGACCGCTGCCCATGTCCACATAATATTCATGTTCACATAAGCGCCCGGAAAACCTTGATTATTCTAATGTTGCTTGCGGGGGTGGCGGCATTCGTGCCACTCTGCCCGCACAGCCGCGCGGAGTCAGGCGTGTGTCACGCCCAGTGTGCCGCCGCACGGCGGCAACTGAACGCTGATTAAACAACGTCCATGGCTGACAATAAGCCGGAGCATCTCAAATCCGTCGAAGAGCGGGACCGCGAATGGCTCGAAACGGTCTATCGCGGCGACAAGGAGAAGGATCTGACCCCGCGCGCCGTGCTGGCCGGCATGGTCTTTGGCGGCCTGATGTCGCTCTCAAACCTTTATGTCGGACTCAAATCCGGGTGGGGATTGGGCGTGGACATCGCGGCGGTCATTGTCATCTTCGCCGTGTTCAAGGGGCTGCGCGGCATCGGGCTGGTGAAACAGGAATTCGGCCTGATGGAGAACACCATCATGATGAGCGTGGCCGTCGCCGCGAGCTGGATTTCTTCGGCCGGGCTGGTGTCCGCGGTCCCGGCGCTCACGATGCTGACGGGCTACCAGTTCGTCTGGTGGCAACTCGCGCTGTTCATCGGCATCGTTCTTTACATGGGCCTGTTCATGGCCATTCCGCTCAAGCGGCAAATGATCCAGATTGAGCCGCTGCGGTTTCCGGCGAACATCCCGACCGGCGAAACCCTTAAAGCCATGTATTCGCAGGGGGGCGAGGCGATGAAGAAGGCCAAGGCCCTGGGCCTCGCCGGGGTCCTGGGCATGCTTATAGCCTGGCTGCGAGATGGCCTGGAGTGGGTGCCGGCCCAACTCAACCTCGGCTTGAGCATCGGCCGCATCAGCATGAGCAAGTTGACCTTGAGCCTGGAGCCAAGCCTGATCTTCATTGGCATCGGGGCGCTTTTCGGCATGAAGGTGGGCTACAGCATGTTGCTGGGCCTCATCCTGAACTACGGCGTTCTGGCGCCGAACCTGATCGAGGCTAAGATCATCCGTCATGCCGCGCCTCAAGTCCGCGCGGTGGCGGCGCCCACGCTGCCCCTGGAAATCCAGGAGGGACAAGCGCTGACGGTGATGCTCGAACAGGCGGCGACCTCACCCCAACTCGCTTCCGGTGCCACCACCAATGTGTTGCGCTACACCTGGAGCCAGCCGGCAACCTATTCCAGCCTCGCTGACCTCGGGCGCGACCTGACGGCTCCGACGCTCAAAGACGGCGCGGCCAATCCTTTCTGCTACGTTCTGAGCGTAAGCAACGTCTTGAGCAAGGCGGTGGGCGCGGATGTGCTGTACGTTGAAGCACCGTCCGCCACCAACTGGGAGGCGAGATTATCCATCCCTGCGGACCAGCCAACCAACCTGGTCGCCGCGCTCGGGTTCAAGCCGGGCGCCAAAACGCTCCAGGTGATCGGCGGCTTCCGCAATATCTGCGCTTGGTCGCTGTGGCCCGGGGCGACGGTGCTGGTCGTCGGCGGGTTGCTCGCGCTGGCGTTTCAATGGCGCACGCTGGCGCGCACCTTCGCCAGCCTCTTCACCGGCTTTGGCAACCAGCAGAATCGAACCCGGGGCGCGCTCGACCATCTGGAAATCCCGATGGTGTGGTTTGTGATCGGCTTCCCCGTCACCGGCATTCTTGGGGCGGTGCTCTTGACCTGGCTCTTCTCGATCCATTGGTACATGGGCCTGCTGGCGGTGGGCATGACGTTCTTCCTGGCGGCGGTGGCCGCCCGCGCGGGCGCGGAGATCGGTATCAACCCCATCGGCGCGCTCGGCAAAGTGACCCAGTTGACCTATGGCGTGATTGCTCCCGGCAACATCTCCGCCAACCTGATGACCGCGGGCATCACCGCCGGCGCGGCGGCCAGTTGCAGTGACACTGTCGGCAACCTCAAAGTCGGCCACATGGTCGGCGCCAACCCGCGCCGCCAATTCATCGGGCAGCTTTTTGGCGTGCTGGCCGGCGCGTTGCTGGCGGTGCCGGCCTATTTCATCCTCGTTCCAGATGCGAGCGCGCTGGGCGGAGAGAAATTCCCCGCGCCCTCGGCGCTGGTCTGGATGGGTGTGGCCAAAGTGCTGTCCCAGGGGCTCAGCACCCTGCCGCGCAGCGCGGTGATGGCCATGATCGTTGCCTTCGTCGTCGGCGTCGCCATCGTCATCATCGACCGCGTGTTCCCCAAAGCCAGGCCCTACACACCTTCGCCTGCCGCTCTCGGGATTGCGCTGACCATCCCCGCTTACACCAGCTTCGCCATGTTCCTGGGCGCGTTCATCGTGTGGATCCTCGAAAGGACAGCGCCGAAATGGAACAACACCTACACGATCCCCATCGCGTCCGGTTGCATCGCGGGCGAGAGCATTATGGGTGTGATTCTGGCCGCCTGGATGGCCTTCGGCGGATGACATGATCTATATGGGGTGAACACCCCATTTGAGATACCCTGACCGGCATAGGAGAGTTCGCCAACTCACTGCGGTGAAGACAATTGGATCGCAGCGGGAGAACGGTGGACAAACTCAGGTGGCTGATCAGAAACGGTTGCCTGCAAATCCGCCTAGAGGTCTTGAATTAACTGACAATGAGAGTGTTTGTACGGAACAAGCAAACCCGGCTCTACTGCGCCGCCTCCAATGGTTGGGCCGCAGCCATGACGCACGCACTGCCTTTCACCAGCGTCCGCCATGCGGCCAGGTTCGCCTTCGATCAAGAGGTACCCGAGGCCGAGCTTGTCGTGAGGTGTGATCTGCTGGAGCAGGAAGTCGCTGTGCCGCTAGTGCGCGAGTGGTGCGACCTTGACGAGCCTGATTCGGCTGCCGCTTAGCCCACGCGATTACTTCAGCGTCTTCACGTTCTTCCCATACCATTCGCGGAGCAGCTTCTCTCGGCTCGTTTGCGTCTTGCTCGGCGCGGCGTCGTCTTTGTCCTGGCCATGCTCCACGCTCCAGCCGCTCCATTCACGGAAGGCGTGATAGCTCCAATCCCATCCGAACTCCTCAAACAACTCGATGCAGTCCTTCAAATACCGGTATGCGCTGTCGTTCGGCGCCCAGCGAATGGCGCTGAATTCGCCGAGATAGATCTGCACGCCGTAATCGCGTTGCCAGTCGCGCACCGGCTGCAAGACGCGGCGCAGCGCGGCCTTGTCCCAAAGTGCGCCCCCGATAACGCCCGGATACTCTATACCCGTCTCGCCGCCGTTGACGCCCTGGTGGGTGAACTGGTGCGGAAGATACATATGCACGCTATAGACCACGCCCGGCACGGGTAGCGGTTCCAAGCTCTCCAGCCCCTCCGGTCCGCCCCACGGCGTCGGCTCCACAATAATCGCGTGCCGCGTGTCCGCCGCGCGGACGGCACGGGCCGCGCGCGTCGCCAACGCCTGCCAATCGTCGCAGTCTTCCGCGACTTCCTCTTCCACCGGTTCGTTGGCGAGGTCGTAGCCCCAGATCGCCGGGCTGTCGCGATAACGGCGGGCCATCCGCTCCCAGTCCGCGACGAACTTGTCCTGTGCGGCCCGGTTCGTGAACAAGCCGGTGTCCGTGCCAACGTAGCCGCTGACGGTGGGTGTGCCGCCAAACGGTGAATGCAAATCCAGCACAACGCGCACGCCGTATTTTTCACAAAGCGGCAGCGCGGCATCCAGTCTCCGCAACGCGCCTTCGAGCCATTCGTCGTACTCGGCTGCCGTTCTGATCTGCGCCGCCGGCCCGTAGCGGATGAGCTGCCAGCGAATCAGGTTGGCGTTCCATTCCCGGCCGAGCATGCGGAGACTATCCGGCGTGATGTCGGGCGAGATCATCGCGCCACGCAAACGGGGTTCGCCATGACCTGTGAACACCGGCCCCGCTGGCGGAGTTGTGGGCCGCATGCGCGGGCCGTGCGCCACGGTGATCTTGAGGTCGTCAAACTGGGCGCGGCCATTCACCCTTTCGAGACCAAGGACCAACTCCGCGGCCGTGGCATCCGCCGGAATGACGGCCTTGAACTGAACGCGCTTCCAATCAAACGTGCCGGACAGGTTGTTCTGCTGCGGCCAAAGCGCGCCACTGGGCGTGGAGACGTGCAGCATGAACTTGATGCCGTTCCACGTCTGCGGCGGCGGCGTGACGCCCTCGGCTTTGACCAGCGCGCGACAAGCGAGACGAGCGCCGCGCATCTTGTCGATCGGCAGCGGAAGCGACACGCTCGCGCTGCCGGCAGCATTCGTCTGCCTTTCCACTTGTAGTGATTGCGCGCTCTGGAATCCCGGCGCCAGTCGCACGTTCTGATTCTGCTCCGCTCCCCACGCGCGCAACGTGCCCGCGCCCTCGAAGTCAGTCTGGAAAAGGAGGTCACCTGTCTTCGGCTGCGCGAAACACGAGAGGCCAATCACGAGGAGACTGCCGGTAAGACCGACAGCCTGCCTATTCCACAAGACACTTTTCGCGAAGGATCTCACATGCTGGCGAGTGGTGAATTCATGCCGCTTTTCCAGTCCAAGGCTATCCGCATGGCGGCAAAGGGCCAAGCTGATTCGTTCTGATTGCTTTCAAGCGCCAGGGTTTGCAGTCTGTCTGTGTGCAGCCGCATTCGGTGCCAAACTCAAGACAGCGCTTCTCCTTCGATTGCGCAGGCTTCACCCTGATCGAGCTGCTGGTGGTCATCGCCATTATAGGAATCCTCGCCGCGCTGCTGCTGCCCGTGCTTGCCACCGCCAAAGAGCGCGGCAAACGCGCCAAGTGCATGTCGAACCTGCGCCAGTGGGGGCTAACCCACGCCCTCTACGCCGACGACAACAAGAATGGCTTGCTGGAAACCTGCGAGTTGTTTGGGGATCGGGACCGCACCCCCTGCGCCATAAATCTCGCGCGCGAGCCGGAGTCCCAGTTTCTCAATATCGAGGCCATTGCTCCTTACGTCCCAGGCATGAAGCCCGGCGCCAACGACATCGACTCCCTCTATATGAGCGGCATCTGGTGGTGCCCCTCTTCTCAAAAGGAATCGCTGGACGAAGTCCGGCAGGTCGCCAGTTACGGATTCTTCAACACCTCCTATACTTATTTTGCGCGCGTCGAGAAATGGCTCCCCGGCGAGGCCAGCCGCCCCAACGACCTGACGGCCAACACGCTCCAATCCGACCGACTGCTCATGGCCGATATGTTCAACTTCAATGGCCGGCTCAGTTGCTGGTCCTATAATCACGGAGCCAAGCCGGGCGTCTATCGTGACCCCGGCCCGCCCGCCATTGCCGGAATCCACCACCTCTACGGCGATGGCCATATCGTCTGGAAACCCGCCAAACAATTCGACATTCCCTCACTCAGGACCGGGAGCACAAATGTCGCCTCCGTCACCACCGCCGACGGCGACGCCACTTTCTATTGATTCCAGTCTTCCCCGGCCCCGTTCGCATCCCCGCCCCGAACCCCACGAACGCGCCCAACCGTTGCAGTTTGAAGCCCCTAACGCCAGAAACGCCGGGAAAAGCACTATTACTGGTATGTCCACCGCGGCGTTTGACCCTGCAGGTGGTGTACCGCAGCCGGCCCCGTTTCCAATTGCCAAATCTGTCCTCTCATACCCGATGGCCGACCCAGGCGCCGGTCATCGCCGCCCGGACGCGTCTGGGCAATGCACCCCGGGACAGAACTGCTGCCCGGCCTATCGAGCTCTGGTAGCTACCCCAGGTCGAGCAAAGAAAACCATTCAAATACGTCCCTAGACCGCCTCACAGCGGCGTATCTACTCGGACTAATCTACGGTTTTTGCATGGCTGCGCAGAGCGTATTTGGGCACCAAAGACGACGACAATGAACAGAGTCGCACAACCCAGCAATAGTGAGTGAGGCTTCACACCGAACCTCAGCGCCGTGGCGGGCTACCCGCAGCCGGGAAACTGGCGTTGGTATTGGTAGTTGGGGAGTCCATCCACGTCAGATCGAACCGCATCTGCTGGTATTTCAGAAAATCATACGGCTCCTTAAACTCGGCTTCCACTGCAAGGCCAGAAGGCGGTGGCTCGCCGAGTCCTCGTCGCGCCCAGACAAGAAATTTGCCCAGTGCCTTGCCGTTGGTGAAACGGAGCCACATGGTGCAAGTATCGTGGTAAAAACATGTGAACAGCCCGCTTATTACGGAGTCATTTAGTTAGACTACACAATTGGAAAGCAGTATAGTCGCCAGCATGGCAAAAACAGATGGACGGACGTTAGATCATAAAGCCTTGGAACATATGCGGATGCTGGCCGT
>Ga0182014_10001600_pt1 | contig 29998 bp, 18 predicted proteins | sample 612S2DmetaG_FD_120489 | JGI IMG/M metagenome (GOLD analysis project Ga0182014, IMG submission 120489) | Permafrost microbial communities from Stordalen Mire, Sweden - 612S2D metaG | ecosystem: Environmental > Terrestrial > Soil > Wetlands > Permafrost | place: Sweden: Stordalen | collected... | reverse complement strand
TGCTTGGCATGTGTGTAGATTAATGCATCAGGATTGCCCTCGGCCATCAACCCCGGTTCAGATTCCACAGCCCTCCTCGCCGGCTCCCAACTCGCTGGAGGCCCCGGTTTCGCCCAAGACAAGCTGCCCCGCCGAAGTTCTTCGGCGGGGCAAAAGGCCGTCCCATCCTCATTTGCTGCCCAACTTGCAGGAGAGAATGTGCTGTTCTTTCACCTCCTGATTGCACTTGGCCATGCCGCCGGGGGAACAATAATAATTGCCCGGCAGGCAAGCGAAAATGACCTTGCTGGAGACGCCGCCGCAATAGCATCCAGCTTTATTCAGCTCCTGGTCGATGGCCGGCGGCACCAGCGGGGTGCAGCTTGTGATCACACCATTCTTCAAGATGACATTGCACAAGCCCAACATCCCCACGGGGCAGAGATAATCGTGGTTAATGAGTAACCCCAAAAACCCTGCCGACCCTGAATTTCGCTGACACCCTCCACCTGTCAATGTGCGGTCGGCGGATTCCTCTTCCTTGGGAAGCATACCCGGATCGCAACTCTTAATCCCCGACAGCGCGTTGGCGTTCAGGGCATTCTGACACGTCTGGTACGTCATGATCTTCCCGCAGATCATTTTGTTTCCGTCGACCGTGCAACCCTCGCTCAGCAATTGTTGCTTTGCGCCGCCCTGGGCTCCTTTTTCAATGCCTGCTTCAGGCTGGAAGTCGCGGACACAGGTGGTTCCGGCATGGCATCCAAAATCGATTCCGCCGGGCGGCAGGTCAACGGCCAACTGCGGAAACCATACGATCCAATCCCAGGTCTGCGACCATACGGCCAAATCGACAGCCAGCTGCGCGTCAATTCCGGGCGTAAGCGTGAAGCCGAGATTGTAGACCGGGTTGCCGAAGCTGAAATGGCTGTCAAACTTCTTGTTCTTGTCAGTGCCGAGGGAGAAGGTCTGCCCCGTCGAAGAGACGTTGATCTGCTTATTCCAGACTTCATCATTCAGCGTGAACTGCAATTTGTTGGAGTGGAGATTGATGTTTACGGCGGGAAAGACCTTTCCGCTCACAACCCCGAAGTCCAGCAGGCCGCCGAGAAAATCAAACTGATCGAACTTATAGACGGTATTGATGCCACCTGAGCCCGGCGCCGGAGGGTTGAAGTGACCTCCTTGATAGGGCGGCGGCAGCAAATCCGTGAAATCCAGGGTAGGGGAGAATTTTATTTCCTGGCTGCCGATGACCGGCAGGTTGAAATCTACGCCGGCATCGGCGCCCACCTGGGCAACCAGCTCCTTGCCGTCAAAGATTTGATCGTGTTCCAGGCCCGTGGATTGAAACTGCGCGATGGAGTCTGCAACAGACTTAAACTCGGCGGGCTCGAAGTCGGCGGTGAGACTGGCATCGGCGGTTTGGTTGGGATGAACCACGTTATGGTATTTCAGATGCGTCTGGATGGGGAATCGCAGGCCGAAGCCATAATTGAAGCCCGCGAAAAGCCTGACGCTATAGGTGGAGGAGCAGCCGACCACGCACCAGTTGACGGTTGTATCGACCTCCAGGCTCCACTCGTAATCATGGCCCAGCGTAAAACCGGTCAGGTAGATATAGCTTCCCAAATCGACATCGCTCGTCTGAGCAGTGGTGTTATTGGGTGAAGCGGGAGCGGCTTGCGCGTGAAAATTCGCGGACGGCTCCACCACCAGCATTTTCGGGAATTGCGCATTGGCCGCTCCGCTTTCGGGGATTGTCACGTGCAACAATTGCTTCCCCGTGGCCATCTCCTGCGCGTTCGGCGAGATGCGCAGCACATTGGGTGCATGCGCGTATTTCGATGAGTCCAGCTTGTAAACAAAGGCCGTCTGCTCCACGCGCTGCACCGAGGAGTTGATGATCTCTGCCTTGAGCTGATCGTCGTTCAGATTGCTGATGCGCGCGACTTCGGCCGCGCCTAGCTGAGCCGTCAGGGTTGCTCGCTGCTTGGGGTCGGCGAAGTTCTTGCGCAGGTCGGCGATGTGCTGATTTGCCTCGGCGTCAGCCTGCGCCGACCTCTGCTGATAGGCGGCGATTGCCGCCTGGCGCTTGACCGGGTCGGCAACATAACGCGCGTGGCCGGGCGTGGCGAATTCCGCCGCGCGCTGGCTGGCCGATTCTTTTGTGAAACAAGCGACGCCCGCCTGCGCTAGCTGGGCCTGCACGCCGGGTTCGGCGCATTTGCCCGGCAAAATCCGGTAGCTCAGCACGTGATGAAGGACGAGACCCTGATCGACTTCGCTGATCTCGCTCGTGTCCTCCTTCACTTCCACATTTTTCGGCATCGCGCGCAGGCGCAACGCAATGTTGAACAAGGCTTTTGGATTGTTGAGCACTGGAGTGAAATCCAGCGGAACATTTCCCAGCGTAATCTGCGGCCTGGAACGGACATCCTCGATCTTGTATTGCCGTACAACATGCAGCCGCTGCATTGTTGTGGCGTGATCTTCGCCACGCAGGATGACGGAGTTCGGCAGTGCGCGCTCTCCGGTATCACGGGGTTGCGCAGCTCTGTTTTGTGCAAACGCCTGTCCTGACGCTGCAAGAACTGCAAGAAACGCTACAGCGCGCATGGTCAAACGGCGCGTTGGATTGGGGATCCTCATGTCAATTTCTCCTTTTGAGATCGCTTCTGGCGCGAAATGAGCGGTCACCATAAAGCCAATACGTAACGGCATAAATCAACAATCGAGGAACACAGACAAACTACTCCTTGCATACAGATGATGCGCGAATGGCTCTGGAGATTTATTGTTTTTTATACTCATAATGCGGGCAAATTTCCCTGTCCGCCAGTGTGGCATCTCTTGGCAGCGATCCAAAACAATCCAGAAAGATGGGCGCAATCTTCTACACTGATGGGAGGACGATTTTCCCCTTTGATTCCACACTGAGGTCCGCTCCTTTGAAAAGATTCCCGCTCCCCGCCCTATGCGTTGCCGCGTCTCTGCTGCTTGTTCTTGCTCCCGCGCTCCCGGCGCAGGCTCCTGCTCAGCCTGCCCCAGCGACGCAGCCTGCTTCCGTCGAGGCCAGCCGCAAGGCTCTCAACGACCTCTTCGAGGAGTACTGGCAGGCCAGCCTGGAGCATTCGCCGGAGTTTGCCTCGGTGCTGGGCGACAAGCGCTTCAACGACCGCATCGACGACTACTCCGTCAAGGCGGAGAACGACTGGCTGGCCCGCGAAGAGAGCTTCATGATGCGGCTGGCGGCCATTGACGAGGCCGGGCTCTCCGATCAGGAAAAGACCAGCCGCGAGCTGCTGCTGCGCAAGTTTGCCGACGACGAGGAGGGGGCGCAGTTCAAGGATTGGGAGATGCCCCTGAACCAGATGAGCGGCATTCACACCACCTATCCGCAGTTGGTCGCCCGGTTGAGCTTCACCACCGTCAAGGATTACGACGACTGGATCGCCCGCCTGCACGCCGTTCCCAAGGCCTTCGAGCAGGTCACCACCAATATGTCCATCGGCATGGAAGACCATCGCGTGCCGCCCCGCTATCTTCTGGAAAAGGCGCTCGAGCAAGTGAAAGCGCTGGCCAATCAAAAGCCTGAAGACTCGCCTCTTGCGCTGCCGTTGAAGAACTTTCCCGCCGCCGTCAAGCCCGCCGAGCAAGAGCGCATCAAGGCTGAGATGCTGGACGCTATCGGCAAGGAAGTCCTGCCCGCCTACCTGCGCTTTGCGCGCTTTCTTGAGGTCAGCTACATTCCCGCCGGCCGCGCTGAGCCCGGCGCCTCCGCCCTGCCCGACGGCGCGCGTTATTACGCCTATCGCCTCCGCCGCACCACCACCACCGATCTGACCGCCGCGCAAATTCATCAGATCGGTCTGGACGAGGTCGCCCGCGACGAAACCGCCATGCTGGCGATTGCCCAGAAGCTCGGATTCAAAGACCTGGCCGGCTTCCGTGCCAGCCTCAAGACCAATCCCAAACTGAAGGCGACCTCGGCTGCGGCCCTGCTCGACGCCTATCGCGGCTACCTGACTCCGATGCAGGCCCGCCTGCCGCAGCTCTTCGGCCGCCTCCCCAAGGCGCCCTTCGAGGTCGTTGCGGTGCCTGCCTTTATGGAGAAGACTTCCGCCCCCGCCTATTACGAAGCGGCCACCCCCGACGGCAGCCGCCCCGGCCGTCTCTTCATCGACACTTACAACGCCACCGACCGCAATCTCTACGCCGTCGAGGCCATCGCCTATCACGAAGGCCTGCCTGGCCACCACTTGCAGATTTCCATTGCCCAGGAGCTGGACAACCTGCCCACCTTCCGCAAGCACGAGCACTATACGGCTTACATCGAAGGATGGGGGCTCTACTCCGAGCGGCTGGGCAAGGACGTGGGCTTCTACCAGGACCCCTACTCGGACTACGGCCGCCTGGAGGCTGACATCTGGCGCGCCATTCGTCTCGTCGTCGATACCGGCGTCCACAACCAACACTGGACCCGCCAACAGATGGTCGATTACTTCCACGACCACTCGGCCATCGACGAGACCAGCATCCAGGCCGAGGTCGATCGCTACATCGCCTGGCCCGGCCAGGCCTCGGCCTACAAAATAGGCCAGTTGAAGATTCTGGAATTGCGCGACCGGGCAAAAAAAGCGCTAGGCGACAAGTTCGATCTGCGCGCTTTCCACGACCAGGTGCTGGACTCCGGCGCGCTGCCGCTGGATGTGCTCAGCAACCGCATCGACGCGTGGATTGCCAGCCAAAAATAGGCCGACGTTTCGCGATAGAACTTTAGCTGCAGAAATGGCAGAATAGGCGCATATGGGCAACTGGCGCCTACCTCCAATTCCCCATCAGCACAAACGGCGCCCAGTAGTAGGGATGCGCGTATCCGGCAGGAGCCGGACTCGCGGGTTTGCTCCTGGAAGCTCCTCTGTCACTTCCATCGCCCTGCGTCTTTGCGTTGCCGAGCAGCAGATCGAGCTGCGCCTGCCGCAAGGCTTCCACCTTGGTCACTTTTCCCGCGCCCTCCACCCATCGCTTATAGAAGTCGCCCATCAGTTGGCCGGTGCTGGCGTCGTCAACCTCCCACAGCGACGAGATCACCGCCTTTGCTCCCTTGAGTTGCGCCGTCGTGCCCAGTCCATCGATCTCTCGCCCATTGGCTGCGCTGCCGCTCATCCCGGTCTCGCAGGCCGAGAGCGTCAGCAGGTCGGTATCGTCCAGGGCCAGTTGCTGATTGTCGCGGAAGTCAGCCACTGTGAGGTGAAATCCAGTTCCGCCCTCGTCTTTGCCCGAAAGCAGCAAATAGGACTGGCTATCGTCGCCTGGCTTGAAAACAAAATGGCTGGCAATATGAATCACGGCGTGCTGTCCACCGAGTAGATTCTCCATTCCCTTCTCTGTGAACTGGTCGTTCAGCAGAATCGTCCCCTGCAGCACGCCGATTGCCCCTTTCACCTTGGGATCGTTCACCACGTCGTCCAGTTCGTTGGCCACCGCGGGCAGTGCGGGCAGCCCCGATTCATACTTGCGCGAGATCCCCATCGCCACTGCGCTGAGGCTGCTCACCTCCGGCTTTTCGTTGAGGTGCGCAATGCTGGCAGGCGTGATGGTGACCGTGTCGTAATTTTCCACCACGTACTGTTTGCCGTCGTAGAGCGCGGCAATCGGCAGGTAGCGCAGCACTCCATCCAGAGACCAGACCAGCGTCCGCGCCCCGGCCTGGTCCAAATCCTGCTTGACTGGAGCAATGAGAACTCCGTATAACTCTCGCGCCAGCGGCCTCGGGGCCTGAGCGGGGTTGCGCAGCACCTGCTCAAAAGCCGCAACTTTCTTGTTAAGGTCGCTTTCTGAAATTTCAAACTCTCGCGCCACCGTCGCCGCACTCGTAACGACGATAATGCTGATTCGGTCCCTACCCACCAGCGTATAAAGCGCCACCGTGTGCGGCGTCTTCGCAATGGACTGCTTGAGCGCGCTCACATCGCCCTTTACATCGGCCACTTGCTTGTTGGCATCTCCGTTGTTGCCAAAGAGCAGATACAGGCGCGCGTAATAGTCGTTTAACTCCTTGCTAGCCGCGTCAAGCTGACCGGAAAGTTGCTGGTATCGCTTCTCCTGCTCCGCTGTGCGCGCTGGATTCCGCTTCAGTTCCACCCACTCCGCCCCCGCGGCCACCAGTTCTGCCGTCGAATGCTGGTAATCCGCCTCCGCCTGCTGCTCGGCGGGCGTCAGCGTCAACGGGCTGAGCGTGTTGGACCTCTCTCCGCGCACGTAATCCTGGTACTCCTGCTGCTTCAGCAGATCCAGAACCTGCTGCGCCTCCGGCAGCCGCCCCTGAGCAATCAGCAAGTCAGCCAGATCGTGATAGTAGTTGTCCTTGGCCGCCAGAAAGCTCGCCTGCAGATTCCTGTCCAACCCCTGGATGTTTCCCCTCACTTTTTGCAGAAAATTCACCGCCTGCTTGCCATAGAAGATCGCCAGGCCGGGTTCGAGCGCCTTTCGGTTCAGCATCAGGTTCCTTAAAATCTGCGCCTCCCGCAGCGGATCGCTTGCCGTCGTCGCCAGGGTCAGAGCTTTGCCATAGTACTCCAGCGCTTTTTCCTTTTCTCCCACATCGTTCAACAGGCTGCCGATATTGTTCAGCGCCATCGCCTCGCCGCCCTGATCGCCCAGCCGGTGACGGATCTGCATCGCCTCCAGATACAGCTCCAGCGCCTTCGGCCTCTGCCCCAGATCCTCGTTCACCAGCCCCATGTTATTCAGCGTTCGTGCCACCCCCGCGTTGTCCTCACCCGCCCGCTGCAACTCCAGCGCCTGCTCGTAATACCCCAGCGCCTTCTGCTTCTCTGCCGGGCCGTTATAGAAGCCTGCAAGATTGCTCAGCGTCCCCGCCTCACCCGCGCCGTCGCCAATCTCCACTTGAATCTTCAGCGCCCGATTGTAGTAAACCAGCGCCTCCGCCGGATCGCCCAAGTCGTCGTAAACCACTCCGATGCTGTTCAGCGCCATGGCCTCGCCCTTGCGCCGCCCCGCGGCCTGCCATAGCTTCAGCGCCAGGTTCAAATCCTCCAGCGCCGTCTGCTTTTCGCCCAGAACGTTCTTCAAATTGCCCAGCCCTTGCAGCACCCCCGCCTCACTCAGCCCGTTGCCCGAGGCCCGCGCCAGTTCCAGTGCCTGGCCGTAGTCCTCCAGCGCCTCCTGCTGCCGGTCCTGGTCCGAGTCGATATTCCCCAAATTCAACAGCGCCGCTGCCTCGCCCGCCCGGTCGCCCAGCGCATGAAAAAACGGCAGCGCCTGCCGGAAGTAGCCCAGCGCCATCTCCATTGCGCCCGCATTCTTGCACAGCACGCCCAGGTTGTTCAGCGTTCCGGCCGTCCCGGCGCGGTCTCCAGCTGCAATCCGCAGCGGCAGAGCCTTCGTATAGTGCTCCACGGCTGCACGTCTGTCCCCTTTTTCGGCGTACACAATGCCAATGTTGTTTTCGGTCGTCCCCTCGCCTCGCCCATCCCCGGCTGCGCGCCAAAGTTCCAGCGCCTTTTGGTAAGCGTCGAGCGCCTTGCCGGTCTCCCCGGCGGTGTCGTAGACGATTCCAATCCGGTTCCAGATCAGCGCCTCCAACCCTGCATCCCCAACCTTCTCCGCCAGCGTCATGGCCTTCCTATGCAGTTCCATCGCCGCTTCGCAGTTGCCCAGGTTGCAGCTCGTCCAACCCAGCCCGTTCAGCGCCGTTGCCTCGCCGCGTTCGTCCCCGGCGGCCACGGCCACATTCTGTGCCTGGCGGGAATCTTCCATCGCTTTCTGGTTCTCACCCAGAGCGCGATCACAGTCGGCAAGGCCATTCAGCGACTGGGCCTCGACGGCGGCAGCGCTCGTGGCGCGGCTTCGGTTCAGAGCCTGGGTGTACTCTTCCGCTGCGGCCTTGAAATCCGAGGTCCGATAGTGCAGTTCGGCAATCTGGTTCAGCCTCTGGGCTTCGGCGAGCGCGTCGCCTGACGCCTGCGCTATTTTCAGTGCGTCCTTCAGCTTGTCCAACTGTGCTTGCACCGCGACCGGCAGCGGCGCGCTCGCCGCCGGACCGCTCTGCGCCGGAGACGAGAGCGGTGCAGGCGTTGGGGGCGGAGCCGTTTGGGCGTTCAGCTCGAAGGGCAGAAGCAGGCAGCCGGCCATCCCCAGCAGAAGACCTGCGATAGGCAGCCGGGAATTGGCGCAGGCGTTGAGCATTCGGCATTCCTTCCATTGCAGCAAGGCCGGAAAGGCGAGAGAATGCACCAAGCATATATCAGGCCGGCTAAAGGCAGCCACATGAAGGTGGAATCAGCCAGGGCAAACGCATTTTCTTCCTCTTGGTTACAGAAAATTACCCTCCCCTGGCGCACAATCATCTTGAATGTGGAAAATGCTCAACCGGAAAGAAAAGGCCGTATGTACTCATATGCCAACAAATACGCTGCCAATATTGTTACCAGAAAGGCACTCCCCCCTACCCCCCCCTACCCCCCCGGGGGTATAAATTTCCCTAAAAACCTTGCAGATTAATTCGCCGTCGGAAAAGAAAACGATGCCATCCAAGTGAAGAAAAACCGCGTCCTTGCTATACAAAACGCTCTTTCAGAAAATATCTTCCATGTGCGCGAAAACGCACGTGTTTTACCACAATGTAAGAAATGGCCTTCCGGAAAAGAGCGGTTTTTTCCCGAAAAGGGGGGGTGTTTTCCCTGAAAATGGCCGAAAATGCCCCCGAAAAGGCCGAAATTTCGCAGTATTCAGGCTCTGAAAATGAATCAAAATCGGCCTCCCGCGAACCGCCTGAAAGCACTGTGACGCAAGAGACGCTGGCCGTTTCCGCAAGGATTTTTGATCTGGACCAGAAGTTTTGAAACGCTGTGCCCCATCCATTCCGCGCTTTTTGCGGAATGGGTGAGAGGGAGTGTTGCATTTCTTTGGGGCCGGATCAGTAAGATGCGTTTGCCCTGTGGAATCAGCTTCCTGCACTTCCTCGCGGGCGGCCTTTACTGTTCGCGAGGGCGGCAATCGAGGGCAAAGCGTCTTTCTTGGATGACCGGCGAAGTGACCGCCGTCACTGTGCCTGATTAGCCGACTTCGTAAAATTGCGCTAATTTTATCCCTTGTCGAGAACACCCGCGGGTGGAACAAATCAGCAGAAGGCGCACACACCGCCCGTTTGTGACGTTAGCGTCTGGCGTGTGACGGAAAAAGGAAGCCTCATGGCCAGCAACGCTCTTCCGCTCGTTTGCCCTCAAGGACACGGCCCTGGGATTCCAGGTTCGCGATTCTGTACCGTGTGCGGCAGCATGCTCACGGCCTCAGCCGCGCCGGAACAGCCGCCTGCGCCATCCATTCCGCCGCCCAATGCGGGCAGCCCACCTTCCGTTTGCAAGCTCTGCGGCGGCAATGGGGTTCGCCTCAGCCCCGCGGAGATTGTCTGTGCGCAATGCGGATGGCTGCGTCCGCTGCTTCCCGATTACCAGCTCGATCGCTCGGCATTTTTGTGGGCGCAGGACGGCCAGGCGATGGCCAAATTGCAGAAGATTCCCACCCTCCACACGTTCGTGCGCTCCGCTTCCGACAAGGTGGGCCGTCCCTGGATCGAATCGACATTCAACGGCATTCGCCTGGGTCCGAAGCAGTTTCCCGATGTGTGGAACACCGCTGTTCTGGCGGCGCGCATTCTTGGGCTGCCCACGATGCCCGATGTGTACGTCTCGGGCGACAGCATGTGGAACACCTATACCTTCGGCTCGGACAGCAGCGCGTTTATCGTGCTCGGCACCGCCATCCTCACCAACTTCCAGAAAGACGAACTGCTCTTTGTGCTGGCCCGCGAGATGGGACACTGCCGCGCCGGCCATGCCGTTTGGAAGACCGTGACGCGTTTTCTCGCCGGCGACACCAGTATGCACAGCGGCCTGCTTTCCAACGGAGTGTTGAACGCGATTAGTCCCACGAAGTTGATTCAGGGCGCGGTGGAAATGCCGCTGATGGCGTGGGCGCGCCAATCGGAGATCACCGCCGATCGCGCCGGGTTGCTCGCCGTCGGAGACGAGGCCCTCGCGCGCCGCGTACTGTTGGCATGGTCCATCCGCTCCGCCCGGCTGCTGAAACAGGTGAACATCGAGGAATGGATGAAGCAGGAAGAGGCCAGCGACGACCAGATCACGCGCTTCTCCGAAATGACCACCTCTTCCTCGATGTACACCACGCGGCGCTTGCGCTTGCTGGGTCAGTCGGCGTGCGAGCCCGAGTTGATGCGCATGAGCCAGATCGCGCAGACCGCTCGCAAGCAACTCGCCCCTGCATTGCAGCCGGGTTCTCCCGTTGCCGCGCCTGCTCCGGAGCCAGCACCCGCGGACTCCATTCGTGTTGTTTGCACCAGGTGCCAGGCCGCAATGCGGATTCCGCTGGCTGTTTTGCGCGGCAAACCGTCCCTGAATGTCCGTTGTCCACAATGCAGCAACGTTCTCACCTTGCGACCCAGGACGGCTGCTCCGTTGCCGGCGCCTGACGCCGCGCCGAAACAAGCCGTAGGTCCGGGAAAGAGAGGATGAGCCATGCCAAGCGATAGCAGCAATGAGGTCAATGAAGTTGTGGTGGTGATGCCGGAGGGATCCAGCAGCACACCGGCCGCGAACCCGGCGGAAGCCTCGACCCCTGCCGAGTCCGAACCGGTTGTAGTCGAGGTTTTTGATGCCATTCTCGATCCTTTCGGGAGCCACGATTCAACCGACCCGGCTCCGGAAGGGGTGGTGGAAGAAGTTTTTGTGGTAGAACCCGCCGTGGATTCCTCTGCAACCGGAGGCGAGGGAACGGCGACTGATCCCGCGGATGGAAGCACGACACCGGCGGCCGACACGGGACCGGAAGGCGGGTTGGAACCGGCCACCGATTCTCCGGAGACCGGAGAGACATCGACAACGCCCGATCCCACGGATTCGCCCGCGACCGGCTCCGACGATCCGACGACTGGAGTCGCCGGCTCCGATCCCGACGCCACAACTCAATCCTCCACCGACACAACCGACCCTGACGCCCAAAGTGGCGCCTTGAATGACGCCCAGCAAAATCTCCAGCAAGACGAGCAGTCGGAGGGACAGGCCGCCGCCTCAGGCGACTACGCAACTGCGCAGGATGATGCCCAGCAAGCCTATTCGGCCTCGCAGGACGTGGCCAATGCAGGAGGCCCCGACAACACCAACGAGACCTGGGAGGCGGCGCAAAACGAGAGCTGGGCCAATTGGGACCAGCAGACCGCCAACGAGGACGCGCAGACCGCCCAGAGTTACGCCAATGATCCTACCGGGAATCCGGCGAACGATGCAGCCGATGAGCAGATGTACGCCGCGGCCGCTGACAACGCACAGGAGAATGCCGACGATCACGGCGAAGCGGGCGAATACGGCGATGCGTTGGGCCCACAGGACGACTCCTCGGCCGCCGCGGAGGAGACGCCGGTTGACGACACCCCCGTAGAGGATTCTGCCCCGGTCGATGATTCTGCTCCGTCGGTTGACGACGATTCGTCGACCTAGGCTCTCGGCGAGAATTCCACCTTTACTTCACCGATAGCCAGGTGTTATCTTCCAGAAGATTCCCAACACTCAGGACCGGAGGGTTCCTATGTTTTGCGCACGCTGTGGAACAGCGTTATTGCCGGATAATAAATTCTGCAAAAGTTGCGGAGCGGCTGTGGGAGCTTCGGGCAACGCGCCCGCGCCAACCGCGCCAGCCGTTCCACCCGCGGCCTATCAGTATGTCCCTCCTTCTCCAGGCTTGCCGCAGGGCGCTTACCAGCCAATTTATTACGTCAGTCAGGAAGCGGCGGTACTGGCGCACAAGGCTCAGCAGAACAATCTGCTGCACGGCCTGAGAGTGCGCATTCAGAGTCTGGCCTCCACCGAGAGCCTGGAGGGGTTCAGCCTCAAGGAGATGTTTTCCGAGGTTTTCAAGCGCCGCAGCGCCGCGGACGTCGAGGATTACATCCTGGTCGGAACCTCCAAGACCACCCCGCCGATTGAGCTGATCGAGACCGGCTGGCCGAAGCCTTGGCTCTTCTTCCGCCTGCTGGCCCTGATGGTGGTTGCTTACGTGGTGCTGACCTTCATGTTCATGCAGACCGGCAACGCCAACTGCGTCCCCGGCATGATGTTTCTGGGAGCGTTCGTGGTTCCACTGGCGACGCTGACCATGTTCTTCGAACTGAACACCCCGCGCAACGTCTCCATTCACGTCATCAGCAAGCTGTTTCTGATGGGTGCCGTGGTTTCGCTGGGCGTTGCGCTGCTCGGCTATGCACTGCCTATCTTCCAGGTTTCGGAGATGGAAGCGGGCATCGTTGAGGAAGTGGCGAAGTTGCTGACGGTGGTGCTGCTGATGCGCAGCATCCGTTACAAATACATGCTGAACGGCATCTTGTTTGGAGCAACGGTGGGCGCGGGCTTCGCGGCTTTTGAGACTGCCGGTTACGCACTCAACGTGGCTTTGCTCCCCGGATTGATCCAGGGCCTGGTCCAGGGCGGTTCCACGTCGCAACAGGTGATGGCTACCGCGACGCATCAGGGCGTGGCGGCCATGCTGCAGATTCTGCGCTTGCGCGGAATTGAGGCGCCGCTGGGGCACGTGGCGTGGACGGCGGTGTCGGCGGGCGCATTCTGGCGCGTGAAGCTGGACAAGCCGTTCAGCCCGGCGATGCTGATGGACTCGCGCTTTCTGAAGGCGCTTGCCATTCCCGTGGTCATGCACGCCATCTGGGACGCTCCCTGGCAGTTGCCCTTTAGCGGCAACCAGATTCTTACCGGGCTGATCACCTGGTATGTCGTGTTCATGCTCGTGCAGCAGGGGTTGCGCCAGGTGCAGCAAGAGCAGAAGATGCAATTGCAAAGCACGTTGGCCAACGTTGAAGCTGGAATTCTATCGCCGGATGCGGCGGTGGTCTGACGAGAAACAGCAAAACTTTGCCGGATGCGGGAGTTTTTCCGCCGCGAGCGAGGTCAACATTCATCAGGATTGCAAGGAGATTGAGAAGATATGAAATTCTGCGGCAAATGCGGTGCTCAGTTGCAAGGCGATGAACGCTTCTGCGTGGCTTGCGGAGCGGATGTTACAGCGCAGGCAGCGTCAACAGCGGCCCCTGCCGCGGCCCCACCCACACCTGTTCCGCCCAGACCGGTTGCGCCGCCGGTTCAGCCGATGGGCGTTCCAAGCCCCTTTGCGGCGCATGGACCGATTCCGGTCGTCGTGGGCATGCCGCAGCCGGCCCCTGCCAAAGGTGGGGGAAAGTTGTGGACGGTGATCATAGTTTTGGCCATCTTGGGCGGGAGTTACTACTACTCGCAGCGCAATCCTCCGACTCCGGCGCAGCAGCAGCCGGGAGCTCCGGGCCAGCAGCAGCCGGGAACTCCGGGCCAGCAGCCAGTTCAGGGCCAGCCTGGAGTTCCGAACCAGCCGGGAGGGTATCCGGAACAGCAGCCGGGCAATCCGGGACAGTCGGGAAACGACGCGGCGCTGGTGAGGCTGCAGATGTTCGGCGGCCGATGGGACGCCATGAACGGATTTGTTCAGGTCTCGCAGGTGCGATGGACGAATAAGGCGAATGTCGTTGTTCAATCCGCGACTCTGGAGTGCATCCAGTTCGCTGCCAACGGCGCCGTTCTCTCGCAACAGCAAACCACGCTGCACGGGCCCGTTCAGCCCCAGGCCACAGCCACCTATGGTCCATTTCAGATGGGAGCGATCGCACCGTATCTGGCCAATGTGAAATGCGGCATTGTGAGTGTCAGTCAAGCCGGCCAATAAAGCGCATCAGGCCCACGAACTGCGGCGGAGGGAGCAGGGGGCGTATTGCCCCCTGAATGCAGGCCCGCAAAAAAATGGCGGCGTGTTTCCGGCCTTGCTGCAATGGGAGGAATGCCGAATGTTCAGCGCCTGCGCCAATTCCCGATTGTCTGCCGCTGGTCTTCTGCTGGTGATGGCTGGCTGTCTGCTTCTGCCCTTCTTGCTGAACGGCCAGGAGGACCCGTCCCAAAAGTTGAACGATCAGGATGCGAGCCCCCAGCCTTCGAGCGTACAACTGCCGGTCGCCGCGCAGGCACAGTTGGACAAGCTCGAAGATGCGCTGAAAGCGGCAGTTGCGACTGGCGATGCGAAGGCCGAGGCGAAGACGCTGAACGAAATTGGCGAAGCGTACTTTAACGCTTCAGATTTCCAGAGGGCAATGGGCAGCTACAACCAGGCTCTGGCGCTGGCCCGCTCCGCGAACGATGACATCAGGCAGGCGGGGGCGCTGATCGGCGTCGCTAGATGCTACCGCGGCCAGTTGCAGAACGAGAAGGCCTTGGAGCCCTTTCAGCAGGCGCTGGATCTGGCCACGGCTTCAGGGGACGAGCCTGCCCAAGCCGCCGCGCTGAACGGGATCGGCAATGTCTATTCCTATCTGGGAGAGAAGCAGAGGGCGCTGGAGTATTTCAACCAGGCGCTGCCGATTGAACGCAAAGCAGGCGACCGCCGTCGCGAGTTCGCGACGCTCAACAACATCGGCGGCGCCTACCACGAGCTTGGGGAGAGGCAGAAGGCGCTGGAGTATTACAATCAGGCGCTGTTGATCACTAAAGATCTGCGTGCCCGCGCCGGCCAGGCCGCCACGCTGAGCGCCATCGGTCAAGCCTATTCCGATCTTGGCGAGAAGCAGAGAGCGCTGGAGTATTTCAATCAGGCGCTGCCTATTCAAATCGAAATCAACTACCGCGCTGGCGAGGCCGTTACGCTGAACGGCATCGGACAAGTCTACTACGATCTTGCACAGGGGCAGAGGGCGCTCGATTATTTCAACCAGGCTTTGTCGATGGATCGCCAGATGAATAACCGTCCTGGCGAAGCCGGGATATTGATCAACATTGGCCTTGTCTACCTCGGACGCCGGGAGAGCCAGAAATCGCTGGATTATGATAACCAGGCACTGCAAATCTATCGCCAAATAGATTCCGGCCTCGGCCAGGCCAAGGCGCTGAACAACATTGGCGCAGTCTACGCCAATCTTGGGGAGTATCAGAAGGCGCTCGATTATTACAACCAGGCGCTGCCGATCTTTCAGCAAAGGAATTACCGCCGCGGTGAGGCGAACACGCTCAAAAACGTCGGCAATATGAACGCCAAGCTGGGGGATCAGAAGAGCGCGCTGGAGAACTACAACCAGGCGCTGGCGCTGGCTGCCATTGTCAACGATCCACTTCTTGAATCGAAGATTCTTATCCTGCTGATGGAAAATCAAAAGGCCTCGCAGCCGGGCCTTGCCGTCTTCTACGGCAAGCAGGCGATCAATCTGCTGCAGCAGGTGCGCGGGAATATTCAGGGACTGGATGAGGATCTGCAGAATAGCTTTCTGACTTCATACAAGAGCTACTATCGCGCTCTGGCGGACCTGCTGATTGCGCAGGGGCGGTTGCCCGAGGCCGAGCAGGTGCTGAATTTGGAGAAACAGCAGGAGTACTCGGATTATCTTGGCGGGGAGGCGGCGGCCCCGCTGAGCCCGCTGGCGATCACTCCGGCGGAGAAGCAAGCGGAGGAGGATTATCAGAAGTCCACCACGGCGCTTGTTTCGGCGGGCGCGCAGTGGGCGGAGTTGAAGAAGAATACGGCGCGCACAGCGGAGCAGGAGAAGCAGTTCAAGGAGTTGTCTGACCAGTTGGCGCAGGCCAGCAAGGGGCTGGACGTTTTCTACTCGCGGCTTTATGGGCTTTTTGGAAAGACCACCAGCGCGAACAATCAGGTAAGAGATGTGAAGGGTCCTGTCAGCGATTTGAAGCAGATCATTGCGGAGATGCCGCATACGGTAGCGCTGTATACGGTGGTAAGCACGGATCGAACCAGCATCATTGTGATTGCCGGATCGGAGGACGTGCCCGCGGTGGTGCGGGAGTCCGCAATTTCGGAGGTCGAGCTGGACAAGAAGGTCGCGGCCTTCCAACAGGTGTTGCGCAAGCCGGGTCTGGACCCAAAACCGCTGGCGCAGGAGTTGTACAAGATCCTGATTGGGCCGGTGAAGGCGGATCTGGACCAGGCGAAGGCCGAGACGCTGGTATGGTCGCTGGACGGTGTGCTGCGCTATCTGCCGATGGCCGCGCTCTACGACGGAAAGCAGTACATGGTGGAGAACTACAACACGGTGGCGATTACTCCGGCGAGCATTGCGCACTTGGCCGACCAGCCGAATTTGAGCAACATGAGCATGGCGGCGATGGGGATCTCGCAGAAGTATGAGAAGGAATTGCCTGCGCTGCCGGCGGTAGCGGGCGAGCTGGACGACGTGGTGAAGGGCGCGAGGATTCAGGGGGCAAACGGCGCATTGGCGGGGACCATCCTTCTGAATGGGCAGTTTACCGAGAAGGCGATGGAGGACCAACTGGGCGGGCATCCCATGGTGGTGCATATTGCCAGCCATTTTGTGTATAGCCCTGCCGGAGACGCCAGCAAAAGCTATCTGCTGATGGCGGGCAAGGACGGCAATTCTTTTCATTTGACCGTAGATGACTTTCGCGACGACGTGAACCTTTCACTTTCCAAAACGGACCTGCTGACGCTCTCGGCCTGCGAGACCGGGATGAGCGGCAGCGCAGCCAATGGGCGAGAGGTGGATGGACTGGGCACGACCGCGCAACTCAAGGGGGCAAAGGCGGTGATTTCGTCGCTGTGGGAGGTTGACGACGCCAGCACCGGCCAACTGATGGGCGACTTCTATAAGCGATGGGTGGTGGGCGCGGGAAAAGTGACCAAGGTGGAAGCCTTGCGGCAGGCGCAGCTCGATCTGCTGCTCGGCAATGCGAGGGCACAAGGCGATGGCAGCGACAGGGGAGCTTCCAGGAGCAAACCCGCGAGTCCGGCTCCTGCCGGATACGCGCATCCCTACTACTGGGCGCCATTTGTGCTGATGGGGAATTGGAGGTAGGCGCCAGCTTCCTGTATGCGCTTGAGCAGCACGCCTGAGCCACTTGCAAAATTCAAAAGCAAAGCAAGAAGCGTCAGGGCACGACTTTACAGGTTACGGAAAAACTCATTCGTTGTCGCAATAAGCGTCAGGGCACGACTTTACAGGTTGCGGAAAAACTCATTCGTCGTCGCAAAAAGTGTCAGGGCACGACTTGAGTCGTGCCTTGACGCTTTTTGCAGTCTCAATGGAATTTTGCAAGAGGCTCGCCTGTTTTATTTTCAACTGACTGCCAGCCGCTGTTTTCGAAACCGGGCAGCGTTGCAAGTTCCCTGCCGCTGGCCGCATCCCGCAAGCGGAAAACATCACAGCATCTCTGCAGGCACTCATTGCGGCTTGCTGTTTGCGGGAGGTTCCTTTCGGCTTTGTGTCTGCAGCGTCTGGACGCTCCAGTTAGTCGGCGTGGGCCGGGTGGCCGAGCGAGTGCCGGCGCTGGTGGCATCCAGAAGTTCCTCAAGAGGGTCCGTTGCGGTTGCCAGCCGTGCGCCGCGCGTAACCACTCCCTTGAATTCGAGAGCCGATGGGTCGGCCAGCGGCGTAGAGGTCGTCAACATCAAATAGGTGTCGGTCCCGAGCGGATCGCCCACCGGGAATGGATCTCCCGGCAGTGGAATCTGGGTTAACCTTCCCGCGTCCGAGGCGGGGAATTTGCCGGGGGGTACGCCCTCATAGGGCCACAGCAACGTGCCTTTGCCCTGGCAGTCGATGCCGAGAACATAGACCCAGCGAGGCGAGACCGCGGCCCTGGTGTTGCCGACAAGCAATAGTTCGTAGTTCCCTTTTTGATAGGTATTGCCGCCATCGGCGACGTCCTGATTCTCCGGCATCTGGCGCAGGGCAAGCCGGTAAGGGAAAACCGCCTGGCCGCCCAGCGCCGAGGAGCCAAGATGCAGCCAGCCATTGAGTCTCGCCAACTGTGCCGCGGACTCCGCAAGCGAACTCTCCAGCAGGACCGGCTTATCAACGGCGACCCAATCCGTGCGAAGTGGATAGGATGAATTGGGTGAACAACCCGCGCCGATTTCCCTGGGCGTTTGCACCTCGGCATCCACGTCGCTGCGCTTGAACCATGTGTAGCTGATCCCGGCGCCGGTGGGGTTGCCTGCGATCACATACATTGCCTGGGCGCGATCGGAGGTAAGCTGGACTGCGCCTGGAGGCTCAGTTCCGGCCGGCGGCGCCAGCAGGCCTTGCGCCGACTCCTTCGGCAGCGGAGCGTCAAACCAGACAACTCCATTGGCCGGCAGCTTCTTCAGCGCCCCAGGCGACAGACGTGCGCCAAGCGTGACCGGATTCTCCTTCTTGATCTGACCCGCGGCGGTCGTACTGGAATGCGCGGAGAGAACCCAGTGCGCGCCATCCCAGGCCAGGTGGTGAGTCCACGAATCCAGGGACGGGTCGGCGGTGAGTTGGACATTGGCCGCTCGCAGGACGGTGAGAGCGTCCTGGATCTCCGCCAGCGAGAGGTTCAAAGCGCCCGCGTAGAAGCTCAAAACGGGCCGCTGCGCCGGCACCCATTTGGTCAGTTGAACGATGCTTTTGGCATGAACCGCGGCGCCCGCCGGAGAGATCACCATGGCCCTCGAGCGCGCCAGACCGATTGGATCACCGACCTGAAGCACGGCGCGTACTCCGTCGGTCGCGGTGAGTTCCGTGAATTCGCTGCCCTTGCCGATGTCGGCGAGGACGCCGATATCGAGGACCACGCCTCTGGCATCGGCGGAGACGATGGCTGCCGTGGGTGGGCCGCTGCCCGCCGATCCGCCGAAGAGCGGCTGCTCCTTGCGCGCGGTTGAGGTATCGAGCTGCGGTTGCTGATTGGTTGCGCCGGGAGCCAGTTCCATGGCGACTTGCAGCCGTTTGAAGAGGTCGCTGACGGGCCGGTTGGCGGGCAGAGCCTGAAGCGTTTCGACCAGCGCATCGGTGAACAGGCCATGGGGCGGATCGCCATCTTGCACGTCCATCGCCGACTGATCCTTCTGGGCCGCGGAGAGCACCAGCACGGGATTGTCCGCGCGGCTCTCCGGAGGGAGGCCGGCAGCTTCCGCGGGATAAAGATCATCCGGCATCGGGCGCGGGTCAAAGTCGAAATCGCGAGCCACCAGCGCCGTGCTCACCGCGCCCCGCGCCAGCGATCCGGAGTGGCAGGAGTCGAAGATAGCCGTCAGGTGGATGCCCCGGTCGGCGGCTTGATTGAAGATGTGGCGGAGATCGCGGCTGAAGAGGTCATCCTGGCCGAGATACCAGTCATAAGGCACGATGGTGTTTTCCACGCACGAAGAATGCTGGCCCGTGCCATCAAGGTCGTAGAGCTGGCAATGCCTTTTGGGGTCCGCGCTGGGGTCCGCGCGCAGCGAACCGTGCGAAGAGATGTACAGCACCACCGTGTCGCCCGGCTTGGGGTCCTTGACCAGATACTGCTGCATGGCGTTGAGCATCGCGCCGCGGGTTGCGGCCTGGTCCAGCAGAATGTGAATGTGCTGGTCATCGTTGGGAAAGCCGAACTTCTCGCTGGTAAGCAGCTCGCGCATCGCGGCCACGTCATGCGATGGCCCCTTGAGGTCGCGGTAAGTCAACAGCGGCTCATACCGTCCCGTGCGGGGAGCGCCATCGGGCACAGTGACGCCGGTGGCGGGATGCGCGTAGTTGTCGATGCCGATCAGCAGCGCGCTCTTGGTTGCAGCCGCCGGCGGCGCGGACGGCGCCTGGGCGAAGCCCCGAAAGCAAAACAGAACGCCGAACACGTGAAGCAGAAGGCGAACCTTGAAAAATTGCATCGAACACTCCACTTCCGGCAAAATCCTTCAATTAGACCAAAAGGTAAAGAAACGGTGAGCGAAAGTCAAGCAATCTGGCGTCTGGATAAAAGCGCCAGATATTCGTTTGACGGCGCAATCGCGGCGGATGGCCGGCATGGTTCGAGCAATAGCTTCTGAAAAAAGTCGCATCCGGAACGAATGACCGCAACTTTCACGCTGGAAAACCGTCGTATGTATTGTGAACATCAGGAACTTGGCCCGTGTATACTCACACACAAATGGCAGGTGAAGAAATGCGGCTTTTTGACAGAATCGTAAGGATCGAGCCTTCCCTTGCATTGGCTCGCGGAATGGCTGTTGCACTGGCGATCGGAGCCCTTTCGCTTGGCTGTGCGCAAGCACAAACCGCACCGGCCAAGGGGAGCGCAGAGACCCCCTCGGGGGCAACAGGATTTTCCATCGAATCGGAGATGCTCACTTACCGCGCCTTGCAGTCCAACAGCGAGGCCATCGCTTGCGACATAGCCGCGTTCGTGAATGGAACCAATGCCAACTTCAAAGATCATTCCGCCGACTCAATTTGCGAAGTGAAGGCGGGCGCCAACAAAGCCACTGTTGTCCTGCTTCCCTTTGATTCAAGTGAATTCCTTGACTTCCAGATCTGGCGCGCGGATATGGCGACGATGAACAGGCTGCAAAACAAAGCCAATGACCTTGGTTGCCCGGTAAAGAAAGCCTCGAATTTAAAAGGAGCGACCGCCGCTGTGAATGCTGCAATAAGCGCTTCGCCAGCCGGCCCGCCGCTGGCTGTTGCCCAGGGCGTTCTTGCCTTGTTGGCCAAGGAAGAATCCTCCACTTCGGTCGGCGGCACCATTCATGACCAAGCCTTCATGGACGGGGTTGGCCGGGAACTGCAGCAGCTCAGCGTGTCCGTGGTGATGCCTACCGCCTACACGCCCTACTCTTTGACCTCGCTGGATGAGTCGGATTCGCCGTTTCTCAAAAGCCTGGCCAGGACTCTGACTGCTCGTGGCTGCCTTGCTGGTCTCGCGGCAAAGGAAAAGGGGAGTGATCAAACAACAGACGACGCCAAAGCTTACTATATCCAGAGGATGATCTCGGATATCGACGCCTTTCTAGGCACGCTCAGCGAGAGCGGCGCTTCGGCGTCGAAGGGCACAAAAACGCAGGCGGCCAAACCCGCGGGTGGAAGCACTCCGGCTCAGAACACGGATGGAACGCAGATCCCCGAAGTCACTGCATTAGCGCCTGCGTCTTCTCACATCAACGCTGTCCTGTTGGCGGACGGTTTGGCGGCCAAGCTGGGCGTCGAGCCGGAGACCGGCAATCTCTCGGCTGAAGATTCGGCATCGCTGCATATCCTCCTGATCAAAGCGCTGGAATCAGGAGGTTCTGTCACCAGATACAGCAACATTCTCGGCACCAAGGTTTCTTACAGCGGCGGCTCCGTAGGCACCTACGCGCTGTTTTCGATAGATGGCGATCTGGAGTGCTCCGGGAATGTATATGAGTACGGAGGCTCCATCAAAGGCAAGAATTTCAAGGAGCAACTGCACGGTTACGTTCCCGATCCGGCCAAGCAGATGGTCTTTCTGCGTCATAGCTGCCGTCCCCTGGCGAATCCCCAAAATCGCTGAGACACGTTTCCAGTGCTGAAGGGAGCTCACCAGGCAGGATTGGTAACGGCAAACGCCCATGTAGCCCGAATGGATTCTGGAATGTTGCAAAATCGCCTAATCGCTCGCCGACGCACAGGGCGTTGCGCTTAAGAGGCCAGCATTTATGGGACGCGAGGGGGAAAGAGGATTTGCGCGCGGAAAGCGTCGGGGTTAAAACCTCGACCTGCCCGTCGCGTTGATTGATTTCTAAAAAAACTTGCGGATGGGTTTTTGCCGGGGATAAATCCCCGGCCTCCCGGGCTGTACCCTTCCTACGCGGCTTCGCGGGTCGTCGAAGCCGGTGGACGACTGACACGAAGCAGCTTTTGAAACACTTTCCAGGAAACTTCCGGTGACCGGGGCGCTTACAACAGGGATGCCGAGGCGTGATAACCTGTAATGTCCCCTATTCAGCAGCTTTCCGGCTCACTTTGCTGCGATTGCGGGCTATTGCTTCGATTGGAGAATTGGCATGAAACGCGCTCTGACATTCGTCTTTGTCCTTGGATTTTCCTGCTGCCTATACGCTCAGGCAGTGGATACAACCGTCTGCGATATTCTCAACAACCCGCAGTCGTTCAACGGCAAGATCGTCCGCATCAAAGGCACGGTCGCCGCCGGTTTTGACCAGTTCGTCGTCAAGGGTGCCGACTGCGGCATCAACGTCAACAAGAACATCTGGCTCTCCTACCCGGAAGGCATCAAGGCCAAGGCGGGCCCGGCGGCCATGGTGCAAGTACAGCCGGCGCATAACTTTGCCGGCGACGTTCCCGCGGTGCAGCGGACGCCGGTCACGCTGGACAAGAACAACAAGGATTTCAAGCTCTTTGATTCACAGTTGGCCACGCCTTACAAGAAGGGCGGAATGTGCCTGGGGTGCAACAAGTTTGAGGTGACTGCCACGCTGGTGGGCCGGTTGGACGCCGTCGAGAAGGCCGGAATGCAGCGCGACAAGGCAGGCAAGATCATCGGCTTCGGCGGCTTTGGGCACATGAACGCCTACGCAGCCCGCCTGGTGCTGCAAGAGGTCTCCGATGTCACATCGAAGGAGATCGACTACTCCAAGACGCTGGCCGTCACCAAGGACGACACGGCGCCAGGTACGGGCGGTTCGGATCAGTTTACAGCCGCGCGCAATTTTGTCAAAGCGTTTGCGCCTGGCGTCGCCGCCGGGGTTCAGCTCAAACGGGCTGTCGATGCCTTTGGCAAAGAGAAAGAAAACAATGGAGTGGTGATCGGATTCGGAGCTGCGAACACAGCCGCGACGAAGGATGAAGGCAAGGGGACCGTCGATTCCCCGGACGGCCTGCTCTTCACTTGCACCTTCAATACAAGCCGCCTGGAAGGCGATGCTGAGGGCAGGGCGATTATTTTTATCGGTGAAAATATCGCCGACCTGCGCAACCCGGCGCCGGAGGACGCGGGCGCCGGATTTTACGATCTGGAGAATCACGCCTGGCAGATCACCATTCTGGACGCATTCGCCACCAGGCAGAAGACCTTGACGCTGCCGGGCGGCTATCTGATCTTGAACTCGGCATGGCCGCAGGCCGATTTGGACAAGAACGTGGGCGACGCGCTTGACGGCTTCCTCGTCAACGAAGAGCTTCTCCACAGGTAGACGCGGCCTCCAGCCTCGGACAGGTTGATTCTCCAGGCCTCAAGAACGGGGCCTGGGAGTCGACTATGTGACTGCCGTGGCAATCGCGGCATAGGTGCGTCGATGTGAGTGTGTTCAAGCAGAATCACATACTTTCAGGAGAGAAAAAATGGCGGAGATAGCTGTTGAGTCCACCGAAGTACCGGCGCAGTTGCCCCAGGTGCGCGTGGCTGTTCTGGGCGCCGGCAAGATGGGCGGAATCCTGTTGCAGGCCTTCCTGAAGCAGAACCTGTTCGAGCGCGGCAAGATTCACGCCACTGTGGGCCACGCCGAGCGAGCCGTTGCGCTGAGCACGCAGTGGGGCGTGGACGTGTCCACCAACAACCTGGAGGCGGTGCGGAACTCCGATCTGATTCTGCTCGGCGTCAAGCCCTTCCAGATGCTGGATCTGATGGCGGAGATAAAGCCTGCGCTTACTCCGGCCAAGACGCTCATCTCCTTTGCCGCCTCGGTCAAGACACGCTCCATTGAAGAGGCGGCCGGAGTGGAGATCTGCGTGATTCGCGCCATGCCCAACACCCCCTCCACGCTGGGCGCCGGCGTTGCCGCGCTCTGCCGCGGACGCTTCGTCACACCCCAGCAGATGGAGTTGGCCGAGCGCATCTTCCAGACCGTGGGCCGCACCGTGATCGTCGAGGAAAAACACATGGACGCCGTAACCGGCCTCTCCGGCTCCGGGCCAGCCTACATCTACATCATCATCGAGGCTCTGGCCGAGGCGGGCGTGAAGGTCGGCCTGCCCCGCGACATAGCCACGGAACTAGCCGCGCAAACCACCTTCGGCGCAGCCAAGATGGTTCTGGAAACCGGCTACCATCCGGCGCTGCTGAAGGACGCCGTGACCACTCCCGCCGGATGCACCATCGACGGCATTCTGGAGTTGGAAGAAGGCGGCCTGCGTGTCACGCTCATTAAAGCCGTAATGCGGGCGACGGAGCGGGCCAAGCAGTTGGCAGCGGGGTGAGAAACAGCTTTTAGCTTTTAGCTACTAGAATCCTGAATCAGAAATACCCAGCACAAAAAGTGCTGTCATCCTGAGCGAACGGGGTCCCAGGCGTACTCTTCAGCCTGGGGGTGGTGAGTCGAAGGATCTGCGGTTGTTCTTCAATCAACTTCTGACTAAACACAGTAGTTGCTAATCGCAGGATAAGGGAATTCATGGTTTCCCAGGTTAGGCGAGAAACAAAAACGCGCCGAACCTGGGACACACAGATAGAGAGGCTTCAATGAACGCTGCTAAACTCACTCAGTACGGACTTGTTCCAGTGGCGCGTGTCCGCATAGCAGACCGAAATCTCATAATCGATATTACCGATCCGAAAACCGTCAAGCTTGAGATGTGCATATATGCCTTCCTTATTGAAGGCAAGGTTTGCCGCATCGGGTCCAGTAAAGCGCCATTGGAGAACCGTCTAAAAGACTACAAAAGGGACATTACAAATGCGCTCAACCACAAAAAATCACCAGCACCGGATGAAGAGGCTGAGAAATGGAAAAAGATACTACCGGATGGAATTTCGGGTGATATATATGCTCGTCAAGGAACGAGTGTCACAACTCCCATAGGGACGTTTCCCGCTTATATGGACGAAGAAAGCATAATGATTGGGAAGATATTCGATGATGGCGATCTGTTACCTGATCAGATACTAAACCGCAACAAACATCGTTAGGCATCAAACTGTACACACCAAACTTCTGATTGGTTTTTCGCCCGGACTTCGATCTGTTAACCTGCTATCTTGCCCATCCAACGCCCAACTTGGCTCCCCTCTTATCTGCCGGAACTCGACGGCCTGCGCGGCCTCGCGATTCTGTGGGTGGTCCTCTATCACTGCGGCCCGTTGCTCCAAGGCACATGGCTGCACCGCGTCGCGGAGTCGGGATGGGCGGGGGTTGACATCTTCTTCGTGCTCTCCGGCTTCCTGATTACCGCCAACCTGCTGGGCGCGCGCGACAAGCCGCATTACTTCCACAATTTTCATGCGCGCCGCGCACTGCGCATCTGGCCGGTGTACGTGCTGGTGCTGGCGGTGGTCTACCTGAATGCGCCGTGGTTTATCGGCACCAACGCCGGCGTGCTGGGCGCAATCAAGGCCGCTCCGTGGCTGGCGTACATCTTCTTTGTGCAAAATCTTTTCCACCTGTCGCTGCCACCGGCGCTCGGTCCCACTTGGGCGCTGGCGGTCGAAGAGCAGTACTACTTTTTCTGGGCGCCGCTGGTCCGCTGGCTTCGCCGCTCCTGGATGCTGGCGGTTGTTCTCGCCTGCGCGCTGATCTCGTCGCCGCTGCTGCGCCATCTGAACCCGGTCTGGCTGTGGAACGTTCCCAACCACACGCTGATCAAGCTGGACGGCATCGCCCTGGGCAGTTTGATGGCACTGGGACTTTACACAATTCAACTCAGCCGCCGCGTTTGTCTCTGGATCGGCCTGGGCGCATTTGTGCTGGGCATGGCAGCGGCAGCGGCCGCTTACGGAACGTCGCTTTTGGATACCGCGTTGGCGGCGGCCTTTGCCGGCGCCGTGCTGGCCTTGATGGCCTCGACCGGCGCGCGCAATCCCATCAACGCCCTGCTGCGCCGCGGGCCGCTGGCTTTCTATGGCCGCATCAGCTACGGCCTTTACATGATCCACATCGTGGCCTTCATCTTTATCGGCTGGTTCGACCTGTGGATGGTGCGCTACGGCATGGCCGGAAACCTGGCGGTGGTGGCCGCTCGCCTGGCAGTCTCCACCGCATTGGCCGCGGCAATGTGGTACGGCTTCGAATCGCAAATCCTCAAGCTCAAGCGGTATTTCTAGACTGGCCCCAGCTTCGCATTCCGCACAGTCCCAGCAGGATCAGGATCGAGAAGGGACGTACCTCATCCCAACAAGTGGCCAACAATCACGAAGAGCGCCAATAGAAAGAGCGCCACGACCGGCGCGGCGGACTCCCTGCGGAGATCGTGATAGATGCCGGCAGCCGTCATCAGCAGCGCAAGCCCCGACGCCGCCAGCAACGGAAGAAATTCCGGTAGCCGGTGATTGAGAGAGACGATCAGCGCCAGCGCAAATGCAAGCTCCAGTATCGCAATTGCGCAAACCGCTTTGCGCGTCATGCCAATGCATGTGCAGTTCAGCGCCGACCAAGGCGCACTTACCTGCGATTGAAAGGCAAAAAACTTGCTTAACCCGGCAAAAAGAAATATGCCGGCCAACAGAAGTTGCGCAAACCAATCCAGACTGTTCATCGATTCACTCGCCTCTCTTGTTCGCCCTCCCTGCTTGTTCGTGCAAGAAGCATGATTGAAGGCAGTGCAGTTGACAGGTCGCTTCTTATGAAGAATATATAACAACTGGATAATTATTTCATAAAGATTGCTATATTAAACCCCTGATTTGCGGATTCCATTTCAGAATTGCCGAAGCGAATTCGTCCCGGAAGATGGACCTTCGTCTCAGTCGCTTGTGACACTAATCACCCGGCCCCGGGCCCAGCGGCTGCTAGGCTTAACCTGTCACGCAATCTTTCCCTTGCGAGGTGCAATATGACCGAAGCCGCGAGCAATGGCCCCCTCAGCCCCGAACTGCTGGCCAAAATGAACGCCTACTGGCGCGCCGCCAACTATCTATCCGTCGGTCAGATCTATCTGAAAGACAACGCGCTGCTGGAGCATCCGCTCACCCTGGACGACGTGAAGCCGCGCCTGCTGGGCCACTGGGGCACCACGCCGGGGCTCAACTTTCTTTACGTGCACTGGAACCGCCTCATCCGCGAGCGCGACCTGAACATGATGTTCATCATCGGCCCAGGACACGGCGGGCCGGGCCTCGTCGCCAACACCTATCTTGAAGGCTCCTACACCGAGATTTATCCGCACATCGAGCAGAACGCCGACGGCATCAAGCGCCTTTTCCGGCAATTTAGCTGGCCTTACGGCATTCCCAGCCACGTTGCTCCTGAGACGCCAGGCTCCATCCACGAAGGCGGCGAGTTGGGCTACTCGCTGGTGCACGCTTACGGCGCGGCCTTCGACAATCCGAATCTGATTGTGGCCTGCGTCGTCGGCGACGGCGAGGCCGAGACCGGCCCTCTGGCCACCAGTTGGCACTCCAACAAATTTCTCAATCCTGCGACCGACGGCGCGGTGCTGCCCATCCTCCACCTCAATGGCTACAAAATCGCCAACCCCACGGTACTGGCGCGGATTCCGCACGCCGAGCTGGAAAGCCTGATGCGCGGCTACGGCTACGAGCCGTTCACGCTGGAGGGCGATGATCCGCTCGTGATGCATCAGCAGGCGGCGGCAGTCTTCGACAAAATCTTCGACCGCATCGCCGAAATTCAGAAATCCGCCCGCGCCGCCAAAGGCCCCATCGAGCGTCCGGCATGGCCCATGCTGATCCTGCGCACGCCCAAGGGCTGGACCGGACCAAAATTTGTAGACGGCAAGCCGGTAGAGGGCACCTGGCGCGCCCATCAAGTGCCGCTTGACCAGATCTTCGAGAAGCCCGAGCATCTGCGCCAGCTCGATGAGTGGATGCGCAGTTATAAACCAGAAGAACTCTTCGACGAGAAGGGCGCATTCCGCGCGGAGCTGGCTGAGCTTGCGCCCAAGGGGCGCCGCCGCATGGGCATGAACGCCCACGCCAACGGCGGCCTGCTGCTGGAACCGCTGAAGATTCCCAACTTCCGCGAGTTTGCGGTGAAGATCGAGGGCCGCGGCCAGAAGGACGTCGAATCCACGCGCGTCCTGGGGCAACTGCTGCACGGCATCATGGAGGCCAACAAGGCGCAGAAAAACTTCCGCGTCTTCGGGCCGGATGAGACGGCCTCCAATCGCCTCCAGGACGCGATTACCGGAACCGGCAAGGAGTGGATGGCCGCAACGCTGCCGGTGGACGAAAACCTTTCGCAGACCGGCCGCGTGATGGAAATTTTGAGTGAGCACATGTGCCAGGGCTGGCTGGAAGGCTACCTGCTCACCGGACGCCACGGCTTCTTCTCCTGCTACGAGGCATTCATCCACATCGTCGATTCGATGGTGAATCAGCACGCCAAGTGGCTCAAGGTGACGCGAGAGATTCCCTGGCGCAAACCGATTGCCTCTCTGAATTATTTGCTGTCGTCTCTCGTGTGGCGGCAGGACCACAACGGCTTCAGCCACCAGGACCCCGGCTTCATCGACCATCTGGTGAACAAGAAGGCCTCGGTGGTGCGCGTCTATCTTCCGCCAGACGCGAACACCTTGCTTTCCGTGGCTGACCACTGCCTGCACAGCAAGAACTACATTAACCTGATCGTAGCCGGCAAGCAGCCTGCTCCGCAGTGGCTCACCATCGACGAGGCGGTCACGCACTGCACTATAGGAATGGGCGTGTGGAAGTGGGCCTCGAACGATAATCCTGACGTGGTGATGGCCTGCTGCGGCGATGTGCCCACGCTGGAGACGCTGGCGGCCGTTGTTCTGCTGCGCACGCTGGCGCCCGACCTGAAAATCCGCGTCGTTAACGTGGTGGACCTGATGGCGCTGCAGCCGCAGACCGAGCATCCGCACGGCCTGCCCGACGAGGACTATGACCAGATCTTCCCGCCCTCGACGCCGGTCGTCTTCAACTTCCACGGCTATCCGACGCTGATTCACCGGCTCACCTACCGGCGTCACAACCACAACAACCTTCACGTACGCGGCTACAAGGAAGAGGGCACCACGACCACGCCCTTCGACATGTGCGTGCTGAATAATATCGACCGCTTCCAGTTGTCGCTTGACGCCGTGCGGCGCGTGCCGCGGCTCGCCGGCCAGGTGGACGCGGCCGAACAGTGGTACTCCGAGGCCATCCAGCGGCACAAGCTGTACGTGGCGGAAAACGGCGACGACTTGCCGGAGATCAAGAACTGGCGCTGGCCGAAGGACTAACTAATTGGGTGCCCCACCCTCCCGCGTAATTGTTTTTGTGGCTAAGGTGGGAAGACTACGACCACACGTACGAAGGGGATATCAGTATGAAAAGTGCCTCAATGAGAATCTTTCTCGTTTTGTTGATTGTCTGTTTCACGCCCGTTTTTCTGGCACAGGATGATCCGGTCTTGGCTAAGATAAACTCCACCAAAGCTCTCATGCTCAAGATGTCTTCGGCAAGAGACTATCGAGAATCAATTCGCAAGAGCGCTCTCGATTATGAAAGCAGCCTCAGCACTCACTGCAAGAGTGTCGATCTGGAGTTCGATTCCGTTTCAGTGAAGCTTCAGATTCTTATGCTTGTTGAGTCAAATGATAAAGGGATGCCTGTTTCAGGCCGTTGGAAAGAGACTGTTCCCGGTACTGCCTGCAATGAAAAACGAATGTACAACGTGCAGGTTGATGTAACGAAAAATGGTCTGCATTTTACCCCCACATATCCGGGTACTGCACAAGGCAATCCAGAACTGCAACGGGACACCTTGAAAAACATTGAGATGGATTTATGGGTTATCTCTGCCGTAAAGAGATCCTGCCACGCTGAGGTTCTCGACACGCAGCTTGTTGGTCCAGCGGCAAAAGTGATGGATAATGGCCTGATGTCAACGTGGGAGGAGTCTTGGAATGTGCGTTCCTGTGGAAAGATCTTCACCGCGCCGGTGAAGTATATCCCGGATGCGCATGGAACAGCTATCTCTGTCAGGGCAAGCGATATTCATGCACATTAAACAACGCAGCCGGGTGCCCCAGGTCTGGATTTTCAGACCTGGGAATCATCTCAAGCTAACTCGCTAACACGCGCGAAGCGCGGCTAACTCCGCTGACTCGCTCAGCCCCAACCCAAGAGGTTTTTCACTTATGTCTTCCTTGCCCATTTTGGTTTTGAACAGCGGTTCTTCTTCGATCAAATTTTCCGTCTATGAGGCTGGCGACGGCCAGCGCGACAAGCTCTTCGAGGGCGCGGTGGACGGCATCGGCACCGATCTG
>Ga0182014_10001598_pt1 | contig 30035 bp, 15 predicted proteins | sample 612S2DmetaG_FD_120489 | JGI IMG/M metagenome (GOLD analysis project Ga0182014, IMG submission 120489) | Permafrost microbial communities from Stordalen Mire, Sweden - 612S2D metaG | ecosystem: Environmental > Terrestrial > Soil > Wetlands > Permafrost | place: Sweden: Stordalen | collected... | reverse complement strand
CGTTGGCCGGGCTGTAGAATGCGCGGTCGCCGCCGACGCGGAAATCGGCGCCGGTTGCGCCGATCAAGGCTTCCGCCTGGGGCAAGATCAGACCCTCGGCCACGGGCGGCGGCGCGATGACCAGTCCATCGGGAAGGTTTTCACACTGATCCGTGTTGAACACCGTGAACCGCTTGAGGAACGGGATGGCGCCAGGCTCGTCGCCGTCGCGTTCGGCCCGCCGACGTTCGTCCTCGGGCGTGAAGCGATCAGCATAGACGACGGTCGTGCCGTGCTCGCCCTTGCGGACGTTGCCGCCGAGGCTCAAGGCTTGGCGGAAGGTGAGCCAGCTTTGGCCGACGAACCCTCGCTCAATGACCGCGCCCCACAGAATGAGCACATTCACGCCGGAGTAGCGGCGCTGTGTCGTGGCGTTCTTCGGCATGGCGAGCGGCGCGTTCGCAGCCGCCGTCCCCCAGGGCTGGACCCAGGGCACACGGCCGGCTTCCAGTTCGGCGATGATCTTGTCGGTGATTTCGGCATAGAGGCTCGTCCGGTCCTGGCCGGAACGGGCGCGAGCGGTGTATCGGGACATCGCGGATCTCCGCGACGGGCGCCGCGAGCCTCTCTCGCGACCTTCAACCCGTCACGGGAAACCCGGCCTGCACTCTCACTCTCTGGGGCGTTGCGGGGGGCTCCCCGCAGAAGGGGTCGGACGAGACGCCGACCGGCTCGTCCGCAGGGGAAGACTTTCCCCTCCCAGGTAACTTGTGATAAAACCTCTGCTATAGTTTGGGAGTGCAGAGGAGTTGTCACCTGTCGATGCCGTCAACAAGCGCCCAACGGACCCGCGCTCTCGATCTCCTGAAAGCCCGGGGAATGCTCCGGCTTAAGGATTTCGTGGCCGAAGGCATCGGACCGGAGACGCTGGCGCGTCTTGTCCGGGAAGACGCGGTCGCGCGCCCGGCGCGGGGGCTCTATCAGCTCCCCGATGCGCAGGTCGAGGCCGCCCATACGCTTGCCGAAGCCGCGGCCCTGGTTCCCAAGGGCATCGTCTGCCTGACATCGGCGCTTCAATACCACGAGCTGACGCTCCAGATGCCGGCCGCTGTGTGGATGGCGATCGAGCGAACCGCGTGGCGGCCAAAGATTGACTATCCGCGCATCCGGTTCGTGCGCTTCACCGGGGATTCTCTGACGGACGGCGTCGTGCGCCATCGCATCGAGGGGGTTGAGGTCCCCATCACAGACCCGGCGAGGACAATCGTCGACTGCTTCCGCTATCGCGCTAAAGTCGGCCTCGACGTGGCGATGGAAGGGCTGCGGGAGGGCCTTCGCCATCGGCGATGCACGCCTGACGAACTCTGGCGCTATGCACGCAAGGCGAGGGTCTGGTCGGTGATGCGTCCTTATGTCGAAGCAATGGTGTCCGATGCCGCGTGAACCCCGCAACATTGGTGCTTCGGTGCGGGCGCGGCTGCTGGATCGGGCGCGCGCGGAGAAGTCGGACTTTCAGATCCTGCTGACACGCTATGCGCTGGAACGTCTGCTCTACCGGCTGAGCGTTTCGGCGCATCGCGAGCGCTTCATTCTGAAAGGGGCGATGCTCTTCGTGACCTGGGTGGCCGATCCATTCCGACCGACTCGCGATCTTGATCTGCTCGGTTACGGCGACGATGACGTGGCGGCCATCGCCGATACCTTCCGCTCCATCTGCGCCGAGCCAGTCGCCGACGATGGCGTGGTCTTTGATCACGCCGGTTTGCAGGCCGCGCCGATCCGTGAGGAAGTGGAATATGGCGGCGTGCGGGTGCGCACGACGGCGACGATCGCCGGAGCACGCGTGCCGATCCAGGTTGATGTCGGCTTCGGCGATGCGGTAACGCCGGCGCCGGTCGAGATCGATTATCCGACGTTGCTGGGCAACCCCGCGCCGCACCTTCGGGCCTATCCCGTGGAGACCGTGGTCGCGGAAAAATTCGAAGCCCTGACCACGCTCGGTATCGCGAACAGTCGGCTCAAGGATTTTTACGATCTTTGGCTGATTGCGCAGACATTCGAATTTCGCCAGCGCAGCTTGATCGAAGCCGTCCAGCGCACGTTTGATCGGCGCGGCACGGCGGCGCCACTCGATACACCGGTCGGACTGACCGACGAATTTGCGGCGGCGTGGGCTGCTCAGTGGCGCGCCTTCCTCGGCCGCGAGCGGATGGCCGCCGCGCCGGATGTTTTCGCCACGATCATCGCCGATCTCCGCGGCTTTCTGATGCCTCTGGTCGTTCGAGAACCGCGTGGGGAACCTGTTTGGCCGCCGGGCGGACCGTGGTCGCTGGGAGCAGCAGCCGATAAGTAAAGACTCAGTCCTGCGTTTAAGATGCCGAGTCAGTCTCTTGGCTCGTTTGATGCGTTTCCCCGGATCACTTGAGCGTTTGTCCAAGTAAACACGTTACATGTGGCTTCATTGGTCCGCCTCGACGGAACCGGCGTCGTTCAGGCGATGACGACGAAGAACCGATCGCTCTGGCCGATACAGATATTGTCGCGTTTGCGGATGACGAACGCTTCGACCCAGTGGGCGCCATGGTAGGCTGTGCTTTCCCACCGTGCGCCAGGCCGATCCGACTTATAGAACCCGCCGCGCAACCCACTGGCCTGAGCCGCCTCTTGGTCAGTGTTCACAACGCGCCAGCGGACGTCGTAGTCGGCTGCCGAGAACGGCATCCCAGTCGCGGTGACGGCTTCGAAGAGTATTTCGTGCCCCTTGGGTACAATCTTGCCTGACTCCAGAACGCTCGCCCGGGGGCCTTCGCGCCGCAGATACTCACCAGCGCGAATTTGAACCGCGAGTTCGGAACCAGGTTTGACGGTTCGCCAGGTCGGCCGTGAGATGTGAGGAAGATTGCGCGGCAAACGCTGCAGAATCGCCCGCCCGAAGCGCGACACGGCATCGACGATATCCGTGCCGGGCAGATGGCTTTCCGCCAACACCACGGACCCGACCGCTGTCGCCCGCTCCGCGACGACACCTTTGGCAAATTCCTCGCCGAAAACACGTCGCCATTTCGCGACGCTCTCGTCCCGATCAGCCTCGGTGTAGGCATCGTCGATCCACTCGCGGTACTGGTGAACCTTATCCCGAAAGTTGTCGTACTTCTCCTGGTCCCAATGTCGGTTGAAGTGCTCAGCCGGCAACACGGGGTTCCGGACGGTCGGCATGGTCGGGTTGGCCTGCAGTAGCTTGTCGAGCCGCCCGACGAGAACGCGCACGGCTGTGGGCAGATCCGAAAACCAAGCCTCCCGGTTTTCCTGTCGGGCGTCGAGTGGGTTGATCTGGCTGCCAATAAGCGTCGTCAGTAAGATCGACTTCGCGCTGAATGTGCCCTTGATGTCCCGCAGATACTTGATGAGCCGGATGGCATGTTGCAGATGGTTCGAACCGACCCACATGTTGCGCTCGGCAAGCCAGGCCGTATAGCGCAGAGGGTTGGTGGGCTCGAAAACGCCGTCATTGCGATTGCAGACCTCCAATGTTCCGGGCGAACGCCGGTCAACAACGCAGGGCACGACATCCAAGCAAAAGTCGCCGGCATAGGTGAGCGTCGCGCATCGCGTGGTCATGGACGCGAGGTCGCGATAGCGATCCGAGGCGCGGAACACGGCGCGCAGTTCGATGACGTAGTCGGCTGCGGACCAGCCAAGGACGGGATCGACGAAGGCGACCAGGTCGGCGTCGAAGGGGCTGTCGTTGCCGGGCTTTATGATCGTGCGGTGCGCCCAGGATCCGTGCGGGCTGAAGCCGCGAATTCTTGGCTTCCAGGTGCTGTTGTTCAGGAACGTCTCAATCGTTCCGACCCGGTTCGCGAGGGTGTCGATGCGGGTCTGGTTAAGGTTGACCTCATCGGTGAGGAACCCGGAAAATTCCTGAATGCACTTCACGCTGCCGCCTCCCTAGATCCCGAACTGCCGATCTCAAGGGCGCGTACGAATCCCTGCAATGTGCGGTTCTGGTCAAAGACCACCAGCGGAAGGTCCGCCTTGGGCATCCACACACGGCCGACCTCAACTGCGGCGGACACGGGCATCGCGGGAAAAATGTTGATCACGGCCTGCTCACCGTGTCTTGCCTTGATGGTGTTGAAGATGGACCGCGCAAGCCGGCGGAACTCCGCAAGGTCAGCTGGCCGTTTCATGATGTCGTTGTGCGGTTGTTCGGCTTCGATTGCCCAGATGGCGGCGTCCGCGCCCAGAATGTCGGTTACCCGGTTGTCGGTTATCGTAGCGCTGAGGGCGAAAACCAGTGCGATAGGCCCGTCCGATCGAGTGGGTTCGCGGACCCGGAACCGCATGGCTGGTCCATCGGCCGGCCAGCGCCAACCTTTTGGCTCGCGGTGCAACTGATGGACGTCGGCCGGCGCGATGTCGCATAAGAGGCGGCCGAGTTCGATCAGCAGCGGTTGAGGCGCCAGGGCGAAGACCGAAAGATGGCGAATCTCGCGCGACTCGATCCGCTCGCGGATCTTCGTCACAAACTGACGGTTGAGGTTTTCCCGCTGAAAGTCCCAGTACTGCGGCTCATGATCCTGATGCGCGCTGCCGCGAATTTCAATATCGAGCGTGCGGTGACCATCGGCCGGATAGCGGTCGGGAAGCATCGCCGTGCTGATTTGTTCGTAGGCGACTGGCGAGTCATGCCCGCCGATATTGGCGGCATACCTCAGAACGTGGGACGCGCGGTCGTCGTCGATCGACGTGACGATTTCAACGCGTCGCTCGTGGCCAGCCTTCATCGCCAGCAAGCGCTCTTCCGGGTGCTGATCGACTGCATCGACGTCGATCAGTTTGTGGTGGACGTGGCAGAGCAGCATCAGGTTGCTGACGTCGTTGGAGAGCAACGGCGAACGAATCAGGTCACCGCGCGGTCCCGTCGGGGTGTCGGCGACGATGTGCGCCACGAAGCCGAAATTCTTGTCCTCGGCACCGGAGATCAAGTCCCCGATCAAGGATTTGTTGCATCCCGAATACTGGCACCGACCCGCGGCCTTCGCCCAGAGGATCATGCGGGTGAGCGGGGAAAGTGCGTTTGTCCGGCTCTTCTTCGGACTGGCGGCCGGCGTGGCGGCGTTCTTCGGCATCAGGCGGCGTCCCCTATAGTAGCTGGAGCGTGGTCAACGGTTGTTGGCATCTCGACGGCGGCGTTTCGGGCCGGCTGATGGGGTGTCGCCTGGAGTTTCCCGGGATGTTCCCCGCCGCCCTTCCAATCGTCCGAAGTCAGCCATTCCTCGAAGTAGAAGAGCCACAGCGCGGTCCAGGGGACGATGGTTTGATCGATCCGCATCCCGTTGGCCCATTCGCGCGCCCGCGGCAGATAGAGGCAGAGGCGGGTCGGCTTTTGCTCATAGACGTGCGGCAGCCGTCGCCCGTTGGCGAGGGCTGTCAGGTCTGGCTCGTCGATGAAGACTTTTGGGATATCGCCCTGGTGATAGTCGATGCGAACCGCATAGCTACGGCTCAGCGGCGTTGGGGATGCGATGTATCGCCAGACCAACCGACCGGCGTGCAGCGTCCCGGTCCCGGCACAGATTGGGTTGACGCGTAGGTTCAGGAACTGCTGAGCCGCCGTCAACGATCGGGCCTGGCCGGTGCGCATTGCTATGGCGCCCCGAAGAAGGTATTCGCGCGCACCTGGGTCGCGGCGGTGGCTGCGCCGCTGAGCCCGACTGCTGGCGCCACATAAAGCCGGCCCGCGCGCCGAGCAGCGGAGACTTCTTGCGTCATGGCGTCGAAGGCCTTCGTGACCGGTGCTCGTCCGAACGATTCGCTCAAGCTCTTGTTGAGAAGATCAATGCCCTCGATGTCGGCGAGCCTATCGAGATCGGCGGTAGCTTGAGTATGCCATGCAAAGAAGGCTTCAGCGCGACTGGGGTCGTTGTTCCATTTCTCGGCGAAGTTTTCGCCGGAGGTAGTTTCGTTCCAGATGAACCAGTGCGGCCGACCGCCAACCATGCGCGTTTCGATGAATGCGGGCATGTGTCGGACGATGTCCCGGAGGACGTCAAGCTCGCTGTCATAGGCGAAATGGCTGACGCAGTACTCGTAGCTCCGGGCAGCCAAGGTGGTGATGACAACCGAGATGGGGGAGAGGCAGGCATCGAGATCGACAAAGTAAACGTCGCGGTGCCGCTTGGCGACTTGGATCGTCCTGCGCAGCAGTCCCTTGAGGCCGGTCGCGACCGGGTATGGCTCGATGCTATCTGCCCGGGCTCTGTCCTGGGCGCCCTCGCTCTTCATCATGCGCATGCGCGGCTGAAGTGCGGCGCGCTGGTCAAACAGCGCATTGTAGCCTTTCGGGTTGGACGCTTTCCATTCCTTCAGCGCCTTGTCGGGAACCAGTTCGCCGCCGTTCTCGCATTCCGGGTTGCGGATCGACGGAGTGATGTCGAGATGGAATTCGTTGGCGTAGTCTAGGCGCCAGCAACGGGGCATTTCGACTAGCAGCGGAGCGTAGTTTCCATTCGCACGCAGTCGATCCCCAATGGTCTTCTTCACGATTGTCGGGGGGAGCGGGCCGAGGTTTGGCATATGTGCCACCAGATCGACGTCGTGTTCGTTACGACCAATCGGTTTGACCGTCGTCCCGAGGGCGGTGGATCCCTGCAGATAGATCGATAATGTGCGCAAGAGTGGGCTCTCAGCCTCGGCGAGCCACGTGCCCACACTCTCGTAACGGCCCTTGGCCAAATCAGATTGCGTACCCGTGAGCTCAAGGGCTTGGCACATCCGTTCAAGAACGCCGACGGTCTCGGCTTTCTTCAGCATCATCTGTCGATCGACGAACATCACGCTCTCCTCGCGCGAACACCTGGACGACCGGTCACGCCTCTTGCGGCGGGGCACTTGCGATCCCACATCCTGTTCGGGCTCGGCACCACATGATGAGTGCCTGGTCTTCGTCGTGCTACCATATATTGACCACCCTCCGGGCCGGCTGAATTAATAATATCGCTACTCCGAACATTTATGGGTATCGATATGCGCGTTGTCAAGGGCAAGATATATCGCTACTCTGAACACGCGATTCAGGAGGAGTGCATGACGTGTCGACGCCGCTAGGCGACAAGATCCGCGAGTTGCGCAAGGCGAAGGGCTATACCCTCGACAAACTGGCAGAACTCGCAGAGTCCAGCAAAAGCTACATATGGGAGCTTGAGAATAAGAACCCGCCCCGGCCATCGGCGGACAAGGTTGCCAAGATTGCCGCGGTACTAGGCGTCACTGCTGACTATCTGATTGATACCACCGAGACGGTGAAAGTGGAGGATGCGACCGACGCCGCCTTCTTTCGGAAATATCGGAAAATGGATGCGACCATCAAAGACAAGATTCGCCGGATGGTAGATCTGATGGGCGAGGATGAATGACCGCCGTCGTCACCCCGCAGCGATGGGCGAGCGACATCACGCGTTTGCTCAACGCCGTGCTCGGGCAGGATCGGTTCCCGATCGATATCCCGATGGTGGCGAAAGAATTTACGGCTCAGAGATTCCCTGATGATCCGCTCATAAGTGTCGCCGGTGACAATCTTCCCAATTTCGACGGCGCACTCTTCCGGGCGCCCGCTGGGCGCAAGGGGTGGGGCATCATCTACAATAACGCGATCAGTTCGACGGGACGGATCAATTTCACCCTCGCGCACGAATTCGGCCATTACCTCCTGCACCGCGTCGCATATCCCAATGGGATTCGCTGCGGGGAGCAGGACGTGGTCCGGTGGGATTCCGCCTATGGCCAGATCGAGCATCAGGCCAACGTGTTCGCAGCCAATTTTTTGATGCCGCTGGATGATTTTCGCCGTCAGATCGACGCCAAGGCGAAAGTCGATCTCGACATGATTTCCCACTGTGCCGATCGCTATCGTGTATCGCTGATCGCGACAGTGTTGCGTTGGCTCGGCTATACGGACAAGCGGGCTGTCCTCGTCGTCTCCCGCGACGGTTTCATCCTCTGGGCGCGGTCAAGCACCACAGCGCTGAGAACCGGCGCGTTCTTTAGGACCTCGGGCAGCCCGATCGAAATCCCAATGGGATCCCTTCCAGTCAACAAAGACCTCCTCGTCGATGGCCGGGCAAGCATCGACCATGATGCCGGCGTTTGGTTCAGAGAGCCTGTTCGGGAAATGACTGTATTTGCCGAACACTATGATTTCGCGATCTCATTGCTCTTGCTCGAGGACGCGGTGGCGTTCGGGGGGGAGTTCGACGCTGATCCGGAATTTGATGCCTATGACAAGATGATGCCCCAGGTGCGCCGCCGAGAGTGGTGAGGCGCCTGCTTGGTCTTCCCTAGGATGCTGCGCCGGCCGCAGCTTTTCGCGCCACAGAGATGACCATTCCTGTCGTCGCCAGGACGATGAGCCCGCGGTTGGCGCCGGTCATTCCGAGATAGGCGCCCACCTGGGCCCGGTAATGTTCGAGCACTTCAGATGTCGGGGAAACGTCGCTTTTCCAATCGACAATGACGTCCGGCGCACCATCTTCGCGGAAGGTGATCGCGTCGGCGATGCCGGCAGTCGCTTCTTCGTTCTGGGCGGCTGAGACCGATGCATAGACAGGGAATTCCGGCAGAAGGCCGGGACGGAGCGCTACTATTTCCGGAACCGACAGCGCGCGAGCGGCGGACTTCGCGAGCTCGGCGGGCGAAAGCCCCTTTGTGGGATCGTCGGCTACGGAATGACCCATTTCCACGATCAAGGTTTGCGCCCGGACCGCGAGGGCGTTCGGTGTCTCGGGCGTTTCGCCGGTGAGGACCTCTTCGATGAGCTTGTGTAGGATGAGACCGCGCTCGCGGCCGCCTTGAACCGACTGGGGCAGGCCGTTCTCCACCGCAGCACCATCGACATCGGTCACCAGGATTTGCGGCGCTTCGGCCTCCACGGCAGGCCCCGCTCCCCCTTCATCCCGGCTGGGCGCTAGCCAGTGGATGGAGCGCTGCCTCGCTGCGATCGAGGTGGCCTCGGCGGCGAAAATCTCGCGGGACTGAGTATTTTGAACCACGGCATCGCCGCGATCGATCTCGGTCGGCAGGTGGCTGAGGTCAAGCGCCGGCAGGTCACCGAGAGCAAGGTCGAGGAGCGAGATCCAAGCCGATGATCTCGCTGCGACGTCGAGGCGCGGCAGCACCAGCAGCTCGCGGGCGCGCGTGGCCGCGACATACCAAAGCCGGATCCGTTCGCGATCGAGTTCGGCTTTCTCGGCATCGCGAGCGGCTTCGTAGCCGGTGGGTTTGACCCCAAATACCGGGCAATAGAAACGCCCGCTGCTACGGTCGGTGATCGCTGTCTCGGCCGCCATGATCATCGTCATGGTGTTGACCGGCACGACGATGGGCCACTCCAGTCCCTTGGCCGCGTGCATGGTGTAGAGCGCGACGGCTTCTTCCTGGGAGTCGGGACGGCCCTCAACAGCGCGGGCTTCATCTGTCCAGGCGGCGGTCACGGCTTCCGAGAAGGCGCGCAATCCGCGAACGGCGTAGCCCCGCGCGAGATTTAGATAGAGATCGACATTAGCGAGCGCGCGTTCCGCCTGGCCGCGATGGCGCTCCAGGAGGATTGGCCGAATGCGCAGGACGTCGATCGCCTGTGAGAGTAGGTCGTGAGGCGTGGTGCTGTTGATTTTGCGGCGGAGCACCTGGAGTTTTTCGAGCGTGTCGCGGGCGTGCGGATGGACGATGGAATCGAGGGGGACGCCAAGGTCAAATCTTGGGAGGCTTTGCGGAGCGCCTTCGGGACGTGGCAGCGCCCAGACGATGTCGAGGAGTTCCTCTTCGGTTAGGCCAACCAGGGGACCGCGCAGCAGCGCCCCGAGCGCGAGGGTGTCCCGTCGGTCGGCGAGGACTCTGGTCAGGGCGATGAGGTCCTGGATCTCCTGGCGGCGGAAGAGACCCTTGCCCGCCTGGGTCGCCACCGGAATCCCGCGCCGTTCAAGCGCTTCTTCGTAGCGCCACAGGTCGCTTCCCGTAGGCGCCAGAAGCGCAATGTCGCCGGGTTTGCAGGGGCGGCGTTCGCCAGACTTACGGTCGATGATCGCTTCGCTGCTGATTAGCCGTGCGCACATCTCCGCCACCGCCTCGGCTTCACCATCACGCTGGCGGTCGGCCGAGGCTTTGCCCTCGGCATCAGCAACTGCAACGTCGAGCGCGGCGACACAAAGCCCATCGTCTCGAGCAGGATGGAAGGCGTCCAGCGCTGTGAAACCGGGCTGACCGTTCTCGACCGACAGGAGGGCTTCGAAGCGGGCGTTGACATAGCGCAGTATCGGCTCGCGAGACCGGAAATTGGTGGAGATGGGCAGGACGCTGTCGGCGGCCTGGGTCAGGAATGCCCGCCGAGCCTGGATGTAGGCGGCCACGTCTGCGCCGCGGAACCGATAGATCGCCTGTTTGGGGTCGCCGACCAGGAAGAGAGCACCTGGCCGGATTTGAAACTCGGTCCAGTCGTCGTCAGACGAGCCGCCTGGGGGGTCCCCGCAAAGCCGCCAGAAAATTTCGGTCTGGAGCGGGTCGGTGTCCTGGAACTCATCGACTAGGACGTGCGCAAACCGTGAAGCAAGGGCGGCACGCACCGCGTCATGGTCGCGCAGCAAGTCGCGAGCGGCGAAAATCAGATCATCAAAGTCGAGGAGGGCGGCGGTGCGCTTGTAGTCGCGGAAGCGTTCGATCACGGGCTGCACGAGTTGGACGACGTCAGCCAGAACGCGCGCTGCGATGGCCTGTGAGAGCGCAGACCAGCTGTTGCAACAGGCCGTGTAACGCGCCTCGGCGGCGGCGCAAAGACGGTCACCATCGGCTTTGGCCAGGCCCGCGCGCTTGGCCGCGTCGCCCCATTTTCCCTTTTTCTGGTATTTCTTGAAGCTGCCCGTAGTGGTGAAGAGATCGGGATGTGGTCGGGTGAGCAACAGCCGCACGAGGCCCGAGGCGCTCTCGGGTGATGGCGCGAAAGCCACGGCATCTGCCGCCTCGGAGAATTGTTGTGCGATGACGACGGTGTCGGCTTCCTCGGCGGGCGTGCCCCGCAGAAAGTCCGCAAGTTCATCGACGGCAGTTCGGAAGGCGCCGACGAGCGGCGCTGTGGCGGTCGGCGCATCAACGGTCAGGACCCGTCGGCTTCTCAGGTGGATGAGGATCTTTCGGATCAGCCCGACCGTCTCGGCCGGATCCTCAAGCACCATTTCGGCCAGAAGATGTCCGGCATCGCCGTCGAGCTCTTCCCGCAGCCAGGTCTCGATAATCTCGATGAATGCGAGATCGGCCTGGTTACGATCCATCACGGTCGCGCCGGGGTCGATGTTGGCTTCGACAGGATAGGGTTTGATCAGCCGTTGGCAGAAGCCATGGATGGTCGAGCAGGTGATTTCGTCGATCGCTACGATGGCGCCGGCGAGATTTCGGCGATGCGCATCGGATAGGCCATTGGGCAGCGCGATGCGGAGCTCAACTGGGATCTTGCCCGCGTTCAAGTCGTCAACGAATTCGCGCACGCGAATGAGAAGCTCGCTTGCCGCAAGCTCGGTGAAGGTGACAGCCGCGATCGTCTTGGGTGCGACGCCCTCAGCGAGCATCATCGCGATACGGCCCGCCATAACAGCGGTCTTGCCGGAGCCCGCGCCGGCTTCGACGAGAAGCGAGCGGTCGTGCACTGATATCGCGGCACAGCGCGCGTTGTCGTCAGCGAGGGGTTTCAGGGCCGCGGTCATCACGGGGCTTCCCAAACGTGTGTGGCGGCGCCCAGGCGCTCGACGGCCGCGGCGTTCTTGCGTTTGCAATAGGTAGCCGCCGCGTTGGCGGGCAACGCGAAGCTGAGGTCGTCGTAAGCGCCCCCCGTATCCGCGCCCAACACGCCGGCGCCGGATAGCAGGCTCTCACGCGACGCATTCAGATAGGCACTGACCTGCGTGAGGGTCGCCTCGGCGTCCGCGAGCCGCAGATCGATTTCGGCGCGGGGATAGAGGAGCGACGCATGGATCTCGACATCCCCACCGAGCAGCGCCTTGACGGCGAAGGCATAGAGGCAGCGCTGGAGCTCCTTGCCGCCATCCAGAATAATGCTGTCCTTGGGGACCCGACCGGTCTTGTAGTCGAGCACCATCGCCTGGCGGCCGTCTCCCGAAATGTCGAGCCTGTCGATGTAGCCTGCGATTTTGAAGCCGGTCCCTGGGATTCCGACGGTCTTCGCTGCATCCCACGGCAGGGCGACGTCGGACTTGGGCTCGGATCCGCCGAAGGGAACCTCGCTAAATGCGCGAGCGCCAGGGAGCGCCTCGACGCAAAAGGTGAGCGCACGCTTGCTCAGATCCGCCGCTTCATCGAGCGTGCGTCGCCAGATCATACGCGGCGGGACAGCGCGTTCAGTCTCCCAGAGTTCAGCGACATGGGCCGCGGCTCCATCCACGGCGGCGAAGACTTCCTCAGGTTTTGATACTGACAGCCCGGTCTTGGCCTCAAGCGCGCGGAGGGCGAGGTCGAGGGTGAGGTGGACGAGATCACCCATGGCCAGCGCATCCAGAACCAGCGGATCTTCACCGCTTTCCGGGGCCGTCCATCTGAGACCGTAGCGCCAGACGAAGCCGATCGGATTCCGCAGCAGCTGGCGAAGGGAGCTAGCTGATTGGGTCCGGTCCAGAATGGCCCGGATCACGGGATGATCGGGCCGAATGAGACCGTCGTGGGGCGTGATGTCTTGGCGCATCCAGTCGCGCCAGCAACCGGCGGCGGCGGAAGCTTGCGGCAGGGTTTGGAACTCCTTCGGGCGCGCCAGAAGTCGATCGGTCTCGCTGAACGCGTGTTCCGGAATCCGGTTGCGCGGCAGATAGACTTCGTCGGCATGCCCCTGGAGGAGCGTGCTGCGGCCAAGCAGTCGGCCATCTCCATCGCGGCGGGCGCGGGACAGGACGACCTGACGGTCGGTCGTGGCGAGGATGGTCTCGAAATCCCTTCGATCGGCGGCGCCGACAGGCAGCGGATCGAGTTCGGCGGTCGGGATGATGTGATCGGAGAGTAGGCGATCCTCCGAGATCCCGCGTGGCCAGCGCGACGAGTTGAGCCCCAAGAGTCGCACGAAACGGCGGGGCGATGCCGCAAGCGCGCTTGCCGGCATCCAGGCCACGGAAACACAGGCGTCCAGACCGTCATCCAGCTTTAGCGCCTCAAGGGTCATGTCGACGGAGGCGGCCTGTCCTGCGAGCAATGCCTTTCGCCAGATGGCGAGCGCACGACCGGTCAGGAGGGCCGTCCCAGTCGTCGGGGCGGCCACGCTACCCTCGGCGAGCATGGAGACGATGTCGCGCAATGCCGGACCATGGTCCGTTCCATCGGGCCAATCTTCCGCGCCCAAACGATCAATGAGGCGAGACCATGCTCGAGGGGAAGCGAGTGGAGCATCGGCCGGCAGAATGCGGGTCCAGCCCTGCGGCAGCGCCTGAAATGGGCCGGGATAGGCCGCCAGCAAACCCGCAAGGCGCCGCATCCTCGTCTGTGACAGACCGCGCACCAGAATATCGGCCAGCGCCGCCGCGGCCTGTCCTTCCCTACAGGCCGTCACCTTCACGCCATGCGTGAAGTGAAAGTCGAAATTCGCGTCGGCGCGCAGCGCGAGGAGGTGATCGTCGTAGTCTGCCGGATTTACCGAAGCGATCGCGATGTCTGACGGCTCGGCCGCTCCCGAGGCGATGAGATTTCGCGCCCACCGAAGGGATTCGATCACTTCATGGATTGCGGTCGCGGCGCTGACGGCGTCGATATTCGGCGAGTAGGGCTTGGTCCGATCAATGACGACGACCTCGCCATCGAGCCACGCGGGAACCGATCGCGGACCAGCGCTCCATCGCACGGAAATCCGCGCGGCGATCGCGTGCAGTAAGGGACGCCAGCAGGGCGAGAGCTCCGTTATGCCGACAATTTCAATAGGGCCGAACAGGGGTTCGGCATGATCGAGCCGCTGCAACGCGGCGGTAACAATATCGGTCGGGCGCATCATGGCCGCTGGCAGAGCTGCGAGGACCGCGTGCTCCAGCTTGGCGATTGAAGCCAGCCGACTGTGCTCGGAGGCTCTTGCCTGGAGATCGATCCCGGCTCGCCAGGCCTTTTGTAAGGTGTCAACCGCTGCGCCGACCATACCGGGCAACAATTTCAGCCTGTCGAGCTCGCCAATGTGGGTTTCGTGGAGTGCCTGCTGAACGACGGACCGCAGGGTCTCGTCATCGACCGGTCGCGTCATACCGCCGGCTAGACGCGCGGCGAGCTGCTCGAAGGTCATGATCTGCAGGCCATGGCGACGCTCGCGTGCAGCTGCCAGACGCAGCTCGCGCATCGCAAGGCGCCCGTGGGCGATGACTGTGTGTCGCCGCGCTAGTTCCATATCGCCCCTGCTTCGGTCGGAGGTGGCCTTGTCTTGGTGAGGTGATGAAGCCTTGACCAAGCCCTACCGACAGGCATAATAAATAGACGGGTCGCATAGGTATGTCCAGATAGTTTATATGCCTATTGGCTAGGAGGTCACATGGCGGAACCCGGAGCGGGGCTGACTTGGGGAGTGGAGCGTCGGCTCGAATTCATTGAGTTCCGCCTGTTCTGGGAGGGCGGGGTCAATCGCTCCGACATCATCGAGAAGTTCGGTGTTTCCGTGCCCCAGGCTTCGAAGGATCTCACGCTTTATCAGGAGCGCGCGCCGCAGAACGCGGTCTACGACAAGAGCGCCAAACGTTATGTGGCGAGCGACCGTTTCGAGCCATGCTTCCTTAAGCCAGATCCCAGCAGATATCTTAGTCAACTGAGATCGGTCTCGGACGGTATACTTGATCTGTCGGATGCCTGGATCGGACAATTTCCGACGTTCGATGCCGTGCCGAGCCCGGTCCGTGGTGTAAGGGCCGAGATTCTGCGTTCGGTCATCTCTGCGATCCGCCGTTCAGATGCAGTCGAGGTGAGGTATCAATCTCTCTCCCGACCAGAGCCGAGATGGCGTTGGCTATCGCCGCATGCCATCGCCTTCGATGGATTCCGGTGGCATGCCCGGGCTTTTTGTAACACCGACCGGACGTTCAAGGATTTCTTGCTGTCGCGCATCCTTGAGACTCGTGAAACGCGATCAAACGAGATCGCGTCAAGTGCAGACAGGGATTGGCATGAATTTGTCACTCTCGAAATTGGGCCGCACCCTGATCTGTCTGGGACCCAAAAGCAGGTGATCGCTCTAGACTACGACATGCACGGCGGTAAGACGATGATCAGAGTGCGGAAGGCATTACTCTACTATGCGCTGCGGCGACTGGGGCTTGATACAGATCCCAGCGCACGACGGCCTCAAGATCAACAGATCATCCTTCTGAACCGAGTGCATATCGACCATTTTCTTGGCTCAGATGAAAGCGCATTGGGAGCTTAGAATGGTCTCGGGAGGAAAAAGACTGAAACCTATGATCGGGTCTGGCACCGAATGTCTCGCGATCGAAAGGCGAGGCTGCTTCGCCTTTTTCAAAGATTTCGGTCGGGTAGAGATTGCGCATGCCTGATTTTCGCGTATCCCCAATCTCAATCGTCAATCAGATCAAGAGCAATCTTCAGGATCGATACGATTCTGGCTACCCGATACTTAAGGAACTACTCCAAAACGCTGACGACGCGGAAGCCCGCCGATTTAGACTGGACGCGCTTCCGGGCTGGCCGACCGCGGCAAACCCACTTCTGCGCGGGCCAGGGCTACTGGTCGTGAATGACGGCTTATTTCGTAAGGACGATGAGCGCGGCATCACGTCGTTCGGAGAGAGCGGCAAGGCAACCGATAGCGCCGCGATTGGCAAGTTCGGGCTGGGGCAGAAGGCGGTCTTCCATCTCTGCGATGCGTTCGTTGTCTATGCCTACGGAAACGGCGAGCCTTTCAGCACGGTTGTGAACCCGTTCTTGGGAGTGGACGTTGACGGCAACATTAGCCGTCAATGGGAACCGCCGAGCGAAAGCGGCCTCGTCGACACCGACCTCGAGCTTCTAAAGCGTCAAGTGTCTCCCGATTTTCCAGATCGTTGTCTTGCACTCTGGCTGCCTTTTCGCCGAGAGGGGCTGCGGCCGGCTCCTGGTGTGGGCTTTTCCAGCAACTTCCCATCGAGGCCGGAGACAATTGCAGAACTCGCCAACATTGATGATCTGCGATTGCTTCTGACCGCACTTCGCCACCTGGAGTCGGTCGAGATCCGCGAACACAGTGAGACGCGCTGCGCCATCGGGATTGATGACGAACGGGACCGGCTGCTCGGACCCAAGCACTGGCGTAGCGGCACCCGGTCCTTCGGCGGCACAATCAAAACCCGTCCTGATCAGTCGGTGGCACAATTCGTCGGTCGCGAAGCGATGATCCTTGATGGTCGCCTTGCGGGTTTGCGGCTCACTCCGCACTGGCCGAAAACGATCAGCGTTCTTAGTCCGACACCTCAACCTGAAAAGGGTGAGCCGCACGGCGCGGCGACGTTGCTGCGCGCATCCAAGAGCGCGCCGTCGCAGCTGCGGATTTCTTGGGCCGTGTTCCTGCCGATTTCAGAAGCGTCTGACATCGAAATTTCGCTGGACGGCAAAACACTCGGCCAGTTCCGTCTGCTGCTTCATGGCTACTTCTTCCTGGATAGCGGCCGGCGCCTGATCGATGGTCTGTCAGCCTCAGCCAGAGACGAAGAGCCTTCCGACGCCTCAGGGCTGCGTCGGGCTTGGAATTCTGAACTTCGCGACTCTGTCGTTCTGCCTCTGTTGCCCGCCCTGCTGCGGGACGCGCTCAATTCGAAGATGGTGACATCAGCGGAGCTTGCGCAACTGGTGGCGGCCATCGCCGGGAGCGAGTGGTTTCAAAAGAGCCGGAGCGCAATCTGCAAGGAAAGCGCACTCGTGCGCGTACTTGAAGCGCCGGGTGGCACTGTCTGGCGCCTTGTACCGTCAGGGAGGCCCCTCCGTCCGCTGCCGAAGTCGGTGGCCGATGCTCCTGGGAGGATCGAGGAGCTATTTGCGGAGATCCATTCTTGGGCCCAAAGTCGAAAGACGCTTCTTTGCTTAGATAAAAGCGCCTCGCTTACCGCCGAGCCGATGGGTTGGGCGGCCGATGATCTCGACTCGCTTTTTACCGTCCTATCGCCGAGGGCGTTTCAGTCGGGGGCCCTTGCGCCGCTCCTTGCGGACTTCCTTAACTCGGTTGACTTGGAAGAAGCCAATCGACGCGCGGTCGGGCCACATTTGGTATCCGCATTGCGTCAGGCGATGATTGAATCGGCTCCGCTGTCGGCCTCGGAGTACGTATCGGCAATCCTCGTCCATGTGCCTCATGGGCTCCTGTTTCCGCTTCCGACATCCGTCGAGCATCGGCAGGTGCTTCGAGCTTTGGCTTCCGCTCCAGGCAACATCCTGCCGGTTCGCGGTGTGTGGATTAGCGATGATCCGCGTCTGCCGCGGCTTTCAAAGGCAGACCTAAGAGTTCTAGTGAGCGCGCTCGAACCGCACATCGGCAGCGACGATGCGGATCAAGCGGCAACGGCGGCTTTGGCTATGCTCGTGCAAGCAGAGCAGGAAATATCTGAACTGGCCCGGGATCCTGACTTCGCATCCATCAAGGTTCTAAGAGCGCGGGATTTACGGGCGGGCGGTCCGATTGCTCTGTCGCTTCAGACACTTTTTGAGCGATCCCAGGCAGGACTTCTGTTCGCATCTTCTCCCGAGGCGAACCGGATTTTGCCGTTGTTGGTGGACGTGCTGCCGGATACGACTCCGTTAATCGTGGAGGGAAGGACCGCTGAGTTTCTACGAGAATCGGCTGGTTCAACGTTTTCGCTTCATGTTGCGGGGAAGGAGTCAGTCTTCGCGCTTATCAACCGGGCGGCTCGATTCGGATCGGAAGACGCTCGAACTAGATTGCTTGAGCGACTTCGGCCAGCAGATGACGACGATCGGGCAGCACTGAGACGTTTGTGTGCTGGCGAGCGCGCGGCTGGATACTCAAACGCCAAGGTGTGGATACTTGAGGGCGCGCCCAGTGGCATTGAAAGAATTGCCACGGCAATTCTGAGCAAGAGCGAAAGCGATTTTCTTGTGCCATCACGCATCGCAGCCGAACTTACGCCGAAACTGCGAACTTATCTCGGAATCGTGGCACTCGACACCGAGGGCCTCGAAGCGTTGCTCGATAGACATCGCGATGCAATTGCTCAACTCGAACCAACGGCGTCGGAACGAGAGGCGTTCCTGCAGACGCAGCTATCGGACTCATTGCTACGGCGCCTCCCGATCCACGTTCGCTCGGATGGAGCAATAGGTGATGCGGAGAATGTCTTTCGCGAGGCTGACTGGCCAATTCCAGCAGCCCTGAGGGAGCACGTTCGCACGATCCAGCCCTGTAGCAGTCCGCTCGCGCGCGAACGGCAGCAGAGGCTCATCACTGCCTGGTCCCCTCAGAGCCAACTCGAAGTCGCGCTATCGCGGACGGATCCACATCGCTTGCGGAGCGATATACTCGATGCCCTCGCGAACGAAAAATCCGAGCCGGAGCCGCGGCTGAATGAAGCGCTTCGCACAGCTCCCTGGCTTGTCGCGGACGAAAAACCAATTGCACCACAGGATGTGCTCGCGCTTCCACCTTCCGTTGATGAGGAGGCGCGGGCGCTGCTGCTGAGAAGCGGCCAACCAGCTCCGTTCTTGCCCGTTCGAAAGCTGGCAATCGATGTGCGTGAGCATCCAGGGTTTGTGCATCTGGAAAAGTGGATTCTACCGGATCGGCCTTCGTCCTTCGGGGCGCTGGCACTGATGATCGAGGACTCGAAAATTGTCGGGCGCCTCGGATCAGCCGATGACTACCCAATTGATGATTTTAACACTCTGGCAAACGACGGTGGAGACTTAAAGTTGCCCGGTTGGCCGCTATTGGCGGCTGTCCTGAGCTCCCTCAATGGCAACCGCGACGATATTTTGGTGATCATCGCAGCCTTTGCTGGTCTCGACGACTCCGACCCAAATGCGACGGCCGATCACCTAGATAGTTTGGCGGCGCTGGCGGAGGAAAAAGGGCGAAAAGGTGAAGCTGCGCGCAAGGCCTATCGTCATGGATTCGGCGTCGTGGCGGGGTGGCCGGAAGCTGCGCGCCGTCAGGTATTCGGTGGAACGCGCGTTCTCACCGAGGCCGGGAGTTGGCAAAACGGCCGGGAGGTCGTCCAGAGTGGTGACGGCCTCGACCCGAGGCATGTATTGGCGCGGGACTACGCGTCCATGCTCGGCAAGCGTGAACCGGAGCATACGGAGGTTCCCGACGCCGAAGATGTGTCTCCTGATCCGTTCGCGGCCAACCGTCGCCGGGGAAAGATCAAGGACGTCGATCTGGTCGCGTTGGAGGCCCAGTCTGCGGATCAGCAGCGATTGTTCCTTGATACTTGGAAGGGGCGCGTGCCGTCCGACCTGGTGATCGTCTATCTCGGGCTTATTGGTCGCAGCGAGCCCTTTAGGCGCCTCGCGAACGAGTGGGCGATCGACGCGACAGCCGATGTCGATACGCTTTGGTCCGACCTCGACAACCACTTTCCAAGAGAGGTCCTTTACCCGAATCCGCTGGCGTTTGAAGTCGATCAACGCCGTTTCCTTATCGAGCCAGTCGCGGGCGGACGGGTACAAGCGATCGCAATGTCCGGCGCCTCGTTCGACGCACCACTGGGCGGAACTGACAAAGGAATCCTCATCGGGAATCTGCACAAGACCCACGAGGGTATCCGCGCGGCCGACAGCAAGGTCCGATCATTAATCACGCTGCCAGTCAGGCAAGTTGATCCGAGTGGATTCAGTCAGAGGGAAGGCTGCGGAATCTTCCGCCGGTTCGTCGAGACGATCGCGGCGGACTGTCTGTGGCTCGGCATGGAACGTCAACGGACGGCGTTGCAGGGAATGTTGGACAAGGCGGTTGAGGTCGATCAATCGACGATCGAGGAAACTGAACGCCTTCTTCGCGACCGATTGCCCACGATTCTCGCCGAATTGAAGCTCCCCACGGAATATCGCTCACAGAAAGCGCTGCGCGAATATCAGGCTGAGGAAAGCCGCTTCCATCACCTTTCCGCGCCAGCGCAGAAGATGGAGGAGTTGAAAGCAGAGCTTTGGCGGAAGGTATGCGATGGCGCGCTGGCGGCCGAACTTCTGTCAGCGGTTCGCGGCAAGATCGCGGATTTCGGATATTCGGCCAGCCGGGTTCTCTTCGAGCTTTTCCAGAACGCCGACGACGCTTACCGGCAGTACGAAGGATCTCCGACGGACGCCTGTTTCCGTGTCGAACTGCTGTCGGATGACTCCGGCGGATTTCGCGTCGTCCATTGGGGGCGTCCTATCAACCACATGGGACGTGACTGGGAAGAGGGACGCCGTCTCGGTCACGACCGTGACCTGCTGAATATGCTCCTGATGAACTTCTCCGAGAAACGGCCCGGAGACGATCTGACCGGCAAGTTTGGCCTGGGTTTCAAGAGCGTCCATGTGTTGTCGGACAGCGTTGGCATAGCGAGCGGGTGGAATCGATTGCGGACGGTTGGCGGCTTTCTGCCGGAACCTTGGCCGGAAGGCGCGGAAATAGGAGAGAGCCGAAAGAAGTCCGATGGCCGAAAGGCAACGATAATCGACGTCCCGTTCTCGGTGGAGACCGCGGATAAGGGTGCCGAGGCGGTCGCAGCGTTCAGAGCAGCCATGACTTGGTTGCCCGCTTTCGCGCGCACCATCCGACGTGTGGAGATCGAGGGTAGCGCTCCAGTGCACGTCGATTGCGTCTTTGCTCCCCTCCTCAACGAACGCGCGATCCACATCGTTTCCCTTTCTGGCTCGAACAGGGAGCGAGCGCTACGCTTCGATCTTTCCGGGGGATACAGTCTCTTGCTCCGCCTTGACGCTGCGGGTCCCCGCGCATTCCCCAGCGGTCTGAGAAACCTATGGAATCTTGCCCCACTTGAGGAGGAGCTGCGCTCCGGTTGGTTGCTCAACGGTCCTTTCGCGGTTGATCCCGGACGAACAGGGTTGGCCGGCTCGATCGGCGACCGACAGGAGAAGTTTCGAAAGCTCGGGTGGAGGCTCGGAGATCGCCTTTTGGAACTGTATGATCTCGCGGGTGCCAACTGGCCTCTGTTCGCGCAAAATCTGGACCTGGACGCGTCCGAACAAACGGCGAGCAATATCTTCTGGGCCCGCTTATTCGACGTCCTTACGCAGGATTTCGACGACGACCTCGCCCAACATTTGCATTTGGACGGGCATGGATACGGGTATCTCGCCGGGCAGCGCCAAGTCGTGCCGACGCGTTTACCGCCCCCGTTCGTTTCATTGGTGCGGGCATCGGAAGCGACCCATTACACCGATGGCGCGTTGTCAGACCCCGTCACGCTCGCCAAGGTGCGGGACTGGCCTACCCTGATGGAGTTGCAAAATCGGGTCATCGCATCCGAGGTGGCTGGGCAACTAAGAAAGCTTGGCTTCGGAAACATCCGTCCGCTTCATTTTTCGAGCCTTCTTAGTCGCCAGATCGGCGAGGAAAAGCGTATCGATCCCGAGTTAGCCCAAATCCTCGGCCGCACTATTACGCCTCAGTTGATTCGGGAAACACCGCTCAACAACGAATTCAATGAGATTCTGGACATCGCCAGGCAGGCATCGTTCCTCGCACAGGACGGAGCTTGGCGGGTCGCGCAGCTTCCGCATCCTGATGCGGCGGACGATGACGAGGAGCGCAGACTATGCGCATTCGCGCCGGCGAAGCATCTGCTCGACAAGCGTTATACCGGCCCGGCACTTGAGTTCTTTCGAGTTTCCCGCGAACGATCGGGCTTCGGACCTCAAGCGCGCGATCTCGTGTTGTGGGTGGCGGAAATCTCAGCAGAGGACCGTGACCGCCAGACGGCGGCGCTCCGATACATCATCGAGGGTCGCCAAGGTCGAGACTTGGGTGATGCGATTCGGCGCAATCAGCCCAGTTGGCTGCCTTGGCCCGCTTCGCAGCTTCGGCTCGGTCAGTTTCTGTCGAGCTGGACCGAGAAGGAAAAGGACGATCTCCTCTATTCCCTTCAGGGCCGTGCAGCATTCGAACCTCCACCGATCGCCCTGCCACCCCAACCCGAACCTGAATCGGTTCTGCGCGCCATCCATGAGTGGTGGAGCGGTGAAGGGGCTGATCTTCGGGCCTTATATGCACGCCACACATATCCCGACTTGTTCTCACCGTCGCAGCTTCAGGGAACGGCTGATCGTGCGGCGTGGTTCACCATGTTCGCTCTGGCTTGTTTCCAGTCATTTGGCCGGGCGCAAGACGGACAGCATCGTGTGTTCATAGAACAAGGTTGGAGAGAGGGCTGGTGGCAGGAGCTCGCAGAATCTCGACCGCCTAACGATGTTCAATCGTGGATCGATCGGCTAGAGGGCTGGAGCGCATCAGAAAAATTCGATCAAGCGTTTCTTCCCTGGCGACGCACATTTGTTGATCTGTATGCGGTTGCGCGTTGGCTTGATGAATACAGGGAAATCACGCTCAAGCTGCCTCGTATTATTGAGGACTACGGCATAATTTCTCTAAATAGCGCCTTGCAACCAAGCTACTGGGCGCCGGCGATGCGCCTTTGCATTGATGCCGCGCCTATAAACCGTTCTCTTGGCATCGGTATGAACTGGATGATCCGTGAGATGCTGCGCCACGACGTGTACGAGCCTCGCGATCACGGCCTTATGGCTCCCTACGGTTGGGCGCCTTCTCAGCGGGTCCGTGAATTGTTGAATGCACTTGGCGCAGATGTCGGTGTGTGGGCGGACAAGGAGGCCAGTCGGGCCATCCACCAGTTCGTTGTCGAACACATCGGCGCCGACTATGCGCGTTTCGACGGAGATTTCGATCTACCTCTGCAACTGATCACCCGAGAGAAAAACCGGGCGGCCCTAGCTTATTGCTTTGAAGTGGCCGACCGAGATCCTCCGAGTTTCGCGGAGCCTGAAGAAGACGCCGACGACGCACTTCCGTTTGAGGGGGCAGGTTAATGACAAGTGCAAAACAACTGGAGGCTGGCACTCCCGTTCAACATCCGCGGCATGGAAACGGACGCGTGGTGGTGGACATGGGGGCTACGGCCATCGTTCGGTTCGGCGGGACAGTTGAACAAGTCCTCGCCAGTGAAATCATTGAGGTCCCGTCACTTCATTCCGCGCTGCGAAATGGCTCGCTTAGTGACCCGACCGATGCAGTCATACGAGCGCAGGCACTCGCCATTGGGTCGGTCAATGATCAGTGGGGGGTATTCTCACGGTCACGCGTGCAGTTGCTTCCTCACCAATTGTGGGTTTGCCGAAAGGTAAACCAAGAATGGCCCTTTCGATGGCTGGTCGCAGACGACGTGGGGCTTGGCAAGACGATTGAGTGCGGTCTGGTTCTAATGCCATTGATCGCCTCCGGGCGAGTGCGTCGGGTGCTAATACTCGCTCCCGCGAAGCTCGTCCCGCAGTGGCAGTTCCGCCTAAAAGACATGTTTGATATTCGGCTCCAACGCTACGTGACGGAGGCAGACACTCAGCGAGGAGACTTTTGGGCGACTGCTTCGATGGTCGTCGCATCTTTCCACACGCTGAGGGACGATCGTCGCGGCGCTCGCCAACGACTCCTTGAAGCTGATCCTTGGGACTTGGTCATCGTGGATGAGGCTCATCACCTGGGCGTGGATGAACGAGCCGGCGAGACCCTCGCCTACAGCCTCGTCTCCGATCTGGAGGAGCGGAGCAAGATCAACTCTTTGCTCTTCTTCACGGGAACCCCGCATCGAGGAAAGGATTACGGGTTCTTTGGGCTGATGCATCTTGTGCGGCCTGACGTTTTTGATCCGGATGGCGACAAGATTGCGCAGCTGTCTCAACTTCCAAAAGTAATGATCAGAAATAACAAGGCGGCTGTTACGGACCTTCAAGGCGTGAGGCTCTTCAAGCCGGTCAATGTATTAAGTCGCGAGTACGGTTATAGCGATAAAGAGACTCTTTTTTATCGGACGCTCAGTGAGTTTATCCTAGATGGTCGTGCGTATGCCGCGACGCTCGACGGTCGCGCACAGACCGCGCGAATGCTCGTGCTCATCACCCTCCAGAAATTGGCGGCCAGTTCGATCGCGGCGATCCGGAACGCGCTCCGTAAGCGTCGGATAATGCTCGCGGACGCTGTTAGCCGTTCAAATGGGGCCGCCTCGATTGTCCTGCCTGACGACGAACAGGCGACATTCGATGACATGGCTGAGGCTGAGGAGGCCCTTCCCAGCTCCGCGGCTGTTTTGCTGATGGGAGATGAGATACAGCGGATCGATGAACTGATCTCGCTTAGCGAGGGGATTGGCAACGAAACCAAGATTGAGCGCTTACTTCAGATGATTCGCGAGGAGTTTGGTGCAGACGAACCGGTCCTGCTTTTCACGGAGTACAAGGCGACACAGGCGCTGGTCGTGAACGCTCTCCATCGGCAGTTTGGTTTTGGCTCGGCCACATTCATCAACGGTGACGAGCGGCTTGATGGCCTGGAGCAGGCGTCCGGGGCGACCAAGACAATCAGCCAGCCGCGTGAGCATGCCGCAGACGCATTCAACGCGGGCAAGGTGCGCTTTCTAGTGTCGACGGAGGCCGGAGGCGAAGGCATCGACCTTCAAGAACGCTGTGCCGTGCTGGTTCACGTAGATATGCCTTGGAATCCGATGCGCCTTCACCAGCGGGTTGGACGCTTGTCTCGTTATGGCCAGAAGCGTTCGGTTTCTGTCTACATTCTGCGGAATCCCCAAACGGTTGAGGCTCGTATCTGGGATCTTCTGAATGAGAAGCTCGAGCGAATTCAGCAAGCCCTTTCCTCAGTGATGGAGGAACAGGAGGACATCTCTCAGCTGGTCATTGGGATGGCCGGAAATTCGCTTTTCAACGAACTGTTCTCAGGGGGCCAGGGGCTCTCCAACGAGCGCTTGGGCGCATGGTTTGATCAAACGACTGCGACGCTCGGTGGGCGCGACGTCGTCGAGACGGTTCGCGAACTCCTTGGCAACGTGTCGAAGTTCGACTTTCAACAGGTGGGTAAAGATCTGCCAAAGGTTGATCTTTCAGATCTCGAAAAGTTCTTCACTCAAACCGTCAGCCGACACGGGCGCCGGATTTTCCGACGCGACGAGGGCTTGGAGATTAAGACACCCGATGAGTGGAAAGCGCGCAGCTATGCGCTCCGAGACAAGTACGAGGGGCTAGTATTCGATCGCAACCTCCGTGGGACGAATGCGGCATCTCGTGTTCTAGGCGTCGGCCATCTCCTCTTCGATATAGCGCTTGAAGAAGCGCGGAACCTCCCATCGACTTTCGCTCGCGTAGACGGCCTCGCCGCTCCCTTGCTGGTCGTGACGGTTGAGGATCAGATCACTGGGACCGGGGCGCTTGTCCATCGATTGATCTTTGGAGTGACGGAGAAGGAGGGGGAGGCCGTAGTTCTTCGCGATTGGGAGCTTCTGCAGTTATTGAATGGCATCGCTCTCAGAAATGCTGGAAAGACAGCAGAAACTGACCCGTCGGTCGTTGAACAGTCCTCTGTGGTTGCTCGGTTGAAGCAGGCTTTCGATGCCGAGCTTGGCGCCCGGGCGCCAACACTGCGCAGGCCTGTCTCATGGCCGGAAATACTCCTCCTACCCATCGGGCAAGGGTAGCAGGTTCGTTGCGTGGATCCGGCGTCTGGCGCGACGGACGAATTGGATTCTGTCGGATGAGGGTCGTGGTCATGCTTTCGTGACGGGTAGCTCAGGTCAGAGACATATTGTCCGTCGTCGGCCACGAGACCTCCGCGCCACTCTCGCGATGCGAGACCCGTCGCGGCGAACTCGGCTGGTTCGTGAGTAGAAGGGGAGGATTGCGATGCGCTTTATTCACACTGCGGATTGGCAGATCGGGAAGCCATTCAAGCAATTTGGCGACCGGGAAAGCGTGCTGCGGCAAGCCCGCTTGGTCGCGATCGAGAATATTGGGCGGCTCGCGGCGAAGGAAGGGGCGGCGCACGTTCTGGTGGCCGGTGATGTTTACGACACCGAGGCGCCGACGCCGCGGACCTTGCTTGAGCCGCTGGAGAGAATGCGCCGGTTTAGTGATGTCCAATGGCATATGCTGCCAGGGAACCATGACCCCCATCGGCCGAAAGGCGTCTGGGATCGGGTACTGGAGAGTGGCCCGCCAGCCAATGTTCACCTGCATCTCAAGCCCGAGCCGGTAGATTTCGGCCCAGGCGCCATGCTTCTGCCGGCGCCGCTGACACGCAAGACCGAGGGCGCCGACCTCACAGAATGGATGGATCGGGCCGAGACGCCGCCCGGCGTGATCCGCATAGGTGTCGCGCACGGTTCGGTCGTTGGTTTTGGTTCCGGGGGCGAGGCGACCAACCCGATCGATCCCCGTCGGCCCGCTTTGGCCAGGCTCGAATATCTTGCCCTTGGCGATTGGCACCGGACCATCCAGATCGGCCCGTCGGTCTGGTACTCCGGAACACCGGAACCAGACCGCGCCAGCGGCCAGGAAGCCGGTCAGGCGCTTGTTGTCGAGATTCCAGGACCTGGCGCTCCCGCCAATGTCACTTCACACAAGGTCGGCAGCTATCGATGGCTGACGATCGAGGAGCAGCTATCCGACGCGGGAGAACTTGAAGACCTGGAGACGCGCCTCAGAGGGTTGCCGGATCTATCGAGCACAATTCTGCGCCTTTGGTTGAAAGGCACCCTGCAGCTCACGGGGCGGGCGGAGCTTGATCGCAGGCTCTTGGGTATCGGCGCTGCGATGTTCCACCTTGACGTCGACGATACAGGCCTAGCGATCCGACCGAGCGCGGCGGATCTGGAGTTGATCGATTTCGGCGGCGTGCTGCGCCACGCGGCGGATCGATTGAAGGCTGCGGCCGAGGATTCAGCGGTTGGGTCGGTTGAAAAGCGCCGCGCCGAAGACGCGCTCGTCCAACTTTTCGTCATGGCCGTTGGGACGGGAGCTTAGCGATATGAAGATCACCAGCATCGTCGTCGATGGGGTCGGGAAGTTTGGAATCCGAAGCGAGGTCATCGGCCTTGGTTCCGGCGTCAATATTCTTGCAGCCGGAAATGAGGCGGGGAAGTCCACCCTGTTTCGTGCAGTCCGCGCCTGCCTCTTCGAACGTCACAACACCAAGAACGAAAGCGTTCGGATCCTCGCCACAGACGGGTTGTCTTTGCCCATCACGGTCACGCTGGGTTTTGAACATGCCGATCAGCTCTACACCATCACGAAATCCTTTGTGAAAAGCCCGGCCGCAAGTCTGATGCGGGGCAGCGTGGAAATTGCGCGCGGCCGCGAGGCCGACGAGATGCTGTGGGAACTTCTCGGCGTCGCCCCCGGAAGCGGGCGCTCCGTCGATGAGTCGGCTTTTGGCATTCTTTGGGTTGGACAGGGACAATCCTTCAAGGTCCCTGAACCGACCGAAGCGGCGACGACCGTTCTCAACTCGGCGATCCAGGCCGAAGTGGGCAGCCTGGTCGGCGGCGAGCGTGCTCGCGCCGTCTTGGCGGCGTTGAAGGAGGAGCTTGCGCAATTGGTGACGGACACGGGCCGTCCGAAGGCCGGCCGTCCGCTAGCTGAAGCAACGACCCGTCTTGAAACGCTCCAAAGGGATCTGACCGATGGCGAGACGCGGCTGTCCGTTCTTGATGGCCAGTTGGTCGAGCTGGGTTCGAAGCGGAGCGAGCGTGCTCGCTTGGGTGACCCTGCATTGCTCAAGGAAATGACGACAGACCTCGAAGCTGCGCAAGAGAGCCAGAAGGCAGGTGAGGGGGCCGCAGCCTTGCTCGCGCAGTTCGAGTCTGCGGAGCAGCGCAGCAAGGCCATCCTCGAACGTGTCGAGCACCAACTTTCCGATCTTGTGGATCGAAGGGCGCGCATCGACAGTGATCGCCAGCGTGACAAGGAGTCGCGCGCCGGCTTAGCGCCGCTCGAGGCTCAGGAGCAGGCCGCGCGGGACGTGATCCGCGGTGCGCGGGACCAGGTTGCCGAACTCGACGCACAGGCTGAGCGCGACGAAGAACTAGAGCGCAGCCTTCAGCAGCTCGCGGGTATCGTCGCGCGTGCCAACGCGCGTGAAACGTTCGTCCGCCAGCGGGATGGGCTGGTGGAGCTTGGCGAACGGCTCGTCAAGAGCGCCGCAGCCCTGGCCAATAACCGCGTTACCGCAACCGTTTTGACGTCCTTGAATGATGTCGAGCGCGAGATCGCGATCTTGACCGCGCGTCTCGAAGCGGCGGCCCCCGAAGTGGCTATCGAGCTGGGGGCGGCTGGCGCGGGAAAGATTTCGATTGGCGACGCTCTGCTTGCGGGCAACACCGTTCACGCCGCGATCGATCCGCTGACCATTCGGGTCGCCGATGTTGCGACAATCACGGTCACCCCGCCAAAGGCGGCGAGCGCCGTCGATCAGAAGAAGCGTCAGGATGCCCAAAGACGCCTTTCCAAACTGATCGAAGATGCGGGCGTGGCTTCCGCCAGCGATCTGCGCGCGGCGCGTGCGCGGCGCGAAGCGCTGGAAGCTGAGGCACTGGCGCTTCGGGCCGAGCTCAAAATGTTGGGGATTTCCGAGGCGTCTCCCGTTTTGGCGATCGAGGGGCTCAAAACTGAGATCCAAGCTATCGACGCGATGGTGGCCGAGGCGTTGGCGCAGATGAAGGTTGATAGCCTTCCGTCGGCCGAGGATATTGCCGGGCGCCAGGATGGCCTGCGGCTGAACCGGGAAGAGGCGCGTCGCCAACGGCAGGCGCTTGACGGCGCAATCGATGCCCAGAACACGATACTTTCGAATGTGGCCGACGCCCGTGGCCGCCTCGGTGGAACGCTGACTGAAATCCAAAATCGCTTAGAAGCGGATCTGGCCATTCTTCCAGATTCTGATCGTCTTTCCCTGGTCGCCGCCGCTGACAAGGCGGTCAAGGACGCGCAAGGCGACTATCGAATTAAGGCTGCCGCCTTGGAAGAGCAGCGTCAGAAAGCACCTTCGGTTGAAGAACTGGAGCGTCGGCAGAACCGTGTCACGCGCCTCCTCAACGCATTGGACAACCAGAAGACCCGTCTCGGAACCCTGGATCGAGAAATCGCCAATCTCGAAGGACAGATACAAAATGCCGGCGGCGACGGCCTTGGGGAAAAGGTCGAGGAGTTGCGGCAAGCCCGCGACCTGACGGAACGCGAAGTTGAAAAATACAAGGGTCGCGTGGAGACCTTGCTGCTTCTGAAGAGCACAATTGAGGCGTGCTACACCGAACAACGAGATCGGCTCCATGCGCCGCTGCGGCGACACCTGAAGCCCTTTTTGAACGACGTGTTTCCAGCGGCAGAGATCGAACTCGGTGATGGATTTTCCATCGCTGGGATCAGGAGAAACGGACCAAATGCTGAAAACTTTGAGCGCCTGTCTGCAGGCACACAGGAGCAGATCGCTGTGCTGGTTCGGCTCGCCATGGGCGCGATGATCTGCGATCGCGCGCAGCCCGTTCCGATTATTCTCGACGATGCGTTGGTCTTTTCCGACGACGACCGTATTGAGCAGATGTTCGACGCGCTCAACCGAGCGGGACTGAAGCAGCAAGTCATCGTGCTGACCTGCAGGACGCGGGCCTTTGCGCTGCTGGGCGGGCGACAGCTATCGATAGCGACAAGTCCGGGATGATGGCAAAGTGGTGTGGAGTGTCGAAGATAAAGTTGAACCACCCTTCTGCGCGGGTGGGGCGTTTGGATACCGTAGGGTAGCCTGGAGTGCATCCGGAGGGGAATAATTTATGACGGTAAATATGACGGTATTTTGATTTTCGGCAAAATATTCTGGCAATAAAATCAATATGTTGTGTCTCTAGTTTACAATTGAGTGGGAGTGAGGCCATGACATTGCAGGTTGCCGTGATCCCCGTGACGCCGTTTGAGCAGAACTGCACGTTGCTCTGGGATTCTGTGAGTTTGCAGGGGGCGGTGGTGGACCCCGGCGG
>Ga0182014_10001597_pt1 | contig 30060 bp, 27 predicted proteins | sample 612S2DmetaG_FD_120489 | JGI IMG/M metagenome (GOLD analysis project Ga0182014, IMG submission 120489) | Permafrost microbial communities from Stordalen Mire, Sweden - 612S2D metaG | ecosystem: Environmental > Terrestrial > Soil > Wetlands > Permafrost | place: Sweden: Stordalen | collected... | reverse complement strand
TTTTTGGACGAGCCTACCAGCGGGGCCGATCCCTTCGCCCGCCGGGAATTTTGGCAGCGCATCACGGCGCTTGCTTCCAATGGAGTGACGGTGATCGTGACCACCCATTTCATGGCGGAGGCCGAGTATTGTGATCGTGCCGCCATCCTCGATAACGGAAAGTTGCTGGCTCAAGGCACCCCCGCGGAGCTTCGCGGTCACGCGCCAGTGGAGGCAGGCCGAACAGCGACGATGGAAGACGCCTTTATCGCCATTGTTTTGGAAGCGCGCGGCCAGCAGACGGGCAAATCTGCGGAAGGAACGTCATGACGGATTGGCCGGCAAAATTGCGGCGAATTCGGGCTTTGACTCTTAAGGAAACGCGGCAGGTCATGCGCGATCCGAGCAGCATCGCCATCGGCATCGCCTTCCCGCTGATGATGATTCTGCTCTTCGGCTATGGGCTTTCGCTTGATATCAGCCGGGTTTCTGTCGCCGTGGTGGACGAAGATGCCTCTTCGGACAGCGCCGCGCTCATCGGTGCTTTCCGGCTTTCGCCTTATTTCGGCGTAACGGTGGTTCACTCAATGGCCGAAGCGAAAACAATGGTGCTGGACCGAAAGGTGGACGGAGTATTGCGAATCCCGTCCGATTTCACTCGCCGCTGGCATTTGGGTGAGGCAGAAGTTCAGATTCTAGTCAATGGCACGGACGCAAACCAGGCGCGCATCATGCAAGCCTACGCCCAAGGGCCGGTCGCTCTATGGAGCGCGGCGCGCGCCGGATCCGTGAGCGCCGTCTCGGTGGGCCCGGTCATTGTGGTGGACCGGATGTGGTTCAACGAAAACAACGACAGCCATTATTTCCTGGTCCCGGGGTTGATCGTCTTGGTGATGACCATCATCGGAGCGTTCCTCACCGCCATGGTGGTCGCCCGAGAATGGGAACGGGGAACCCTTGAGGCGCTCTTTGTCACTCCCATGCGAGCGGGGGAGTTTCTCGTCAGCAAGTTCCTCCCCTACTTTGGATTGGGCATGATAGGCTTCGTGCTTTGTTTCCTGGCCGGCCAATTTCTTTTCCATGTCCCCCTGCGCGGCTCGCTTTGCCTGCTCTGCCTCGCCTCGATGATATACCTCCTGGTCGCTTTGGGCCTAGGGTTGCTCATATCGACCCTCGTCAAGAGCCAGTTCCTCGCCAGCCAATTGGCCATGCTCCTGACCTTTCTTCCAGCGATGATGCTCTCCGGTTTTCTTTATGACCTGCGCAGCATGCCGGTCTTCATCCAGGGAATCACCTATGCTCTGCCCGCAAGATATGCGGTCACACTGATGCAAACCCTTTACCTCGCCGGCGACGTCGGAAGTGTAGTCTGGCTGAACTTGGGGGTTCTGGCGGCGATGGCTTCGGCGCTGATTGTCTTAGCGCGACTGGCGACCCGGAAGCAACTTTCCTGAGACAATCGCATGCGCTCCTCTCTCCTTCGCATCCTGGCGCTAATCCGGAAGGAATTCCTTGCCGTCCTGAAGGATCCCCGCAGCCGTTTCGTCATCTTTGTGCCTCCGATCCTGCAGTGTTTGATTTTTGGCTATGCCGCCAGCTTCGACCTCAACTCCATTCCGTACGCTGTCTTTGACCAGGACCACAGCGCATCCTCCTCCGCCTTTCTTTCCCGCCTGGATGGGTCTAAAATCTTTCGACGCCAAGCCGATATCGTACGGGTCAAGGACATTTCCACCTGGATCGACAGCCGCCGCGCTCTGCTCGTCATCCGAATCGACCAGGATTTCGAGCGGCGCCTGCTCGCCGGCGAACCCGCACAGATCCAGGTCATCGCCGATGGCCGCAATTCCAACACCGCCGGGACAGCCCTGGGGTATTTCGAGAGCGTGGTCGAAGCGTTCAACGCAAGTTGGCGATCCCGCCACGGTCACGGTGGCTCGCCAATCCGGATCGTCACCCGCTCATGGTTCAATCCGAATCTGGATTCGCGCTGGAGCATGATCCCCAGCCTGATCGGCACGTTGACGATGATGGGCACGCTGATGCTTACGGCCATGTCCGTGGCCCGCGAGCGCGAACAGGGAACGTTCGACCAACTGCTCGTCACCCCTTTTCGACCTTTCGAGATTATGACGGGAAAGGCCGTCCCCAACATGGTCATCGGTTTGGTTCAATCGACCACGATTTTGCTGATCGCTCAGTTTTGGTTTCACATTCCTTTCGCCGGATCATTTATTACTCTTTACGCAGGGCTTGGGCTTTTCCTGATGGCGGCGGTCGGCCTCGGCCTTTTCGTTTCCTCCATTGCGGCCACCATGCAACAGGCCATGCTCTACGCATTCCTTTTGGTGATGCCGTTCGCCCTCCTGTCCGGCTTGGCCACGCCTTTCAACAGCATGCCGGAATTCCTCCAATCCATTATGGTCATCAATCCCCTTCGCTACGCTCTTGACATAACCAAACGAGTTTACCTGGAGGACGCCGGCTTCACCCAACTTCTCGCCGATTTCGTGCCGCTTACCGTCATCGGCCTGCTCACCCTCTCCGGCGCCGCTTGGTTGTTCAGGCGGCGGTTATTCTAACTTGCGGTCATCACCTGAATTTAATGAGTTGTGCGCTTACGTCGGTGTGCGTAAGTGGTATACCCCAAAGAATGCCGGGACTCGCCACTGCGACGGTGCCGGTGCGGTAGGTGTGGTCGGTGCTGATCAACGCGGCGTCGGCGTGCTGTGCGCGCACGGCCTTGGCCAAGTTGCCTTCGCTGTCCGTCGTGACGGAGCCGATGATAAAATAGGGCCGGTCCGGGAATTGGCCCGGCGAGTAAAGGGTGGCCTTGTCAACCACTCTAACATAGCTCCCGGGCTGGGTCTGCCAGTTCTGCTGCTGGCCGACGTAGGGGGAGAAATTGTATCCGGCGCCGCAGCCGCAGAAAACCATCAACAGGAGAACAGGGATCATTTTTTTCATAATATTCTTTCCGCCGAGCTCGGCCCGCCATTCAAACTTTCGACGTCTTTTGTCCTATTTCGATTTTTCATTAAAGACATGGTGTTTGCGGCCCGCCCCGATTTCTATGGGGTGAAACCCCACCTTGAACCTATTTCCCTGACGGCCCGGGGCCCGTCTTGGCATTGATTGCGCGCCACCGGCTTTTGGAATTTCTGCGAATACAATGCGATGGACGTGTGCCACACGGCCGATATCCTGCAAATTAAGTCCCCGAAATCGAGCGGCCTATTACCGATGGCCGCCTCCATGCCCCCCGCCAAAACCGCCGTGGGCCCCGCCGCCGCCACCAAAGCCACCACCCCCACGAAATCCGCCACCCCCACGGAAGCCACCAAAGCCTCCACGAAACCCGCCAAGGCCCCGTCCCCCGCCTCCGATGATCACCGGCGGCCAATAATCGTAAGCCCCACCATAGTCCGGGTACCCGTAGTCATAAACCGGATAATCCGAACCGATCCCCGTGACGGCCGGCGCTGGTGTTGTGGGAGTCATAACCTCCATAGGTGGTTGGACCGCCATAGCGCCACCTGGGGGCGGCGTGCTTGCCTGCAGTTGCTTCTGCTGTTGATAATACTGCTGGCGGGCCTGTTGCTGCTGCAACTGGCCGGCGCGCTGGATCAATGCTGTGGTAATTTCCTGCGGCATTCCCAAAGTCTGCAGATAGAGGACTCCATCGGCGCTAAGGTGATAAGGCAAGGCATTGTTGTTGATGTAATTGACGATGATGTCTTTGTTAATGCCTCCTTGATACAACTTCACCACTTCGCCGACCCCGTAAGTCAATGCAGGGATCTGAGCGGCGCTGGCCGCAAGCGGTGGATTGGCCTGGAAAATGCCGGCGGGGTTGGCCGTGGTGAATGGGGAGGCCTGGGTGGCGCTGGCATTGGTCGTGGAAGTGCTTTGGGCGATGGCGACGCTCCAGGAAGCGCCGAAGCAAACTGCTGCGACTGTGCCAGCGGCAAACGCCATCCGAAATATTGACGGACAATTTTTCATTTTTCTCATCCTCTTTGCGTAATGATTCTTATCAACAATGGCACATTACATGATGGCGTGGCCGCCTGCTATAAGGTGTTCACCCCCACGTGCAGATTAAACAATCGCCGACAAGCAATCGTAAATAGCTGCATTGAATCAGTGGCGCGCCAGCATGCGCGCCGCGCATGAACAGGGATGCCAGTTTGAGAAGGAGCGATGATGCGGACGTCAAAGACGCAACGGAGTCGGGCGTCGTGGAATTCGCCCGCAACTCTTCCGACGTGCTCTCGCAGGCTGGATTCATCAAGTCAAGCATGGGGGAAAACACCCCATAGCAAATGGGTCGCCCATGGCTTAGGGTTTTGCCTGTGATAAAAAAAGCGCAAAAGCGAAAGATCAATTGTCATGATCAAAAACAATGCGGTCGTGGCGGTCCACAAATCCCACGCCGAACCTGAAGCCGCCGTCAAGCAACCGCCGCACTCCGGCTTTGACATGAAGAGGCTTTCGATTCCCGGACGCGACGATCACAGGGCTGAAAACGTGGTTGGCTACCACGATGGAGAAGACCGCATGGAATACTGGAGAAAAACGGGAGCCTTTTGTGGCGGGATATGGGGAGTGGTGAAGAATAGCTTTGCGCAGCCGGATACAGCGCTGAAGACCGACAAATCCGCCGTCATCGCCCACGGCTCCGCTGAGGAAGCGAGACCCACCCAGGAGATCATCAGCCGCACCAACCCGAAGTCCGTGGAGAAATATCAGCCATCACGCATCAATCCGGGGTCACACCCCGCGCGAGCGTAATTTAGGCGCCGGAGGACACTGCGAAGCGTTTATTCACTGCACTTGCTTCGGTGTTCAACCAGCGTCTGGCAAGCAGTCATGAAGGATAATTGAAATGAAACAAAACAGTTGGTTAATAAAATGACAGTATATGAAGACATTAAATATGAAAGTATTAAAGTTGAAGGAATGGCCTCGCCGCGCAACGCTCGGCAGATGTTCTGCCATCCTGCTGATTGCGGCGGGAATGCAAACGCTGAGCTTGCCACCGCTGCAAGCGGCGACACCGCCAAAGGAAATTACCGACAGCGGCATCACATCCGTCGTTGAAGACGGATTAACACATGAAAAAGGCGTGGTCCCGAACGATGTGGATGTCAGCACCAGTCAGGGGATCGTCACGCTTTCTGGTTCGGTGGACAATCTGCTTGCCAAAAAGCGGGCGGTCAAGATCGCCGAGGGCATCCGGGGCGTGCTCGGGGTGATCGACCGGACTACGGTGACGCCGGTGTCCCGCCCCGACGGAGACATCCGCAAGGACATCCAGGCGGCTTTGCTGCAAGATCCCGCGACCGAATCCAATCAGGTGACCGTAGCGGTCCAGGACGCGTTCGCCACATTGACCGGCAGCGTTGGTTCGTATGCGGAAAAACAACTCACCGCACGGATTGCCGAGGGAGTCAAGGGGGTCAAGGAGGTTGGCAATAATGTCACGATCAACTATCTGGCGACCCGCACTGACGCGGAAATTGCCGCCGACGTCAAGGCCCGTTTTCAATGGGACATCTGGATCAACGGCGCCCAGATCAACCCGGTGCTGAAAGATGGCAAAGTGACGCTGACCGGAACGATCGGCAGCGCGATCAGCGAAGACCGGGCCGTCGATGATGCCTGGGTAAACGGCGTCACCTCGGTGGACTACAGCGGCTTGAAAATCGACCCGAAGGCACACAACATCGCGCACCAAGACTTCACAGACGCTTCCAAGTCTGACAGCGACATCAAACTGGCAGTCCAGGCTTCTCTGCGTCTTGACCCGCGCGTCAAGGCCTTTTCTCCCGACGTAACCGTTGAAGGCGGAGTGGTCATTCTTGGCGGCAATGTGGGAAACTTGAAGGCGAAAACCTCCGCGGAACAGGACGCGATCAACATAGCAGGCGTCGAGGGGGTGGACAACTATCTGAAGGTGAGACCCAACGGGCGGCCCACCGATGCGCAGATGGAGAATGAATTGAAAGCGGCCTTGTTCTGGGATCCGTTGGTGGACAGCTCCACCATTACTGTGGCTGTCATTAATCGGGTCGCGTACCTCTCCGGGGGTGTGGATTCGAGTTTTCAAAAAACTGAAGCTCAAGATGTGGCTTCGCGGACCAAAGGAGTGTTGGTGATCCGCAACCATCTTAAGGTTGAACCGTATTCGATCTCCGATTACGATTGGCCCTACTACTCCGACTACGGCTGGCCCTACTCCTATTACGACTGGCCTTATTATAACCAGCCGCCTTACTACGGTTACGAGATGTCTGGGCCGCAGCCAGAACTGAGCGACGGACAGATCAAAAAGCAAATCGAGGACAGGTTCTTCTGGAGTCCCTTCGTGGATCGGGCTGACATCAAGGTCACGGTTAACGGGGCAGTGGCCACTTTGACCGGCACCGTCGGGACTTGGATTGGCTGGAATGAAGCTGACAAAGACGCCCATAAGAGCGGCGCGACCGCAGTATTGAACCAAATCAAGGTCAAGAAGGGTCATTGGTTGTGACAGCAGCGGGAAACGGAGGCCGTTGAGCGCCTTGAGCGCCGGCTTGTATACACACTGGCCCAAAGGACAGTGTATAATGTAGTACAAGACGGCGCTCACAGACAGTAATTTCATCCCAAATATCAGGGAATTGCAGCCATCCGGCTTTATGAAGATCATCTTGGCGCTATTGTCGTCGTTGGGCTTCTTTTGCATGATTGTTCCAGCTTACGCAGGGGACCTGGAAGACGCGGCGCGCGCCTATAACGGTCTTGGGTTTCAACTGTTGGCCCAATGCCGCCAGTCGCTGCCGAAAACAAATTACTTTCTCAGCCCAGCCGGTCTGGCTTTCGCGTTGTCAATGGCGCAAAACGGCGCGCAAGGGGAAACGCTGCGCCAAATCATGGCCACCCTCCAGGTCGGAAACATCCCTTCGGCGCAGTTAAACAAGGCCAACAAGGCGTTGCTCGACCATTTGTCAAAACTCGATCCAAAAATCAAATTGGAAATCGCCAATGCGCTCTGGATTGACCAAAAGATTTCCATCAAACCGGATTTTCTCTCCGTCAACCGGCGCGATTATGACGCTGATGTGGCCAATGGCAATTTCCGGGACCCGGCCACCGTCAAAAAAATCAACGATTGGGTCAGCGCGAGCACGCACAGAAAAATTTCCACCATTCTTGAGCCGCCCTTGGACCCGATGCTCCGGTTAATCGTGCTCGATGCGATTTATTTCAAAGGCGAATGGCTGGCGCCTTTTGCAACCAACCTCACGCGCGATCTGCCGTTTAAGCTGCGCAACGGCCAAACCGTGCAACATCCGCGCATGAGCCGCACCGATCAATACAGTTATTACGATGGGGACCGATTTCAGGCGGTGGAACTTCCATATTCCGGCAGGGACATCAGCATGTTTGTTTTCCTGCCCAAGGTCAGCCTGGATGAATTCCTGAAATCGTTCACCGCAGGAGACTTCGAAACCTCCATCCAACGGATGCGTTCGCGCAAAGGCACAGTGGAGTTGCCGCGATTTAAACTGGACAACGATTACGACCTTACCGGCGTCCTGCCCCCGATGGGCATGCCGCTGGCCTTCACCCGCGACGCGGACTTCAGCAGAATATCAGAGGAACCATTGTACATAAGCTTTGTCAAACAAAAAACGTTTGTCTCAGTCAACGAAGAAGGGACCGTGGCAGCGGCGGTGACGGCCATTGGCTTTCGCGCTATGGCGGTGCGCATGGAGCCGCAGCCCCCGTTTTATTTCGTGGTGGACCGGCCCTTTTTCATGGCCATTCGGGAGAGGCAAACCGGGCTTATTCTGTTCCTCGGCGCGGTCGCGGACCCGCGTTAGTCATCCCATTGCAAACTTGTAATCTTCGAGAAATCACCCGGCAACGCGGCGGTGTCATGTTGTTGCCAGAAATGAAGGCGGCGGACGCTGATCAACCGCGCAGTCGCCCGGTAACAAACACAAATAAAGAAGCAAAGTTTTATGAAATCAAAACTGCTCGTGCCCGCAGCCATTGCCACCCTGGCTTCTCTTGTTCTCGCCTGCTGCGTCGCGGCGGCCGCGAATGATCCGACCGACGGCAACATCACGCGACTCACCGCCGGCCTGCTGGAACAATCCCAATTCTCGCATCACCGGCTCGATGACGAATTGGCCTCCAAATTCCTCGACCGTTACCTCGATTCACTCGACCCGGCCCACATGCTGTTTCTTCAGTCCGATGCGCAGGAGTTCGACCTCTTCCGTTCGCGCCTGCCCGAGATGACCCGCCGCGAAGGCGACATCACTCCAGCGCGCATGATCTTCCAGCGATATTTGGAGCGGCTGGACCAGCGCGACGTGTATGTCACCAACCTGCTGCAGAGCGAAAAGTTCGATTTTACCGGGCACGACACGTACTCATTCGACCGCGAGAACACTCCGCGCCCGCAGGACCTCGATGCCGCCTGTCAACTTTGGCGGCAAAATGTCCGCGCTGAGTATTTGCAGGAAAAGCTCGCGGGCAAGAAACCCGCCGACATCGTCGCGACGCTCACGCGTCGTTACACCCGCCTGTCGCAAACCATGAGCAAACTCACTTCCGAGGAGGTGCTGGATGTGTATCTCAATGCCTTGGCGCATGTGTATGACCCGCATTCGGATTATTTTGGCCCCGCGCAAAGGGACGACTTCTCCATCGCTATGAACCTCTCCCTGTTCGGCGTCGGCGCAACATTGCGGGCAGAGGACGGTTACGCCAAAATTTACGAACTGGTGCCCGGTGGCCCGGCGGCCCGGAGCGGGCTGCTCAAACCGGGCGACCGCATTGTCGCGGTCGGGCAAGCGGATCAGAAGCCCGTGGACATCGTGGAGATGCCGCTACCGGATGCGGTGAAGTTGATTCGCGGCCCGAAAGGCACGCGCGTCCGCCTGACGCTCATTCCCGCGAGGGCCGCTGATGACTCCGTGCGCAAGACCATCACCCTCGTACGGGACGAGGTTAAACTGGAGGATCAGCAAGCCAAGGCGCGCATTGTGGACTGGCCACAAAAGAACGGTCCCACTCTGCGCCTGGGCCTCATTGACCTCCCTTCCTTCTACGGCGGCAATGACAGGCAGGCGGGCGCCAAGCCGAGTAGCGCCACGGCCGACGTGGCGAAGCTCATCCGCAAACTGGAGGCCGAACACATCCACGGCCTCATCCTGGACTTGCGACAGAACGGCGGTGGTTCGCTGGAAGAAGCGATCACCCTCACCGGTTTGTTCGTCGGTAAAGGACCAGTCGTGCAAACCCGCGAACTGGATGGAAGCACGGACGTGGACGCGGACACCGCTGCTGCGGAGCTTTACGATGGACCGCTGATCGTGCTCACGAGCCGGTTCAGCGCGTCGGCGTCAGAGATTCTGGCCGGGGCATTGCAAGATTATGGCCGGGCTTTAATCGTGGGAGACAAGTCAACTTTTGGAAAGGGCACGGTTCAAACCGTCGTTCCACTGGCGAGTTTGATGGATCAGAACCATCTCGCACACTCCGTGGATCCCGGCGCGCTCAAAGTCACCATTCGGAAGTTTTACCGTCCGAGCGGCGCCTCCACGCAACTCAAAGGAGTGGCGGCCGACATCGCGCTGCCGTCCTTGAGCGACGCTGCCGACGTGGGCGAAGTCGAACTGAAAGACCCGTTACCGTGGGACCGCGTGCCGCCGTCTGACTTCGCCCGTGAGGACCATGTCAGTGCCTTCCGGCCGGAACTCCAGGCCCAATCCGCCGCGCGCGTGGCTGGAGACAAGGACTTCGCCTATCTTGGCGAGGACATCGCGCAATTCAAGAAGAGCATCGCCGCCAAAACGGTTGACTTGAACGAAGCGGATCGCCGCCAGGAAAAGGAAGAAGCCAAGGCGCGCGAAGAAGTCCGCAAGCAGGAACGCGCCGCCCGCAAGGAAAGGCCGCCGACCACCTACGATATCACGCTCAAAAATGCGGGCGCCCCGGGCCTGCCCGCGCCCGAAACCGCGATAGGCCCGCCTGTGGCGAAATTGGCGGAGTCCCCCGCTGACGAACCTGAGGAGGCGGGGGCTGGCGTTCCGCCAAGTGATCCCGTCCTGCGCGAGTCTGAGCGCATCCTGGCTGATTACGTGTCGATGCTGCATCACCCCTCCTCATTGGCCGTGGCAGGGCATTGATGGTTGACGATCGCTTCGCCCTCCTGCCGCGCGAGACAGGAGGGCGAATTCTTTTAAAGATGTCTTTGCGCCACAGTCTCGTATACTCTCGCACCACTTGATTTATGCGCGTGCTTGTAGTTGAAGATGACAGCAAGATCGCCTCGTTCGTGGTCAACGGGCTGAAGCAAAACGGCTTCGCCGCGGACCATGCGTCCGATGGTGAAAACGGTCTCGCGCTGGCGCGCGCCGTCACCTACGACGCCGCAGTGCTCGACATCATGCTGCCGAAGCTCGACGGGCTTTCGTTGCTGCGCCAGTTGCGGCAGGACAAAATCCTCACGCCGGTGCTCATCCTCAGCGCGAAGGCCAGGGTGGACGACCGGGTGAAAGGCTTGCAGGCCGGCGGTGACGATTATCTCACCAAGCCGTTTGCGTTTACCGAGTTGCTGGCGCGCGTGCAGGCGCTCATCCGCCGCGCCACCCACACCGCCGCGCCAACAACGCTCTCGGCCAGCGATCTCACGATGGATTTGCTCACGCGCGAGGTCGTGCGCAGCGGCCAAAAGATCGAGCTTCAATCCCGCGAGTTCGCGCTGCTCGAACTGCTTCTCCGCCATCCCGGTCGCGCGGTCACCAAGACCATGATTTTGGAGCAGATTTGGGATTACAGCTTCGACCCGCAAACCAACGTCGTGGACGTGCTCGTCCACAGGTTGCGCGCGAAGATGGACAAGGATTTTCCCTTGAAACTGATCCAGACCATCCGCGGAGTCGGCTATGTCCTCAAACCCGCTTGAACGGCTAGCCCGCAGTTTCACTTTTCGCCTCTGCCTCGGCTACGCGGCGCTGTTCACGATCAGTGCGGTGATTCTCTTCGGTCTGCTTTATCTGCTGCTAGCCTCAACCTTGCAAAGCAAGAACCAGGAAGTCATTGAAGCCCGGCTCAGGGAATGCGCGGCGGTCTATGACAACGGCGGCCTGCCCGCGCTTCAGGATCTCGTCCAGCGCAACGGCAATTCGGACAAGGTCAAATCCTTCTTCGTCCGGCTGGCGGGACAACGCGGCAGTGCATTGCTGCTCATTGTTCCAGACGATTGGGTTCAATTCGACACTTCGGCGATCGAGCCTGGCGGCGACCTGTCGCGACTGGTTTGGTTGCGCATTCCGAAAGACGACGAACGCGACTTTACCGTGGCCGCGATGAGGTTGTCCGACGGGTCGGTCTTGCAAGTCGGCCGCTGCACGAACAACCCCAACGCCCCGCTCGGGGCATTTCGGCGCAACTTTCTGATTGTCATGACGCCCACCTTGTTGCTCGGCATGTTTGGCGGCGCGTTCTTTGCCCATCGTGCGACCAAACCTGTGCGCGAAGTCGTGGCCACGGCTCGCGCCATCATTGACACCGGCAACCTGTCCGCCCGCGTCCCGGCCAGCGTCCGTCAGACCGAACTGGCGGATCTGGCCCGCCAGTTCAACCGCGTGCTCGACAAAAATCAGGCGCTGATTCAAGGCATGCGCGAAGCGTTGGACAACGTCGCCCATGACCTCCGCACCCCGCTTACCCGCCTGCGCGCCACCGCCGAAGTCGCCGTGCAGGCCACGCCCGATCCCGCCGCGCGCGAAGCCTTGGCCGATTGCGTTGAGGAATCCGACCGGGTCCTGACCATGCTCACCGTGCTCATGGACATCACCGAAGCCGAAGCTGGTGTCATGAGGCTAAACCTGGAGAAGACTTCCATCGCGTTGCTGCTGAAAAATGTCGTCGAACTGTACGAACTCGTCGCCGAAGAAAAACGCATCACCATCACGACCGACTTCACTGAGCCGTGCGAAGCGGTCGTGGACGCGACACGCATGCGCCAGGCCTTCGCCAACCTCCTCGACAACGCGCTCAAGTATACGCCCGAGGGCGGCAACGTCCGCCTCTCCTGCGCCGTTGAATCCGGTCGCGTGACCGTGCGGGTGCGCGACACCGGCATGGGCATCCCACCAAGCGAGCAACCGCGCATCTGGGAGCGTCTTTACCGCGGTGACAAGAGCCGTTCCCAGCGCGGCCTCGGTCTTGGATTGAGCCTGGTAAAAGCCATCGTCGAAGCCCACCACGGGGAAGTGTCCGTCCAGAGCCAGCCGGGCGAAGGTTCGGAATTTATAGTTAACATGCCGCGGTCAGAGCTGGCAGCTTGACGGCTTGGCCAAGCGCGGGCGGTTCGGAACAAATCTCGGAAGAGATCGGATGACCTCATTACCCCATGCCATTCAAATGCCAAGATTGCAAACGATGAGAAACGGGAGGCGCAGACTGCGGCGGCTGGCACGGCCAGCCATCACCGCGATGTATTACTACAAGAAGGCCGCGATGCACAATGCCAGAGCAATCTGCGCTCCCGAAATTCATGACGCATTTTCATTTTTCAGAACTTGTAGGCCAGCGAAGCGATGAGCTTGAGATCGTTCTTGAGCCTGCCGGCAGCGGGAACGTTGTTGTGACTGTCTTGCAGGACCGTGCGCAAACTCAGCCTGTTGCCCTTGGTCAGGCCTGCTTCGACGCCTGCTTCAGCGTTGACGATATAATTGTCAAACTCATTCACCTGCGGCAGAATCTCAACGCTCTCCCACGCCTTCGCGTGCGGGCTGAAGGCGTAATTGAACTTTTCCGCGAGGCGGAGCGTTGCGAAACTCTCGGTAGTGCCATCCAATTGCTCTTTGATGTAACCGGGGCCGGTTTCCACACGAAAGTTCATGGTTTTATTCGTGACGAAGTAGTAGCCAAGACCGGGGGCGAGCGTCAGGCGGTACTTGATGTCCGCGATGCCGTCATGAAATCCGTCTATCCGCCCGTACCCATACCAATCGATCCCGAAGGAGCGATTGTACTGGGAAAAGCCGTGGATGATTTCGGCGGTTTCTGTTTCCGTCGATTTGTTCGGCAACTTGGTCTCTCCGTAAAGGCCGTCGGCCCCGAACATCAGATCATTTTGGAGCCATTTTTCCTCCGTAAAGGCCGTGGCCGAGTCCAGGATCGTATCGGTGTTGCCTCGGGCGATGGTCAAACCGAAGGACACACTGCTCTTCCATCCGTTGGTGGGAGTGGTGCCCTTGGGCTGGACCGGGGCGCCATTACTGTTGGTTTGGTTGGTTGAGGCAGTGGTATTCGTTTGGGCCTGGGCGCCGCCAGCGCCTGCGAGCAGGATTGTGGCCACTACCAACTGTGATATTTTCATTATGGCCGTCATTGCTTTTCTCGTTTTTCTTGTATCGTAGCGCTTCCACAGCGCCGCTGACGGAGCCTGGAAACCTACGAGAGCGAATTGAGCATGGTTCAGGTTGCGAGGTGGGTTGGCAGCACACGAGCGATGGATTGCTCATCCAGCTCCATCGGATGGCCTGACCAAACGACCCGGCCTTCTTTGTCCAGGAGCCAGGCCTGCGGGATGGCCTGCACCTGAAACTCAGTGGCCAGCGTCTGGTCCGCGTCCAACGCCACGGCATAATGCATCGGTGTGCGCGCCCGGAAGCGTGCGACCACAGTTTTGTCCTCGCTTGTGACACCGACAATTTCCAGTCCGCGGTCGTGATATTTTTTGTCCAAGTCGTTCAGGTGGGCGATGCTTGCCCGGCAAGGCGGACACCAGGTCGCCCAGAACTCAATCAACAGCGGGCGGCCTGCGAGCACGGGTTTGTCTCCGAGAAATTCGAGATTCCCGGCGAGCGACTTCATGTTGATGCGTGCGCCTGATTCTGGATCGGCGGACGGGGCGGCGATAGCGGCTGGTTTCGACGTTGGACCGTTCGCGTCAGCGCGAGCATCAGTCAACATGGTGTACGTGCCAATGGCTGCGAGACCGCATGTAACGGTCAGGAATGAGATGAGTGCTATTGTTTTCATAAAATTCGGGGTGTTGAGGTTGATTCAGGTTCGGTGAGTGGATTGAGAGCGGTCGCGGGATGGCGGCACGACGCGAGAGAGATCCGCGCGCGCCACCCAGCCGGAGCGGCCGGTCGAGGTTTGCACGAGCGCAAAGTCCTGATGCTCCGCGCGGACTTCCACAGTCTCGCCTTCATGCAACTTGAATGCCGGGTCTGCGACCGGCACCGGTGAGTTCCAGGCGGGCGCCTCGCGGGAGATGACAACAGCTTGGTTCACTCTCGGCCACGTCATAACCGCGCTGCCGATTGCCGTGGCGACGAGCAAGGTGGCCACGCAGGTCAACGAGATGAGTGCCAATCGCCGCTGCGGATAAAGGCGAACGAGGAGCATGCTCAGGCCGGCGAGCATCAGGCCAAAGCTTCCAAGCCAAGCCAGCTTGTTCGGGCTGGCGCAGGTCAAGCTGCGGGTGAGCCAGCTCTCCGAGGCGTCTGGCAGGCCGGCCTTCGCGCGGACGAAGTGAAGATTTGCGGCGATGTCGGCATCGTTGGGCGCCAGCAACTGGGCGCGCTCGTAATTAAGGACGGCCAGGCCGGGTTTGCCATCGCGGGCGCAGGCGTTGGCCTGATTGAAGAGCGCGGCGGCGGAGTAGCCTCTCGTCGCAGTGTTGCTTTCACTCGGTTGCGCGGCTGTTGCTGCCTGTCCGGTGACAAGGCAGATCGGCAGCATCCATGCCGCCACCAACTCGGCGCTGCAGAACCGGGCGAAGCCTTGAGGTATCCTTCGGCGCGCCTTCGAAGGCTTGGAGGGGCGTTTCCCCCCGGTTTCGCGGCGGAGCCGGTTGAGCAGTTTTCGCGTGGCCTTAATTTTGCCTGCGGCCAACTTTCGCGTCAGAATCTGGAATAATGTCATAAGGCCTCCGTGTGTTTAATTTGTTCGCGGACGATTTCTTTCCATTGGTTGAAATCCGCAGTACTCAGGTGTTGTCTGGAATAGGCGGCCTGGTCCGCGAGGGCGAAGACGCGGCGAATTTCCCCGCCTTGCCCATTCAGGCGCGCGTCAATTTCCGCAATGGTGATCGAGGCGGGCGCAATGTGCCACGGCGCGGCCAGCTTCTGCTGCAACGCGACGCGCGCGGATTGGAAGAAGCGGGCGGCATCGCCGGCGGTGGAGGCGGCGTCCATCTCGGCCAGGCAACTTGCGATCTCGCTCGATGCCTCATGCCGTCGCGCGCCGTCCGCGCCATTCGCGCGCCGTTCATTGCGGCGCAGGAAGAACAAACCTCCGGCGAAACAAAGAACCAGCGCGCTCTGGCTGCCCACAAACCACGCCTGAAAATAAAGCGGCCGCAAACTCGCCACCATGCTGCCTGTTTCGACCTGATCCGGCCGCAGTCCATCCCGCGGCGGCTCACTGGGCGGAGCCGGGCTTGCGCTCGAAGCAAGGGCCGGGGTCGTGGCCAAGCTGCCGGCGGGAACTGGGGAAACCTCCACGCTCAACGGCGAGGTTAGTTTGGTTTCGTATCGACGTGTGTCGGGATTGAAAAAGCTGATTGCCAGCGCAGGCACGGTTTGCCGGCCCGGCTGCATCGGGATAACGGCTTGTTCAAAATCCTTTTCGCCGCTGTAACCGGCGGTGTCGGCCGGCTCAAACTTCGCGGCCGGCTTGTAGGTTTTCCAGCCGTCCACTTCGCCGAGCATCGCGCTGTTGACACGGTCAAAGCTTCCGGCGCCGGTAACTTTCAGCCGCAGCGTGAGCGGGTCGCCGGCGGCGCTCTGGGCGGCGGAGAGTTCGCTGGCGACCTCGAACTTTCCGACCGCGCCGTCAAATGCGGCGGGCCGGCCTTCCGTGGGCAAAGGGAGAACCTTAAGCGCCTCAGCCTGGCTCGCCACGGTGATTTCTTTCTCAGTCGTGCCCCCGAAGAAATCCTGGAAGAACGAGTCGTCGATCATCGAATCACCGAACATCCCCTGCGGGAGATGTGCCCGCCTTTGCGGCGCGGTGCGCATCCGCACGGTGAGTGGTGTTTCGACGGTGAGCGAAAACTCGCCCGGTTTCACCACCGCCAGCGCGCTGTGCCACGTCAACACGGTGAAAGGCTGGCCGTCCATGCTTTCCTGCGCCTGCTCCGGTTGAGAGGAAAGTTTGTTCAACATGAACGCGTCGCCGTTGAGGGTGGGCAAGCCGGTAATCGACGCGACCAAACCGGCGCGCAGGCCGACCTGAATGTCCACCGGCACGATTTCTCCCACGTACAATTCACGCTTCGGCAAACGAAGCCGCACAAACGCGGTCCCGTCCTTCGTCAGGCTCGTTTGCCCGGCGGACAATCCGCTCGCGGCTGATGGCGGCAGGCTGGATGCGCCGGAGTTGTTGCCCGTCGCCGCGCCACCGGGTCGGACGTACAATACCAGCGCCTGCGAACCGCGGCTTAGGGCCGGAATGCTGAATTTGCCCGCGCGTTGCGGAATCACTTCATAGGTTTCCGAGGTGGTCGAACTGGTGACGCCATTGATGGACTCCATCTGGCTGGATTGGCCGACGGATACGAACTCCAGTCCCGGCACAGCAGGCGGCGAAACGGCGTCATTGCCGTCGCCGGAAACCGTGATCGTGAGCTGTGCTGATTGGCCGAGCGCGATTTCACCTGGTTCGAGTTGTGTCGTCACGGCGGGTGGCGCGGCGAACGCGGCGCCGGCCAGGACGAAGACGGCAGCAATAGCCGCGGCCATTGGACGGAAGTGAGATAAGTTCGTTTTCATTTTACCAATCCTTGATGCGTTGATCGGGTTGCCTTTGCCGGTTCAAGTCGTGTCGTCACGGCGGGCGGCGCTACAGACACAGTGACGGGGAAGGCCGTAACTGTGGCGAATGCCACGACCATCGGACGGGAGAGAGATAAGTTCATTTTCATTTTACCAATCCTTGATGGGTTGATCTGTCCGCTGGTCATTGGTGCTGTTGCGCGCGACTGGGGCGGCGGGAAGCCGTCGCTCTTCGCTCTTGAGCGAGTCGAGGAGAGCGCGCGCTTCCTGTTTGCTCATCTGGCCAGGTTCGCGTTGCGAGTCGGCCGCCTGCGCGGCTTCGTCCTTGCGCTGGTCCGCGCCGGCCTGAGCTTGATTATCGCCTTGCGGCTGGCCGTTGGCAGGCTTGGGCTGCTGTCCTGCCTGATCGGACTGCTTTTGCTGGTCCGGCTTCGAGCCACTGTTCGCCTTTGGTTGATCCTTTTGTTGGTCGGGCTTGGGCTGTTGTCCCGCTTGATCAGGCTGCTTTTGCTGGTCCGGTTTTGAACCGCTGTTGGCTTGCTGCTGATCCTTCTGTTGGTCGGGCTTGGATTCTTTGCCGGGCTTCTGGTCTTTGTTATCCTGGTTCTTCGCCCCGGAATTTTGACCCGATTGATTCTTTTCATCCGGTTTCTGATCTTTGTTCTGCTGATTCTTCTGATCAGAATTCTGGCCCGACTGGTTCTTCTGATCCTTGTCCTTTTGATCCTGTTTTTGTTTTTGTTCGTCTTTCTTCTGTTGATCGTTCTTCTGCTGTTCCTGCTTCTTTTTCAATTCCTCCAGTTTTTGCTTCACGAAGTCGCGATTGTATTTGGCGTCGGCGTCATTGGCGCGAAGTTGCAACGCGGCCTCATAGGTTTTGACCGCCTGTTCCCAGTTCTGGATGGTTTGCTGCGGCTGACTCTGCTCGGTCTTCTGGCCGCTGCGATAAAGCGTATCGCCGAGATTGTAATAGGCGTCCTCCTGCGCGGCGAGGCGCTTGGCGTCGGCGGACGGTTCGCTTCCGAGCGATTTCTGAAACGCCTCGGCGGCCTGCGGGAACTGGCCCGCCTTGTAAGCCGCTGTCCCGGCGTTGAATTGCAGATCCGGTGCATTCGTGTTGTGTTGCGCGGCTGCGGCATACTCGCGTTGAGCCGTGGCAAAGTCTCCCTTTAGGTAGGCCTGCTCGGCCGCCGCAGGCGAGGCTTGCGCCTGGTGGAACGGGCTGAACAGCAGCACGCCCAGCATTGCCGCCGCGCTATGCACCATGAATGGTGGACGCGCCATTTCCGGCGCCGGCGTTGCATGTTTGCGCACGTTGCGCCGCCGCGTGCCGAAAAGCATGCTAGTGAGGAGAAGGGCGAGTGAGGCCGCCAGCGGCCACTGGTATCGCTCCGTGTACACCTTCTGTTGTCGCGAGGCGAGATCGTGTTTGGCCAGCGGGGCGAGAGCTTGCTGGTAAATGGTTTCCAGTCCCTGGCCTTGCGCGCCGAGGGGCGCGTAGAGTCCGCCGGTCGCCTCGGCTATCGCCTTCAAGCCCGCTTCGTCCAGGTGCGACTTCACGAACTGGCCGGCCTCGTCTTTCACGAAACCGCCGCCCTGTTCCGCCGGGATGGGTATCAAGTCGCCGTTGGCCGTGCCGACGCCAACGCTGTAGATCTTCATCCCATCCTTTGCCGCCGCTTTGGCCGCGGCGAGATCGTTGCCTTCCAAGTCCTCGCCGTCGGTGAGCAGGACGAGGATTTTGTCAGTACTCGGGCGGTTTTGCAGAGCGGCCTGCGCCTCGCGAATGGCGCTGGCGATATCTGTGCCGCCACGGGCAATAATGGTGGTGTCGAGCGCTGCCAGCGACTCGTGGAACGCGTCGTAGTCGATGGTGATGGGGCATTGCAGAAAGGCGTTGCCCGCGAAGGCGATCAGGCCCGCGCCATCGCCGTTGAGATGGCTCACGAAATCATCCACCGCCAGTTTGGCGCGGGTCAGGCGGTCAGGCTTGACATCGGGCGTCAGCATGCTGCGCGAAGTGTCCACGGCAAAAATGACTTCGATGCCGCGCCGCTTTACTTCCTCCCAGCGGAAACCGGCTTGCGGCCGCGCCAGCGCGACAAAGAGGCAGCCGACGGCGGCAAGGAACAATCCGCGTTTCCAGTTTCTCTTGGCGGCAGAAAACGAAGCGGTGAGCTGCGCGAGCAAGTGCGACGAAGCGAAGTTGGCGAGCGCCGCGCGTTGGCGGGCATCGTAACGCCGCCACGCCCAGACGAGTGTGCCGCACGCGGCCAACCCGGCCAGCAACCAGAGAGGTTCAGAGAATTTCATAATAGTCCTATTGAGTGTGAGTTGAATTGAATTGGTTTCGGGTCATGGCAGCCTTCGATAGCGCGTTTGCTCCAACCCTACGGCGAGGCCAAGCATACCGATCGCGGGAAACAAGGCCCAGGCAAACAGATCCTGATAACGCTCGAACTTGTGGACGGTCTGCGTGCTTTTTTCGAGGCTGTTGATTTGGGCGTAAATGTGTTTGAGCGAATCGGTGTCCGTGGCGCGATAGAATTGCCCGCCCGTTTCGGCGGCGATTTTCTGCAACGTATCCTCGTCCACGTCCACTTTGGACATGACGATTTGTGTGTTGCCAAATTGATCCTTCACAGGCACGGGCGCGTCGCCCCGCACGCCGACGGCGATGGTATAAACCTTCACCCCAAGTGCCTTGGCGGCCTCGGCGGCGGCGATGGGCGAAATCTTGCCGGAGTTGTTTATGCCGTCGGTCAGCAGCACTACGATCTTCGATTTGGCGGGCGTGTCGCGCAGGCGATTGACGCAGGTGGCGATGGCTGAGCCAATAGCCGTGCCGTCCTCCACTCCGGCGGTTTGGACGCGGCTGAGATTTTGCTCAAGCCAATCGTGGTCGAGCGTGAGCGGGCTGACGAGGTAAGGTGCGCCGGCAAACGCGACGATCCCGATGCGGTCGTTGGGCCGGTCTTCGATGAACTTCGCGACAATGGTCTTAACGATGTCAATGCGGTTGGCGGGTTGGCCGTCAACTTTGAAGTCCATCGCCTGCATCGAGCCGGACACGTCGAGCGCGAGCACGATGTCAATGCCGCTGGCCTGCACCTCGGTGCGGCCGTGGCCAAATTGCGGCCGCGCCAGGCCGGCCACCATCATTGCGGCGGCCAGGACCGGCAGCAACCAGACCCAGCGGCCCGCGCGGCTGCGTGTCTCGCGGGCGACCTGCCGGGCCAAACTGACATTGGAGTATTCGACGGCGGCGGCCGCGCCGCGGCGGCCACGCCAGAGCAGTGCGAGCGGCAAGAGCGTCAGCAGCCACAGCCATTGGGGTTGTAAGAATCGGATCATATTTATTGTCCTTGATGAACAGTTGCTTGCGCAACCAGGTGAGTTGTTTCCGTATTGGCCGGCTGGCCGGTTTCGATAACAAAGGTGCGCGCGCTCTGGAGCATGTTTTCCATCTCCTCGATGGAGAGAATCCAGCGGGCGAACTTGGCCAGGTCGCAGTGGTGGAGAAAATCCGCCAGCAAAGCGCGGTGGCTCGCAAGCAGAGCGTCGGGGGATTCGAGCAGATCGTAGAGGAACTCCTCCGTCGTCCGTCGCGCCGCGCAGACCTGGAATCGGACTTCGATGTAATGGCGCACGATCTCAGAAACGGTAATGGAGAATTCGCGGGCATTTTCAGGCTGCATCAACGCGCGGGCTTCCTCCAGCCGGTCGAGCGCGATTTCGTACGGCAACTTCGCAGCGGCAAGAGCGCGGCGCCGATTCCAGCGCCAAGCGGCGTAACCGAGCGCCGTGAGAGCCAGACCTCCAGCCAGCCAGGCGGGCCAGAGCCAGGGCGACGGAATGTGCTTGGGTCCGCGAATGTCGCGGATGTCTTGCGTCGCGGCGTTGGGCGCGGCGGTAGACGCGGGTTTGGCCAAGTTAGTTTGTGTCAACGCGAAGGCGTTGAGGCTGGCGAGTGACAGCGCGGCGGCGATGGCCAGAACGCGCGGGGTGTGGAATGTGAATTTCAAGAGCGTCTCCTTTCACGGATTTTAAAGAAATGTTGCAGTGCCGGCAGGTAAGGCCTGGCCGTGTCCAACTCCAGCGTATCGACGGCCTCCGCGCGAAAGCCGCGCACAAGCCGCTGTGTGCGGTCATTTGATTCCTGTGCGAAGCGGCTGCGCACTTCCGGGTTGGCGGTATCGAGTTCGACCACTTCGCCGGTCTCCGCGTCCTCAATGGCGAGCACGCCGACGTCCGGCAGCGATTTTTCGCGGCTGTCCTCGATATGCAGGGCGACCAGGTCATGACGGCGATTGGTCTGCCGCATGGCCCGCCGCAGATCCTCCAGCGCCTGGTCGGGATCGCCCGCAGACTGGAAGTCCGAGATGAGAAACGCAATCGCGCGACGGCGAAGAATGCGGTTGGCGAAGTCGAGCGCCTTCACCGTATCCGTGCCACGGCCTTGTGGTTGGTGGAAAAGGATTTCCCGCACCACCCGCATGACATGGCGGCGGCCCTTCTTGGGCGGGATGTATTGCTCAATGCGGTCGGTGTAGAGAATCAGGCCGACCTTGTCGCTGTTGCGGATGGCGGAGAAGGCCAGCACGCTGGCCAGTTCGGCCGCGAGTTCGCGCTTGCTCAGCGCGGCCGAACCGAAATTGCCCGAGGCGCTGACATCCACGAGCAACAGGATGGTCAACTCGCGTTCCTCGGTGAACTTTTTCACGAATGGGCGGCCGGCGCGGGCGGTGACGTTCCAGTCAATCGTCCGCACTTCGTCGCCGGGGACGTATTCGCGCACCTCGTCGAAGTCCATGCCCCGGCCTTTGAAAACCGAGTGGTATTCGCCGGCCAGGGTGTTGTTGACGAGGCGGCGGGTGTGGATTTCAAGCTTCCTCATCCGGCTTATGATGGCCTTGGCTCTTTCTGGGTTCATAATAGATGCTCCTTTCCAAGTTTTCCGCCGCTTCACGGCACGGGCAGCGTGTCGAGGATCTTCTGGATGATGTCCTCCGAGGTGATGTTCTCGGCCTCAGCCTCATAACTGACGGCCACGCGGTGGCGCAGCACGTCGGGCGCGAGCTTCTTCACGTCTTGCGGCGTCACGTAACCGCGACCGTCGAGGAACGCGGCCGCGCGCGAGGCGAGCGTGAGATTGATGGAGGCGCGCGGCGAAGCGCCGGTTTGAATGTACCCGTTGAGGTCCAGGCCGGCGGCCTTCGGGTTGCGTGTGGCCAACACCAGGTCCACGATGTAGTCCTTGATCTTGTCGTCCACATAGATGGTGTTGACCACACGGCGGGCGCGGGCGATTTCCTCGACCGAGACCACCGGCTGGACGCTGAGCGCGGGTTCGCTCGTGGCCATCGCTTCAACAATGGCGCGCTCCTCAACACGATCCGGGTATCCGATGATGACCTTCATCATAAAACGGTCCACCTGCGCTTCGGGCAGAGGATAAGTGCCTTCCTGCTCCAACGGGTTCTGCGTGGCGAGCACGAGGAATGGATTGGGCAGTGCGTAGGTCGTCTCACCGATGGTGACCTGATGCTCCTGCATGGCTTCCAGCAGCGCGCTTTGCACCTTGGCCGGAGCGCGGTTGATTTCATCAGCCAGAATGAGATTGCTGAAAATGGGGCCATGCTTGGTGCGGAAGCCGCCGTCCTGCGGGTTGTAAATCATCGTGCCGACGATGTCGGCGGGCAGCATGTCCGGCGTGAATTGAAGACGTTGAAACTTGAGGCTGACGCCTCCGGCGAGCGTTTTGAGCGAGAGCGTTTTGGCCAGGCCGGGCACGCCTTCGAGCAGGACGTGGCCGTTGGTCACGAGCGCAATGAGCAGGCGGTCGATCAGATGCTTCTGGCCGACAATGACGCGCCCCATCTCCTGTTGCAGCGGGCGCACCCAGGCCGAAGTCTCCTGCACGGCATCATGCACCGCCTGGATGGCCGGATTCGGCCCGGCGTCCGGCGAAGCCGGTTTGGCCGCTGCCACCACCGTGAGTTTAGGTTTGGGTCGCATGGCGGGCCGATAGCGGACGCCATCGAAGGCAGCGTCGTTAGTGGCTGGTGTGGGAGCGGGCAGCGTGGTGGTGGCGGCATCGCGGGCCTGAACTGAAGAATTCCAATTATTGTTTTTCATATGCTTTCGTCGATCATTTGCTTTGTTTCATTTTCACGGCATCACATCGACACCGCTTTGTTCTGTAGGTAATAGACCACAGGGATATGGCTGCGGGCTTTCCGCGGGATTACAAATTTGCAACCTGCGGGTGAAGCATGAGAGGTGAAGTGGGAACGCGGAGTGGCGTCCACCTTGCGACGAGTCAATCCGGCCACGCATCATCATCCATCGCAACCGGAAGTGCTGGAATGACAGCGGGATCAAGGCGGACCGTCCGCCGACAGTTTGTGTTTGTTGTTGCTGCCGGCTCGTCGCTTAACCCGCCACCCGAAAAGTGAGATTCAGGCTGAACCAGCACACCAGTGAAACGATTCTCCGGCCGGAACCGCCGGGGCATTCTTCCTGTTCAACCAGAAGCAGCCTTTGTAACATTGCCGATCATGTCAGCCGAATCATGGAACCTGTTCTTTAAAATCCAGATTGCCGTGGTGCATGGTTTGGGCGTGCTTAATGCCGTCCACGCCGTGCTCAGGGTGCGGACGCCGCAAGCGGCGCTCGGTTGGGCTTTGGCACTGGTCACGTTCCCTTATTTTGCCATTCCGCTCTACTGGATTTTTGGAAGAACAAAGTTCATTGGCTACCGTCGAGCGATTAGAGATGAGGGCGGCCCGCTGAGCGCCATCGCCAGGGAAGCGGCGGCGGCGACGGCGCCGTACGCCACCGACCTGGGCATGGGCGATAATTTTCGGCACTGGAGCAGAACATTGACCACACTGCCCGCCACCTTTGGAAATCACGTCGAGTTGTTGATTGATGGCGACTCGACGTTCCAATCCATCTTCGCCGCGATCGAGTCGGCGCGCAGCTACTTGCTGGCGCAGTTCTTCATTGTTAATGACGACGCCCTGGGCCGGGAGTTTCAGAAGCGGCTCATCAAAAAAGCGAAGGAGGGCGTAAAAATCTGTTTTCTCTTCGACGAAGTTGGCTGCCACGGGTTGTCGCGGCGGTGGTTGCGGACGTTGCGCCGGGAGGGTGTGCGTGTTGAGGCCTTCCATACCACACGGGGGCGGGGCAATCGTTTTCAACTCAACTTCCGCAACCACCGCAAAGTTGTTGTCGCCGATGGCCGCGAAGCGCTCATCGGAGGGCTCAATGTGGGGGATGAATACATGGGCCGGGGCAAACAGTTTGGTCCGTGGCGCGACACCCATGTCCGGATCCAAGGCCCGGCGGTGCAGGCGGTGCAGTTGGCCTTTGTCGAAGACTGGCATTGGGCCACCGGCGACGTGCCGTGTCTCAATTGGATGCCCGCCTCCGCCGCCGCGAATCAGTGCGCCCTTGTGCTGGCGACGGGCCCGGCGGATGAGGCCGAGCGTTGCTCTCTCACGTTCATCCGCGCCGTAAATTCCGCCCAAAGCCGGCTTTGGATCAGCAGCCCCTATTTTGTCCCGGACGCGACCGTGCTGACGGCGTTGCAGCTTGCGGCATTGCGCGGGGTTGAAGTGCGCGTGTTGTTGCCCGCCCGTTCCGACCACTGGTTGCCCACGTTGTCCTGCTTTTCTTATTACGAAAGTCTCGCCTGGGCGGGCATCGAACTCTGGCGCTATCAGCCCGGTTTTATGCACCAGAAAGTGTTGCTGGTGGATGACAAACTTGCGTCGGTCGGCTCGATCAACGTGGATTATCGTTCGTTTCACTTGAACTTCGAGTTGGCCGTGCTGGTGTCGGACCCGACGTTCGCCTGCCAGGTTAAAGCGATGCTGGAACAGGACTTTATGAAAAGTCAGCGTGTGGACCTGGCCGACTACCAGCGCCGGCCATGGTGGTTCAAAGCCGCCGTTCGCTCGGCACGGCTGCTTTCGCCCGTGCAATGAACACAGCCAAATAACGCCGGACGATTTGTTGGCAAACTGCGCCTTCTCTTGCCTCGGTTCTGAATGTCCCTGCGTGCATCCGACCGTGGCAAGACAGGGTTATACCCCATAGCGAAGGCGTCCCCGCCGACGCAAATTTGAGTCTTGGCACCCGTGCAAATCGCGGCCCAACCGCTTTCTTAAACAATCTGACGGACGGACGCCAACAGCGAACAAAAACGAAACACGAAGAGCGAAAGAACTATTATGTTAAGTAAAGCCGGAACACTAAAGGGTTACAAATTGCACAGCCTTGACGGGGAAATAGGGAAGGTTAAAGAATTCTACTTCGATGACCAGCATTGGACCATTCGCTATCTGGTTGCAGACACGGGCAACTGGCTCCCGGGCAGGAAGGTGCTGATTTCTCCGCATGCGCTCGTTGCCGTGATTGCAGAAGATCAACATATCGCCATCAATTTAACCAAAGAGCAGATCGAGGACAGTCCATCCTTGAACAAGGACAAGCCCGTCTCCCGACAATTCCAGGAGGCCTGCTGTGCGTATTATAAATGGCCGCCGTATTGGGGCGGCCCAAACACATGGGAATCGCATCCAGACATTGTGCGGGACCGTGAAGAATGGAGGGAATCCCAGGATGAGAAAGCGTGGGATTCACATTTGCGCAGCACTCGCGATGTGAGTGGCCATCACGTCCAAGCCACCGATGGCGAGATTGGCCACGTTGAGGATTTTCTCATCGATTTGGAGACTTGGGCGATTCGTTATCTAATCGTCGGCACACGGAACTGGTGGCCGGGAAAAAAGGTCGTGATTTCACCACAATCGATCAAGCGCGTTAGTTGGATCGAAGCGGAAGTCTTCGTCAATCTTCCCCGCGAGACCATCAAGCAGTCACCGGAATACACGGAGGAGTCTCTGCTGACTAGGGGTCTTGATTCAGTCGAAAATGGACTTTTCCGCAACTTGGGTTAGCCATAACCCGCCGCGTAAAACAGGACTGGACCTATGGATTCTGCATCATTGCGCGCGAGCCGGTGGACGCGGGAAAGCCATCGCTTTCCCACGGTCATCAAGGCGACGGACAAGGCGCTCATCCGGCACAAGCGTTTTTTCCTCCGCAAGGATGAGATCAGCATCAGCATGGCCAAGCTCGCGTCTCTCCACATCAAGACGGAAATCGTCTGGCCGGACATCCGGATCGAGTCGAGCGGCAGCATCGACCCGCTGGCCAGCCACGGTCACACCAAGGCGGACGCGTGTCGCATTCGGGAGATGGCGGAGGAGACCCAGGCGATTTTCATCGGCCCGGAGATCTTGAAACTGTCCTGACCCGCATTGCACTATGAATGGCGTCCGGTGCATGTTCGCGTCTCTGCTGGCGGGCGCGCTGTTCGCGCGGGCCGACGACAAGACGGTGACCTTGCCGGAGTTGATGCAGGACGCGCAACAGTGGGCGCAGGATAATCTCGACACCAATGTTCTCAACTCGCTGCCCAAAGTGAACGATCGCGCGGTGCAGCAATTTTTCCGCGAAGTCCAACAGCGTTTTCAAGGCGAATACGTGGTGGATTTGGCGGGACTAAGGCAAACCGCGCACACCGTGCAGCCGTGGCTGGAAAGCCGCGAGGAAACCCGGCCTTACGCCGCGTGGCTCGCGGCGCAGATGGATTATCTCGATGTCGCCGACGAAATTCGCATCACGATTCCGGAGCCAAACGTTGAAACCAATCAGCCAGCGCCACCGAGGGCCAATCCGCCGCCGCAGACGGAACGGGCAATTTGGGTCAGAAAAATTTCCGGCCGTCCGTGGTCCGCCGCCGCCAAAGAGTATGTGCCGCAATTGAAGCCGATTTTTACCGCTCAAAAAATTCCGCCGGAACTGGTTTGGGTGGCGGAGGTCGAATCGTCCTTTGACCGTCGCGCGGAGAGTCCGGCAGGAGCGGCGGGACTGTTTCAATTGATGCCGGAGACGGCGAAACGGTTTGGGCTTTCCTTGTGGCCGCGCGATCAACGTTTTCAAACCGAACCCAGCGCGACCGCCTCCGCCCAATACCTGAAGTATCTTTTCGACCGTTTTCAGGACTGGCGCGTGGCCCTGGCCGCTTACAACGCGGGAGAAGGCGCCGTGCAAAAGCTGGTGGATCGCTGCAAAACGCGAAGTTACGACGGCATTGCCGGACATTTGCCCGCAGAAACGCAAATGTATGTGCCACGGGTCGAAGCCGTCATCTTGCAGCGCGAAGGCGCGCAGTTGGAACAGCTTCCCGCGCCGCAAATGTGAATCCGGCGGCCGGACGTTCTCACCCATCCCAACGGGACGGCATATGCAGTTTGGCCCGTTGGGCTTGACTACGTGGGCTGCCCCAAATGGGATTGGCTTGCCACATCATCTGAATCAGCGCGATTAGGCCGCCCTTGATGGCCCTATAGGGGTAAATACCCCATAGCGGCGGGAAGACTTCCTTAACTATTGTATGACGCATGAAAATGAAACAGAAAAATAAGTTCACGCTCAGTGATTTGAGAACGGCGGCATACCAGGTCTGGGGCGCGGGTCTGGCCGAAAAGATGGTGCGATTGGCGATAAACTCCGGCCTGGTGGCGTTGCCAGGGCTTCCGCATGTTTTGCATTCTTCGGCGAAGGGAAGGTCCGTTTGAACAAGGCGAACGATCCGGTTGTTCGCGTCGCCGGGTGCCCTATCTCAGCGTCTGATCGGTAGTAAGTAATGGAGGCATGCGAAAATCCGCGGCCCCGGATGAATTTGGTCAGAAATGAGAGAGAAATTGAATTTTGATTCCGCCATGATAACAAATGCTCAAATGTTAACGAAAGCCGGTGCCGTCACGGTGGCGGCAGCCCTTGCGGCTGTCACACCCCGGAGGGTCGCCCGAACAACACTGCAACAGGCACCCTCACTAGCGGCGCTTTTGGGGCTGCTGACGCTGTGCATCGGCCTCTCGGGATGCGCGTTATCATCGTCAACTTTGGCGACACCCAAGGGAGAACTCCGTTCGCAGGGAACGATCGCCGCCGTGAATGCCGAGAATCGGACCATCGAGATTAAGACGAATGAAGGAGAACCGCTGGTTGTGTCGGTCTTGGCCGCCACCAAACTCTGGCAAAAGGGAAGGCATTTCACGTTTGATCAAATGGAAACGGGAAAATATGTGGTTCTTCAGTATTCGAGGAGTCCGGAGGGCAAGCTCGTCGCTTACCGCGTGGTCATGTATGATGACAAAGGCACAGAACCCAAGCCGCACCCCATGTAAATGGCGGTTGAAAAGTGCAGGGGGTGCTGCTGCCACCAGGGTGGGGTTCTTACCCCATAGTGAAGCCGCTTCCGTCAGCACAAATTTGAGTGTTGGCATACGTGCCGACCACGGGTGCAATCAATTTCATAAAAACGCGGTCGGACGGACGTTAAAAGAAAACGAAAACGCAACAAAGAGAACGAAGGAACTGTTATGCTATTCACGGTTAAAACGCTAAAGGGCTACAAATTGGAGGCCACTGACGGGGATATAGGGCGGGTCAAAGAATTCTACTTCGATGACCGGTACTGGACCGTTCGCTATCTGGTCGCAGACACGGGCTACTGGCTCCCGGGCAGGCAGGTGCTGATCTCCCCGTATGCGCTGGGTTCCATAAATAAAGATATTTACCAGCAACAAATCGGAGTCAATTTAACCAAAAAGCAGATCGAGGACAGTCCATCCTTGGCCAGTGATAAGCCCGTCTCCCGCCAATTCGAGCAAGGCTACTATGGGTATTATGGATGGCCGATGTATTGGGGGGGGCCAGATAGGTGGGGATCGTATTCCAACATTGTGCGTGATCATGAAAATCGGCTGGAATCTCAAGGTCAGAAAGCGTGGGATCCCAATCTGCGCAGCACTCACGCTGTCTGTGATTACCACATCCAGGCGAATGATGGCGAGATTGGCCATGTCGAGGATTTTATCATCGATGACGAAACATGGGCGATCCGTTATTTAATGGTCAATACACACAACTTTTGGCCGGGAAGAACGGTCCTGATTTCACCGCAATGGATCGACAGCGTTAGTTGGGGCGAGAGAAAGGTCTTCGTCAACCTTTCCCGTGAGACCATCAAGCGTTCACCGCAATACACGGAGGAGGTTTTGCTAACTCGGGATTATGAAACGGAACTGCATCAATATTACCATCGCCAAGGATACTGGCTCGATGAACTGGTGGCCAAGTAGCATCGTGATTGAGAGAAGCAAAAATCGAAGGAACTATTAACAAAAAGGATCTTATGCACTTGATTCAGAATGTGTTCGTAAAGTGGATGGGCGCGCCGGCCTTGATGGCCGCCACATTGAGCCTCCTGATCGCAGGTTGTGCGAGTCAATCCACTCCTCCCTACCAGCCGCCAACCACTCAAGCCGTTCCCCCTCCGCCCGCCCTGACAACTGATCAGATGGCCAAACTCTGCCAAGAGGCCCCGAACACCTGTCGTCGAGTCCAAACGGCGCAACCGTTGACTCTGGCCGATGTGAAGGTCATGGCCAAGATCGGGTTCAGTTCCGATGTCATTATCACCCAAGTTCGGAACTCGCGCACGGTGTATCATCTGACCGCCAACGCCATCATTGATTTGAAGAACTCCGGCGTCAGCGAACAGGTCATTGATTTCCTGATCAGCACGCCCAATTCGGTTGCCGGCTCGACGCCTGTACCCGAGCCAACGACGCAATCCGCCACAGTGCAAACGCCGCCCCCGGCGCCTATTATTGAGACCGCACCCCCGACTCCCGGGCCGGACTATGCGTGGGTGGATGGCGATTGGGTATGGAACGGCGGATGGGTTTGGGTGGGTGGACACTGGGCTCTCCCGCCGTTTCCTAACGGGGTGTGGTATCATGGCCTGTGGTCACGCGGATGGGGCGGCTTTCATCGTCAGCGGGGACGTTGGCGCTAGATTAGCAAGAATAGCTTTGGCCGCGAACTACCTGCAGGAAACGTCGTCGAGTCCCGCTATTTCTTTGCATGCATTTGCTTCTGGCGGCTTTTATCCACTTGGAATCAAATTCGGCAAAGAGGGTTTATTTGGCATCACCTTCGGCACAGAATGAAGCGGGATGGCGGGCGACCATTTTTCCCATTCGGCGTCGGATTTTTCGTTCAGGCTAAAGTAGCGGTTCACAGGGTTGGCGCGAGGGAGCGGTTAAGAATTCTGTGCGGAATGCAAAATAAAGCTGGTGTCACGTAGTCTCTCTCGCTATGGTCTTGGTTCGTGGACCAAGAATTGATCATA
>Ga0182014_10001596_pt1 | contig 30066 bp, 28 predicted proteins | sample 612S2DmetaG_FD_120489 | JGI IMG/M metagenome (GOLD analysis project Ga0182014, IMG submission 120489) | Permafrost microbial communities from Stordalen Mire, Sweden - 612S2D metaG | ecosystem: Environmental > Terrestrial > Soil > Wetlands > Permafrost | place: Sweden: Stordalen | collected... | reverse complement strand
GTCATCAGGACGAAAAACAGCGCTCGGCACTAGCAACAACTCTGCCAGGCGGCTGTGACGATAACCCCCCTCTGGCGCACCGGTACTTCCTATTGATCACCAACGCGTACTATGGCTCACTGCTCGGGGAGCAGTTGCGAACCCCGCCAAGTCGCCATAGGGGCTACGTTGCGCGCAGCATGATCGACAAGCACCAGCGCAACCTCGCGCTCCTTGTCGCGAGCTGTCTGTTCATGGAGAACCTGGACGGCACCATCGTTACCACGGCGGCGCCGCGCATAGGCGCCGACCTGCACGTGAGCCCGACGTCCATGGGACTGGTGATCACGGCCTACCTCATCACGCTGGCCGTGCTGATCCCTCTCAGTGGCTGGATGGTGTCGGCCTTGGGCAGCCGCAAGGTGTTCCTCGCTGCCATCGTCATCTTCACCCTCGCCTCGGCGCTGTGCGCGGCGAGCGCCAGCTTCTCCGAACTGGTTGTGATGCGGGTCCTCCAGGGGGCGGGCGGGGCGATGATGGTGCCCGTAGGGCGCTTGGCCGTCCTGGCCCGAACGGCCAAGGCGGACATGATGCGGATGATCGCCTATATCGTCTGGCCCGCCCTGATCGCCCCCGTCGTAGCGCCGCTGGCCGGAGGGCTCATCACGACCTACGCCAGCTGGCGCTGGCTCTTTCTGATCAACGTCCCGCTTGGTGCGGCCGCGCTCGTCATCGGGACCAGGGTGGTGCCGCGGGGCCCGAGGAGCTCGCCTCCCCCGCTCGACGTGGGCGGGGTGGTCCTGACCGGCACCGGCCTGGCCGGGCTCGTCTACACCGCTCATCTGGCATCGGGAACGGGCACGGGCTGGACGTCGGTCACCGTTTACGCCCTGATCTCATTGGCCCTAATCGCCATTTCCATCCGCCACCTCCTGCGCGTCCCCGCGCCGTTGGTCGACCTGCACACCCTGCGGACCAAGTCCTTTCGGGTCTTCGTAGGCGGCGGGACCCTGTTCGGGATGACCGTCGGAGCCGTGCCTTTCATGCTCCCGCTCCTCTTCCAGGACGTCTTCGGTTGGTCCCCGGTCAAGTCGGGCGCCGTCGTGCTGTTCATTTTCGTGGGCAACATCGGGATCAAGCCCGCCACGACGTTCCTCATCAACCGCTTCGGGTTCCGCGCCGTCCTGGTTACGGCCACCGGCGGCGTGGCGGCCAGCGTGATCGCCGCCGGGTTGCTCTCGGCCGGCACGCCATTGGCTCTGATCCTGGCGATAGTGCTGCTCAACGGGGTCGCCCGGTCCGTCGGGTTCACCGCCTACACGACGCTCGGCTTTAGCGAGGTGACCGGAGCCGAAATGGCCCATGCCAACGCCCTCTCGGCCACCACCCAGCAGTTGGCGGCGGCATTAGGAGTAGCCGTGGGCACGGTCGCCCTGCGTCTCGGCGGCCCTATCGGCCATCTCTTCTACCGGCACCCGTCCCCGACTACCAGCTACACCGTGGCCTTTGTGGTCCTTGCTCTGTTCGCGTTGGCGGCTATGGCCGGCGCCACCCGGCTCACTCCCGAGGCCGGCGGTGCCGTGCGCCAGGCCCGGGGGAGATCGGCCGCTGGCCCCCCGCCCAGGGCCCCCTGACCCCCGGCTCGCAAAACCGGCGAACGCCCTCATAAGGCCCGAACGGTCCCTGCCAGAGGCGGCCCGACAATGGGACCTTAGGCCCTTCCCCCGCCCCGCCCCGGCTCTTACGGTCAGTAATTGTGAGTGCCGGTGCGGTTTGTGCGCGCGCCAGCGACGGCGCGGGTGAGGCATGAAGGGGTAATTCGAAAATGGAGCTGTCCGCGTCGTCCCGTCTGTTGCACCATCCGCTTTTCGCCGGCCTCCCGTTGGCGACCGTCGAACGCGTCTCACTTGACGCGCACAACGTTGCTTTCGACCCCGGCCAGGTCATCCTGGCCGAGGGATCTCCCGCCTCCACCCTCTACCTGCTGCAGCACGGAAAAGTGGCCCTCTCGGCCCATGCGCCGGGCAAGGGGCACGTCCTGGTCCAGACGCTGGGGCCAGGCGAGGTCCTGGGCCTGTCCTGGCTTTTTCCCCCGTACCAATGGCGCTTCGACGCCCACGCGGTCGAGTTTGTGGAGGCCCTCGCCGTCGACGGCACCCGTCTGAGGGCGCGGATGGAAGATGACCCCGTGCTCGGGTACCAGGTGATCAAACGCATTGCGCCTCTCGTCGTCGAGCGCCTTCAACAGACCCGTCTCCAGCTCATTGACCTCTACGGCAACGGGACCAACGGCTATGGCAACCGTTCTGCCTGAGGTCTCGCCGCCTCCCACGTAGGCCTGGGCATGGTCCAAGCGGTTGCGCCCCCCCGGGGTTAGGGTGTCTGCATGCGCTACCGGACATTGGGTGCTAGCGGCTGTGCGGTCTCCGCTCTGGCCCTGGGCACTATGACATTCGGCTCCGAAACGGACGAGGTGGGCAGCCACGCCCAACTGGACCGCTTCGTCGAGGCCGGAGGGACCCTGATCGACACGGCCGACGTCTATTCGGGCACGGAGTCCGAGTCGATTATCGGGCGTTGGCTGGCCAAACAGCCGGCCGAGGTCAAGGACCAGGTGGTGATAGCTACCAAGGGCCGCTTCCCGACCGGCCCCGGGCCCAACGACCTGGGCTTGTCGCGGCGGCACCTGGTTCGGGCGATCGATGCTTCCCTGCGCCGCCTGGGAATAGAGTGCATCGACTTGTACCAGGTCCATAGCCACGACCCCTGGACACCGCTAGACGAGACCCTCCGAGCCCTGGACGACGCCGTCAGGTTGGGCAAGGTCAACTACGTGGGCCTGTCCAACTTCACCGGCTGGCAGGTGCAGAAAACGGTGGACGTGGCCGTGGCCAACCATTTGAGCCGCCCCATCACCCTGCAGCCCCAGTACAACCTCCTCGTGCGCGAGATCGAATGGGAGATCGTCCCCGCGTGCCAGGCCGAGGGGCTCGGCCTATTGCCATGGTCGCCATTGGGAGGCGGTTGGCTCACGGGCAAGTACCGCCGGGACCAGCGCCCGAGCGGTGCCACCCGGTTGGGTGAAGACCCGGAGCGGGGTGTCGAGGCCTACGGGCGGCGAGGCGTCCAGCAACGGACCTGGGACGTGCTTTCGGCCGTGGGCGCCGTGGCTGCGGCCCGAGGCTCCTCCATGGCCCAGGTGGCTCTGGCGTGGCTACGTGACCGGCCGGCAGTGAGCTCGGTGATCCTGGGCTGCCGCACCCTGGAACAGCTTGACGACAACCTGGGCTCGGCCGAGTTGGACCTGAGCGAGCTTGAAGTTGAGGCGCTCAACCAGGCCAGCGACCCGGGGGCGGCTGATTACCCCTACGGCCAGCCCGGGAGGGACCAACGCAGCCGGAAGATCGAGGGCGGCCGGTAAGGCCGGGGCCGTGACCTGGTCACGCGGGACTGAGCTACGGTCGCGGAGGTGACTGAGGAATTGCCACGCAGGGGTGACGGCCCTGACCGGCAGGTAAAGGTCGACGAGCTGGAATGGTCCGAGCTGGTCCGCGCCGCCCCACCGGGAGAGCTCGACATTGGCGTTGCGCTCGGGCCGGCCCTTGGCCGCATAGTCGAACAGCGGGTGAAGCCGGGGAGCAGGGTGGGCGTGGCTGTGGGCAGTCGCGGGATCGCCCGGGTCGCCGAGGTGGTGGCGGCTGCAGTCCGGGCTCTCCAGGACCAGGGGGCCGAACCCGTCCTTTTGCCCGCCATGGGCTCCCACGGGGGGGCGAGCGCAGAGGGCCAGATCGGGGTCCTGAGCGAGCTCGGCGTCCGTGGCGAAGCGCTCGGCGTACCCGTCGACGCCTCGATGGACGTGGAGGAGATCGGCGAGCTGAGCGGTGGCCAACCGGTTTACCTCGCTAAGTCGGCGCTCGCCTGCGACGCAGTCGTCCCGGTGAACCGGGTCAAGCCGCATTCCGACTTCCGGGCACCGATCGAGAGCGGCCTTACCAAGATGCTCACCATAGGGCTCGGGAAGGAACGCGGAGCTTCGAGCCTTCACAGCGTCGGGTTCGAGGCCTTCGTGCACATGCTGCCCGAGGCGGCCGGGGTCGTGTTGCCCGTGTTGCCGGTACCTTTCGGCTTGGCGCTGCTCGAGGATGCCTGGCACCGCCTGCGCCGCGTGGAAGTGGTCCCCGGGGAAGCCATCTTGGAAATGGACCGCGAGCTCCTGCTGGACGCGTGGGCCAACTTTCCCCGCCTGCCCTTCCCCGAAGTCGATGTCCTGGTCCTGCGGGAAATCGGCAAGATGATCTCCGGCTCCGGTATGGACCCCAATGTCACGGGCCGCTTCCCCGGTAAGCCGGTACCGGCCGAGACCACGGTCGGGCGGCTGGCCGTGCTCGACTTGGCCCATAACTCCGGTGGCAATGCCATAGGTGTGGGCGTGGCGGACATGGTGACCGAGCGCTTGCGGGCAAAGGTCGACTGGCCCGCCACCTATGCCAACGCCATCGCTTCCAAGTCCCTGGCCGGCGCCCGGCTGCCGGTGGTGGTCGGCAGTGACCTGGAGGCATTGGCGCTTGCCTCGAGCACCGTCATCGGAGCGGCTACGGCGCCGCCCCGCATGGTGGCCATGGTGAACACGCTGGACGTCAACCACATAGCCGTGTCCGCTCCGCTGGTAGAGCCGGCTCTCTCTGCCGGCTATTCTCCTGTCGGCCACGCCGGCAAGGCCGAGTTCGGGCCGGGCGGCGAGCTACGGCGGATCGGCGGGATCGAGTTTTTCCCCGACAACCGATGAAACGCGGCCTCGGCCATAGGCGCCCGGACGGTACCGAGCCGTAGGTCACCGGCGGGCGTGTGTTGCGGCACCGGGGGCGGCCTCACGGCGGTGGCGCCGGCGGGCCAAACCCAGCCGCACCAGGTAGGCCAGCGCGGACCCGGCGAACAGGGCCCCTGTCACCATCAACCAGTTGGTGAGGTAGACGTTCTCGCTGAAGCCGGTGGTACCGAGGTACACGGCCCTGGACAGGCGGGAGATCAACGGGAAGAACATGCCCAACAGCACCGCCGAGATGACGGCGGGGAACCGGACATGGTTGACCCAGGGGGCCCGGGCCGGGGCGGGCACTTCAGGAAGGCTCCTATTTTGGTGGCGTCCGGCCCGACGCTGCTGTGCCCGGAGCAGTAGGCGGTCCGCCGCCGTGTAGGCCGGCCAGGCGACGAAGTCATGGAAGACCAGGCAGGCCACGAACCATTGGAAGACGCTCACCCACGCGCCTTCGCCGAGCACCCGGGTCACGGCGTAGGCGGCCACGGCGAAGCATGCCAGCAGTCCCACCAGGTGCGCCGGACCGGCACCGTAATAGCGGCGAAGTGCCTTCATGTCGGCTCGGAGAAGACGATCTCGGACATCCACTTGAGGTTGTGGGCCCCCGGTGCCGACGGGACGATCACCCGGGCCGGGAACCCGTGGTCGAGGGACAGGTCGGCGCCGTTGACCCGAAGGGCCAGCATCGAACCGCGGGCCCACACCTGGGTGCCGGACAGGACAACGGAATGCGAATCGAGCGCCGAGATCCGGGCGGGCCGGACATCTTTGATGCCGGCCAACCGGGCCAGCTCGGCCAGAGGGGCCCCCGTCCAGCGCTGCTGCGTGGACCAGCCCTCCGTGCACGCTATGGGCAGGTCGGCGGTGACGAGGGGCAGGGCCAGGAGCTGTTCCCGGCTGAGCGAGACGCGACGGGCCCCCACGAGCACCAGGCGCCAGCTCGTCCCGGTGGCGGCGGGCGTTATGCCGACCGAAGCCGCCGTGTAGTTGACCGGGAAGTCGTTGGGGCCAGTGCCGGAGGAGCGGTAATGGGTCCCGAACAGAGCCAGGCTGCGCATGGCTCCCCCGATCGACTGGCCGGCGGTGAGCACGAACACGGCCAGCGAGGTCCCCCCGACCAGTGCGAGGATCCCCCTCCTGGAGATGGTGGGAGGCGCCGGCGCCGGTGCCACGAGGCTGCCGTCGGAAGGCTCGGGGCGAGTGCCGGCCAGACCGGTGCGCAGTTCGGTCCGCAGGCGTCGCGACCGCAGGGCACGCACCATGTCGGCGAACTTCACGCTGACGTGCACGACGAAACCGGCCATGAACGCCCAGGCGCCGTAGAAATGCCCGGAGTAGAAGTTGGTCCGGTTGGCGTAGTCGATGTAAAGCATCCCCGTGACCATCTCGAACACAACGCCCCCGACGACCAGGACGAGGCTGAGCCGCTCGAGGAAATGAGCCACCGACCGCCATGGCGGCCATGCGAACAGCTTGGGCATTACCGACCAGAGCTTGGCCAGCACGACAGGGACAAGCACCAGGCCCAGCGTGACGTGGGTGCCCTCGATGACCCGGTAAAGCCAGGGGGGCGACGTCACCCAGTTGAAGAGGTAGAGCCCGAACAGGCCATGGTCGGGGTTGGGACCGCTCCCCAGGCGCGGGTCGTAGGCGGCGTAGGAGAGGAGCCCGGTGACGAACTCGATGGGGATCCCGACGAGCAGGACGAGGCCGAAAACCGAGGTCAACCAGGGCCCACGTGCCGGGCTCTTCCAGCGCGAGAAAGGCCCCCGGTCGGGGGGACCACCAGCCGTTGCCCGGGCCACACACCAGTATGAGCATCTGAGGGCATCTTTAAGCCCTTAGGCACGGCATATCGGCGATGTCCCGACACCGGCGCTGTGCACCCGCCGGCGGCTCATCTACTGTACGAGGATGCCCAAGATCACGATCGTCGGAGCCGGCGGCTACGTCTTCCCGCTCACCCTGGTCCGGGACATCCTGGCCTTCGAGTCGCTGCAGGAGAGTGAGATCTGCCTCTACGACATTGACCAGGGCCGGGTGGCGATCACCGCGGCGGGGGCCCAGCGCTTGATCGACGTCCACGGGCTCGGCGCCAAGCTGACTGTGCCCGTGGACCGGCGCGAGGCGCTGTCGGGGGCGGACTTTGTCATCTGCACGTTCCAGGTCGGCGGGATCGAGGCCTACAGCTACGACGTCAATGTGCCCCGCGAGTTCGGTGTCGACCAGCCCGTAGGCGACACGATCGGCCCCGGCGGAGTTTTCCGCGGCCTGCGCTCCGTCGGTGCGCTCCGGGAGATCGCCGCCGACATCCGTGCAGTATGCCCCGACGCTCTGCTCATCCAGTACGCCAACCCGATGTCGATCAACTGCTGGGCGTCGTCCTCGTTCGGAGTGAAGACGGTCGGTTTGTGCCACAGCGTGCAACACACCTCACGCATGCTCGCCCGGGAGATCGAGGTCCCCTACGAAGACGTGACCTTCGACTCGGCCGGCGTCAACCACACCGCCTGGTTCACGACCTTCCGCCGGGGGAGCGAGGACCTGCTCCCGCGCATTCGGGAGACGATGACCAAGCGCCATCTCGAGTCACAGGATGTCGGCCTGGCGTCGGACGAACTTTATGCCGGCGGCAACGAGCGCGTGCGCACAGAACTGATGCGCCTCACGGGCTACTTTCATACCGAGTCCAGCCACCACGCCAGCGAATATTGGCCCTGGTTCCGCAAGGACACTGGACTTGTCCAGGACTACCTGCCAAAACGCTGGGACTACTTCGAAATCTGCTCGGCCCACTCGCCGGACCATAACGTCGACGCTTTCATCGAAGCTTCGGTCCAGGACGGCCTGCGGCCCTCGGAGGAGTACGGCGCCTACATCATCGACTCGATGACGACGGGCACCCGGCGCGTCATCTACGGGAACGTGCCCAATCATGGCCTGATCGACAACCTGCCCCAGGGCTGCTGTGTCGAGGTGGCGTGCCTGGTCGACGCCATGGGCTTGAGGCCGATCTCGTACGGGAGCCTCCCGGCCGCGTGTGCCGCCCTAAACACGGTGCAGGTCAACGTGCAGAGCCTGGCCGTCCGGGCCGCGCTGGAGGGCGACCGCTCACTGGTATATGCCGCCGTGGCCCTTGACCCGCTCTCGGGAGCCTTGCTCAGCTTGCCTCAATTACGGGAGATGGTCGACAAGCTTTTCGACGTCGAGCGCCCTTGGCTCGGCGCTTTCGCGACATAGCGCCGGGTGGGCCGGCAGCTTTAGGGCCCGTAGAGCTCGGGCGCCCGTCGCCGAAGCGTCTCCAGGCCGATAGCGGCGCGCCTCACCCGCTCACGTGACGCCGAGACAACCGTGGCCGCGATATGGCCGCCGGCGGGGTAGACGCCGGCAACGTTGCGGAGACCGAACTTGAGATGGACGGGCGCCGCCACCTCGACTATCTCTTCGATCTCGTGGTAACGCAGGGGGGCGGCGAACCCCGTACCGCGGCCGAGCCGGTGGCGCCACTGGAAGACCTGGCCATGGCCGAGATGTCCCAGGCGGCCCGCAGACCGGCCCAGAGCACCACCTCGTACCCGCTGGCGCGCCCCAGGTCCGCCATTTCGCCCAGTTCGGCATCAGTGAGCAGAGCCGTACCACTCCCCTGGCTGACCCGGTGCACAGGCACGGTGCGCTTGGCGCTCTCCGCCATGACCGCTCTCATGGCTTCGGGGCCCTCGACCGAAGGGATTTCTACCCGCCAGGCCGAACCGTCGGCGAAGCGTCGGCCCGAAGCGAGGGCGCCGCGGGCGGCCCGGGCTCGGCCCTGGGGAAGGTCGAGCGACGACAGAGCATCTGCTACCCGTTCTCGCATTGCGCCTCCTACGGTCGTTTTTCTGCTTTGTCACCACGGTCACGGTCGCCAGGCGTTATGGGCATTAGGCTCGCCGTATGTCATTCTCTCCAGTACCAGCTACATGCCTATCACCCGAGCACCGGGCCCGGCTGCGCCGGTACCCGGCGCGGTCACTGGTCACATTGGCCGCCGCCGCCGGTTGCATCGCCCTGCCCAGCGTCGCCCAGGCCGCCGTCCGGTCCACGTCCATCAAGGCGGTCTCGGACCTCTGCTCCAGGGTGAGCCCGTCCGCCGTGTCGAGCATCGTCGGGTTCACGGTGCCGGCCCCCACGGAGAACACCTTCTCCTACCCCATCGACCCGAAGCTCAACCTCACGGAAACGTCGACGAGCTGTACCTTCCTCGTGGCCGGTAGCGCCACCGACCCCTTCGGCTCGAAGAACGTCAGCCTCACTTCCGAGGTCTTCAACCACCCCGTGACGCTGGCCATTTTGAAGCAGGCGGAGGCCGCGGAACAGGAGAAGTACGCCAGCCAGGAAAAGGCGAGCCACTTCAAGGTCCACTACCAGAACTACACGGGGCTCGGGGTAACTGCCGTCTACTACACGATCACGGCGTCGTTCAACATCCCGGGCCTCCCCAAAGGTACGACGCTGCCGAAAGGCTTTAGCTTGCCCAAAGGCTTCGGCTTCGCTTATTCGGGCATCGCCACGCTGAACAGTACCCAGAGCTACTCGGCCGCGGTCAACAACACCACGATCGCCCCGTCGAAGCTCGCCGCCCTGGTCAGCCTGGCCATGAAGCTCTAGGAGCTGGGACCGGTCCGGAGGGCGGTGGCTCATCAAAGCCGTCCGTAGCCTCTACCTGCTCCGTCACGCCAAGTCGAGCTGGGACGACGAGGGGCTGGACGACCATGCCCGTCCCCTGTCCCTCAGAGGTGAGACGGCCGCCGGCGACATGGCCAACTACATGCGCCGCGAGGCGGTCGAGCCAGCCCTGGTGCTGTGCTCGACCGCCCTACGGGCCCGCCAAACGCTGGCGGCCCTCGCCTTGGCAGGCGAGGTTTGCTACGAAGACGAGCTGTACGGTGCCGGCGCCGCCTCCCTCATGGCCCGGCTCCATGCCGTCGCCGACGACGTGGGCTCGGTGATGGTGGTGGCGCACAACCCCGGGCTGCACGACCTTGCCGTCGCATGCGCGGGGGAAGGCAAGGCGGGTGCCTTAGCCCGTCTGCGGGACAAACTACCGACCGGCGCTCTCGTTAAGCTTTCGTTCCCGGGCCTATGGGCGTCCCTCGTGCCGGGTGGGGCGGTGCTGGACGCGTTGGTCTTCCCCCGAGAACTCTGACCCATGAGCTCGAAACATTCCTGGGCCGACCTCGGCTTCAAGGTCATGGACCGGGCTCATCGGACGGTCCTCAGCCTGAGCGGGAAGCGGGTGCTGAGCTCGGCCTTCGGGATGCCCGTGGTTGAGCTCCACACCGTCGGGCGCAAGTCGGGCCGGCCCCGTTCGACCATGCTCACCTCGCCCCTGGTCGAGGGAGACCGTATTGTCCTGGTGGCCTCAAAAGGCGGGGATGACCGTGACCCCGACTGGTACCAAAACCTGGTGGCCCATCCGGACATAGAGCTGACCATGGCCGGAGAGCGCCGGGCGATGAGCGCCCGGCCGGCATCGGCTGAAGAGAAGGCCGACCTGTGGCCCCGGGTGGTGGCGGCCTACAAGGGCTACGGCGCTTACCAGCGCCGCACTGTGCGTGATATCCCGCTCGTCATCTGCGAACCGCGCTCGTGACGACCGCGACAATGCGTCGCCGCCGGCCCTGAGCCCGGCGCCTGGTCCGGCCCGGTGACGAAAGTAGGCTCCACAGTTATGCCCGACTTCATGCCGGCCGTAGTTTGCCACGGCCCTCACGACTACCGGTTCGAACAGGTCCTCGTTCCCCAACCCGGACCGGGCGGCGCTCTGGTCAAGGTCGAGGCCGTCGGCATCTGTGCCAGCGACCTCAAGTGCTACCACGGGGCACCCAAGTTTTGGGGCGACGAGAACCGCCCGGCCTACGCGGAGACAGAGGTGATACCCGGCCATGAGTTCGTGGGCACAGTGGTCGCCCTTGATGCTGAAGCCGCCGACCGGTGGGGCGTCGGCGTGGGCGACCGTGTTGTCTCCGAGCAGATCGTCCCGTGCTGGCGTTGTCGCTACTGCCGGAGAGGCCAGTACTGGATGTGCACCCCGCACGACCTCTACGGTTTCAAGCGCCGGACCCCGGGCGCCATGGCTTCCTACATGGTCTTCCCGCCGGAGGCGATCGTGCACCGGATCTCGGCCGACGTCCCCGCCCACCACGCCGCTTTCGCCGAGCCCCTTTCCTGCTCGCTGCACGCCGTCGAGCGGGCCGGTATCAGCTTCGGCGACGTCGTCGTGGTCGCCGGCTGCGGGCCGATCGGGCTCGGCATGGTCCTGGGCGCCGTGGCCAAGTCCCCGGCCCACGTGGTCGCCCTCGACGTCTTCGACGCCAAGCTCGAGGTGGCCGGGCTGTGCGGGGCGGACGTCACTGTCAACGTGGCCCGGGACGACCCGTTCGCCGTTGTCGCCAGCCTCACCGACGGCGCCGGCGCCGACGTCTACCTCGAGGGCAGCGGCCACGCCGCTGCCGTCGCGCAGGGTTTGCGGCTCCTGCGCAAGCTCGGTACCTATGTCGAGTACGGCGTTTTCGGCAGCGAGGTCACCGTCGACTGGAGCATCATCAGCGACGACAAAGAACTCGATGTCCGAGGCGCACACCTGGGGCCCTACTGCTGGCCGGCGGCGATCCGGATGCTCGAGTCGGGGGCTCTCCCCATGGACCGGATCTGCAGCCACCAGTTGCCGCTGGCCCGTTTCCAGGAGGGCCTCGACCTGGTGTCGGACGGTAGCCGCTCGATGAAAGTAAGCCTGATACCGGAATAGTGCGGTCAGCGGCGCGGTGAAGACCACGGCGCGCTTGTTATCAGGGCGCCTTTATATCACGGCGCTTTTATCAGCTGTACCACCGCGTCTTCATCGGCATTGAGGGCTTGGACGGACTCGTAAACGGCGGGACCGTAACGACCTTCGACCATCTCGAGAAGCCCACTGACGGCCCTGGCTTTCCGGAAGGCCAAATTGTAGAGGGCGAGAGATGCCTGGCCCGCTTCAGCTTTCTCCTGCAGGCCCCAGGCCTCATCGTCGAGAGACCAGACGAGGCGTTCCAGGTCCTTTGGGCTGCGGCTGGTTAGCTGCAGGCCGGTGGCCGACAGGCCCTCCTCGACTACGCGGCGGACGGCCTCGTCAAGCTCTGGCCCCGACAGCTGCCCCAGTTCGGCAGCGAGGTGGGGGAACTGGACAGTCAGCTGGCTAAAGGTCATGACAAAGTCTCGCACTCTAGGCTGAGCTGGTGCAGGAAGTGCCCTGCGGGGGCATCTCCAGGGTGGCCAGGTAGCGGTCGGTCCAGCGCTGGACGCACGTGCTGTTGATATAGCCGGTGTGCCCCGGGCCGGTCCGGGTGAGAAGTTCGGCGTGATCGAGCTGGCGGGCCACTGCTTGCGCCCAGGGGTAGGGGGTCGCTGGGTCTCCCGTCGAGCCGATGACGAGGATGGGCGGGCTGCCGGCGGCGTGAATGGGGGCGACGGGCCCCTGGGCGGGGACGGGCCAGTAGGCGCAGGCGACGTCGCTCCAGGCACTTATCCCACCGAAGTCCGGGTCGGCTTTGACCAGGCGGGCAGCCAACTGCTCGTAGGCGGTCACGGTCTTCAGGTAGGGCCGGTCCGCGCAACTGATGGCGTAACTAGCAGCCACCAGGTTGGAGAACTGCCCGTTCAGCATCATCCCCTGGAAGACATAAGCCAGTACGGCGAGCAGGTAGCCGTTACCGGCCAGGCCCTGGGCGATGCCCGAGGCCAGATAGGACCAGGTCTGGTCGGAGTAGAGCGACCCGGCCGCGGCCGTCTCGGCCAGGCCAGGGGTGACCAGCTGCGGTCCCCCGAACTGGGCCGGCAGGTCCGCCATGAGCCGGTCCCCGGCGGCCAATCCCTGGAACAGCTTTTCGTAGGCCACCTTCGCGCCCTGTGGCAGCTCTGCGGCACAGGACTTATTGCCTGGGCACCAGGCGAAGAAGTCCCCGAGGTCGGTTTCGAAACCCTTCGCTTGCCCGCTCACGGTGGCACTGCTCGACAGGGCCGGGTCCACGGTCCCGTCCAGGACCATGGCGCGCACCTGGCCTGGGAACATCTGGGCGTACAGCTCGCCGATGTAGGTCCCGTAGGAGAAGCCCATGTAATCGAGCTTGGGCTGGCCCAGGGCGGCGCGTATGAGGTCGAGGTCCCTCACCGTGTCGCGTGTGCCCACGTTTTCCAGCAGGGACATGGACGTGTGCTCGGCGCAAGAGCGGTCAAAAGCCTTCACGGTCCGGACGACCGTGGCGACCTGAGCGGGGGTCTGTGGGTCGGGGTCGAGCGCGATCATGTTCCTTATGCCGGCCGCGTCCTCGCACGACACGGGGTCGCTTTGCCCCGTCCCCCGAGGGTCGAAGCCAACGAGGTTGAACGAAGACCGCAGAGCGGCCGGGAAGCTGGTGGTCTCGAGGAACTGCACCCCGGAGGCGCCCGGGCCGCCCGGGTTCATGACCAGGTCCCCGATGGCTTGGGCACTAGTTGCCGGTAGTTCGGCCAGCGCCAGGCCGAGGTGGGCGCCGGTGGGGTCGGCGTAGTCCACCGGTACGCTGAGCTCGCTGCAAAGGAAGTGGACATCGCAGCGGTGCCAGCTGAGCCCGGGGACCACTGCGGAGGACGCCACGGCGGGGACGCCGGTCGCCCCCGAGATGCTCAGCGCGGCGACGACGAGGCCCGCTACGAGGCGCTTGCCGGTCCGTTTCAACCTGCCGAGGTCCCGGTGCCTCGGCCTCCGGGGATGAGGTTCGGGGCCCATGGTCCGGATCTTAACGCCGAGCCTCGGTGACAGCCCGTGTGTAGCGTCGGGGTGCGTGGAAGTCGAGTTTGCCTACGGTACGACAGGCCTGCGCGTCGACCTGCCCGAGGACCGCACGGACGTGATCGTCCCCGCCTACCCTCCTCCTGCAGCGGACGGCCGGGCCGAGGTGGTTGCCGCCCTGCGCCGGCCGGTGAGCGGGCCACCTCTGCGCCAGCTCGTGCGCCCCGGGCAGACGGTCGCCATCGCCGTCTGTGACGGGACGCGCCCCCAGCCCCGGCGCACCGTTGTCCCCGCCATCCTCGAGGAGCTCGAGGGGACCATCCGCCTCGACGATGTGGTCGTGCTCGTCGCCACCGGTACCCATCGCGCCAATACCGACGAAGAACTGCGGCAGATGTTCGGTGACGACATCCTCGGTGCGGTGCGCGTCGTCAATCATGACGCCCGCGACCCTGCCACCCTCACCTGGGTGGGAAGGCTTGGTCGCGACGTCCCCGTCTGGCTCAGCTCCGAATGGTTGTCGGCTGATGTGCGCATCACGACCGGTTTCGTCGAGCCCCACTTTTTTGCCGGTTTCTCGGGGGGGCCGAAGCTCGTGGCGCCGGGGTTGGCCGGGCTCGAGACCACCCTGACGCTCCACGACGCCTCCCGGATCGGCCACCCGGACGCCCGCTGGGGCGTCATCGACGGCAACCCGGTCCAGGACGACGTCCGCGCCATCGCGGCGGCGACGGGCGTCACTTTCGCGCTCGACGTGGTCCTCGACGGCGCTCAGCGCATTGTCAGCGCCTTCGGCGGAGATGTCCTGCCCATGCACGCGGCCGCGTGCGCTAAGGCCGGCGCGATCGCCATGTGCCCCGTGGAGAAACCCTTTGACGTTGTCGTCACGTCCAACGGCGGCTTCCCTCTGGACCAAAACCTCTACCAGTCGGTCAAGGGCATGTCGGCGGCGGCCCAGGTCGTAAAGCCTGGCGGCATGATCGTCTGTGTGGCGGAGTGCCGGGACGGGTTCCCGGCCCACGGGCCCTACCGGGCCGAACTGGCCGCCGCTCCCTCGGTCCAGGCGTTGCTGGGCACCATCCTCAGCCGCCAGAGGACAGTGGCGGACCAGTGGCAGATCCAGGTCCTGGCCTCGATCATGGCGCGGGCGCGTGTCGTCGTCAGCACCTCGTACCTGTCCGACGCCCAACTGGCCGAGGCCCACCTCGAGCAGACCCACGACGTCAGCCGGACCGTCGCCGAGGCCGGGCCGCAGGCCGGTATCTGTGCGTTACCTCACGGCCCCATGACGGTGCCTTACGTCCTGGGGCCCGCCCCCACTTGAGCGGCTGGGCCGGCCGCTAGGTTTACTTGCAGGCGGGCGTCTTGGTCTGCTCGAGCGCCAGTAGGGCGCAGAAGCTCTGGTCGCCCACCTTCCAGGTCCCCCCTTGGAGGACGGCCACGCCCGTCTGGTTGGAGAGGGCGGGCTGGCCGCCCAGGGTGATCGTGTAGCGCACCTTGGCCTGGGTCTTCGAGGTCACCGATACCGACAGCACCTTGGCGCCGGAGCTCTTTGACATCGAGTTGGACGCCTGTTGATTGATGACGGCGGCGAAGCTCTGGCCATTTTGCAGCAGGGCGATCTTGTGCTTGGCCGTCGTCGTGCCGGAGAAAAACGTGACCCAGTCCGTCTTGATCTTGGCCTGGGTGGCCGTCGTGCTCGTCGACATCAAGGTGCCCGACGAAAGCACCAGGGCGAGGACGACCATCAAAAGCCGAGGCCGGGCCCGCAGGCCCTGCAGCGGCGAGCTGCCCTTGGTAACGATCGACCCATAGGTCACCGTGTGTTACCTCCCTCTCGGCCCCTCTGCGGGCTCGGCTAGCACTATCGCCCCCGTCGCGACACCCGTAATGTAACGTGTCCGCCAAGCCACAGCAAGGATAGAAAGGCCGGGCGCCATGAGACGCTGGGGCCGGGACCGCTCGAGCAATTTCACCCTCGCCGTAGTTTGCGCCGTCCTCTTTCTGACCTTCCTCGACACGACGATCGTGAGCGTGGCGCTCTCTGACATCCAGGCCCGCCTGCACGCCGGTGTCAGTGCCTTGCAATGGGTCGTCAACGGCTATGCCCTCACTTTCGCCAGCCTGATGCTGACCGCCGGGTCACTGTCCGACCGCTTTGGCCGCCGCAAAGTGATGCTCGTCGGCCTGGCGATCTTCGCCTGTGGCTCCCTGCTCGGGGCGCTGGCACCCAACAGCTCGGTGCTCATCGGCGCCCGGGTCATCATGGGTGTCGGCGCCGCCGCATCGGAGCCGGGCACGCTCTCGGTGATCCGTCATATCTACCCCGACCGAGAGGAGCGGGCGCGTGCGCTCGGCGCCTGGGCGGCCGTATCGAGCCTGGCCCTGGCCCTGGGCCCGGTGATCGGAGGCGCACTGGTCGGGATCGGGAGCTGGCGGGCTATCTTCTGGTTCAACGTCGCCGCTTCGGTGGTGGTCGTGGTACTGGCGGCCGTTACGCTGCCCGAGAGCGCCGACCCGCAAGCGGCCCGCCTTGACATCCCCGGCTTCGTAGTCGGCGCGGCCGCGCTCGGTGCCCTCACCTTTGCCGTGATCCTGGGCGAGACGGACGGGTACAGGGACTCGCTGGTGGTATCGCTCTTCGTCGTCGGCGTGGTCGCCCTGGTCGGCTTCGTGCGGGTCGAGCGGGCCAGCCGGGCCCCGATGCTCGAGCTCGGCTACTTCCGGTCCCCGGCATTCTCCGGGGCCCTGATCGTTACGTTCGTAGCTTTCTTCGGCATTTTTTCGATCTTTTTCTTCACGGCTCTCTACCTGGCGGCCGTCATCGGCTATTCGCCCTACCGGGTGGCGGTGGAGTTCGTCCCCATGACCCTCGCCATGATCGCCGCCGCCGGCCTGGCCGGCCGGCGCGTGGCGCTCGGCTCGCCGAGGGTCCCCATGGCCGAGGGTTGCGTGCTGGCCGGAGCGGGGATGTTGCTCTCGGAGGTGCTGCTCAGCGCGCCGAGGCCGTCGATGTGGCTGATGGCGACCCTAGCCCTGGCCGGCTTCGGGTTCGGCACGGCCGTGGTGCCGGTGACCTTCGTGACCCTCGGGGTGGTCCGGCCCGAACGCTCCGGCATGGCCGCCTCGGCCACCAACACGAGCCGGGAGCTCGGCGCCGTGTTCGGTGTGGCCGTGCTCGGCGCCCTTGTCAACGCCCATCTCACCGCCGGGCTCACCGGCCGTCTCCACTTGCTGAAGATCCCGGCGAACTTCATCTCGGTCATCATCAACGCCGTCGAGACCGGGATCGTCCCCAGCGGCGTCAAGGGTGGTGGGACCATCGAGGACAAGGTCATCGTCGCCGCCTACGCCGCCTTCCGCAGCGGTCTGCAGACGGCTCTGCTGGCCTCGGGGGTGGCCCTGCTCTGCGCCGCGGTCGTGGCCGCGACGACCCTTGCCGACCGGGGCCGGCGGGACGAAAACAGCGTGGGGCCCCCTGCCGTCTAGTGCGGCCGCCTAGTACCGCCGCGGGCGGGGCCATAGAGTTTGTCGACCGATCGAGGTCCACTGTTTGTTGTCCGAGAGAAAAGAGGCGGGAATGGCCCGGGTATTTTCCGACGGGGTAGAGGTCACCGGTGAGTGGGGCGACCGCTACGACCAGGTGCTGAACGAGCCATCATTAGGGCTGCTGGGCCAGCTCGAGCGGCGCTTCGGGGCCCGGCGACGAGAGCTCCTGGAGCGGCGGGCCGAGCGCCAGTTGGCCTTCGACCGGGGCCGCCTGCCGGAGTTCCTGCCCGAGACCCGGGAGATCCGCGAAGAGCGTTGGAAGGTGGCTCCTCCCGTCGCCGCCCTCACCGACCGCCGGGTCGAGATAACCGGGCCGACAGACCGCAAGATGACGATCAACGCCCTCAACTCAGGCGCCAATATCTGGCTGGCCGACTTCGAGGACGCCAATACCCCACGGTGGCAGAACATGGTCGAGGGCCAGCTCAACCTGCGCGATGCCCTCGACCGGACGATCGAGCTCACGACGCCCGAGGGCAAGCATTACGAGGTCGGAGAAGAGCCGGCCACCATTGTGGTGCGCCCCCGGGGTTGGCACCTAGTAGAAAAGCATGTTCTCGTTGACGGCGCGCCGGTCTCGGCCGGGTTGTTCGATTTCGCCATGTACCTGTCGCTGTGTGGCCGGCGGCAACTCGAGCTCGGGGCCGGGCCCTATTTCTACCTGCCGAAGATGGAGAGCCATCTCGAGGCCCGCTTGTGGGACGACATCTTCAGCGACGCCGAGGGTTCGCTGGGTTTGGAGCACGGGACCGTCCGGGCGACGGTGCTCATCGAGACGCTGCCGGCAGCGTTCGAAATGGACGAGATCCTCTTCGAGCTGCGCGACCACGCCGCCGGGCTGAACGCGGGCCGATGGGACTACTTGTTCAGCATCATCAAGAAACTGAGGAACCTGGGCGAGGAGTTCGTTGTCCCCGATCGCAATTCGGTCACGATGGCGGCACCGCTCATGCAGGCCTATTCAAATCTGCTCGTGCGGACCTGCCACGCCCGGGGCGCGCACGCCATCGGAGGCATGGCGGCCTTCATCCCGAGCCGTCGGGACCTGGACGTCAACCAGCGTGCCCTGGCCAAGGTGCGAGAGGACAAAGAGCGCGAGGCGCGGGCCGGTTTCGACGGCTCCTGGGTGGCCCACCCGGACCTTGTGCCCTTATGCCGGGAGGTGTTCGGTTCGGTCCTGGGCGAGCGCCCCAACCAGCTTGACCGCCACCGTGACGACGTCGAGGTGTCGGCCGCGGCGCTGCTCGACGTGAGATCGGCGGGGAGCGCGCGCACCGAGGAAGGGCTTCGCAACAACGTGAGCGTCGGTCTCCAGTACCTGGCGTCCTGGCTGGCCGGGTCGGGCGCGGTGGCGATATTCAACCTGATGGAGGACGCCGCCACGGCAGAGATCGCCCGGTCCCAGGTGTGGCAGTGGCTGCACAACGGGGTCGTACTGAGCTCGGGTGCCAAGGTGACGCGACCGCTGGTCGAGGAGATCGTGGCCGAAGAACTGGCAAAGCTCAGGGCTGGTCTGGGCCCCGAGTTCGACGAGGCCCGCTACGACCAGGCTTGTGCCCTGTTCGTCCAGGTCGCTCTGGACGACGATTTCGCCGAGTTCCTAACCGTCCTGGCCTACGCCCTGGTGGCGTGACAGCCCCGGTGAGAGCTGCGGCGACAGCTCCCGTCGCGGCCCCGGGTGCCGTGGCCCGGCTCACCGAGCGCCTGGCGTCTCTTGTCGGCGCCGACAAGTTGATAACCGATCCCGTCGAGCTGGCGACGTACGAGTGCGACGGGTTGATGCAGTACCGAGTCGTGCCCGCGCTGGCGGTGGCCGTGAGGACGGCGGACGACGTCCGTACCGTCGTACGCGAGTGCGCGGCGGCCCACGTCCCCTTTGTTGCCCGGGGCGCGGGCACCGGTCTTTCGGGCGGCGCCGTCCCCCAGGCCGCGGGCGTCCTGGTCGTACTGGCGAAGATGCGCCAACTGATCGAACTTGACGTGCCTAACCAGCGGGCCGTCCTGGAGCCCGGAGTGGCGAACCTCGACATCACCCGGGCGGCGGCGGGGCATGGTCACTACTACGCTCCCGACCCGTCGAGCCAGCAGGTCTGCTCGATCGGAGGCAACGTCGCCGAGAACTCCGGCGGTGCTCACTGCCTCAAGTACGGGTTCACCACTAACCACGTAACCGGGCTCGACCTGGTCACTCCACAAGGGGAGCTCGTAGAGCTCGGAGGCAAGGCGGCCGACCCCCCGGGCTACGACCTGATCGGGGCGCTGGTGGGGTCCGAGGGCACGCTGGGCATAGTTACCAGGGTCACGGTCCGCCTGCTGCGCGCTCCCGAGGCCGTCCAGACGGTCCTGGCCGCCTTCGACGGCACCGCAGGCGCGGGAGCCGCTGTGTCGTCGATCATCGCTGCCGGCCTGGTCCCGGCGGCGCTGGAGATCATGGACGCGTTGGCCATCGCCGCCGCCGAGGCCACCGTCAAATGCGACTACCCGCCGGGCGCGGGCGCGGTCCTAATCGTGGAACTGGACGGCCCGGCCGTGGACGTGGCCGCCGGGCTGGAGGAAGTGGAACGCCATTGCACCGACGCCGGTGCGTTCGAGATCCGCCGAGCGGCCGACGCCGTGGAGCGGGCCCGGATCTGGGTGGGCCGGAAGTCGGCCTTCGCCGCCGTCGGCCGGATCAGCCCCGACTACATCGTCCAGGACGGTGTCGTGCCCCGCACCGCCTTGGAGGAGGTCCTGAGCGAGATCGGTGCCCTGTCGGCGGCGGCGGGCGTCCGCGTGGCCAACGTGTTCCACGCCGGGGACGGCAACCTCCATCCTCTGGTGCTCTTCGATGCGCGCGTTGATGGCGAACTGGCCCGGGCCGAGGAGGTGTCGGGCCGGATCCTCGACCTGTGCCTGGCGCATGGTGGTTCCATCACCGGGGAACACGGTGTCGGCCTCGACAAGTTGAAGGCCATGCCCAAGATGTTCGGCCCCGACGACCTCGCCACGATGATGCTCTTGAAGCGTGCCTTCGACCCGCAGGGGCTTTGCAACCCGGGCAAGGTGGTCCCCATGCCGCGGCTGTGCGGTGAGCCGGCCGGCCACCACAGTGGGGCCCACCCGCTCGTCGAGAGCGGTCTGGCCGAGCTGTTCTGATGGAGCTCATCGACGGGCTCGTACGCTCCTGCCCCGGCTCGGGCCCACGGCCGGCGGGCGTCGGGGATGCCGTTGACGGGGTGGCGCCCGAGGTCGTCGTCTCGCCTCGCAGTAACGAAGAAGTGGCGTCGGTCATGACCCTGGCGGCGCGGCGCCACTGCACCGTCGTGGCTCGGGGGGCGGGCACCAAGCTCGAGTGGGGGGCCCCCCCGAGCTCGGCCCAGGTGGTGGTCGACCTCTCGGCCATGAGCACGGTCCTCGAGCATGCCCGGGGCGACCTCGTGGCCCGTGTGCAGGCGGGCGCGGCGCTGGCGGCGCTAAACCGGCAGCTCGCTGGCGGGGGCCAGTGGCTCCCGGTGGACGAGGTCGTCCCCGGGTCGACCATCGGTGGCGTCATCGCCACGGGGATTTGCGGACCAGCCCGTTATTTCTACGGAGCGGTACGTGACCTCTTGATCGGTGTCACCGTCGTACGGGCCGACGGAGCGATCGTCCGCTCCGGCAGCAGGGTAGTGAAAAACGTCGCCGGCTACGACCTGGCCAAGCTTTTCACCGGCTCGTACGGCACGCTCGGGATCGTGACCGAGGCCATCTTCAGGCTCCGGCCCCTACCTCCCCACCGGCTCTACATAACGGCGGTGTACGCCGACGAGGCCGCGCTCAAGCCGGTGCTGGCCCGCGTGCTCGGCTCCCAGATGGCGCCAACCGCTATCGAGCTCGAGCGCGCTCGCCCGGACGGGAGCATCGAGCTGTCGGTGCTCGTTGAGGGTGGGGCCGGTGCCGTCGACGAGCGGGCGGGAGCTGTCGCTCAGGTCCTTGGTGGGGCGGACGCCTCCGATCGCCCACCTGCCACCTGGGGGTCTCTGCCGGGGCCGGTGACATTCAAGGTGACCACCGAGCTCAGCCGGGCCACGGGCCTGCTCGGCCTGGTGCGGCGCCTGGCCGTCGCGTACGGGCTGGCACCGGTGCTCCGGGGGTCGGCCGGTGCCGGGGTGTTCTTCATTGGCCTGGGCGAGGACGGGGCGCCCGCGGCAGTGGCCGGCCTGTTGGGCGAGCTGCGCGATGGTTGTGGGCGTCTCGGAGGCAACGCCGTCGTGGTCCGGGCCCCGGCGACGACCAAGGCGGCGCTCGACGTCTGGGGGCCGGTGCCGGGGCTCGACCTGATGCGCAGGGTCAAGGGGGAGTTCGACCCGGACCGCCGGCTTGCCCCTGGCCGTTTTGTCGGGGGCATCTGATGTCCTTCGACGACCACCGCCCGCCCGAGCGCGCCCTGGTCGATGACTGCGTGCACTGCGGGTTCTGCCTCCCCAGCTGCCCGACTTACGCCTTGTGGGGCCAGGAGATGGACTCGCCCCGGGGCCGCGTCCACTTGATCGCCCAGGCTCTCGACGGCGCCCCGCTGGCCGGCGCTGTCACGGCTCACATGGACAGCTGCCTGTCGTGCATGGGCTGCTTGACGTCATGTCCGTCCGGGGTGAAGTACGACCGGCTCCTGACGGCCACGCGGGCACAGATCGAACGCCAGGTCCGTCGCCCGCCGGGGGAGCGGGCGGCGCGTGCGCTCATCTTCGGCCTCTTCCCCCATCCCCGTCGGCTTCGAGCCGCCCGTGCCGCGCTGGTGGCGGCGGAGGCCAGTGGCCTGCGCCGGGCCCTGAGGCACCCGTTCATCGCCGCCCGCCTGCCGCCCGTGGTCCGGGCCATGGAGTCGGTGGCACCGCCTCCTGGTCCCTACCAGCGCCTCGGGGGCCGGGTGCCGGCCGCGTCACCCCGTCGGGGCACGGTGGCCATGCTCACCGGCTGTGTCCAAAGCGTCTTTTTTTCGCCCGTCAACGCCGCCACCGCCCGCGTGCTGGCGGCCGAGGGCTTTGACGTCGAGATCCCGCGGGCGCAAGGGTGCTGCGGCGCCCTCTCGGGTCACGCCGGGCGGGAAGAGGAGGCGGTCCGGTACGCCAAGGCGACGATCGACGCCTTCTCGGCGCCCGGGGCCGACAAGGTGATCGTCAACGCCGCGGGGTGCGGCTCGGCCATGAAAGAGTACGGTCACCTGCTGAGCGACGAGCCCGGTTATGGCGAGCGTGCCCGACAGTTCTCGGCCCGGGTGCGCGACCTCTCAGAGTTCCTCGTGGAGGTGGGCCCGCGCGCCCCTCGCCACCCGCTCCAGGCCACGGTCGCCTATCACGATGCCTGCCACCTGGCCCACGCCCAAGGCATCCGTGACGCGCCTCGCGCCCTGCTCGACGCCATTCCCGGCCTCGAGCGCCGCGAGATCGCCGAGGGTCAACTGTGCTGCGGCTCAGCCGGTGTCTATAACCTGCTGCAGCCCGGGCCGGCGGGCGAGCTCGGCGACCGCAAGGCGGCCAACGTGCGGGCCACGGGCGCCGGGGCCCTGGTCACCGCCAACCCTGGTTGCACCATGCAAATCCGCGCCGCGGCCGAGCGCGGCGGTTGGTCGATCGCCGCCTACCACATAGCCGAAGTGCTGGACGCCTCGGTCCGCGGGGCCCAGCTCGGGGACAGTCAGGGCCCAGTTGTCTCTACGATGCTTATGTGAGCACCGCGGACGCCAAGGGGCCGGCGTCACCGTCGCCGTCACCGTCGCCGGCGCGCACGCCGGCCATGTGGAGCCGGCGCGACCACGGGCCGCTCCCGTGGCTACTGCTGGCGCTGACCATAACTACGGGCCTGGTCGACGCCTTCAGCATCCTGGAACTGGGCCGCGTCTTCGTGGCGAACATGACCGGCAACGTGGTCTTTGTGGCTTTTGCGCTCGCCGGCGCCCCCGGCTTCTCACTGGGGTCGTCGCTGTCGGCCCTGGCCGGGTTCCTGGTTGGCGCCGCCGCGGGCGGGGCCCTCATCCATCAGGTGGCCGGTGACAGGGCGAAGCTCGTCCGGGCCGGTGCCCTCCTCGAGGTGGTGCTCGTCGCCGGTGGCCTGGCGCTGGTGGCCGGGAGCGGCGCTCCTTTTCACGCCCTCCCGCGGGACGTAATAGCGGCTCTCCTGGCGACGGCCATGGGCGTACAAAACGCCGTCGCCCGCCGGCTGGCCGTCCCCGACCTCACTACGACGGTGCTCACCATGACCCTGACCGGCATCGCCGCCGACCTACGGGCGCCGAACCGCCGGCTGGCGCTGAGCCGCCGTGGCCTGGCTATCGGGGCCATGTTCGCAGGCGCCGTCGCCGGCGCCGAGCTTGTCCTGCACGGCGACCTCACCGCGGTGCTGGCCATAGCCGTTGGTCTCCTGGCGGCGGTGAGCGTTTGTGCGGTGATAGCCGCCCAGGGCCCCGGGCTGTGGCGGACGGCCTCAGGTGGTCCCGGGTAGGCCCTTGACCACGCTCGTCGTCAGGGCCCCGATCTCCTCCACCTCGATCTGCACGGCCTGGGGCCCACGTGCATTTCACCGCTCCATGCCAGACTGACGCCGGAGGTGGTCGTCAGATGTGCTTCCTCGAACAGCGGCACGGAGGATGACTGGTGCACCGGCTCCCGGGCGGCGGCTCGGGCCCTGGCAGATGGCCACGGTCGTCGAGGTCCGGCCGGAGACGGCGAGCGCCAAGACCTTTCGCCTCAGGCTGCCCGGACCGTCCGGCCATCAGGCCGGCCAGCACTACGTCGTGCGGCTGACGGCGCCCGATGGTTACGTGGCGTCGCGTAGCTATTCGGTAGCCAGCGCGCCCGATGGAGGGCCCGAGATGGAGCTGACCGTCGAGAGGCTCGAAGAAGGCGAAGTGTCGAGCTTCTTGCACGACGTTGTCGTGCCCGGCGACGTCCTGGAGGTGCGCGGGCCGATCGGTGGCTGGTTCGTGTGGCGGGGGGAGACGGCTGCCGTTCTCGTCGGAGGGGGCTCGGGGACCGTCCCGCTCATGTCCATGCTGCGCCTTGCCCGTCAGACGCAGCGGAGCGACCTCGTCCGGCTCCTGGTGTCCGTGCGGGCGCCCACCGACCTCTATTACGCGGACGAGTTACCGGGGTCGGAGACGACGGTCGTCTACACGCGTGTGGCGCCGCCCGGCTCGCCTCGGCCGCCCGGCCGGCTCGATCTCGACGACGTCGCCCGTGTCCTCGTGGCCGGCTCTATCGTCTATGTCTGCGGGTCGGCCGGCTTTGCCGACAACGCCACGGAACTGCTCACCGCCGCCGGTGCCGCGCCGGGCGATATCCGCGTCGAGCGTTTCGGGCCCACAGGTTGACCGATCAATCGAGGTGCACGCCCGCGCTTGAGCCCGGCTCTTTAGGAGCACGTCGCGTAAGCTCTCGCCATGCTCACGAGCACGGCGACTTTCGCGTTGGCGGCGACGCTGGTCGTGCTCCTGCCCGGGCCGGACACCCTGGTGGTCGTGCGCAACCTTGTGAAGGGCGGCCGGCGGGTTGCCGCCCGCACCGTGCTCGGCGTGCTCTCCGGCCTCACGGTCTGGGTCGTCACTGCCGTCCTAGGCCTTTCGGCGGTGCTGCGCGCCAGCCACGACGCCTATATCGGCCTCCGGATCGCGGGCGCCGTCTACCTCGTCTACCTGGGCGTGAGGTCCCTGCAGGCGCGGGCCGGAGCGGGCACGTCCCCCCGTCGCCAACGCGCCACTGGCTACACAGCCGGGCTGTTCACCGACCTCCTCAATCCCAAGGTGGGCGTCTTTTTCGTCACGTTCCTGCCCGGTTTCGTGCCCCACGGTTATTCCGTGGCCTGGATGTCGCTACTTTTCGGTGCCATCTTCGTCGCGCTCACGGCGGCCTATTTCGCCATCCTGCTCACAGCGTCACGGCCGGTAACCCGGTGGATGGACGACGCCCGCCTGCGCCAGCGGATGGACCGCTGTACCGGAGTTGTGCTCATCGGCTTCGGCTTACGCCTGGCCTTGGACCCGTAACACTCCGGACCGATCAGGGAGGAACCAGTGGATGAAGACCGAGCACGCGCCTTGCTGGCCGCGGAACGCGCCAGGGTAGAGGCGCTCATTTCCGGCCTACAGGTCGACCGCAGCGAGGACCGCGCCGCCGAAGAGGACTCGGCCGACTGGAGCGACCCGGCGCAACCGCTCACGGCGGAGGGCGCCGACGACGCCGTCAGCGCCGGTCTCGAGGTGCGCCTGCAGGCCATCGAGCGTGCCGAGCGGCGCCTCGCCGCCGGCGCCTATGGACGCTCGGTGCTCAGCGGTGCGACCATCCCGGACGAGCGTCTCGAAGCCGACCCCGCCGCCGAGCTCACGGTCGAGGAGGCTGCCGCCCAGCACTGACATCCCGGGACGGGCCACCCGCTGTCAGAGCGCACTAAGAGTGGCTGGGCCCCTCCAGGGCCTGGATGGCCGAAGCGCTATCGCGTAGCTGGCCGGAGCCGTCGGTGATGTACACCGCCGCCGACCGCAGGACCGACGAGTTCTTCTGCCGTTGCGCCTGCAGGCACTCCCCAGCCCCGGTGATGTTGAAGGTCAGAGCGGCTGCCCAGTGGTAGGCGAGCGCAGGGTCAGGCGGGTAGGGCTGGGCCAGGCCCTTGGAGGCCACGCTCTCGATAATCGAGCAGCCGGCCAGGTACTGGCCTCTCGACAGGTCGTTGTCCGCCTGGACCAACGAATTGAGGACGGGCTCCCCGGTATTGCGGTACCAGGCCGAAAAGCGTGCCGGGGCTGAGGCCGTGACCGTCGGCAGGCCGGCGATCTTGAGATTGGCGAAAGCGGGTATGTCCGAGCTCGTCTTCGAGCCGGTCGTCGAACTGGCCAGCGCGCTGGCGGGGAAGAACAAGGCCGCCAGGGCCGCCACGCCGATGCCGGCCCGGCGCCCGGTGCGCCACCAACGCTGCCTCCGGGGCAAACGGTGCTGGGGGTGGATCCTGTGCGAGAACCGAACTGAGTGCTGCGAGCGCCTTAGGCGAGCCATGGGTGCCTCCCTCTCCACCAAGAGTGGACCACCCAGAGGACCACAACGTCAAGACCGGAGCGGCCTCTGCGGTGACCGGGGACACATAATTCCTTCCTGGTGCAGCGGATGCTCAACCTGCGCGGCCGGCCGGTCACCGGTAGCGTCCGAATGCCTGCGCCGGCCCGTGCCGGGCCGCCTCACGCGGGGATGTAAGCGCAGGCCGGATCCTCGGCCAGGGGGTCGCCGCTGGAAGCAAAGGCACGTGCGCGCGACCCGCCGCAGACGTCCTTGAACTCGCAGCGGCCACACCGCCCCCCAAACTCGGCGGCCCGGACCGCCCGGAGCAGGGGATGGTCCCGGTAGATGCCGACGGGGCCCTGCTCCCTCACGTTGCCGAGCCGGAGCGGTAGGAAACCGGCCGGGTAGGCCCAGCCGTCGTGGGCTACGAAGAAGATCCCTTTGCCGTCCCGGGTGCCGGCGCTGGCCATCTGGGCCGGCCCTGTCGGTTGGCCCAAGAGTTCGCGGAGAAGCGGGGACTGCCGACGGTACAGGGGGCCGAGGCGGAAAGCAGCGGCGGGCGTGGTCGTGAGGGTTGCCGCTTTTCGCCAGGCCGCCACGCGGCGGCACCATGGCCCTTCCACCGTCCTCAGCGCGAAGCCGTAGTGCGAGGCTTCGAACAACAGGTGCGCGACGTCCTCGTTCTCCTCCGGCGAAAGCTCCTGCTCGTCGCGGCCCCGGCCCACCTGTACCAGGAAGAACACCTCCCACGAGGCGGCGCCCACCTCCTGGACGATGGCGGCGACGCCGGCCAGTTCGTCGACGTTGGCGCGCATGACAGCCGTGTTCACCTGCACCTTGAAGCCAAGGGAACGGAGCTGGTGAAGGGCCGCGACGGTCTCCCCGAAGTGCCCGTGGGCACCTCGGATCCCCTCGTGAGTGGCAGCCGTGGCGCCGTCCAAGCTGAGCGAGACACTGCCTACGCCCAGCTGGCGTAGTTCCTCGAGCGGCCCCGTCCTCAGCCTCGAAGTGACGCTCGGCGCCAGCGCCACGGGCACCCCGACCTGGCCGGCGGCGGCCACCAGCTCGAGCAGGTCCGGGCGGCTCATCACGTCCCCGCCTGTCATCACGAGCACCGGAGGCCGCGGGCCGAAACCGGCGAGCTGGCGGATGAGGCGAAGCCCCTCGCTCGTGGTCAGCTCGCCGGGAGCAGGCTCGGGCATGGCTTCGGCCCGGCAGTGCCGGCAGGCGAGCTCGCACGCCCGAGTGGTCTCCCAGAAGACCAGGATCGGCGCCTCGTCGAAGTTCACATCACCACATTGACGCTTTTCGTGCCGGACGCGCCACCGCGGCGGGTGCTCAGTCGCGGCCGTGGCCGCCTGCTCGTGGCTGTGACCGAGAAGCGCACCCGGGCGGAGATGGGGAGCCGAGGTGCCGGGTGGCGGGCGGGCGTGGGAAAATTGACGGGTGATCCAGGAAATGGCCCGGGCCGAGATCGACGAGTTCATGCGCGAACAGGTGGTCGGCCGGGTTGGTTGTTACACCGACGGCCGGATTTACGTCGTCCCTGTCATCTTCGCCTGGGACGGGAGCTGCGCCTACGTGTACTCCGTCGAAGGCCAGAAGGTGACCATGATGAGGGCCAACCCGTCCGTGTGTTTCGAGGTGGACCAGTACCTTCCCGGCGGTGGTTGGCGCAGCGTGATCATCCAGGGCACCTACGAGGAGCTGTCCGGTGACGACGCCGGCCTGACCCTACGCCTGCTCGCCGACCGCTTCGCCAGCCGCTCGGGCAATGGGAGCGGGCAGCGGCCCCGGGGCGAGGGTCGCGTACCGGTGGCCTTCCGGGTCCGGGCCGCCGAGATCACCGGTCGCAAAGTCGAACGGTCGTTGCCGGCCGTCGCCAAGCGTCGTGCCGGGACGTTCCTGGTCGGCCGCCAGGCTCGCCGCGCCGGCCGAGAGTAGGACAGAGAGTAGGAGAGCCTGGGCCCGTCAAGCGCGCTCAGCGGCAAAGCCGGCCGCCGCCTGGCGCAGGAACTCGACCATGGCCTGGACGGCAGGTTGGCCGGAAAGGGCCAGTCTCGTGGCCGCCCAGACCTGGCGGACAGGTTGGTCGCCCTTCACGTGCCGGGCCACCACGCCCAGGTGGACCGAGGTCCCCAGCGCCAGCTGGGGCACGAGCGCCACTCCGAGGCCGGCAGCCACGAACCCCTCCACGGTCGGGTACTCGTCGGCCTCGAGCCCGTAGGTGGGCTGGAACCCCGCCCGGACGCAAGCGTCGTCCACCGCTTGCTGGCAGTAGTCGGGCGAAGAGCTGACAGTTATCCAACGGTCGCCGGCCAGCAGGGCGAGGTCGACGCTGCGCCGGCCGGCCAGTGGGTGTTTGCGGGGCAGCACCACCCGGAACGGGTCGGCCAGTAGGTGCCATCGAAGGAGCCCGTCATCGGGAGCACCTCCGGGGCCGTAGGGCTCGACCGTTATGGCAAGGTCGATGGCACCTCCACGCAGTTTGATGACCGCTTCCTCCGGCTCGTGGACGGTCAGGTCCAGGTGGATGTTGGGGTGGACGAGCTGGAACGCCGCCAATGCTCCGGGCACGAGCGAGGAGCCGGCCGTGGGGAAGGCGGCCAGGCGGAGGCGCCCGATCTGGCCCGAGCGCAGGGCAGCCAAGGCCTCCTCGGCTTCGCGGACCGTAGCCAGGACCCTCGAGGCGTGCTCGCACAGAAGTAGGGCGGCCTCCGTCGGTCGGACCCCGCGGCCGGCCCGCTCGAGCAACAGGCACCCGGTCTCGCGCTCGAGCGCCGTCACATGCTGGCTGACGGCCGACGGGCTGAAATTGAGGGCGGCTGCGGCCCCGGCCACCGAGCCGGTGTCGACCACAGCCTTGAGCACCTTGAGACGGCGGACGTCAAGCACAAGAACAGTTAAGCGCTACTAAAGAACTCTTCGCAACTCATCGATTGAACTTCACGATACGCGGGCCCACAATGAGTACATGGGTACCCGCATGGCACGCTCCGGGAGCCATCAGATAGGGGAGGTCGGATCGTGGGCTGGGTGATCGTGGTGGTAGTACTGGCCTTTCTTGGAGTGTCCTGGTTGTTCGCGGCGGACAGCCGCGACAACGAGGACTGGAAGCCGCTGGCCGGGGGCGTAGGCGTTGCTCCCCACCACTTGGTGCGGCCTTTCTCGGCCTCGCCGGGGGCTCAAGCAGTAGGCCGGGCCATCGCCCGCCTGGGAGTGAGGGTGGTCCATCCGCGACGGTCCCCGGGCCGGGCCGGGGCACATCGGCACTCCGCGCCCTCGCCCCGAGGCTGAGGGGGGCCGGACCGCTTGCCGTGCGGGTGCCCGCCACGACCCTTTTGGTACTGGTCGGCCGCGGTTAGTTGCTAGCGTCACCTTGGCGGCCGGCGGACAGGCTGCCCCAGAATGGCCGTGTGTTGGCGGCATTTTGGGCCGAACGGGGCGATAGGCGGATGTGATTGGCGGGCTCTGTCGCCACAACTGACCGGCAACGGGTGGGATTGCGCAAGCCACTGGCGGCTTTGGTCGCCCTTGTGGCGGGCGTCGCCCTGGGGTTGCCCGTCCCCAATTCGGCCACGGCGGCACCTCTGCCCCACCCGGTGGTGCTGTCGGCCCGCGCCTTCCCGGACGTGTTGCCGCTCGGCGGCGGGCGGACGGTGGTGACAGGTGCGGTGAAGAACGCCGCTTCGTGCCAGCTGGTCCTGTTGTCGCACCAGTCGTTCCCGGTCGTCTATTCGCACAACCCGACCACGGAGTGCAGCGACGGCAGCTTCTTCGCCAACGTGGTCATCGGTGCCAACCCGAGCGGTATAAGACGCATCGTCGCCTTCGCCCTGGTGGCCCGCAACGGCCCGTTCAGCTTCACCGGACGGTTTTATGTCCTGCTGGCGCCCCGGCTGGCCCCGGCGGTCCTTTCCGTCCACGCCACCCCCGGGGCC